>Ga0137403_10000839_pt1 | contig 39398 bp, 34 predicted proteins | sample CZOMad2_1_16fung_FD_122057 | JGI IMG/M metagenome (GOLD analysis project Ga0137403, IMG submission 122057) | Vadose zone soil fungal communities from Angelo Coast Range Reserve, California, USA - CZOMad2_1_16fungal (Hybrid Assembly) | ecosystem: Environmental > Terrestrial > Soil > Vadose zone...
TGCTATCGCCGAGAAGAATTCCACCGACGCCCAGCAGTACGCCCAAGTTCCAAAAACCAGCGCCCGCAACGAGCAACAGCGGATATCGCAAAACGGTGCGGCACAATCGCGCCATGAGCCAGATGGCAGTGCCCATTCCGGCCATCGACGCCCAGCCATAAACCATGACGTTCATGTGCGCGGGCCGCACGCGCCCCCACGTGAGAAAACTGATATTCGAAAGCAGGTCAGGCTCGTGCAGTTTGAACGAAACGAATCCGGCGAGCAACGTGCCGAGGATTAGCCACGCCATCGCCGACGTGTAGAACATCAGCACTGGCACACGCGTTGACGCGTCGATGTACGCGCGTTCCAACTGCTCTGTGGCTCCAGCTGCAGCAGAAATAGACGGTTCTTTCAGTGGGATCCCAGTGGCATTCATTCCTCGTTGAAGTGGTGAAGAGTTAAAGTGTCGAAGCGCAGAGTGTTCATGGAGTCGTGGCCGGGGCAGGAGAAGCGGCTGCAGCAGGAGCAGCCGCTGGAGGCGAGCCAGCCGGCTGGGCCGCGCCAGGTTTCGGAGGACCGCCGCGAGCCGGAGAAGTGGCCGGGGCTGGAGATTGCACCTGCGGTGTAGCAATCGGACCCGCTGGCGCTGGTTTTCGCTTCGCAAGCCCGGCGGTCGTCAGCTCCATCGCGCGACTGATCGGGATGCGAACAACGCCTTTGTTCTTATCAACCCAAGCGTACGTGTTCAGCGCCTTCTCTGCGTCTTCGCGCACCGTGTTCAGTTGGTCCATGCGCTTCTTCGCCCGCATCTCTTCGTAATCACTTCCACGCGGCATGGGCCCAATCACGGCGAGCACGATTACGCCGAACAATGCGAAGAGAAGGACTACCCCCAACCACGTGGATAGTGGAGCGCGCGAATGTGCAATCTGGCGGAGAGACTCGGGATCGGCCATTTCAGTTGACGGTTTGCAGAGATTCGATCAGGCGTGGATCGCGCACGGGAAACAGTGAAGTCCTCGGCACCAGTCGCAGATAAACGAAACCGAGCGTCGCGCCGATGGCGATGACCGAAAGCAAATCCCAAATACTGGGATGAAAGCCGGTGCCGTGTAACGAAGGCAGAACAATTAAGTAGATGTCGAGCATCTGCATGCAGACAATCCATCCCGCCACGATGCAGAGCTGGTGTGGATGCTTCTTGATGGAGCGCATTAGCAAAATGGGGAACGCTATGAAGAACCGGCCAATCACCAGGAGCATACTCAGTGCCCACCAGGATTGGGTATTTCGAGTAATGAAAAATTGCGTTTCCTCCGGGAGGTTCGCGTACCAGATGAGCATGTACTGACCGAAGCCGATGTAGGCCCAGAAAACGCAGAAGGCCAGCATCCATTTCCCCATGATGTGATAATGCTCCACGGTAACGACCCCCTTGAGGTAACCGGCTTGACGCAGCGCCGTGATTACCAGTACGAGAAGCGACATGGAAGCGCCGGCTGCGCCGGCGAAGACGTAAACGCCAAACATCGTTGAGAACCAGCGGTAGTTCAGACTCATCAGCCAATCGAACGCGCCGAAAGTCAGGCAAAGCGCAAACATCGGCAGACTGATGAACGAGACCTTGCGCATTCCGATCGTGAACATCGGGTTGCCGTCGCTATCCTGGCGCACAGAGAGTCTGCGCAATGTGAGTGCCGCCAACAGGAAAAAGCCGAGAAACACGACCGCACGGATGAAAAAGAAACCCCAATTGAGATAAGCGCGCTTGGTATCGAGCGCCTCTTCGACTCCGGGCGGAATATCCATCCACGCGTAGAGGTGGTGACGCAGCAGAAGAATAGGCACAAAAAGCAGCGCCAGGACCGCAAGCAATGCGCCAATATTTTCCAGTTGACGGCGCACGACCACGCTCCATTCGGCGTCGGTCGCATGATGGACAATTGTCCAGAAAAAGCAGCCGGCACAGAGCGTAAAGAAAAATGCAAACGCAAAGAGCCAGGAATAACTAAACTGATGTGGGCTCACCAGTGCCCCGACGACACAGAGCACGAGCGCGACTACTGCAACGATTCCAAGCACGAACGAAAGCCCTGCGAATCGGCTGCTTTCAAAATACTCGCCTTCCGGCGTCGGGACGGTCTGTAAACGTTCGCTCATTTTCCTTTAGCTGGCGGCGGCGATGGGGATGCCGGTTTGTCGAGTTCGGCGCGACGCTCTTCCGGAACATCGGCTATGGTTGCGTTTTGACTTCGTTGTAAGGCGCGCAAATACGCGATGATCGCCCAACGATCGGGGACGATGATGTTTGGCCCATAGGCCATCATCGTATTTTTTCCATTGGTGATGGTGTTGAAAATTTCACCGTCCGACATTTTGCGGACCCGATCGTCCTGAAGCGTAACAACGGTGGCCAGGCCGTACTGCTTGGTGATGCCGTTACCGGCAGCAGATGCGCCGTGACACATCGCGCACGTGATGTTGAAACGCTGTTGGCCGCGCTCCATCAACTCGCTCGTCATCTCCAGTGGGATGCCTGTTCCCCATTGGTTGCCCATTTTACCCGTGTTGTAATAATCAGTGCCGGCGCTGAAACTCGCATCCGGATGCGACCACGGTCCGACTTCGATTGGCTGCGTTTGAGGCGTCTTCGATTTCGGCATTTCGTAGCCAATCGGAACTGTGCCAGCAACAGGCAACCGCGGGCCGCGTCCGTCCGCGAAAAGATCAAGCGGCGCTTGTGCGCGCACTTTCGGCTGGCGCACCATGTCTGGAAAAACTTCGGTCGGCGGTTGTGTGCTTTTTTGTCCGCGAAATCCGAACACCGCGAGAATCGCAATGGTGCACAGAAAAAAAATCACGAAAAATCCGCGCAGCATATTTATTCCTCGTGGACGATGGTGATGTGTTGTCCGCCGGTTTGTTCCAATAATTCGCGCACGCCATCTTCGGTAAATCGTGGATCGCGCGCTTCGATCGCCAGGAAAAATCCATCGTTCGTAACACGAGTGAAGCGTTCCCAGTTGAACAACGGATGATTCCAGCGCGGCAGGCGGTTCATTGCCTGCCACGCAAAAAATGCCGCGAACGCGCCGAAGAGCACGGTTAACTCAAACATGATTGGGAAAAACGCGGGGACGGTCCAAAAATTCCAGGGCTTACCGTGCACGTCGAGCCGATACAGACCCCACGAGGGGCCGAATTCAACAACAGCAGCGGTCAGCAAGCCGGAAACTCCACCAAACAAGACCCACCCGCTCAACCACGATTTTCCAAGCCCCATCGCATCATCCATCCCGTGAATCGGGAACGGCGAAAAGACGTCCCATCGCCTGAAGCCCGCGTCGCGGACACTTTTGGCTGCTTCGTAAAGCGCAGCAGCGCTCGGATACTCCGCCGCCATTGCGTAAACTCTGTGACCGTACGGAGTCTTTATCATCGTGTGCGGTCCTTTCCGCCAGGAGAAATCGATCGCGCGCCAGTCGGCTCACCGTAATGCGGGTCCGCCTCAGGTATCGCGGTCTTCACTTCGGACATTGCGATCATCGGCAGGAACCGGATGAATAGCAGAAACAACGAAGTAAAAATGCCGAGCGTGCCGATGTACGTCCAGATGTCCACCCATGTCGGATGAAAAACTCTCCAAGAGGATGGGAGAAAATCGCGTATCAGACCGCCGGCAATAATGATGAACCGCTCGAACCACATGCCGGCGTTCACGCACATGCATACAAAGAAGACGACAAGAACGTTTCGGCGGCACCACCGGAACCAAAAGAGCTGTGGCGAGAGGCAATTGCAGAAAAGCATACCGAACCACCAGTACCACCAGTACGGCCCGAAAATGCGGTTCCAAAATGCGAATCGCTCGTACGAATTGCCGCTGTACCACGCCACGAAAAATTCCATGGCGTAGGCGTAGCCTACGAACGAGCCGGTCAACAAAATGATCTTTGCCATTTTGTCGATGTGCCCTGGCGTAATGACGTCGTACAATTTGAAGATCGCACGCGCGGGAATCAGCAGCGTCAGCACCATGGCAAAACCCCCGAAGATCGCTCCGGCCACAAAATACGGAGGAAAAATGGTTGAGTGCCACGTCGGCAGGACCGACGTAGCGAAATCAAAAGACACGACGCTGTGGACCGACAGAACCAGCGGAGTCGAAAGTCCGGCCAACAGAAGATACGCCATTTCGTAGTGACGCCAGTGGCGGTTTGCGCCGCGCCAGCCGAGGGCGAAAAATCCGAAAAGAAACTTCCCGATCTTGGTAGTCGCCCGATCACGCAAAGTCGCCAAATCGGGAACTAAACCGGTGTACCAGAACAGGACCGAGACCGTAAAATACGTCGAGACCGCAAACACGTCCCACATCAACGGGCTGCGGAAATTGGGCCAGATGGCCCAGTTATTCGGAATAGGCGCCAGATACCACGCCATCCAGAAACGACCGACATGGATGCCTGGGAAAATCGCGGCGCAAATCACCGCGAAAAGGGTCATCGCTTCAGCGGAACGATTGATAGAAGTACGCCATTTTTGCCGCAGCAAAAACAAGATCGCGGAAATGAGCGTGCCGGCGTGTCCGATACCGATCCAGAAAACGAAATTTGTAATGTCCCAAGCCCAGCCAACTGGGACCTGATTTCCCCACGTGCCGATGCCGGTAGAAATCAGGTAACCAATGCAAAAGAGTCCGAACGTCGCGACGCTGGAGGTGATGGTGAATGCCACCCACCACCAGCGTGGCGCAGGCTGTTCTATGACACCGGAAATTCGCTCCGTGAGCCAGCTGAAATTGCGCCGGTTCAGAACAAGCGGAGCGCGCTCGATCTGCCGTTCGGCACTCTCAATCGTTTCTTGTGATGCTGCTGCTCCGCCCATGGTCAAATTGCCAACCCCGAAATAATCGGGGCTCGCGAAATGTTTCGGAGTTGCCCATTGCCAATTGGATCGAAAATCAAAAATCGAGAATTCATCATTCCGGTACCTTCTCCACCAAGCTTGCGACTCCGATATTCTCCGCGTCGGGCATCTTTGAATTGGGATTGCGGATCCTCGCGAGATAACTGGTGCGCGCGACGATGTTCAAGTAATCGAGCAAACGATAATTGCGGTCCTGTTCTTTCATTTTTGAAACGCGACTTTCCGGATCCTTGATGTCGCCAAAAACAATTGCGCCTGTGGGGCAGGCCTGCGCGCATGCTGTAGTAAATGAATCGTGCGGAATTTGCTTGTCGGCAGACGCGCCTGCACGCGCGATGGCCGCGATCTTTGCTTCCTCGATACGCTGGACGCAGAAAGTGCATTTCTCCATGACGCCGCGCATGCGCACAGTGACATTGGGATTCTTCTGCATCTTGATAGTGTCCGGCGCGCCTTTAGTGGTGAGCGGCGCGAAATATTCTTCGTAGATGTTGAACGCGCCGGCGATTTTTCTCTTGCCGACCGGCCGCTGGTTGTAATCAAAGAAGTTGAACCGGCGTACCTTGAATGGACAATTGTTCGAACAGTAGCGTGTGCCGACACAGCGATTGTAAGCCATCACGTTGAGACCGTCTTCGCTGTGAACCGTCGCGTTGACGGGGCAGACAGTCTCACACGGCGCGTTCTCGCAATGCTGACACGGCATCGGTTGATGCACGACCTCTGGATTTTCCGGCCAATCGCCGCGGTCCTGGTTGAACGGCTTCCTGCTGGCGTAGTAACGGTCGATACGGAGCCAGTGCATGATCCGGCCGTGAGACACTTGTAATTTGCCAACCACGGGAACATTGTTTTCTGCCTGGCACGCGATCACGCACGCGCTGCAGCCAGTGCAAACATTCAGGTCGATCGACATTCCCCACTGCTGCGGCGCAGTGAGCGGCGGATGCGTGTAAATGCTCGGTGGAGGATGTGGCAGTTCCTCTTCGCCCGGAACTTTTTTCGCAAAATCGTGGTCGGCGCGATAGCCTTCCAGCGTTGCCTCACGGATGAGCCCACGGCCTTCAATGCTGAATTGCTCCTGTGAGATTGAGAACGGATACGTGCGCCCGACCTTCTTCACCCGCACGCTCTCAATCCCCTGTCCACCAGCCACAGAGAAATATGGATTTGCCGCCGTACGTAAGAAATAACCGTTGAACCCGGATTGCTGCGCGATGCCGGGTCTTTCTTTGAGCGCGCCACCTGCATAAGGCAGCTCGTAAAATTCGGGCATCTTTCGCGCCCACCCCAGCGGCACGGTAACCGAATTGTCAGCGTGCCCGGGTGAGACGAGTGCCGCTATGACCAGCTCGCGTTTAATCGGCTCCGCAGCGGCCCCTTTTTCTGTGATCGTCACCTGGACCAGATCTCCGGTTTGCACTTCGAGGTTTTTGGCGAAAGCCGGACTCATCAGTGCGGCATTGTCCCATGTGAGTTTCGTTATGGGGTCTGGCAATTCCTGGAGCCAGCCGTTATTGGCGTAGCGGCCGTCGTCCATTGCATAGCTCCCTGTGAGCACAATTTCCGGTGAATCTGGCGCAGGTGCTGCCGGCAGTTTCCACGAACTTTGAAGCTGGGGCGCGACTGCGCTTGCGTTAAACGAGGAACTTTGATCACGCGGTTGAAAGTGGGACGCAAAACCGTCGTGAAGGAAATTGGACCACGCAGTTTGAAAATCGCCCGGCGGATTGGTAGTGGCGCGAAAAGTTTCTTGCACGAGTTCGGGCCCTTCTGTTTTCGGCCCGCCAAGCAGCGCGTTGAGCAGTTCAATTTCCGAAAGCCCGCCGAAGAGGGGCAGGATCATTGGCTGAATCGACAAGTAATCGCCACCAAACGTGAGAGCGTCGCCCCACGATTCCAAATAATGCGCCATTGGAATGTGCCACTGGCTAAGTGCTGACGTGGCGTCCTCGTGATAACCGAGTCGCACGATCTCCGGCACCTTTTTTTGCAGATCAACCCAGTCGAGCGGCAGCTTTGTCTTGCGATCCTGCACTAAACCGCGCTGTGCGTTGTAAACCGGATCACCGCCGAGAATGAACAGCTGCTTGACCCGGCCGTCGTTTATGTCCGACGCAAGTTGTGAGATGTCCATCGTGCGCGGATTCTGCGGAGCCTGCCGAACCACCAACGTCTGCCCGACATTTTTCAGCGCAGCGTTGATTGCGTACGCGAGCAGTTGCACTGCGACTGGCTGATTGCTGCCGACCAGCACCAAGCTTGCGCCCGGTTTTGCAAGAAGATCATTCGCCGCTTCGGTAAGCCATTGCTCATCAAACTTTGCTCCGCCGCCGGTTTGCAGATTGCCGACGAGTGCGCTGAGACCTGCATCGTTTGTGCCTGCGAGGATTTTTCCCGCGATCGCTTGCGCGAACGCAGCAATTTGGCTCGCCGGGCATCGGAGCCGATGATCCGCCATTGCACCGGTGAGCGTGAAGCGATTCTCGACGACATACAGCCGATTCATGTTGTCTTTCGAAGAATTCACGCGTCGCCGCGAAGTGAACGCGCGCACCGATTCGAGATCGCCCTGTCCGCAATCGAGAAAATCGCTGTCCAAAGCAAGAATTACATCCGCGCGATCCAGTTTTGGAATGAGCCGCGCGCCGGCCCCGAACGCGCTTTGCGCGGCAGTCGCCTGTTCCTGACTGAGAAGCGGTTCATAAACACACCAGCGCATACTCGGAAATTTCTTTTCCAATTCCGCACGTAACCGCTCGCGTGTAGGCGAAAGCGTTTCGCCAACCAGGAACGCAAGACCGTCTCCTCCTTGACCGCCGAGCGTACCGCGAAGCTCTCCAAGGTAATTGTCGAAATCCCCGCGGTTGCTCGTTTTGCCTTTGTGAACGAAGCGCTGCGATCGCGATGGATCGTACAAGTCAAGAACCGACGCCTGAACGAAGGTGTCGGTCGCTCCGCCACTGGCCGGATGCAACGGATTACCTTCCAATTTGATCGGCCGTCCGTCGACGGTGGTGGCGACCAGCGGAATTGCGCCGGTGCGCCGCGGCATCGCCGTGGCGTAGTAGAGAAATTTTCCTGGAATGGTCCACTCGACGTTTTTGGTGAACGGAACCAGGTGCAGTTCAGGGCGGCGACAACTCGTCAGGCCAACGCCTGCAAGCGCCATCGAAGCGCCCATCAATTTCAAAAAGTCGCGCCGCGACCATTCGTCACCGTTCAGCTCCGCCGCGCCTGCGGGAAATTCGCGTTCCAACCACTGGCGAAACTCTGGCGTGTCGTTCAACTCACCCAAGCCGCGCCAGTAATGCTTTCCGTGTAATGGCTCTGGCGGATGTTGGAATACGCGTTTCATCGATGGCACCCCTGACAATTTTGTGGCGGAGTAATATTCCAGCGCTCCTTCAGCGTCTGGCCGATCTCGACTTGGGTGAGTTTTTTCTTCTTCGAGAAATCTTCATGCGCGTCTTTGGGCTGACCATATTTCGCGACAAACTCCGCCGGCTTCACGTCTTCAGGTTTCCAATCGAGATTAAAAACCTGCTCTTCGGGCCGCAGAAAATTTTCCGGATGTCGATGACACTCGAGACACCAGGCCATGCTGTGCGGCTTGGCCAGGTACACCGTCGACATGTGATTGACCGGACCATGGCAACTGAAACAACTGATGCCCCGGTTCACGTGTGCGGCATGATTGTAATAAACGTAATCGACCGTGCGATAGATCCACACCCAGTCGACCGGATCACCTGACGTCCAGCTCGCACGCACCGGCTCGAGCTTTGGGTTGTCCTTTTGCACCTGCGTGTGGCAGTTCATGCAGGTTTGTGTGTTGGGTACGTTGGAGTGCGCCGTCATTTCCACAAAGCTGTGACAATAACGGCAATCCATCCCCAACTGTGTAACGTGAATGTCGTGTGGAAATGGCACCGGTTGGATCGGTTGATATCCCACTTTCGTATATTTTGGCGTGGCGTAGTACCACGTGGCGCCGGTCACTCCACAGACGAGTACGATGCCGCAGACCAACACTTTGATCGGCATCCAATTCGTCCAGCGTGGAAAGAAATTTGCCATGGGTCAATCGGAAGAGGCGTCAATGGACGTCGGTCGCCACATTGCCAATAAAACGGAACTAAGCTCAGGAACTGTCCGGTTCAGAACGTTGCCAAGGGTTAAGGTTAATCGGTTGCCTGAGGGATAACGGATTCTATAAATGCGCTGCGCGAGGGCAAAACAAATTTCGTGACTCATATCGATTGAAAGTTGCGTAGCGCGACACGATCACCTCAAAACTTCGGCAACGCGTCAAGCTCAGAAGTCGAGATTGATCGCATAATGTGAACGCACTTCGGTCGCGCACTGCTTGCCTTTCTCGCGCGCGGGAAATTTTTAGACTGCAGTGACTCGCGCCTGCAGCCCCGAGCGCAGCTTTCAGCGAAACGGAAGCGGAACTGCTTCGATCGTAATTTTTCGCGCCGAACTTTCCGGAACCAACGCATCCAATCTCGTGCCGACGTCGTTAAAACCGCGCTTCACATAGCCGAGTGCTATTTCTTTTCCGAGGCGTTCGCTGTGCGTTGCGCTTGTGACCCAGCCAACTTCTTTGCCCTCCTTTGACGGAGCGGCAAGCTTCATTCCCGATTGAAGCGGGATACGATCCAGCGAAACGAAGCCGCACAATCGTTTGTTCGTTTGCCCTGACATTTTTATTCGCGAGATCACTTCCTGGCCTATGTAGCAGCCTTTTTGGTAATCGATCGTTCGTTGTTCCAGATTAGCTTCGATTGGAATAATCTGCTCTGTCAGCTCGAAGCCCGAGCGAGGAACACCTTGTTCGATTCGCATCACCTCTGCAGCGCCGGAATCGAGAACCGCAAAGGCCGAATCCAATCGCTGCCACACAACGTCGTGATCCGCCGAGTCGCTCCATATGTCCCAACCTGGCTCGGCAAAGCGGCGCACAGAAACAATCCGGCCTTTCTCCGCAGTCGGCGGTTGCTCTGACAGAACGTGAAGTAGCGAGAATTGATCGGTGACATCTTCAATCTGAACGTCGTCTGCAATGATATAGCGCTCCAACCTGGCGCGAAGCTTCTCTCTCAGATTCAGCTCTGCATCCACCAAAAAGGATTCATCACGCGCACTAACGAAAACGTGCGCGTCTATTTTGCCTTTGGCATTGAGGACGCACGCTTCGATCGCGTTTGTCCCAGTGGCCTTGCGCAAATCATTTGTGATTTGGCCGTTGAGGAATCGGAACCGATCCGTCCCGGTAATGCTCAGCTTCGCGCGCGCGGACAGATCGAGGAAGCTGCCCTGCCCGCCTTGGGACAGCTGCGTCATTCCTTTCCAGACGAGAGCTTGCTCAGGAGTTGTTTGAGAAAGCCGCGGCGCAACCGTGCCGATATACCAGCCGGCGCTGCTGTGCTGCCTCCTTCTCTGAAAGCGAGCACAGGCTGCGGTGAAGCCGTCAGCTCCGCAACGTCTGCCATTGTCTCCGTTTCCGATTCTGCTGAAGGGACAACCGGTTCGTTGAGGTCGGGTTGTTCCCTCTGCTCTTCCAAGTGCGGCTCTTCGTAAGAAGCTGGCGCAGGTTCGTGCAAATATTTGCGCACAACCGACGAATAATCATCGTCCCCGTGACCCCATTGCATTTGCTCGAACAACTGATCCCGGGCGGCAGCGGTGACTCCCAGATCCAGATAATGCGATAACGCAATCTGACTCGCCAGCTGCATATCTTTCAGCATGTGTTTAACAGAAAACTGCGGCCCAAAATCCCGCTCGAGCATTTTCGGCAGTTTCATGGTCAGAGTGGCAGATTGACTCGCATTGGCGCGCATTGCCTCGATAAATTTTTCCGGCGGCAATCCCAAAGCTTGTACCAGCGCCAGTGCTTCCGCCGCGGCCTGCACGCTTGCAGCAGTAATCATGTTCGTTGCGATCTTTATGGCGCTAGCCTGGCCGATAGCTCCGATGTAGATGATTTGTTTGCTACTTGCTTCGAGAATAGGACGCGCTTCCTGCAAGGCTGCGTCGGTCGCGCCGACATAGTAAACCAGTTCGCCCTTCTCCGCTGCGGGCTTGCTACCTGTGAAGGACGCCTCGATAAACCGCGCTCCTCGACGCTCGACGATTTCCGCCGCAGCCCGCATTGAATCCGGAGCGACTGTTGAGTGCGCAAGGACAACATGACGGGGCGTGAGGCTTTCGCTTAGCTGCTCGACAGTCTGCAACAGAGCTTCGTCATCGGACACAAAGATCTGAATGTAATTGCAAAGGCTCGCCAGTTCTCCAGGCGAACCAACAAAATTTGGGACGGGCTGCGGTGACCGATTCCAAACAAAAACGGAAAACCCCTTGCGGCGAAGATGCCCGGCGATTCCACGACCGATGATTCCAAGGCCGATGACGCCAACGTTCTTATGCGTTGGCTGGGACGTAGACGCGATGCGCTCCATTGAGGCGGACTTCACGATCAGACTGCCGGCAAAAATGGCAACAGGCAATGCCGAAATTCACAATGAACGGGTAGAAGGTTGTGACGATCCGTGCGCTGTCCGGCCACCATCATTTTAGCGCGAATTCAGACAGATAGTACAAAGCTACAGACCCGACGGTCTGAAGACTCTGCGCGCTGATCTTATCCATGGTGTCATCGGCTGTATGCCACCAGGGAAAGTCGAAATCAATGATGTCGAGCGTCGGAATACCGATCGCGTTCAGTGGTGCGTGATCATCGATCAGCTCCCGGCCGAGATATGTGAAATAATTTCGCAACTTCAGCGCTTCCGCCGCGGCGAAAATATCTCGCGCCATGTCGGCAGGAGAATCGTTGGGAAGCGTGATGCCAAGTGATCGATCGCCAACCATGTCGAACAACAATCCGCCGCGAAATTGCTTCGCACCTTCCCTTTGAAGCTGCCTGGCAAAATAGCGGCTTCCGTACAAACCATCCGTTGCGGAAAATTGCTCGCAGGCTTCTTCGCCATCGAAAAATACCAGTTCAATTTTCCTGGCCAGATCCGGATGCTGCCCGATTACACGAGCCAATTCCAGCAGCAGCCCTGTGCTTGAGCCGCCGTCGTTGGCACCCACAAAGCGAATGGTGTCAAAAATTTTTGTGTCGTAATGAGAGCACAACAAGAACGAGCGGGACGCCGCCTTCCCATGATCGGGAAATTGGGCTACCAAATTTACGAATTGGATCTTGCCCCGCGGAGTGTCATCACTGAATCCTTGACGCGTTACCCGCCAACCGAAACGACGAAGTTCGTTCTCAATGTATTCTCTCGATTCTTCGAGAGATTTAGATCCAGCGGGTCGCGGCCCGAAATCAACGAGCCGTTGAACATGAGCAAAGGCTTTCTCGCCGGAGAATTCGTCCCAGATCTTCGGGGCTGTTGCGCGTAGCGGACCTGCCTGACCAATCAAGATGGGAAACAAAACCAGGGCGATTTGTAGGGCGTTTCTGTGAAACGTCGTGATCAGCCGATGCTCTCGGATTGGCGTCTGACACGGACGCCCTACAATTTCCATTAGTTGTGTTAGTCCGCTGGCGGCAGTCCCAGGGCGGTAACGATCCGCTGGAGATCGTCCGTTCCGTAGTACTCAATTTCAATCCGCCCGCGTTTGTCTCCGTGGTGGATGGCGACGTGCGTCGCCAGATGTTGTTGCAACCGGTTTTGCAAGTCTTCTACTGCCGTCCCCTCGGCGCTCAATTCGACTGCCACGCGCCGGGACCTTCGCCGTGACCGGGTGATCCCAAGCTGGCGGGCGACCAGCCGCTCCGTGGAACGCACCGTGGCATTGCGCCGCAAAACTGTTTCCGCAGCGAGTAGTTGTTCCTCCGGAGCTTTTAATGCTAACAGTACTTTTGCGTGCCCGACCGAAAGCAAATTTTGAGCTAGCCAGACCTGCACCTGTGGATGCAGATCCAAAAGGCGCAGCGCGTTCGCCACTGCAGCCCGGCTACGACCCACCTTGAGCGCGATGTCCTCCTGCCGCATTCCAAATTCATTCGCTAACCTCGCGTAACCCTGAGCTTCTTCGATCGGGTTTAGGTCGGCGCGCTGCAGGTTCTCGATCAAGGACAACTCGAGCACCTCCACGTCGTTGGCGGTGCGAACTATCGCAGGCGCAGTCGCAAGGCCGATTTCCTGTGCCGCGCGCCAGCGGCGCTCGCCTGCGATAAGTTCAAATCGCGCGCCTACCTGACGGACTATCAGCGGTTGAATAACGCCATGTTGTCGAATCGAATCAATCAGTTCCTGTAACGCTTCGCGTCCAAAATCTTTTCGCGGCTGCAGTGTGCTCGGCACAATCCTTGCCAGCTCAATCTGATGCACTCTCTCGCCCGACCCGGCGACGTCGGTGGCCGGGGCAACGGAAGGTGTGCCAATCAGCGCACCAAGACCTTTACCAAGACCAGAACGTGCCATGCGTCTGAGGCTACCGGAACAGCCTTGTCAAGGCAAACAGCAATCCGTGCCCAAGATATACTACGGTTAGCAGGCGCTGCCTCGTCCTTGGCAAAAGAATTCTTAAAAAAAGTATTGACATTAAACGCTGAAATTCAGTATCAATGCGACCGGCACCAAAAAAGACAAAGAACTTTGCCCGGTAGATTTTTTGTCTGTTTGGAGTCCAGTGACCTAAGAAACCAAAACAAACATATAACCGGGAAAGAGAAAGAACACATTCAATGTATTCACTGATTCAACATAAAACGTTAGTTTGCGGGCGCGCGTTTCTTCTCCTCCCGCTTGTTCTGGTGAGCTTGGCTGTTTTGCCGCAGATGCGAGCAGCGCCAGAAGTATTACCCACACCAATACCCAACCAGAACCCGGACGGGTGCTATCCTGGGTTCACCACAGCGGAAGGATGCAAGGCGCTTCATAGCCTTACCTCCGGTGCTGGAAACACAGGGGTTGGCTGGTATTCGCTGTTTGGCACCTCCACTGGTAACTTCAGCACTGGTATTGGCGCTGGAACGCTGGTCCTTAACAATGGTGATTCAAATACAGCAGGCGGCGCTGCAGCGCTTTTGCTCAACATTGGCGGCACACGGAACACCGCCTTCGGAACAGACGCCCTTGTTTATAACGGGAACGGTGTGGCAGGTGCCAATTTCAACGATGGCTTCGGCGCCTTTTCGCTGTTTAACAACAGCGACGGGTTCAGCAACAACGCCATGGGCGATTCCGCACTGTTTGAAAATCTTCACGGCGCTGCAAACACCGCCCTCGGTGATCTCGCGCTCTCAAATAACGATTCAACCGGAAATGCACTTGGAAACGTCAACACGGCTGTTGGCGGTGAGGCACTCTTTAATAACACTGATGGCGATTCAAACAACGCTGTCGGGTTTCAAGCGATGGATGCTAACACCGTGGGTGTGCAGAATAACGCCATGGGCGTTCTGGCCTTGAGCAGTAACGACGACGGCGCTTCAAACACAGCGCTCGGTGACTCGGCACTCGCAGGCAATGCACACGGATCGTTCAACACAGTCGTAGGCTGGAGTGCAGGAGATACCGTAGAAGGCGACGATAACATCTATATCGGCGCAACGGCCGCTGATGGTGTCACGAGCGAGAGTGGAACCATACGCATCGGCGACCCGAACTTTGTAGGGACTTGCTTCGTCGCCGGCATCACCGGTGTACCGGTCACCGGCAACGCGGTCTGCGTAGATGCAAGCGGCCAACTCGGCGAATGCGGTCCGGCCTCGCCTATTTCGCAATTGAAGGCTACAACTCAAAAACAGGCGGCAAGGATTGCCTTGCAGGAAGGGCAAATTAATGCCCTGACCGCAGCTCTGAGGCAGCAGGCCGATCAACTTCAGAAAGTGAGCGCGCAGCTTGAAATGATCAGGCCGGCGCCCCGAGTCGTAGGGAATCGATAATACTGTTATGGCAGCGTTGTAGAGAAGTCAGCGCTCACCCAAATACAGTTATAACAAACAGCCGCCGCGCGAAATCGCGTGGCGGCTGTTTTGTTTTTGGCCGCGGGAGGCCGAATGTTGTGCGCAACAAAGTTACATGAGAAAGCACATCACTAACCGCTTTACCCTGGGCCATTCACCCGATCCGGATGACGCGTTCATGTTTTATGCGATGGCAGAGCATAAAATCGATCTCCGTGGTTATCAGTTCGACCATCGACTGGAAGATATTCAGACGCTAAATGAGCGAGCACAGCAAGGTGAGCTGCATATTTCCGCGATTTCGATTCACGCGTATCCCTACGTAAGCAAGAATTACGCACTGCTGCCATGCGGAGCCAGCATGGGCGACGGATATGGGCCAATCGTTGTTACGAAACACTCAAGATCCAACATCCAACACCCAGCATCCAACGCTTTAATGACTGACGACAGCGCTCGCGAGTTGTTGCGTCAGTGTGTTATCGCTGTGCCAGGTCAAATGACCAGTGCGTTTCTGGCATTGCAGCTTTTTCTGGGGAAATTCGATTTCGTCGTTGTTCCATTCGACCGAATTTTCGAGGCGGTAAAGAAAGGGCGTGCTGACGCCGGTTTGCTCATTCACGAAGGACAACTCACTTATGCGCACGCCGGCTTTGAGAGGATTATCGATCTTGGAAAATGGTGGAAGGGACACACCGGTTTGCCATTGCCGCTCGGTGGCAATGTGATTCGCAAAGATATTCCGGCACCAGTCCGCCACGACCTCACTAAGATTATTCGTGAAAGTATCGACTATGGCCTGACGCATCGAGACGACGCGGTGCGCCATTCACTTGCCTACGCGCGCGGCATGGGCAGGAAACTCACCGGTAAATTCATCGGCATGTATGTGAACGAATTTACACGCGATTATGGGGAGCTCGGACGCGCTGCCATCCGCAAATTTCTGACTGAAGCGCGCGACAACGGCTACATCGACGTTCCAATCGAACTGGAATTCGTCGAGTAACTCAAGGAGCGACGGCTTGGGAAGCGGTCGTGGCCTGGCACTGCTCGGAAGCCGCCACCCTCCGGCTTCCAAATTTTCTTGTCATCGATCTCATGACAGGCGTATCAATGGGATTCGGTGAAGGTATTGCTCCCAACCACCAGGGGCGGTCTTCTCCCTCTCGCGCGAGTCGGAAGGTGGCTTTTTTCATACGCGTTGCTGGCGTTGGTAAGCTTGCCGAAGAACGAACGAGTCGATGAGGCAGACCCGGCCAGTAAAACCATTCCGAATTTTTCGCTGATCACTGCAGCCGGAAGAGATCATGGCAGATAATAACAAACCAAAATTTGATTTACCCTGGGGTACGTTGTTGCCGCTCCTGGCAGTTCTCGCCGGAGTCATCGCGACGTATAAGCCCCTCATCAGCGAACGGCCGTCGGTTCCAAGCGAAAAGACCGCCGCAGTGATTGCTGCGCAGGACGTCGACGCGCGGTTGTGGCAAGACCCGATTGGTGTAGCTCAAAAGCAAAAGTCATTACTCGACGAAAGAATTGACGCAGGACACGATAAGAATGGCAGCAGCAAGTTACACGACATTAAGGCCCTAACCGGGCTCCTTGACCAGGACGTCAACGAGTTTCCAAATATTTCTGTACCTGTTCTTTTGCTTGCGGTGATGCTCGACGCGGGCCCGTACAGCGAACAAGCCGAGTCGCGGTTGCGCGCGCGCCAGGCTGTGCTCGAAGGATTAAGCGAAAGCGGCTTTGTTCCGCGGGATGGCGAGCACATCGGGTTCGTCACTTGGGATTGGCCCCCGCCGGATGCAAAGGTGCCCTCGGCCTCTGTTCCCCGCGCTCTGCTCCTTCCGTGGGAAGAATGCGAAGCGATCGAGGATCCGGACAAGGTTTGTCCCGCAGACAGCAAGCGGGTTGTGGTGCTCTGGTTGCCTGCGGTGAACTTTAATGTCCACCCATTGCGCTGCTTTGCCGCCTTGATTGATCAGCTCGTGCCGGAGCACATTCGCGATCGCATCGATGTCAGATTGATAGGCCCGGCAAATTCCACCGGTTTGCAGAGCATGGTTCGCGAAGCGCGTTGGTACCCACTAAGGGATTTGACCGATCAGGCTTCTTTGGCGATGCAAAAAGCACTCGACGGTGTCTCGATTATTTCGCCTCGAGCCACGGCCTCGGATCCTGCTCTTCTCGCTGCAGCAGATATCGACCCGTCTTCTAAAAGCAACTCCGTAAACACTGTTCTTGAAAAATCCATAAATCGCGGCCCTCGTGGCGGCCTGCGGTTTGTTCGCACGATCGCGCCGGACGACATCGTCTTGCGTGAACTGATCGCGGAGTTAGCGCGACGTAGAATTCCTCAAGTTGATCTGCACGGTCGCCCTGTTTCAAAGCGAGCCCACATAGTGATTTTGAGCGAGTGGGACACGTACTATGGACGATCCATGGGCACGACCTTTGCTGATCTGGCTTCCGGGCAGCCGGACGCGCCAACAGAGATTCAATCGTACTATTATATGCGCGGAATCGATGGTCGGCTGCCGGGCGATGTGGCTAAAGACAACCAGCCAGAATCACGGCAAAAAAATCTGTCCGCCCAGGAGAGTGTCCCGATAGAGGCCACGGAAGGGTTGAATCATTCGGATTATCTTCGACGCCTCGCGCGTAAACTCAAGGAGGCTAACGCACGCTGGCAGCGAGAGGATCATGACGATCTCGGAATTCGCGCGATCGGTCTGCTGGGATCGGATACTTATGACAAACTGATGATCCTCCGGGCACTGCGTCCACAGTTCCGCGACGTTGTCTTCTTCACCAATAATTATGACGCGCGCTTTGAGCGCCGCGACGATTGGGATGCTACTCACAATCTAATAATCGCCTCACCATTTGGGGGTTCCCTGCCCGAAAATTTCGAGCACCGGCCGGTCGCACCATTTCGCGATAACAATCAAACCTCGATGTTTGCCGGCACGCTGGTCGCGACGGGCCGAATGGCGGAGGAACAAGCGGAATATCTTTCGTGGCAACCACGGATCTTCGAGATCGGCCGACGAGGCGCGTGCGATCTAAGTCCGCCGTGGTATCTCGACATGAGGGATTTGTCACAGACCAAACAGAACTGGTTTAGGGATTGGCTTTTCCCCAAATGGGGCCGGGAAGAATGGAATCTCAACAACGCGACAAAGCTCAAATTCCAAGATTGGCTCGTGGCGAGCCGCGTGATCTGGTCGAGTCCAATCTTCTGGCTTCTGGTGAGCGGAGGGCTCGCGCTCCTGATCATTGCGACTTGGATCAGCCTCACCATTGCGAGTCCCACATTGCCTGGGGGCGGTACGACGCCGCAGCGTTTAAGAAGAGTTTTCGCCAGCACGACTTTTTGCCTGGTTTGCGGCGTGCCGGTGATCGTCTTGTCACTGGCGTTATTCGCGCAATACAAAAGCTCTGATATCGCGCAATACAAACTCGGCAGCCCGGCGGCGAGCGATTATCTGGCGAAACTGGGCGTGATTGCGCATGTGGCCCAGGAGCCGCTGGCTTTTTTTTCCGGAATCAGCATCTGGCCGAGCGAGATGCTGCGCCTGATCGCACTGATGCTAGCGATCCATTTCATGATCAAAGCCGGTATCGATTTGCGCGCCAACGAACGAGAGCTCGGCGAACGATTTTCTCTCGATCTGCTGCCGAAAACCGCTTTTCGATGGCAGCATCTCGGCCTTGGGCTCGAGCAATGGCGTACCAAGCGCTCGGATCAATCGGCGCAAGAATTCTCCGCGCAGGAAGCGTGGCATGGTTACCTTTGCCGGAACAAATTCCGGCCGCGGTTTATTCGGATCACGGTCCTTTTTGTCCTCTATCTTTTGTTCTCGTTCATCATCTACAAGCTTTTTCCGCCAGCGCCCGCTCCAGCTCGAGGCGAACTCGCTTTCAGCTTTGATAAGCTGGTCATTTTCCTAGCCGCGATTGGCATGATAATCCTGTCCTTTTATGTGGTCGACGCCATTCAGTTGAACAGCAACTTCATTCGGATGTTTGCGCGGGAAGTCACGAAATGGGGGGACGCCGTAGTCGAAAAATCCTACCGAAGTCCGCCGCTTACCGAAGAGGAGCTTTCTGCCTACAACGAAATCTTTTTCGTCGCGCAACGAACGCAGGTAGTGGGGCGTCTGATTTGGTATCCACTTATTGTCCTGAGTTTGATGATTGTAGCGCGCTTGTCCTTTTTTGATAACTGGAGCTGGTCTCCAGGTCTCCTGACCATCTACGGGATCAATGCCTGTTGGGCCGTCGGGAGTGCGATTTTGCTGCGCCGAGCGGCAGAGCAATTGCGCGAGGCGACTCTAAACAATCTGCAACTGTCACGCGTTAGGGGCCGCGCTATCGAAGACAAGCGCACGACCTTCGATGAACTCATCACCGAAATCCGCAACCTAAAGACCGGCGCGTTCGCGCCGTTGACCGAGCAGCCTTTTATTCGTGCAGTTCTTTTTCCTGGTGGTGCCCTGGGTCTGCTCGCAGTTGGTCAACGCTTGCTCGATATTTTTTAGCGGCGATAACCGTGGCAATAGCGGCGCCGATTGGTGGCAGGATTGCTCCACTCGCCAAGGAATGAAGACAAGTGCAAGCTCGTTACAAGATTAAGCGAGATTGATTGAATTTTTCTTGCCACTCCATTCGCGAGAGGCGTATCAATGGTGGCTCGGTGAAGGTGTTGCTGCCAACCACCAGTGGCGATCTTCTCCGTCTCGCACGAGTCGGATCCTGCGTCATTGGCTGCATAATGCTGGCGTTTGGCGGCTGTAAGAAAAACGAGCCAAGCGACGATGCGAAGGCGGCCGGAAAAACGACCGCCGATTTTCCACAGATTACCGCCGATGTTTTCAAACCGATGGATGGCGGCATCGAGCTTGCGCCTGAAGAAATTATGGGGCGCAACACGTGGAATCTCTGGACGGGCGGCAACCAATACTTCTGGGACCGGATCGCGCGGCAAGGCTATGGATTGATCGATCTTTTGAAGATGCTCGATTCGCGAAATCGCGGCTCACGACACGCTAATTTGGGTCTTGTTAATGAGCCGGGTTTCAGGCAAGCAGGGGATGAGGATACGAAAGACAGTTATGGTCTTTACCTGGATAAGCGGGTGGGACCAGAACCTCCTGGCGTTGATCCCAACGTCTATGGCTACTCGACCGGCGTCCTTGGTTTCCGGCTGTTTCCCAATCCTGATTTCGACGATAACGCCAAGAAAAAGTGGGACGCCAAACGATTCTACGATGATCCGGACTACTACAACGATCCATCGGTTATCCGACCCTATAGAGTGGGAGTAAGTTGCGGCGCCTGCCATATTTCATATCACCCACTTCACCCACCTGAAGATCCGGAAAATCCGAAATGGGAGAATCTCGCATCGGTGATTGGAAACCAGTACATCCGCGAAGGCGCTGTCTTCGCTCCGAACGTCAAGTCGGGTCGTTTCTTCTGGGAAATGCTGCACGCCCAGCCGCCGGGCACTTCGGATACTTCACGCATCGCTACCGACCACATCAATAATCCTGGCGCCATTAACGCTATTTTTAATCTCGACGCACGCTTAAGCATTGGCTCAGAAGAAAAGATCAGCGGCGGCGGTGTGGATACGCCCTATGAAGGTCAGGTCACTAAGATCGCGGGCGGCGAAACAAGGAAAGTTCCCCACATTTTGAAGGACGGAGCTGATTCGGTAGGCGCTTTTGGCGCGACGATTCGGGTCTATGTCAACATAGGGATGTTTTCCCAGCAATGGACGACCGTGCAGGATCCTCTCATTGGACTGAAACCGCAGAGTCTCATGCCACTCACGTTCCAGAAGCCATTCAGCGTTGCCAAAGCGCAACAAAATTCAGTTTATTGGATGGCAACTCAGGAACGGCTGGAGAACATCAAGCAATTCTTCAGGCGACTTGGTCCGATCCACCTGGAGGACGCGCCCGGCGGTGCCGACTACATCACAAAGGATGAGAGCGTGATGAACCGCGGTAAGACTGTGTTTGCTGAGAGCTGCGCCAGTTGTCATTCGAGCAAACAGCCGCCGCAAGGCAGCACCGTGGATGAAAAGGAATGGTTCCGTCAGGAAGTTCTCAAGCCGGACTTCAGAGACAACAACTTCCTGTCGAATGAAGTGCGTTACCCGGTTACGGATATTAAGACGAATTCCGCTCGAGCCCTTGGGACTAATGCCGTCAGGGGGCATGTCTGGGATAATTTTTCTTCTGAGACTTACAAGGACTTGAAGCCTGTCGGCGTCATCGAATGCAACAAAGGAACACCTTACGCGTTCGCGTTCAACGCACCAGATGGCGGAGTGGGTTACTATCGCCCGCCCTCCCTGATCAGCATCTGGTCTTCGGCGCCATTTTTCCACAACAATGCGCTGGGCAAATTCACCAATGATCCATCGGTTAACGGACGCATGGATGCCTTCAACGACGCCGCGGAAAAGCTAATGTGGCCTGAGAAGCGCGAAGGCACAATCTGGAGAACGAGTCAGGAATGCTATGTCACACTCAGCGAAGCTTATCTCCCGGATCTCCTGAAACCATTGTGCCAGCAAAAACCGGGAGTACGCGGTAAGTGGCTTTACATTGGACCAATCCCGGCAGGCACTCCGATTAACCTCGTAGCGAACATCAATCCGGAATTCCGGAACCTGAAGGATTTGAGCCATCTCAGAAAACTCGTGCACGACTTTAATCTCGCGTTCTGGAACATAAAAGCTAACGGCGCCGATGCCACGACCGAGCTAAAACGGCTCGTGCCCGACCTGCTGGCGGCAAGCAAGTGTCCCGATCTCGTCGAAGACAGAGGCCATTACTTTGGAACAAGTCTGCCGGACGACGACAAGCGCGCTTTGATCGAATTTTTAAAGACGTTGTGATTCACAACCTTAAGTAAAGGAGGAAAAGATGGCAGCTACAGTCGCAGAAATGTTGAAAATGTCGCAGGCGCAGCTCGACGATTTGTTTACCCAAAGTCCAGTCGGCGAAATCCCAAGCGGCGAGGCCAAAGGCACGGCGATCATCGCACCGGGAACAACTTACACGCAGGACATGGCCAATTTCGTGAATCACTTTGCGTGGCAAGGAAAGATTTTCGATCCAGCGAAGGGAACCTTGCGAAACAAGATCCTGCCTTTTGGACTCAACGCTATCATCGCCAAGGTGTACAAAGGCCAGAGCTGGATGGATAACAAAGAGTGCATCGTTCTGGACTACTCCGAGACCTCGTTGGTTGCGCATTGGATCCGTGACGAGATCCGCGAAGTCGCGCCGCGCGTTTACCTCGGCAAAGTTTATTTGGGCAAAAAGAGATTGATTGATTTTTCGCTCGAGTTTCCAGCGCCGGCGTAATCAGACGGTCGGCCATTGGAGGTGCCGTGAATTCGAACGTTAGCCGCCCAATGCCGCGAGCCAATACCGGCTCGACGTTTTTGAATTTTGTCAGCGACACGTTCACCCGGCTCTTACAATTCGAACGCCGGTTCGATCATTGGCTTCGCCTGCCATTCGATGCCACTCTGCGCGATCCGGTCGCGCGCCTGGTCACCACGCTGATCAACCGGAAAAGGCCTAACGAAGGTTTAAAGATCGCGGAGGAAAAGCTTTTCCCGGATGAAGAGGCGTTCCTCGATTCGATCATCTCGAGCTTTGAGACGCAGATGCGCCTGCTCTGGAAACCGGGCGGATTCGAGCGCGGCGGAAATACAAAGACGCATGGGATTGTACGCGGAGAATTTGTCGTGCACGACAATCTACCCGCTGAGTTTCGGCATGGCATCTACGCCGAGCCGCACGCCTATCGCGCCTGGGTCCGTTTTTCAGGGCCGGGCCCTTACATCACGCCGGACATCGACGATCCGGGCTTCATGAGCATCAGCATAAAATTGATGGGTGTTTCCGGACCGAAGCTGATGGAAGAAGAAAAGCTCACGCTCGACATGTTCGGCGTTTCTACGCCCACCTTCGTCACGCCGGACACCAAGGCGAATGCGCAGTTGCAAATCGAGAGCGTGAAAAACGCGTCGATCTATTACTTCCTGAACTTCCACCGGCCTCACATCCTCGATCTGATCATGCAGTCGCTCTTCATCAAGACTCAGACCAGTCCGTTTGAAGCGCCTTACTTTAGTTGCGTGCCATACCTGCTCGGGAAAGGCCAGGCAATGCAGTATTCGGTCTGGCCAAAATCAAAGAAGCGTTCGCGGATTCCGCGCCTTCCTTTCCGGCCACCCGACGATTATCTGCGCAATGCGATGGTGGCTGCGCTGACCGCCGGAGACGTCGAGTTTGACTTTCGGTTGCAGTTGCAAACCGATCCGTTCCTGATGCCTATCGAGAACAACGCCGTGCTTTGGCCCGAGAAACTTTCACCTCGGGTTTCAGTGGCCACGCTGCGTCTGCCGCGTCAGCAATTCGACTCTCCCGCGCAGATGGAGTTCGCGAAGAAACTTTCCTATAACCCATGGCATACGATCGCCGAGCATCAGCCCCTCGGTAATCAAAGCCGGGCCCGGCGCCGCATGTACGAGACTCTTTCCAAGCTCCGGCATGACATGAACGCTGTGCCTCACTACGAGCCTAACGGCGATGAAGTCTTCGAGTGATGCGCCATGACTCCGCAGGCGAACTTCATGATCCTGGCGCCGATCAGACAAGGGGGTGAAGAAGAGTTATGCCAGCTCCTCGAATCGATGAACGACCGGCCGGAGCAGCTAAATGTGAACAACCCACTGATTCCCTTCACTCAGTTCGATACACTTCATTTCGCTCGATTGCTCATCCTGAAGGACAACTCGGTTAATGACGTTCGCGCTTACGGCGGCGTGCCGGTTCCGAACTATCCGCTCTACCTGGCGTTCCTCGGCGATATCGATGGCGATGCCGATCGCTTTTTCGATGAACTGGTCAGGCGTGCCGGCGACGGGTTGCGAAAAATTTTTTCCTTCTGCGACGGATTCGAGCCCACGACTGAACTCGTCAGGTGGATGAAGGCGCACAGCGCTCCTCCCATCGCGGCCTATGTAAACTGGCGGGGGCGAACCGTGCTCCAGATTCAGGAGGAAGCGGCCTTGCAGGAGGCGCTCCAAAAACATCTGCAGAATAACGCGGCCGATTTCGGCAATCTGTCTGCGCGACAAATTCACGCAAGACTACAAGAATTCATTCAGAAGGAGAAAGCCGAACACCGGCTCAAGGTTTCGGACGCGCGACCAACGCCCGTCTGGTGGCGGATCAAGAATGCGCTCCACATGATTGGGCTTCCGCTGCTGGCCTTACTGCTGTTGCCTATCCTCATCCTGCCAGCGCTGATCTATATCATTTGTCTTCGGCGCCTGGAGAAAACCGATCCCGAGCTTTGCTGGCGAGTGGATCAGAAGTACTCCGACATGTTAGCGTCCCGCGAAGACCATTACGTCACCAATCAATTCACGGCGATGGGAAGCCTCAAGCCGGGGCTGGTCCGGCTCCTGACTATCACTGGCGTTCTGACCACTGTGAATTGGGCTGCGCGCCATATTACCCCGCGCGGCCATCTGGGACGCATCCGCACAATCCACTTCGCGCGCTGGGTTTTTCTCGACGGTAAGAAGCGGATGGTGTTCTTCAGCAACTACGACGGCACGGTCGAAAGCTACATGGACGATTTCATCAATAAGACCGGATTCGGCCTCAATGCCGTCTTCAGTAATGGCATCGGCTATCCAAGAACTAACTGGCTGGTGCTGGACGGATGTCAGGATGAACAGAAATATAAGGACTTCCTCCGCCGACACACTTTACCAACTCAAGTATGGTATAAGGCTTATTTGGGGTTGACGGCGATCGATCTCGAACGGAACACGCGCATCCGCCAGGGTTTGGAGTCAACGTCTATGAGCGATCAGGAGGCCCGCGAATGGGTTGCCCTTCTATGACCAAAACCGAAATCGATTACAGCGATGTCCAGGGCCTTGTCCGCTTTGGTTATGGGAAACTGAGAGGTGCCTCTTATGCGCTCGTTCGGGTGAGAAATCAGACGGCGGCGCAATCGTGGTTGTGCCACGCGAAAGTCAATGACGCCACGATCCAGAGCCCGCCGCCTTCCACCGCGCTGCAGGTCGCATTCACGGCCGACGGCCTTGCAGCGCTTGGAGTTCCGCCCGCCATTGTTGACAATTTTTCTACCGAGTTCCTCACCGGCATGGCGGAGCCAAACCGCGCGCGCCGCCTCGGTGACATCGAAAGCAACGCTGCCTCGAAATGGGATTGGGGTTATGCTAACAACACTCCCCATCTGCTGATAATATTCTTCGCGAAGCCCGCGCAGCTCAGCGATTTCATCGCAAGCTCCAAGGGCAAAACATGGGCCGAAGCCTTCGATGAAGTGCGCTGGCTCAGCACAGCAGACCTCGACGGGGTTGAACCTTTCGGATTCACCGACGGCATCAGCCAACCGGAAATCGATTGGAACCGAGAGCGCGACGTAACTCGCCCGCAGATTGAATACACCAACCGGATTGCGCTTGGGGAATTCCTACTCGGGTATCCCAATGAGTACAACAAATACACCAATCGCCCCTTGATCGATCCCGATCCTCTCAACCGTGAATTGCTCCACGCCGAAGATGCGCCTGAGAAAAAAGATGTCGGTCGTAACGGGACCTACCTCGTCATGCGCCAGTTGCAGCAGGATGTGGGCGGCTTCTGGGATTTCGTCAAAGAGCAGTCTGGTGGAGATGAGGGACGTGCTGAAAAGCTGGCCGCTGCCTTCGTTGGCCGCACCAGACAGGGCAGCCCACTGGTGCGTTCGCAGGAGAAATCCATTGAAGGTGTTGGATCAGATCCGGACGACATTTGCCTGAATCAATTCACGTTCGCGAAGGATCCGGCCGGCGCGCTTTGCCCTTTCGGCGCGCACGTCCATCGCGCGAACCCGCGCAACGCCGATTACCCGGGACGACCAACTGGCCTGGACAAACTGATCACCATGTTGGGTTTTGGTCCGAGAGGTTTCCGCGACGATCTCATGTCGCCTGTTCGCTTTCATCGCATTCTCCGGCGCGGGCGCGAATACGGACCAGAGCTACTCCCGTTCGAAATGCACGACCTGAAGCCAGCGCAGGATTCCGAACGCGGATTACACTTCATCTGCATCAACGCAAATATCTCGCGCCAATTCGAGTTCTTGCAGAACGCGTGGATAGCGAACAGCAAGTTCTCGGGATTAACCGGAGAAAGCGACCCGCTGCTAGGCAATCGCGAGTCGATACCGGGCTGCCCGGTTACTGACGGTTTCACAATGGCCGGCGACAGCGCATTACGGCGCCGTGTCTCGGGCCTGCCGCAATTCGTCACCGTGCGCGGCGGCGCTTATTTTTTTCTGCCAAGTTTACGCGCCCTGCGCTATTTCGCCGCAACTAAAAGTGCATAGGAATATTTCAGCAGCGATATTTCCTTTTTGATGCCATAGGCAGCGCAATCATCGGGGAGCGGCTGCTTCCGCCTGCTAAATCCGCTTGTGCACGCCCGGGTTCTCCGCCAGTTTCGTTCTGTCATGGCGGGAAATCGCACCCTGGGTTGTCTCAGCATTTTTTTGTTTGTCGCGCTATGCGCGAGCCTGTTCGTGAATTTCGTGCTGATGGTTACAGCATTTCAGCGCTTGGGGGGCGGCATCCGGGAAGCAGAACCGATCCCGCGTTTCCGTGAGATCCTGCTCCAAAGAGGCGGGCGCGCCAGCTTGGATAAAATCGCTGTCATCACTATGCGCGGCCTGATCAGTTCTTCGCTCCCAGGCAACGTGAGCGATTCAATGGTCGATGACATGCGCGCTGCGCTTGAACAGGCGCGAGACGATAGTCGCGTAAAAGCCATCGTACTGGAAGTCGATTCTCCCGGCGGAGAAGTCACTGCGTCCGATGCGATCTACAGCGCGCTAGTCAAGACGCGCGCGAGAAAACCAGTCGTTGTCTACATGGATTCGCTGGCAGCGTCCGGCGGCTATTATGTCTCTTGCGGCGGGAAATTTTTAATGGCCAGCGACACGACCATTACAGGGAGCATCGGCGTTATAATCCAAACCCTCAATTATGAGCAGTTATTTAATAAAGTGGGACTTGCCTCCGTGGTCTTCAAGAGCGGCAAATTCAAGGACATGCTTAACGGCGCTCGGCCAATCACTCCGGAGGAGCGAGATCTTGTGCAGAACTTTATCATGAAAACGTACGACAAGTTCCTCGGCATCGTCGCGAAGGAGAGGAATCTACCGGCCGATCTCCTGCGCAACTCAATTGCCGATGGCCGGATCTTGTCCGGTAGGGAAGCATTCGACAACAAGCTGATCGATGGCCTTGGTGAGTTGGACGACGCCTACCGCAAGGCAAAAGAACTGGGCAACGCGCCAGATGCGAAAGTGGTGAAGTACGGTCCGCCTTTCAGTCTAAGCCGCTTCCTGCGAATATTTGGAGAATCCGACGCAAAAATCGAACTCCAACTTCCGAAGCAGCTGGTTCCGCAACTGGAATCGGGGCGCGCATATTTCCTGCCAAGCTACTACGCACCGTAGCGGCGGGGTCCCATGCCATCCGCCAGCCTCTTTGCGGCATTCGGTGTTGCTCCGAACTTTTTTTTTGGCATCCTTTCACTTCTTTACGTTGTTATCAGCGCTTACGTCTACATTTCGCTGATTCACCAGATCAGCGTACGAGGAGACGCCAAAGTGTTCGGAGTTGATACGGCGACGCGCACTTTTGGTCTGCCTGAAGCCATACTGTCTGGAGTACTGATCGTTTTTCTTTTGCTTAATATTGGTGCGTCAGTTTCGCATCCTTCGATCGACTTCAGCGCACCCACTCTTTTGGGAAATTTCCTTCTTATGGCTTTCGTGGTGCTTTTTATCGCAGCTTTCCTGCAGCTTCGTGGATTTGACGTTGGCTCGTTGGCTGGTTTTTCCAGAATCACCTTTCTCCGCGTCTTGAGCACTGGAGCAGTTCTGCTGTTCTTTGCTTATCCGCTGATTTTATGGGCCGACATCATTACGCAGCGGCTCTTCGGAGGCGGCTCGAGCAGGCAAAACGTGGTCGAGTTTTTCAGCGGCTCGCGGACGATCGAGCAGCGAATCATGATCATTGTCTTCGCAATAGCGATCGCTCCGGTAATTGAGGAATTTCTGTTTCGGTTTTTCCTCTACAATGTAATCAAACGCTATCTTGGCCGCCTGGTTGGCGTCACGTTCAGCGCGCTGCTGTTCGCCGCGGCGCACGCACACTTTCCGTCCTTTGTGCCATTGTTCGTACTCGGAAGCTGTTTCGCAATTGCCTACGAATGGAGCGGTTCCATTCTTGTAGCGATGACAATGCATTCGCTCTTCAATTCGCTCACTCTCGCCGCTCTTGCATTTCCGGAGATTTTTTCTCCATGAAAATCGGCGCGTCCGCCGCCGGTCAGCGCACCGCACGGATTGGTTCGAAGACGAAAATTCGCTGCGGCGATGTTGGTGAAGACGAGTTGCTCGGCGAGCTTCTGCGGCGTCTGGCGCCGGGAAAAGCGGTCTCCATAGGCCCGGGCGACGATTGCGCTGTAGTAGAAATGCAGGGTCACGGCAAGCTCCTCGTCCTTAAGACTGATTGCGTTGTCGAGGATGTGCATTTCTCTCGGGGAACGAACGCGCTGCATGTTGGATGGAAAGCAATGATGCGTCCGCTCAGCGATTTTGCCGCGACCTCAGCTGTGCCCCAGTTCGCGCTAATTACCTTGATCGTTTCAAAAAAAACCGAGGTCACGTGGGTGAAAGAGATTTATCGCGGTTTGCGCCGGGCGGCGAAAAGATTTGAAGTCAGCATAGTTGGCGGCGAAACGAGCAGCACAACAGGGCCAATCGCCATTTCCACGACTGCAGTCGGATTTGTTGAAAGGGGCCGGGCGGTATCGCGCCGGGGCGGTAAGGCGGGTGATGACCTTTTCGTTACCGGCCGGCTCGGGGGTGCGTTGACCCAAAAGCATTTGAAATTCATTCCGAGAATTGTGGAGTCGCGCTGGCTCACGAAAAATTTCTCCATCCACGCTATGATGGACTTAAGCGATGGATTGGGGACCGATCTTCCGCGTTTGGCGCGCGCCAGCAAAGTCGGATTCAAAATCGATACAGAAGAGCTACCGCTAACACGTGGCGCCAACATCGATGCCGCAATTTCCGAAGGCGAAGATTACGAACTGCTCTTCGCCATTTCACCGCGCGATCGGCTTCGCTTGCAGCAAAGTTGGGCAAAAAAATTTCCCCATCTGCCACTGACTCGCATCGGTTCCCTCTCTCAACTCTCAACTAAGAACTCTCAACTTCTGCCAAGTGGCTACGTTCATTTCCAATAGTCCAGCTGAAACAGAGGCAATCGGGCGGCAACTCGCGGAGCGTATCGATGTCGGAGGTGTTTTGGCTCTCAAAGGAGAGTTGGGAAGCGGCAAAACGTTGTTCGTTAAAGGTCTCGTTGCTGGCCTGGGCAGCAGTGCTGACGTAACAAGCCCCACGTTCACCATTGCGCATGAATATCGAGGAGGGCGATTGCCCGTTTACCATTTTGATTTCTTTCGCCTGGAAGATTCACAATCGCTCGCACGACTTGGCCTCGATGATTACTTCTTCGGCGACGGCGTCTCGGTGATCGAATGGGCCGATCGTTTCCCCGAATTCATTCCAGAACAAGCACGTCGAATTTTGTTTGAAATAAAATCGGACACTCAGCGGACGATTACCTTCAAATGAGAATTCTCGCCCTGGAACTTTCGACGTCGCGGGGCAGTCTGGCATGGCTCGATAATGACGTCGAACTTGCGCGCGAATGGCCTAACGACCGGAAAAATTCCGCGGCATTTTTCGAGAATCTCAAGGCAATGACGAAGAAAGTTGGCAACCCCGAAACGATTGTTGTTGGACTTGGTCCTGGTTCCTACGCTGGGACGCGCATTGCCATTTCCGCCGCAATTGGCCTGCAGGTTTCTTCCAGAGCACGCCTGATCGGTTTTCCTTCGATCTGCGTCATGGAATGCGATGCGGACAAATATTGTGCGATTGGGGATGCCCGCAGGAAATCATTTTTCTTCGCGCACATCCGTGGCCGCAAAGTCCTGGAGGGTCCGACGCTTTACTCTGAGTCAGGAATGAAAGGCGAACTCGATAAACTTGACGCAACGATGCCGATCTTCTCTTCGGACTCCCTTCCGCAATTTGAGCGAGTCGTGATTTGTTACCCCTCTGCTCTCGTGCTAGCCAGAGTTGCGCGAGAGTCGCACCGCAGCTTTTTTTCACCACCGCTTGAACCCATTTATTTGCGCGAGCCACACATCACCGTGCCAAAGATGCGAATAGGAACATGAAAGAAACTTACCGTTGCTGGGCCGAAATCGACCGGAGCGCGCTGCGGCACAACGCAAAGGTCGTGCGCGATCGAATCGGTTCAGCCGAGATGATGGCCGTCGTGAAGGCCAACGCTTATGGCCATGGATTGCGCGGCGTGGCGGAAACATTGGCGGATGACGTGCAACTATTTGGCATCGCCAATCTGGAAGAGGCATTGGCATTGCGGGAAGTCGTCCCGCATCCCATCGTTCTTTTCGGCCCGGCAATTCCGGAGGAGCGATCAATAATCGTCGAGCGCGGGTTTATTCCGACGATCTCCAGTCTCGAAGAAGCACAAGCGTTCGATCGATTCGGCTCAACGGCAATCAATTTCAAGATTGACACTGGCATGGGGCGAATGGGCGTAGTGGAAAATGAAGCGCTGGATGTCTTCAAGCGCGTTGCAGCGTTACCGAATATTGAGATTCACAGCATTTCCACGCACATGCCAGTGTCGAGCGAAGACGCGGAATATACGCGGAACCAGCTCACCCGATTCCGAAGCGTCCTTGAGCAGATTCGTGCTGAATTTCCGGCAACCTACAAAGCGCACGTCCTGCAGAGCGCAGGCACACTGGCGTTCCATCCCCATGCATTGGACCTCGTGCGAGCCGGCATTGTGCTCTATGGCATTTCGCCAATCCCGGAATTTCAGAAGCTGCTCAAGCCCGTGATGACATGGAAAACGCGGATTTCGCTGGTGCGCAACATACCGAAAGGAAGCTCCATCAGTTACGGCCGTACCTTCATCACTCCACGAAGAATGCGAATTGCGACACTCTCGGCTGGTTACGCCGATGGCTACCCGTGGCACCTTTCCAATCGCGGCGCCACAGTCCTGGTGCGGGGCCAGCGTTGCGACATCGTGGGTCGAGTAACGATGGATTTGGTGATGGTCGACGTGAGCAAAGTGGAGAATGCGCAAGTCGGTGATGAAGTTGTTCTGATGGGGCGGGATGGAACCGAGGAAGTCTCCTGCGCGGAACTCGCGGAAAAAGCAGGCACGATCGCATGGGAGATTGTTACCCGGATTGGCGCGCGGGTGCGGCGCGTTTATGTTTGATTTCCGATGTTTCAAATCATCTTTAACGAGCTGAGCGCCGCTGAGATCTCCGCATTGCCCAAAGGATTGCAGCTCGAATTACTCGCCGAATTTCAAATTTTGCCCGAGGACCTGGAGCATCTCGACTCGGAGCGATTTGGGGTGATCGAGCGGGATGGAAAAAAATTGTATCGCTATCGTGCGAAAGATTACCGAATTTATTTCGCGAAGACCGACGAAGGCATCAAGGTCCACCGCGTTCTACACAAAAACACGTTTCGCGATTTCCTTTTCCGTAGCAAACTGCCGGTGTCAGAAGACGCGCAACTCGGCGAAACGCGCGAATTCTGGAAGTTAATCGAGCAAGGCGAGAAGACGCGGAAGGCGTCAGGTGGATCATCTTTGTAGGGCGTTTCCTGTGAATCCCGAATGCTTTCGGGACTGACACAGACGCCCTACAGTTTTCATTAAGACCTCACAAGGTCATTCCGGGCACAGCGAGGAATCTCACAGTCGAAGATTCGATCATGCAAACCAAGCAGCGTGATCGGGTATCTTACGAGAGATCCCTCACTTGGTTCAGGATGACAAAGCGCGCCAGCGCTTTCGTCACTTCATCAACAGCACTGATCGGCTGCGCTTGATCTCGCGCGTGATTTTGCGGTGCATGTGTGCTGGCATGCCAGTCACGCGGCGGGGAAGAATTTTTCCGCTTTCGGTGACGAATTTTTTCAGGAGATCTGGGTTCTTATAATCGATCGCTTCGAGAGCGATGTCGATGCGGCGCCGCGGCATGGGCCGATTGGCACGGCGGAACGCTGAACGGCGCTTTGGTGTTTTTGGTTGCATTAATGATTACTTGGTCTCGCGGTGCAATGTGTGGCGCCGCAAAAAAGGATTGTATTTCTTCTTCTCGAGCCGATTTGGTGTGCGCGGACTTTTTTTGTTTCGCATCGTCATGTAACGCGAGACCGGTTTGCCCAAAGCTTTCGCCTCGGTGCATTCCAGAGTGACAATTTCCTGTGCCATTCGCGTCAGTCCTTCACTTCCGTGGGCGCAGCTTCCTCCTCCTCTGTCTCGCCGGCTTCCTCCTCAGTCAAGCCGAACAAAGAGGTGACAGATTGACGAACCCGGGACGCTTTACTTTGCTTTTCCAGCTGCGACTGACATTCAACAGTAAAGCGAGCGAATGGGATCGCTTCGAGCCGCGCATGCGGGATCGATTTCCCAGACATTTCGCATTTTCCATACGTTCCCAGCTCAATGCGCTTCAGCGCCTGATCGATTTCATAAAGCGCGTCCTGCTCTTGCGAAAGCAAACTCAACGCAAAATCGCGGTCGTAAGCGTCCGATCCAGCGTCGGCCTGGTGCATGCCAAATGCGGAAGCCTCGCTGCCTTCGGCGCGGGAGCGAAGAGTGCCCTGCGCCACACCAGCCATCGAATCCACCATCGCATCACGAAGCTGGAGGAGCTTTTGCTTTTGCTGGCGCAAAAAGGGATCCAACCTTTTTTCGCGATGATTCAGGCCCAGCAGAATCGCCGGTGACTCCGTGGTTTGTTCTCTGGATTTCGACGAAGATCGCGCCGGCTTTGTACCACGCGCGCTCCTTTTCGAGTCCGCCTTCTTGGCGTGAACCTTGCGGACCGGTCGCGGCTTCCGCGCGGCGGACTTTTTTGCAGAATTCTTCCTTTTCTTTGGTTTTGCCATAGCTGTAAGCGCCCTCTAATCGACTGGCACCCGGAAAATGGACGCTTAATTAAGAACATTTCCCTGACCGCGCAAGCGGATTCGGTCAAAAAATTGGCATAGCCTCGATTCGTACTGTCAATCGAGCGAAAACGCCACCCGATAGACTGGCGTCTGACACAGACGCCCTACAAGTTCACCTACGAGCTGGCGCTGGAATAATGCCGCAGAGCAAATCTCCAGAAGACACGCGACAGCCAAAACACCACGGTCGATGCGACAATCAGATGAAGCATCAGCGGAAACGGTTGTCCAAGCGACTTGATGAGCAACCGGGCGGGAATGTTCGCGATGATCACCACCGGAATGATCCAGCCGAAAATCAACCGAAATAGCCACGGGAAAATCACATCCGGATAACGGGCGATGTTGAGAAAATTAAAGTAACCGTAAACCAGTCCTTGAGCGCGCACGATCCAGAAACTCACCGCCGCCAGCCCAAGCATAATCGAGTAATGAACGGCAATCCCGAATCCTAGCGCCGTCACGTAAAGTAGGATGGACATCGGATTTGGGACTACTCCTAGGCGCGACAACGATACACAAACTACGATCCCCCCGAGCGCCGCATTGACAATGCTGTCCAGCCCGAATTGCTTCGTGGACACTGCGAACTGGCTGTCGATCGGCAGAACCAGAAGAGAATCCAACTTTCCGGTGCGAACAAGCTCTGGAATGTTTGCGACGTTCACGAAAAAGAACGCCTGGAAAAGTTGCGCGATCATCTGGTGCGTGCCCACCAACAGCACCACTTCCCATTTTGTCCAATCACCAATTCGATCCACATTGCCGAAAATGATGCTAAAAAAAACGATTTGTCCGCAGAACCAAAGAACTTCGACAATCATCCACAGGAAAAAATTCGCCTTGAAACTCAGCTCTCGAATGAGCGAGTTGCGCAGCATGATGGAATAAATTTCGATGTAGCGGCGCACTTCTTCTTCCTGTCTCCTACTTATAAGCGCAGTCAACCACTGCTTGCATGAAACGTTTTTCAGCCTGGATCGGCCTGATCCTCGCGATTCTCATTGTCGCCTTCGTTGTGCGGCAATGCCGCAACGTCAGTGCTGACAACTATCAGACCGCCGTCGTCACGCGTGGCCCGATCACGCAGGCAGTAACCGCCACCGGCACACTCAATCCGGTGGTGAACGTGCAGGTGGGCAGCCAGGTTTCGGGGAACATCTCGAAATTATTCGCGGATTTTAATTCACAGGTGAAAGCTGGCCAGGTAGTGGCGCAAATTGATCCAGCACTTTTTCAAGCAACGGTCACCCAGACCGAGGGCGATCTCGCCAGCGCTCAGGCTGCGCTGGAGCTCGCAAAGTTGAATGCCAAGCGCACCCAGGACCTTTTTGCCCGGAAAACTTCCTCTCAGGCCGATTTGGACCAGGCAATGGCCAACCTGCATCAGGCAGAGGCGAACGTGAAGATCAAGCAAGGTGCGCTCGATAAAGCCAGAGCGGATCTCGACCACTGCACAATCACGTCGCCGATCGACGGTGTCGTGATCTCGCGCAATGTCGATGTTGGTCAGACGGTCGCGGCCAGTTTGCAAGCGCCGATCATTTTCCAGATCGGGAATGACCTGGCCAAAATGCAGATCGACGCAAATGTAGCCGAGGCGGACGTAGGCGTCTTGGAGGTGGGGCAGGATGTTGATTTCACCGTGGACGCTTTTCCAATGCGCACCTTCCACGGCAAGGTGGTACAAGTGCGAAACGCACCCATCACCGTGCAAAACGTAGTGACTTACGACACGGTGATCGGCGTAAGTAATCCCGATTTGAAATTGAAGCCCGGAATGACGGCTAATGTGTCAATTGTCGTCGCGCAAAAGGACAACGTATTGGAGATCAAAAACGCGGCCCTGCGTTATTATCCTGCGGCGGAAGTGACGTCCGGACAACCAATGTCGAGATCGCTCGCGCCAGCGAGCGCTCGAGGCGGTGCAGGACGCGATCGGCGAACGGGCGAGCGCACCGTGTACGTTCTTTCCGGAGGCCGACCGCAACCCGTGCAGATCAAAACAGGAATTAGCGACGGCGTGGTGACCGAAGTCATTGAAGGATTGAAAGAAGGCGATCGCGTTGTCACTGCCGAGCTGGCCTCAAAACCTTCGGCGGCATCTCCGCCGCCGAATCCATTTTCCGGAGGCGGGAGACGGTTTCCATGAGCGGAGACATGCAAGGTGGATCGAGCTCTCCGAGCCCGATGGCAAAGCAATCGCCGAAGGCGCAGTATTCATCAGCGTCCATCTCTCAGCGCTCGATTCATAGGTCTGGCGGCAAAGCCGCACATGAGTGGCATCGCACTCGGAGATCGCGATCCACCCGAAACTAACATGAATAATGGCGCGCCAGTCAGACTCATCGACGTGCACAAATTTTATCGCACCGGCGAAATGGAAGTGCGCGCCGTGCGTGGCGTCTCGCTCGAAATTAAGCGCGGCGAATTCGTCGCGCTCATGGGCGCAAGCGGTTCCGGCAAATCGACGCTGATGAACATCCTGGGCTGTCTCGACCGACCAAGCGCCGGTAATTACTTCCTGGATGGTGCTGACGTTTCCGGATTAAATCGCGATCAGCTCGCGGATATTCGGAATCGCAAAATCGGGTTCGTCTTTCAGAACTTTAATCTCCTGCCCCGCACTTCCGCGCGCGAGAACGCGGAACTACCGTTGGTTTACAGCGCCCAGCATTTGTCACATGCGCAGCTTCGCCAGAAAGCCGATCGCGTGCTTTCAGCGGTTGGACTAGCCGGTCGCGAGGATCATCATCCCAGCCAGCTTTCGGGCGGCCAGCAACAGCGCGTGGCAATTGCGCGCGCGTTGATCAACGAGCCCGAGATCCTGCTTGCCGACGAGCCGACCGGCAATCTTGACAGCCGCACGAGCATCGAGATCATGGCAATTTTTCAGCAGCTAAACGAGCGCGGAATCACAATCATTATGGTGACGCACGAACAGGACATTGCAGCTTACGCGCGTCGCAACGTAATCATGCGCGACGGCTTGATTCTAGACGATCATGCGGTGTTACAACCCGCGAATGCGACCGAACAGCTTCAGCACGCCCCAGAGACCGATTTACCGATGTAACCATGTAACGATTCACGGAATCCATGAGAGTCGCGCCCACATTTAACGTTGCCTTGCGCGCGCTGCGTCGAAACAAAATGCGTTCGGTGCTGACTGCGCTCGGTATTATCATCGGCGTCGGCGCAGTGATCGCCATGGTCGGGATCGGTAACGGCGCGAAAGCGCAGGTGGAAGCGCAGATCGCCAGTCTCGGAGAAAATGTGATTCTGATTTTTTCCGGCAGCACGACTTCAAGCGGGATTCGCACTGGCTGGGGCGGTGCCGGCACGTTGAAGATCGAAGACGCTGAAGCAATTCGGCGCGAAGTGCCCGGTGTAATCGGCGTGAGTGAAGAAGTTGTCTCAACTACGCAGGTGGCTGCCGGAAATCAAAACTGGTTCACTCGCATTTTCGGGGAGTCAGCAGATTATTTCGATATTCGCCAATGGCCACTGGCAGACGGCACACCATTCACGGCTCAGGATGTACGCAGCGCGAATAAAGTTTGCGTTATTGGCCGTACCACCGCGACGCAGATTTACGGAAACGAAAATCCAATCGGACAGATTTTGCGGATCAAGAATGTGCCGTTCACGATCACCGGCGTGCTTACGCCCAAGGGGTTGAGCCCGCAGGGTGTCGACCAGGACGACATCGTTGTCATGCCGTTCACCAGCGCGATGAAACGTGTGACCGGCGGCACGACGTTGCGCAACATCAACGTACAAATGGGTGACCCGGCTCAAATCACAGCAGCGCAACAGCAAATTATCTCGTTGCTGCGACAACGGCATAACATACGGCCGGGCCGCGATGACGATTTCACCGTGCGCACGCAACAGGAAATCGCGGAAACCGCCACAGCCACCTCGCGCGTGATGACGGTCCTATTGGGCGCAATTGCCGGCGTATCGCTGTTAGTCGGCGGAATCGGCATCATGAATATCATGCTCGTGAGCGTAACCGAACGGACACGTGAGATTGGAGTGCGCATGGCCGTGGGTGCGCGCGGCAATGACATTCTCACCCAGTTTCTTATTGAAGCTGTAACGTTGAGTTCCGTTGGTGGATTGATTGGGATTATCTGCGGCATAGGCGCGTCCAGTTTGTTATCGATCTACGCGCATTGGCCCACGCTGATTTCGGTAGCCTCAATTGCCATCGCATTTTTGTTCAGCGCCGCCGTCGGCGTGTTCTTTGGATTCTATCCCGCGCGCAAAGCCGCCGCCCTCGATCCCATCGAAGCCCTCCGCTACGAATGAAACGAATGACGAAGCTCGAATGTCGAATGACGAAGAAATGTCGAAGTCCGAATGACGAACTCAGCGTGATACAATAGCGGACCCCTTTCGGGTTTCGTCATTCGGATTTAATTCGTCATTCGTCATTTGGTTTTCGTCATTCAGATGAACTCGTTATTCGTTCGATTAGTGGTGAGAAATCTGTTCACTTCTCGCTTTTCTTCGTTGCGGCCGCCTCCGGTGTGTCTGCTATCGCATCCACCTCTACCGGCGCTTCCCCATTCACGCGCACTGTTCCCACAATGTGTGCCCGGTCGCGGTTTTGCTCCGCGCGCGCTCTCGTCGCCTTAGCTGGAAGTTGCGCCGGCGGCGCGGCGTAATTGCCCTCGAACACGAGGGTCTTTTTCAGGCTGACGTTATATCCGGTTGCGCGGAAGTACGATTGAGGAGCGGCTGATTCGCTTTCGCCGGCAGCCTTAGCAGCGTAGCTTCGCGTCTGCTTCGCGGCATCCTGTCGCGCAGTGATGCGCGAGTCGAGTTTCGCGCTCTTCGCTAGTTGCTCGATGTTACCTGTGTACGTCGAGCCGTCGGCATCGAGCACGCGAATTTCACTCCCTTGTTGCTGAACTTGAAACGTGTTCAAGACGTTCGCGGACCGGCTTACCTGCGCATTGCTCCGAAAAGATTGAACGGCGGATTGTTGGGAAAATTGCTGCGTCATTGCGAGATTGCCGGCTGATGACGGTTGCGTCACCGGTGGAACGGCGCCCGCCATTCTGTCTGACTCGGCTTTTGAATCCGCACCGGCTGCGGGTGCAGCCTTGATCTTCGCGCTGGCAATCTCCTCATCGACGAATCCTTTCGTTGCCTGATTTGGGAACTCGGCCGCAGCGCGCCCTTGTGCAAAGTGAGTTGACGACTTCGATGCTTCCGCTTCAGAGGATGGCATCGCGGCGGGTTCGATCTTAATTTGACTGTTGTCCGCCAGATTGACTGTTGGCTCGGTAGCGCTCACTGCCGGAGCTTTCGCAAGAGTATCCTGCGCAGTCACCGTGCGGTGCAATCCATCGGCAGTTCCCGCAGTGCGGCCACGAAGCGCAACGTCGCCGGACTCCGCAAGGGGGTGTGATCGATTCCACCAAATCGCCGGGACGAGCACTATAAACGTTGCCAGTGCCGCCGCCACTGTTACTCGTGGCCAGAACATTGTTAACCATGATCCTCGTGACTCGACCTTTCCTTCTTCCGCCGCTCCACTTCGTGCAATCTCCTCATGCAGGCGCGCTCGCATCGGATTGGGCATTTTGGGATCGTCACCGAATTCTGCGCGACGCGCTTTTGCCAGCGCCTCAAGCATTTGTTCAATGGGTTTCTTTGGTTCCGATGCCATGCCTCTATAAATTAGACGGTAAACGATAATCCGGTGGAAAAATTTCCTTGGCGATATTGAGCAAACGATCCAGACATTTGCTTAACCGGGAGCTGACCGTTTTCGCATTAAGACGCAGTTCCGCGGCAATCTCATCGTAACTCAACTCGCCGAAGTATCGCAGTTCGATGATTTCCCGGCACGGCTCGCCCAGACGATCTAGGCTTTCCCTCACCAGGCAGAAGGTCTCGGCAATCTGCAATAACACATCGGGACCGGGATTTCTAGATGGCGGATCTATTGGCGGTTCGTTATCAGTTTGGCCCGCATCGATTGAGATGTGCACTGCGTTTCCGCCTCGTTTCGCGGCTCGCGTTTTTTCCCGATAATCCATCGCCTTGTTCGCCGCGATCCGCAGCAACCACGTTTGAAACGAGCTTCGACCCTGAAATGAAGACAGGTTTCTGACCACCGATAAGAACGTTTCCTGACAGATCTCCTCCGTGTCTTCGTGGCTGAAATCGCCGGAGAGCTGAAACACAAACCGGGCGACCGCCGCGTAATATTTATCGAATAGAGAATCCCATGCCGCCGGATTTCCCGCGCGACATTCGGCAATAACTTGCGCATCCGCCGTCAACGCTGACACCGTCGCTGGCAGCG
>Ga0137403_10000840_pt1 | contig 39392 bp, 33 predicted proteins | sample CZOMad2_1_16fung_FD_122057 | JGI IMG/M metagenome (GOLD analysis project Ga0137403, IMG submission 122057) | Vadose zone soil fungal communities from Angelo Coast Range Reserve, California, USA - CZOMad2_1_16fungal (Hybrid Assembly) | ecosystem: Environmental > Terrestrial > Soil > Vadose zone...
AAACCGTTCAAATGGACCTACATGGGGCGTCCGTTGGCAGCTTAAACCAGAATTGAACTTGCGCCGAGCTGTACTAGGCAGTTCAGCCCACTAGCCAATTACAATATAGCCAACGACATCGGTGTTCTGGGACGTCGCCCCCTCAGCGTTGAGGTCTGGTGCATCGTCAAGCTTCAGGTCAACCCTTCCGAGATCCTTGTGTTCCCGTCGTACATTGATTGGGCTACCTCCGTAACTGGACTGCATATCCGCGAGAAACACCGGGGCATCAGTAAAGATTTCCTTGAATATGAGGGTAGAAAACTGCCCCCGTGTGACGCTCTACGTCTTGTTGACCTCGAAGGCGAGGCCGTCAAAGGTGCCCATGGAGAGTTCCCAGACCACGAATGAGACAGTCTGCAGGGCGCCGAGGCCGGGAGAGAGCCCCTGCGGCTGCAACTGGAACTGCAATCCTTTCTCGCTGATAAGCGTCGGCCGACCCGTTACAGCCATGGGTTCCTGGGTATTGGTGAGCCCTGTCATCACCATCGGTACACCCCGAAATGCCTGACTGAACGCAATCGAATACTCGGGATATGCCAGGTCGGTGTCGACGGTTCCGCTTTCCAGAGAAGTACCATCCGCTAAACGGAACCGGCCGCGCTCGATGACGAGATAGCCGACCGTTTCTGAGGCATGTGAGCGACTGCTCTCATCCCACGGCTGGAGGCGCAACTCAAATCCTGTCGCATCCGTTTGGCGAATCTTAACTACCGCTAGTGCAGCGTCGCGGTAGCTCAAGGCTTTCGCTACCACGACAGAGTCCGTAAACGGCTTGCTGAGATCCACGCGCTTCCACTGATGATCGACCACCACCTTGCCGACTTCGACATGGTCTGAGGTCAGCAGGTCAGAGGTGGTCGTTGTGGTTGCGGACGCGCTCGACCTTGAAGCTCCATTCGCTGTTTGCGGTCCGGCGCTGCCCAGAGGGGGAGTCGATTTGCCGAGCGCTGACAAGATGCCACCGAGATTCTGGGGCACACTTGAGTTCTGCACGGACAGGACTCCACTGGTGGTCGCCACGATCGCTGTGTTCATGTCGGCCTGGATTTCACTGGCCAGTAGTGCGCGGTTGTAGATGCGGACCTCATCGATGCTGCCCTGGAAATGTTCACCCCAAACGCTGTTCCCACCGACCCGGAGCGGACCCTGAGGTCCGGATGCTGCCAGGCAGGGACCGACTACCGACCTGCAACCCGTTCACATACAATCTGAGCCTCGCCCTATCGTAAGTGGTGGCCATATGCCACCAGGTGTTCAGCGGTAATTGGGCGTTCCCGAACACCCCCAAATCGCTACTGGTACAGACATAACCACCGGGTCGATTGGTATTGGAATTGGCATAGAGGGCATAGACTAGAGGCGGTGAGGAGAAGGCTCAGGACAGTCAACAGCAGAACTATGGACTTTCGCTCGGTGATCGCGCTCCCTCCACATCGTGGGTCTGCAGGAATTCCTGGGGTAACTCATGCTGTCGGGCGAGTAAGAACGCAATAACTATGGGAACGGCGCGCATTCATCTCCATCTTTCTGGGGGTAAAGCGTGTCGCCTCGCGTCGGCAAGCGACACGACATCCCAAAGACACAAAAGATACAGAGGACAACAGGGTGATTGTCTCGCGGGGGGAAGACACTTAGGAGGAAAGAAAAACCTCAGTTGTATACCAGAGCGATTGCCAAAACGTCAAGTAATACAATCCGCGGTCAAAGAGATCGCTGACAGGTCGACCGTTAGCGCAGATACCATCAAGACCCACTTGTACCGCAGCGACGAGAAGCTCCACATGGACAACCGTATGGTCTTGCTGCGCTATGCTCAGGCGAAGGGGGTGGTACGACCCAGTATATTGAGCCGTTGGACTTCGTGCTCCCATCCCACCGCGTAACTGCGCGTCAAGCCGGTAATGCCGTAATGTCTACCGCCACTCCCATGGTATTGCCCTGCCGTTCGAGGCGCACCACATGGCCACGGCATTGCAGACGCACCGGCTGTCTTGGATCGATGTATTCCAAGACAAGGGCAAACTGGATGACCTCCCCGAGGGCGAAGATACGGTCCGTCTCAAAGAACACACCACAGGCACTGAGGTCACGCGTGATGCCCGTTCCTTCCAGCAGTTCCACGGGTAGCGCGACCCGAAATCTGGGAGCCTTCCGCCTGTCTGGAATCTTCAATGTATCGGCTATGTGCATAATCTACGGGATACACCACACGACGACACTATAGCACCAGATATATTTTGATCGTCTCGCGTCCCTCCATGCCCGCGCGGTACGACCCGCCATTTCGATTTCTGACACAAAAATCCCTTTAAACAAAATCTGTTAGGTACATTCATGCGGAACGCTGTCAGGCTGGTTGTTTATCCATAGTTATAGAAAAATGTATCTACTGTTAAATTGTTGCTCCTACCGGCATGCCCTACATTTGTACCCACAAATAGCGGTTGGGTACTTTCGCCGCACGCGTCAGCCTGGGTGCGAAGCTATGCGCTACTCACCTATGGTACGCAACTCGAGACCATACAGGCACTGCTACATGGGTGCGGGAAATCCGCGTCGCAATGATCTGGGCATACGGAGGAGAACGCTCTCGAGTGCCATCGCCAGCCTGCTACAACTTGCTGCTGGCCAACATGTACTCACCTGCGCTTGAGAGGCGGATGAACTCCCGGGAAAGGGGAGCGCAACCGAAGGGGGCGAAGCCCCAGCATTGATCCTTACAGTATCCCTCGTCGGCCTGGGACCTTCATTACTTACCCATCTCTTTCAGAGATTCGTGGAAGGCTGAGTCCGGTGATTTTCGCCTCTGGCAGCGACAGGGTGTCCACGGCAGGCTGACCATGCAAATGGGGTGCACTCCGCAACCGTGTACGGCGTGCCCTCTTCCCGAAGCGGTCTAGTACTAACTCCCTGGTTCTTGGATCCTACCGTTTCCAACCTGTCCATGTTCCGAGTCGTGCTGCCAATGTCCAGCTACGCGCTTCACGCCGACCCGCACACCAGGCAAGACTCCGCTATCCTAGCTCCGAGGTCTTGGGGTTGATCGCTCCATGCAGTCCCACTTGACGAATGGGCCGTGCCGATGGTAGCCCCGTCATCACGGCAGGTCATTGTGTCCATGATGGACGAGTCGTTGAGCTTTCCACAATCATCGTTGACACCAGAAGCGCTACCCGTGGTGCCGTCCGGTACCGGGATAGAAGCGGCAAGCTGTCATAGGGGTTGAAACGATGCGACGAGTTGATAGGGTATTGAAGTGTGGCACGCTGATCCTTGTGCTGGCGGCGGTTGTAATGGGGTGCGCCTCCCAAGGAGGCCAAGTTACCCTGATCCCTTTTACCCCGCTGGCTTCCCAGCTTCCAGCATCCGAGAGCGACTATATCGTGCAGGTGGGTGACACATTGAATATTAAGTTCTACTACCATCCGGACCACGATCTGCGGGATCTTATCGTCCGTCCGGACGGCAAGCTTCTATTGCCGCTCGTCGGCGACATGCAAGCGGCTGGCTTGACGCCGGAGCAACTCGCCGAGCAGATCGCCCAACGCTACGCCTTCACCCTACGCGAGCCGAAAGTCGCCGTCGACGTTAAGACGGCAAACACAGGTCAGGTCTATGTTGGAGGCGAGGTGCAGCGCCCTGGGATCATCAAGCTGAAGCCGAAGATGAACGTCCTCCAGGCCATCGTTGAGGCCGGCGGGCCCAAGAACACGGGCGACGTCAAACGGGTGGTGCTGCTACGATCCGTCGGGGACAATCAGTTCGGCTACCGCCAGCTCAATCTCATGAGGATCCTCAGGCACGAAGACCACGCAGATGACGCAACGCTTGCCCAGGACGATCTGATCTTCATCCCGCAAACCGGCATCGCTAAGGCCAACGTCTGGGTGGAGCAATATATTAAGAATATGATGCCGTTCGGGACCCCTCTCCGGCCGACTCCAGTTGGATTTTAATAGTCGACATGGCTGGGCGAGTTCGGCAACACGAGTTCGATAGCAACGGTAGGGGATAGGACATGGATGCGCGAGAACATTTTGCGATAGGGGATTATCTGCGGGTAATCTTCAAGAGAAAAGCGCTCATCGCCGGCGTCTTTCTCGCCGTAACGGTGGGAATCGGCATCACGATCTTCCGCCAACCGATCATCTATGAAGTCTCGGGGAAACTCCTGGTGTCGCGGGCCCGCGCCGATCTCGTGCTCTCACCCGCGGTGACCGGGGGAGCCGGCCCCGGGTTCACCTTGCCGCAGCAGCAGGACCTGACGGCAGAAGTCGAACTTCTCAAGAGTCGTACCCTCAGCAAGGCGGTGGTCGAGGGGTTAGGCCTGAACCGACCGACCCAGGCATCAGCCAACACGGCGCCGGTGATGGTAGCCAGCCTCCTGCAGATGCCGCAGATGCCGGCGAGCCTAGCTGCCTGGCTCCCATCGGCGCTGGGCGGCAGCTCTCCTGGCCCCCAAGAAGACGAGCCAGGACAGCCTTCCCGTCTCGATCGGATGGCCGGAGGCATCCAACGGGGACTGCAGATCCAGGTGATCCCAAACTCCAACGTCATCGAGGTGCGTTACCGCAGCACGGACCCAGAACGGGCCGTGGATGTCGTCAACATGCTCCTCAAGCTCTACCTCGATCGCTACCCGGAGAGCCGACGCCCCCATGGCGTGACGGAGTTCTTCGCATCACAACGCGTCTTCTATGAGCAGAAACTCCGCGACGCCGAAGCAGCGCTGCGGGATTTTGAAGGGCGCACGGCCCTGATCAACGCCTCTCGCCAGCTCGAAGTGTACTCCAGGCAACTGGCAGAAGCGGAACTGACGATACAAAAGGTCCACTTTGACGTCCTCGATAAGCGGCAAAAGCTCGCGAGTACGAAGGTACATTTGGCAACTCTGCCTGAGCGCACCGTTTCCAGCCAGACCAATCGTTACAATCCGCTGATCGATCTCTTCGAGACGCGGATACTCGAGCTGGAAATGGAGCGGGAGAAGTTGCGGCAAAACTATACCGACCAGGATCGACGGGTGCGCGACATCGAGGGACGAATCGCTAACCTCAAGCAGCGGATCGGGGAGCAGCCCGAATGGGTGCCATCGACCGAGACCAGGCAGGTCCACCCATTACGACAGCATTTGCAGGAAAGCATGTTGGGGACCGAAACCTCCCTGGCCCGCTTGAAGATCGATGAGCAAGAAGCGGCGGAGATGGTCACCATGCTCAAGCGGCGGATCGGGGAGATAGCCCAGTTGGCCGTGGACAGGGCGGAGTTAACTCGAGAGGTTAAGGCCCACGAGGAGACCTACCTGCTCTACCGGAAAAAATCCGAGGAATCCCGCATCTCCGAAGCTATGGATGAACAAAAGATGATGAATGTGACCATCGCCGAGGAGGGGGCCACGCCTTTGGCCCCCCTCACCAATAAGAGCCTCTCGTACGTCTTCGCCCTCATGGTGGGCCTCGTCGGCGGGGTAGGCAGCGGGTTCTTACGGGAGTTTTTCGATGATTCCGTGAAGACCGCGGCGGACGTCACGTCCAGCACGGCCCTGCCTGTATTGGCCTCGATTCCGGAGGAGGACGCCCGCGGCAAGAAAAACGGCGGGACGACGAGAATATCGTAGGACCGGTACTCCAGCAGGCTAACTGCCATGTACGAGCGTTATTTCGGCTTTGCAGAGAACCCGTTCAGGCTCACCCCGGACCCGCATTACCTTTATTTAAGCGAGAGCCATAAGGAGGCTCTGGCCTCGCTGATCTATGGGGTCCAAGCCAGGACGGGCTTCGTCGCGGTACTCGGGGAGGCAGGCACCGGCAAGACGACCCTATTACGACACTTCTTAGGACGACTCGATCAGACGGTCAAAACCGTCTGCATTTTGAATACAAACGTCGCATTTGAAGAGATGTTGGGTTTTGTCCTACGTGACCTCGGCATCAACGCGGCAGGCACCTCCAAGACGGAGGCCCTGGAGGCCTTCAACCATTTCTTACATGCGGAGTTTGACGCGGGACGAAATGTGATGATCCTGGTCGACGAAGCCCAGAATCTCTCGCCGGCGGCACTCGAAGAGCTGCGCCTGCTCTCCAACTTTGAAACGACCAAGGTCAAACTCCTGCAGATCATCCTGGCGGGGCAGCCGCCCCTGAGGGTTATGCTGGCCAACTCCGCAATGCAGCAGGTGCGGCAGCGCATCAGCCTCGTATGCTCCCTCGACCCCCTGAATCCAAAGGATACCGCTGCCTATATCGCCTATCGCCTGCGGGTGGCCGGATACCGGGGCAAGCGTCTGTTCACCAGGCGCGCGGTCTCCACCGTGTGGAAACATTCGCGTGGCATCCCTCGGCTCATCAACGTGATCTGTAGCAATGCGCTCATCGCGGCGTATGGTGCCGGACGCATGCGCATCAGCTCACGCATCGTGCGAGCGGTCGCCAAGGATCTCGAGCGAGCCTTCCGGGTGCATCTGCCTCGGCCTGCGTCCTCCAAGTGGTGGATGCGAACGGCAGCGGCGTTGAGCTTGGTGCTGTTAGGACTGGGGGTCGAACCTCTCCTCTCACGGTATTCCACCTCTGTCTGGCACGTCCCATCACAGTCGGCATATGAGCTCAGCGCTCCCACACACGCCCCTCTCCCTCCGCCGGCAGAAACGATCGCTGACAGCGCCTCGCCTGTACCCCTCCACACGGCGGAGATCGGCTCGGGCTCACCGCCCACAGTACCCCCCCCTCCTCCAGCGACTACGACTCGCTGTTGCTCCAACTGCTTCGGGGAAGCGTCTCGGATCCGCTCGTCCGAGAGCCGGTGCCGCTGTTGAAGACGCTCACCGTGCGCCCAGGCGACACGCTGAGCAGCATGGCCACGTCGGTGTACGGGGAGGCCTCTCCATTGGCATTGGATCTGGTCATGAGCGCCAACCCTGAGCTCAAAAGTATCGACCGCATCAGCGTCGGTCACGAGCTGGTGTTTCCTGATATCACCCCAGAAAGCTTGGTGCGCCGGACCCCCGACGGCCACCATGTCATCCATGTTGTGACGGTCTCCTCTGCGGCAAGGGCCGCGGAGCTGCGGGCAAAGATCAGTCAACAGGGGTTTACAGTCTCGGTCCTCCCCGTGCCCGTCTCCGCGTCGCAGCAATGGTTTCGGGTGTTGGTGGGCGAGTTTGACGCTCCGGAGGGGGCGTTGAGGTTCTGGCGTTCGATGAAATGGTAGGAGCGAGGCGTTCGATGAGAGGAAGCAAGGGCGGTAATGTATACAAGGCATTGGAACGCGCCGAGCAAGAGCTGCGCAGGTACAAGCCGGAGGCGTCCATCGTCACAGATACCTTCGATCAGGCCGCTCTGCCGGCCCTTCACCGGGCTGACGACCCTCTTGCGCTGAAGGAATATGAACGGCTTGCGACCGCCATCCGGCACGCCCAAGCCGAGTCTTCTATCAAGACCCTCATGGTCACCGCCTCCATCCATGATGAGGGGACGACCACCGTCGCGGCCAACCTCGCCCTCACCCTGGCGTCGCGGGAGAGCCTTAACCTCCTCCTCGTTGAGTCGAACTTCCGGCGGCCCGCGCTGTCCCGCCTTTTTCGCACCGAGGTGACGGCAGGGCTGACCGAACTGATCCTCAAGGACGCCGCCTGGAAGAACGTGGTCAACGAAACGGCGCAACCCAATCTGTTCTTGATCACCGCGGGGAGGCCTCCGTCGAATCCTACGCAACTCTTCGATCTCGGTCGATTTGAGGAGCTGCTTGAGGAGTTCCGCACCGAGTTCGACCTCACGCTCTTCGACGCCCCTCCCGTCCTCCCCTATGCGGAGGCCCTAGTGCTGGCTTCCAAAGTCGATCGAGTGCTCTTCGTTGCACAGGCGGAACGGACGCGAGGAGACACGCTGGTACAGAGCAAGGAGGAGCTCGAAAAAATCGGCGCGAAGATCCTCGGCGTGGCCCTCAACCGAAAAAAGTCCTTCGGCCCGCGCTGGCTGCAGCGATACTTTAGCCTATAGGTCCATGGCCGATGGCGACCGGACATCTTGCGAAAACCGACACGAGGGTGGCGATGGGCTCTACACGAATCTTGCTTTCGGACGCGGTGAAACGGGTCATCTATCTCAGCGGGCTCCTCGGCCTCTCCCGGCGCTACCGGCACACCAATACTGCGGTCATCCTCAGGTATCATTCGGTCGGCAGCGCTGACGGATCCGCCCCCATCCACATCGATCCAAGCCTGTGCGTCCCTGTCTCAGCCTTTGCACAACAGATGCAGTTTATCCGCGACTACTACACCCCGGTGTCACTCGATCAACTCTTCGAAGCCATCAAAGAGGAGCGCCCATTTCCGCGTGGGGCGGTGGCGATCACCTTTGACGACGGCTACCGTGACAACTACAGTGAGGCGCTCCCGATTCTGCAAGAGTATGGTCTCCCCGCCACCTTCTATATCACGGCCGGGTGTGTGGAAGCACGTGACATTCTATGGACATCGAAGTTACGCTACTATTTCATGGCGACGCGTGAGCCCGCGCTCCACCTCCAACACCCGACATCACAGGTTCTCAACCTGTCTTCGCACGCGGCAAGGCAGGCATCATACGCGCACACCGTCGCCCTTATCAAGAGCGCGGGGAGGCAACGGGGCGGCGATGAGGTGTTCCAAGAGGTGGAAACCGCGCTGAAGGTGACAAACCTCGATCCCCTCAAGGATAGCATGCTGTCGTGGGAGGAGATCCGGGAGATGAGCCGGGCTGGGATGCTCATCGGAGCCCATACCCTCACCCATCCCAACCTTCCTCAGGCTTTTTCAGGTCGGATCTCGCATTTTACGCGCGGCTGCCTGACCTACTGCGCCAGGGATTTTCAGAGCGGCCGGGCGCCCAGGCGATGCTCCTGACCGCGTTGCTGGGCGTGTGGCAAGGGGCGAATGCCGTAGGGTTTTGGTGAGAGGCGGTGCATCATAGGGCTGAGGGGCGTGCGGGCATATGGGGCGAACGACGACCATCAGAGAGTCCCCGTGAATTTCACCCGTAACCCCCCGTCACCCTCGTCGTGTACTTTAGGAGTGGCATATCCGGGCCCTTCCCTCAGGATCGCATCGCAAGCCTGTAGCACACACCCGCATACACCTATAGCCTGGCGTCGATGCGGCCCGACGTAAGCGGGCACAGTTCTATACCCTGTAATCCAGCCAACACATGTGGAACTATCAGTGCCGCGGGCTCGCAGAGACAAGGCCACAAGGCTAGGATACACGCTAGCCTAACGCATATGGCTCACGTCGCTGCCTACTTGCCTCTGTAGGCTCTGATCGCTCCACCCCTCTCTTTCGTATCACTGACCTCGCCCACCAGTCCCCAGAATTATCCTCCAGACACCAGTCGATCACCAAGCTATGCCTGGTTCCCTAGCGCTCTTGACATCCATCCCAAACATGCTTCACTACGGTCGATAGGTCCGCTTGTGCCCCTGCGCAGAGCCCTTTCCAGAGGAACGGCGCAGAGAGGAGTATGGCTGCGAGGGAGGCGGGGCACGTTTGCATACAGCACTGCGAGAGTGTAAAATTCAGGTGTTTCACGCTTCAAGGGAAGCCGTTGTTCCTTCGCGGTCGGTTGCCGCTAGGAGCTGTTGATGCCGTTTACTGTGGCGGATTTTCACGATTTGATTCGTCTCCTCGAAGAGCATCCAGATTGGCAGACTGAGCTACGGCGGGTGCTTTTCTCCCAGGACTTACTCGATTTGCCGCGCACTGTACAGGAATTGGCGACTGCCCAACGCCGCACAGAGGAGGCCATAACACGTTTGACCGAACGTATGGAGCAGGGCTTTGCCGACGCCGCAACCGAACGCCACGAGTTACGCCAGGATCTCACCCAACTAACCGGGCGTGTGGACCGCTTAACCGACCGTGTGGAGCAGGGCTTTGCCGACGCCGCCGAAGATCGTCAACGTATTCGCACAGACATGGCACAGGGCTTTGCCGACGCCGCCGAAGATCGTCAACGTATTCGCACAGACATGGCACAGGGCTTTGCCGACGCCGTCGAAGATCGTCAACGTATTCGCACAGACATGGCACAGGGCTTCGCCGACGCGGCCACCGATCGGCGTGACATGCGGCGCGATATCGGACAATTGAAGGGATTAGGGCAAGAACAATTCTACCGCGACCGGGCGGCTGCGATCTTCGGGCGCCTTCTGGTGCAAGGATACGATGCTACCAACCAGGTGGCCGATCGTCTCCAGGAGGCCCGCCAGACCGGTGTGATCTCCGATCGCGACTACCAGGAAGCGCTAGCAGCCGACCTGCTATGGGGTGGTCAAACACGCGACAGCCGTCAGCCTATCGTGCTTGTACTAGAAGCCTCCTGGACCATAGGACACATCGATGTCGACCGTGCCGCTCGACGCGCAGCAGTGCTGCGGCAAGCTGGTTTGAGGGCTCTGCCTGTGGCCGCGGGTCAGGAATGGCCACCCAACATGCAAGACGATGCCAGACGGTCAGGAGTGGCCATCGTCCAAGATGGGACAGTGGATCAAGAAAGCTGGGAAGCAGCTCTCGCCCAGGCGTAACGGTTCTATGGGTTTCTCTTTGTCTGGCCCTTCGCCATGTTGTACCGTGGCATCATCGCCTCATCACAGGGTTGATCCACCTGCCCAAAAGGAGCATCCCATGCCCGACTCACCCTGGACCTCACACGCCCAATATGGCTCCGATGTCATCGTCGATCTCTTGAAGGCCCTTGGCATTGAGTATACGGCCTTCAACCCCGGCTCGAGCTTCCGCGGCCTGCACGACTCGATCGTCAATTACGGCGGCAATCGCCTGCCCGAGGTGATCGAGTGCGGCCACGAAGAGGTCTCGGTAGCCATCGCCCATGGGTATGCCAAAGCTACCGGCCGTCCGATGGTGGCCATCGCTCATAACATCGTCGGCCTGCAACATGCTTCGATGGCCATTTTCAACGCCTGGTGCGATCGCGTGCCGATGCTTGTGCTGGGAGGCACCGGGCCCATGGACCTCACCAAGCGCCGCCCATGGATTGACTGGATTCATACGGGGCTGGTCCAGGGCAACCTGGTGCGCGATTACGTCAAATGGGATGACCAACCCCACACCCTCGCCGCCGTTCCCGAATCCCTCCTGCGCGCCTATCGAACCGCCGTGACCGAGCCGCAAGGTCCAGTCTATGTCTGCTATGACGTGGATCTGCAGGAAAGTCCCGTCACCGAGCCGCTCTCGCTACCGGACCCGCGGCACTATGGCCCCCCCACGCCGCTGGCCGCCAGCCCCGACGCTGTGCAGCAAACGGCAGAATGGTTGGTGGGCGCAGAGCATCCGGTGATCATCGCCGATGCCGTCGGACGGCATCCCGGCGCCGTGCGCGTCCTCGTCGAGATAGCGGAATTGCTAGCCGTTCCGGTCCTCGATCACGGCGCGCGCTTCAATATGCCCAATACGCATCCGCTCGATTGCACAGGCGCCGACGCCGAGCTCTTGCCGCGCGCGGATGTGGTGCTAGCACTGGATGTGGTCGACCTCTTCCGGTCGTTGAACCGTCTGGACCGCCACACCCGTACCCTGCAGTCCATTGTTTCGGATAACGCCAAGATCGTACATATTTCCCTGGGCGATTTCGCCATCCGCAGTTGGGCCGGGGATTATCAGCGCCTGCATCGCATCGACCTGCCCATTGCCGCCGATACCTCGGTGGCCCTGCACCAGCTGTTAGCCGCGTGCCGCGATCTCATGGGTCGTACAGCCGCACAGAGCGAGCGCTTCGTCGAACGCCGGGCGCGCCTCAAGGCCATGTACGAAACGCAGCGCCAGGGCTGGCGCGACCGCGCACGGCAACTGGCGGACCAGGCGCCCATGGCGCCCGCCACCGTGGCCAGCATCGTCTGGGAGGTCATTAAGGATCGCGATTGGCGGCTGGTCAATGGCACGCTGAATGGCTGGGCGCGGCGCTTGTGGGAGTGGACCGCGCCTCGACAATATCTGGGCGGCAGCGGTGGGGCTGGGGTCGGTTATGCCATCGGCGCCTCCTTGGGGGCAGCCCTGGCTGATAAAGGCTCCGGGCGCGTGTGTGTCGATCTGCAATCCGATGGCGACCTGCTGGCCTGTAGCAGCGCCCTCTGGACGGCGGCCCATCACCAGATCCCGCTGCTAATGGTCATGCATAACAATCGCAGTCTCTACAACTCGGAGGAGCATGCCGAGGAGGTGGCGCGCCTCCGCGGCCGCCCCGTCGCCAACAAGGGCATCGGCACCCGGCTCGATGAGCCGCCGGTGGATTTCGCTACAGTGGCGCGGGGATTTGGGATCTATGCTGAGGGGCCGGTGGAAGACGCCCGCGCCCTGCGGCCTGCGCTTGAGCGCGCGCTCAAAGTCATCGTCGAGGAAGGCCGCGCCGCCCTTGTGGACGTGGTGGCGCAGCCGCGTTGATCAAGGGCGGTGCCTCGTCCTCCGCATCCTCACCACGACCTCGTGCGCCGAGGAACAGATCCAGGCCATGCGGTGCTGCCTGAGCATAGATGGCCTGCATGGCTTGCAAGAAAGGTGTTTGTCCACGCCAAAATGGAAAACTGCCGAGTCGTTTCGGCACCGCGGCGGCGATCGGTGGGACTCGGACCTCACCGAAGAGGTCATCGGGGAGGGTCGCCCCGCCCCAAAACCGGCTGCTGTCCGAGGTCAGGGGTTCGGAAGGCGGTGGGGTGCTTCTTCCCTCTGTGGCGGGGGGGGAAATGTCCTGCCCCGGCGCTAAGCCTTGGGCGTAGCTATGCAAACGCTCGAGCAGCTCCTCACGACTCATGCCGCGCAGATGAAACAGCAGAAACGGGTCGCGATCGAACTCCTCGCCCAGCAGATAGTACACCGCCGCCACGTGCTTGCAAGGGTTCGACCAGTCGGGACACGAGCAATCTGTTGCGAGATCCTTCAGGCGCGTGGGGAAGAGCGACAGCCCCACGTCTGTAAAAACCGCCTCGATATCCTGCGGCATCTCGCCCGCTAGTAGCTTCGAGGCGAAGATCGCTTGCTGCGATAGCGCATCGATCAGCTTGTCCCAATCATCTAAGGCCAGGGTTTGCAGCGCGATTGTCACCTGGTACGGCCGCGGCTGCGATCCCTGTACGCCGGCCTTCACTCGCCCCTTGTCGATCGTAATCGAGACCACCTGCCCCCGCCGGGCGTAGGAGCGTCCGCGCCCTAGCCGCGCCCCAATATTAAAACCCTCCAACACCGCAATCCAGCGCTTGGCCCACCAGCTCTCGCCGAAGGTGCCGCGTTTGGACTGCGCCTTGATCCCCCCCTTCACCGCCCGCGGCCGCGAGGGTGGCGGATAATCATCGTCAAACCATCGCCATGCCATGGCTACTCTCCTACCGCTTCCTGTCGTAAGGTAAACAACTCTTTCAACTCGGCGGTCGACAGCTCGGTCAGCCACGCCTCGCCGGTGCCGACCACCCCGGCAGCGACCTCTTGCTTGCGCTCGATCATCTCGTCGATCTTTTCCTCCAGCGTGCCCAGACAGAGGAACTTATGCACCTGGACGTTGCGTAGTTGACCGATGCGGAAGGTACGATCGGTCGCCTGGTTCTCCACGGCCGGATTCCACCAGCGATCGAAATGGAACACGTGCTTGGCCCCGGTCAGGTTCAGTCCTGTGCCCCCGGCCTTCAGCGATAAGAGAAAGATCGGCGGCGCGTCGGACTCTGTCTGGAAGCGCTCGACCATCCGGTCGCGTTGGCGCTTGGGGACAGCACCATGCAGGAAGAGCACCTCACGGCCAAAGACCTCTTGCAAATGGCGCCGGAGCATCAATCCCATCTCGGAGAACTGCGAGAACACCAGCGCCCGCTCTCTGACCGCGAGGATCTCCTCCAGCATCTCGGTCAGACGGGCCAATTTGCCCGAGCGCCCGGGGATAGCGGAATTGTCGCCGAGGAATTGCGCTGGATGGTTACAGACTTGTTTCAGCTTCGACAGCGTCGCCAGCACCACCCCCCTGCGCTGGATCCCCTCGGCTGTATCCAGGGCCTCCGCGGCTTCGTTCACCACGGCGGTATAGAGCGACCCCTGTTCCTTGGTCAGGGTGCAGAAAACCTTCATCTCCAGCTTCTCGGGTAAGTCGGCGATGATCGTCTTGTCGGTCTTGAGCCGACGCAGGACGAACGGGCCAGTCAGACGTTTGAGCCGTGTCACCGCCTCCGGATCGCGGTCGGCCTGGATGGGGATGAAGAATCGCCGCTTGAACTCCGCTTGCGTACCGAGGAACCCCGGGTTGAGAAACTCCATGATGGACCACAGATCACCGACGTTGTTCTCCACCGGCGTGCCAGTGAGGGCGATGCGATAGTCGGCCGCGAGCACACGGGCCGCTTTGGCCTGCTTGGTCTCCGGGTTCTTGATATTTTGTGCCTCATCGAGAATGATGCCGGACCAGGGCATCTGGTGCAGCATCTCCACATCCCGGTGGAGCACGGCATAGCTGGAGATGACCAGCGCCTGTCCCTGCACCTGTTTCTTGAAGGCCGCACCACGGCTTCTGGTCGTGCCATGGTGGATCATGACCGGGAGGTTCGGCATAAAGCGGGCTGCCTCCTTCTGCCAGTTGCCGACCACCGATGTCGGACAGACGAGCAGAACCGGAGCACGTCCCTTCGCTTCCCACTCCCGTTGGATCAGGGCTAAGGTCTGAATCGTTTTGCCGAGGCCCATATCATCTGCCAGACAAGCCCCCAGCCCCCACCGCCGCAAGAATACCAGCCACGAATAGCCTCGCACCCGATACGGACGCAGCGTGCTGCTGAAGCTATGCGGGGTCGCCAAGCCTTCGAACCCCGCATGCCCCTCCAGTTGCGCTAGGAAGTCCGCAATCCAGCCGCTGGCGGTGACCCTCGCAAAGGCGAGCCCTGGTGACGCATTCCCCGTCCCCAGGGCCATCTGGACGATGTCGCGCAGGGGGGCCTGGCCCGCCTCTTTCTTCCGCCAGAAGTCGAGTGCCGTCTGGATCTCCTCGCTACTCACCTGTACCCATTGTCCCCGCACCTTAACCAAAGGCACCTTCAGCCGCGCCAGGGCTTCGATCTCGGTGCGCGAAAGCGTTTCGTCGCCGAGCGCCACGACCCAATCGAATGGGATGGAAATTGCTCTGAAACTGGCCTCTATTGAAGTACCCGACGTCCGGACGAGTTCGTCGACGATGCTGTCGATGAACTCAGTGAGGACGGAGACGTCTGGCGTCTCCGCTGGCGCTGGGGTGTGTCCTTGGCGTCAGGCCCAACCGTGCAGAGGGCGCGGCATACGTCGGGCATGGCCTTGGCGAGCCGGGTCAGCCGGCTCATGTCCAAACCGCCAAACACTGCCCGCCAGCGTGTACGATAGCGTCTCTCCTCGGCTCTCGCAGAGCGACGGCTCTGGCCAGGTAGACGGCTGACCTCGAGAGCCGGTAGAAACTGCTGTCGCGCCACCATCGCCCCTGCCAAGCCCATCGCCGTCGCCCAATACGCCAGGTCGGTACCGACGACGATGCCGGGCGTCAGGGTCTGATGGCCGACACAGGCGCAGAGGAGATCGATCGTTTCACCCGGAGACAGGCAAAGTGTCGAGACCGACCACGGACGCAGCATTGGTGGTACGCGGGACACGGGGATCTCAGCAATGAGTGGGCTGGAGGCCAGCGGGGTGTCGTCCTGGGTCGGCAACCAGCCGCTCGCCATGGCCGCCTGGTCGGCGTCATCCGCGAGATCGACACCCACGTCCGCCAGAGCCGCCACTAACGGCTCAATTCCGGCGTCATACGCGAAGGATGGCGCGTGTGCACAGGCGGTCGCTGCACGTCTACGGCGCATTTGTCCAGTTGGTGCGCCTGGGCGGACCTCTGCATGGCGAGGACTTTCACCCCACAACAGGAATTGACCGTCGTAAACGCTGCCGTGGAGGATGATCATGGCTCTACTCCTGGCTTATGTCATCAGCCCTATCCAAAACATGGCACACGACTTGGTGACACAGCTTCTTTTCTGCGTCGTTCATCAACGCATACGAGACATTCCGGCCGTATTCTCGCAGGCTGGATCTTATCGCAGATCCAGCACTTAAAGCAATTCCCTCGATAACTCCGTGGCGATGTCGAGGTCGCCCCCATTTCTTCTGCGGAGATTCGAGGACCAGTCGTCGCTGACAGCATGTAGCGATCACTTCACTGCAAAGAAGTACGGTGGGGAGGGTGCATATGGGTGTTGACTTTTCTGGGAAGGTTGCTATAGTCGCACTGCCGCTGGTAGCATAGCTGTCAGGAGTGTTGTTGTCATCGCTAAGGAGCCTGCCGATGAGGAAGCTCGTGAGTCACTACCCAACCCTTGAACGTCCCGCTCTGCCCGTTCTCCCGGCGCGATCCCGATGCCTGGTCAGGCCAAACTGCTGACCGTGCTCGCCATACCGGGGAGCCCCATCTCCGCATACGCGTGTATCACCTCGATGGTTCTCCCAGCCCATAGTTGTCCCCCCACGATGTCCGGTCCCCCCGAATTGTGTCATGCGTAGGTCGAGTCTTGCCCAGGCGCTTGTGCTAGGATCCTAGACTCACGAGGCGAGCATGGCCGCTTCCCGTGTTGATAGAGGTAGGCCAAGTTCTCTCCCCTCTGGTTGATCCCGTTGGCAAGTTCGCGAATCTAGTACGCACAATCGTGGTCGTCAGCTAGTTCAAGCCCTCAAACAGTTGGGGAGTTGGTCTCCAAGTGGCGGAGAAGTTTGATGCTAGCCCGCTGACGTCGCTTCAGCTGAACTGATATGACAAGTTGTCGTACGTGTCCCTGTGAATCTCATGCGGTCGCCAAAGGTAGGTGTTGCCATGCTAGTGCAAAAACGGTGTATTGGTCTGTGTGCTGTGCTCTCCGTTGTCTTGATGGCTTTCCACGTTCATGCAGCAAGGGTTTCAGTATCCTGGACTGCTCCAACGACCAGCCAAGATGGTACATCCCTGAACGACCTCGCCGGCTATAAGGTATTCTACGGTCTTGCCACTCGGTCTTACGATGTTGCTGTCGACGTTGGCCTCAACACCAGCGCCGTCCTCTCAGACCTGGAAGCCGGGCGGACCTACTTCTTCGCTGTCACCGCCTATGATGCCTCCGGCAACGAGAGCGTCTTCTCAGTCGAAGAGGCGTACACCATTCCGCTCCCCGACACTGGTAACGGTGACAATGCTTGTGGGTTTCCGAATCTAGCCTTGTGTGCCACGGCCTCCGCTTCCTCAGTGTGGTCGGCAGGCTATGAGGCGACCCAGGCTACCGACGGCAATGGGGGGACGCGCTGGAATAGCGCCAATGGGGAGACGGCCGGCGCCTGGCTAGCGCTGGACTTCGGCGCTCTCGCCACCTTTGATACCATCGTGCTTAAGGAAGCCATCACCCGTATCACAGGCTACCGCCTGCAGTACTGGGATGGGAGCACCTGGCGCGATATTCTGTCAGGTAATAGCATCGGAGCCACGAAAACGCATACCTTTGCAGCCCTGACCGCGCAATGGGTGCGCCTCTATGTCACCAGCACCGTCAGCGGCGGCAGCAGCGGGACACCTACCATCTATGAGTTTGAAGTGTACCAATAGCCCCTGACAGAAGCGCTGACGGCGATGGGCTCATCAACCTGCTCGATCCGGATCGCGATAACAATGGCGTTCCCGACGGTGTCGCGCGTACCAAGGGGACCAATCCAGCCGATCCAGCCCCACCACCCGGGACGGGGGGGCGCGTAGTGGTGGCGATGAATGCCGGCGGCTCACAATTCACGGCTGCCGATGGCACCAGGTATCAGGCCGACCCCTGTTCAGTGGCGGCAACACGTATAGGATGACAGCCGCCATTGCCGGCACCAGCGATGACGCGCTGTATCAGAGTGAACGCTATGGCAACTTCAGCTACAACGTGCCGGTAGCCAATGGCGATTATGTGGTGACCCGGAAGTTTGCCGAGATCTACTTCTCATCGGCGGGTACGCGCGTCTTCAAAGTCGTCGTCGAGGAAGGCCGCGCCACCCTCGTGGACTCGGCGGCACGTTGGACTCTGTCTGGAAGCGCTCGACCATCCGGTCACGTTGGCGCATACTGTAGTACTATGGCGACTGCGTTTAGTCCCGGATGCCCTTCAAGTGCTCTGCAAGACGAAGCGCTAAGGCCACTATGGTCAATGTCGGGTTAGCATACCCGGATGTGGGGAAGATCGAACTGCCGGCAATAAACAAATTCCTGATCCCATGTACACGGCAATCTCTGTCGACCACCCCCGTTCGTGGATCCTCACTCATGCGTGTCGTGCCAATGTGATGCGACGCGTCGGTGTAGCGGAGATCGTTCAATTGCTGCGATGCATCGTCCAGGTATCCGATGTGGGCCTTTTTGAGAGCGGAGTTCACCAACTCCTGCAGGCGTATTAGGCTCCTCGTCTCCTCATTCCCGACTTTCCAGTCCAAGACTAAGCGATTCATCTGTAACCAGTCTCGTTCATGGCTGAGATAGACTCGGCTCTGGGGGTTAGGTGGCTGCTCGCAATAATTGACTACGATGAGCTCTGTCACCCCGCCGCTGACCGCATTCTTCACCATTTTGACCAGCCGGTATAAGAAATGTGGCATCAGCTCGCGAGGAGCCAAGAGATAGATGAGCTCAGGAATATGGGAGAGCTTTGCATCGGATATACGGAACCTGTTCCCCGAGTACCCTTTCCGCAGGAGGATCTTCATCGTATGCACAAATGATTGGTACGCTTGTGCCGACTGCTCCGACCATCGACCTTCAAAGGTCAGATAATGATTGAGTAACGCCTCGCGCTTTTGCGTTTCCTCAGAAAACCCGATGCCTACCTGGGCCATGCCCTCAGCTAAGGGAAATCCCAACAGCATTGGAAATTTATGTGGTCCGGACAATTTGATCTTGCCAAACACCGCCCGCGGGTGATCCATGAAATATCGACCAACCACATCATACTGATTTCCGATGCCGTTCCCTTGAACACCACGTGAGACGAGTAGCAAGCGAGCATTTTCCATGCCACCACAGGCCAGGACGAATCGCTTGGCCTTGATACGGAAATGCTTGCCATTCAGCGATACGACACGTAAAGCTTCAACAGAAGTGCCAGTATGATTCATAAGAATTTCTGTGACGTTTGCACTCAGATATACAGACACATGGCGTGAGTGCTTCAACTGAGATCTGTATGCTGCGCCAAATCGCAGCGGCTTCTTTGCCCACATGGAAATGTTGGGTTTCAAATCATCATTATCAAAAAGGGCTTTCTCCTGCTGACTCATCTGACGGCATAGCGTGATTTTCTCAAATCTCTCAATAGATGGTAGCCGCAGGATGTTCTCCGCTAGACCATAGTAACGATCCAGTTCCGCATAGGCAATCGGCCAGCCACTCCGCGGAATCCACTCCCGTGGCGTGACATCCAACTTGGTGAGCTTCATGCTCCTGCCAGCCCACAAGTTGCAGCTCCCGCCAAAATATCGAGCCCGGGACATAAAATTCTCACGCACCGGGTAACCAGCGATTTCAAGGTTATAGAGCGATTGGGTTTCCTCGTCAGGGCCATAGCTCCCGCTTTCGATGAGGCAAACGGTATGCGAAGACCCATCTAATGCAGTCGCCAGCGTAATCCCCGCCGCGCCAGAACTCACAATGCAGATGTCAGCAGTGATCGCAGAATTCGATTCGAGATCATGGGCATCAATCAGAGGCATTGTGTTCCTCTCTGAGGCTGTAAAGTCTGGTGTGGTGATGCTCACACATGGATTGAGAGCAATCGTAGCATTTCTGAACAGAGGGTGAAAGATGAATAATATACTCGACTACGTTGAAAATACAGAACTACGCGGCACTGACCGGTTCGAGAGTCACACGATACCCCAGCCGCTCAATCCGCTGCGTGAGCCGGTCGACGAGATGTTCCCGGCGGCGTTCGTCAACATAGGTGGCTCCTCACTCATGATAGGGTTCGTTGCGCGAAAGCATGTAGAAGGCACTGACCACGATCGAGTGGGCCACAGCCATGATGGCGCGTTTCTTACCCCGGCGCGCGGCCAGGCGCTGATACAAGGCCGACACATAGGTATCCTTTCGCGCTGCGCGACCGGAGGGATGAAGCTGGCCTGCACCAAGCCATGCCGCATCCGTTTGGCCAGCCACCGCGCATCGCTCTGATCCGTCTTGCGCCCCGGCACCTGCTTCGCGTGGGCCTCGTTGACCAGGGACACGGTGAAGTCGCCTTCCAAGATGTTGTAGACGGGCTTCCAGTACTCGCCCGTGCGTTCCATGGCGACATGCGTGATGCCGGCCGCGACCAACCAGTCGACAAGGCCAGCAGGTTGACGGTCATCGTCCCAAATTCCTTAAGCTCCATGATGCCGTCGGCCTGCCGCCCGGTGGGATCTGGCGTGACTCGACACGCCATCACCGTCTTCTTATGCACATCCAACCCCGCGCCATGGGTGAAGATCACGTCCATAGGACACCTCCGCGTGAGAAGGGGATGGCGGGATACCCACATGTCAAGAGTCTACGTTGCGTGCTCTACTTCCCGCAGGAAGCTGGCGACAATCCATGGTGCCTACAGGTATCCGGGTCCAACTGTTGTACAGGCTCGTGGCACCCACTCGAAATCGACATCGCTGCCAGCCCAATTGGACGCATTCTACACCGATGGCCGCGCACAGGGTCACCTCTGACCCTTTTCATCCCTCATGGTGCCCCGCGGGGCATGGCAACTGTTGTGATTTGGGGTGGCCACATAGGGTCACACGGGAACCATGCCTCGCTGTTTAGCAAATAACTGAGCAAAGATTTGGTCAGCTGCGGCACCGTGGGACAACTGGTCATGGACGAACACCGAGAGCTTCGGGATGAGCGCGCACCCCTGTTGCCGACAGGCATCCCCAATGGTATGCATGAGGCCCTACGTTCGATCCTGTACGTCAGGCAGACAGGTCAGGTGCAACAGCGAATAGGCCACGAAGACCAGGCACCAATGGTTCCCAACGGCTTCGGAAGTCATTATGTCTAGGAACAACGTCAGTCCTAGACGGCCACCCCCCGGCTGCACGGCCGCTTTTCCATTGACAAGTCCTTCCAGGTTGCGCCATAAATCATGTAGCAGTGCTGACTTAGCGTGCAAAAGGTACCCCGGTCGTCACGCCTGCTGCAGGGCGGTAATGACTCGCATCACAGGAGCCGTGTATGGAGCCCGAAGACTTCCTGCAAGCCCAACAGGCGCGGTTGACCGAGATGCTGCGCCCATATCAACGCGAAGTCAACCGCCGGCAGGGGATCGCCGACTTCGTCAATCGCTGTCTCCGGAGCGCCAGCCGGGATGATTTTTTTCAGCTCTACGAGCTGTTGAACAGTCGCACGGCCAGCGAGGTCGAGGCCGAGCCTGGCTGGGAAGACGCCAAAGGGGTCTTTGATCAGTTGCGCGCCGACGCCACGCAGAAAGTTGAACGCTATCAGCTCCGCTTCCTGGAAGATTTTACTCGGCTGGTGGAGGAGGCAGGGTTACCGTTGGAGAACGATTTTCCCCGCTTGCGGTTGCTCAAAGGGATTGAGCTGGAGGTCGTGTTCGCCGAAAAGCGTACCCTGCTGAATGGCAGGCCGCTCAAAACCGTCGATCCGACGCGCCTCATACGCGCCATCGTGGCCTTGCAGCGCCACCTGTATGACCGCCCTTTCGACCCGCAAGGCTTCATCGATGGTCTCTTCGCCGTATACCAGAAGGTCAATCAGGCCGCCGGCAGGGGTGACGGCGATACCGCGCCGATCCAGACAATCTACATGGAATATACGCTGTCGCTGCAATCGCGTAGCTTCTTTCAGGATATGGCCAAGGGCAAGTTTCGCGGCTACGACGCCGACCAATTCGCCGTGGATTTCTGGCGGTATTTCAGCTCCGGCGTCGCCACGACGTCGGATGGCTACATTCTACGTCTGAGTCCGGGACGGAACAATGCCTTATGGCTGATTGATACCTCTGGTGAGAGGCGTCGCATCAGCGGTCTGTCGTTTCAGCGGGGTGAGGTATGACCGCGGTAGAATCGTTGGAACAGTTGCAGCCAGTGGAGGCGCGCACCATCATCGAGCACCTCCGTCGCGGCAGTGTGCCGGTTGAGCAGGTGCCATGTTTCACGGTAGGGCGGGAGCGCTGGCTGAGTATCATCGAAGACGATCTCGCCCACTACATCGGCGTCGGCGGCACCAAGGTGCGCTTCCTCAACGGCGACTATGGGGACGGCAAAACGCACTTTCTGTCCATCATTCAGCACCTGGCCGTACAGGCAGGCTTCGCCGTCTCCTTCGTGGTGCTGACCCGCGAGGTGCCGATGCAGAAGTTTGAGCTGGTCTATCGCGAGATCGTCTCCAACCTGGCCACAGCGTCGGGGACACGAGGTCTTCGCGGTCTGATCGCACACTGGTTGGACACCCTGCAGCCGCACCTGGGCGAAGCCCCGGACGAGGCCACTCGTGCGGCACGTGTGGAGGCGCTGGGTGAGATTCTGCGAGGCCTGGAGGGCATGGACCTGAACTTCGCCAATGGCCTGATCGCCCTGGTCCAGAACCGCTTTCGCCCTCTGGCTGGGGCGGAGACGCCGGAGACACGGGAGACTGAGCGCCATACCCTCTACGAATGGTTCGAAGGTGGGCGCCTGAGCAAGCGCGAGCTCAGGCCATTCCAGATCTTTGACTCGCTGAATAAGACCAACAGCAAGCGGCTGTTGGTCTCCCTCATCGCGTTTTTGCGCTATCTGGGCTATCAGGGTCTGATCCTGTTGTTGGACGAGTTGGAGACGGTAATGACACAGTCGGCCGCGGTGCGCAATGCGGCCTACGAAAATGTGCGGCTGTTCATCGACAATGCCGAGCAAGCGCACCATTTGCATGTCTTCTTCTCGATCATCCCGGATGTCATCCTGGCCGACAAGGGCTTCAAATCCTACGATGCGCTGTGGAGTCGCGTCCGATCCGTGGGTGAGAGCCGTCGGCTGAACTATCGCAGCATCGTCATCGACCTGCATCGTACACCCCTGGAGGTTCCCGAGCTGCTCGAACTGGGCAAGCGCTTGCGCCACATTCATGAGTGCGCCTATCGCTGGCAAGCCGAGCCTATCATGACCGATGCCTTCATCCAACAGGTGTGCGATACACAGCAGCGCATGGGACTCCTGCCAGAAGTACGCTTATTCATCAAGCAGATCGTCCGCTATCTGGACATGGCGGAACAAGAGGGTACCCTGGAGGGCGTTGACCTAACCGACCAGATCGTCGCCACCCAGAAGGAGATCGCCCAGGAGCGCATCGAACAGCCGCCCCCGAAATGGGATGCCTAATGGGCACCGCCGCTCCCCATGACCTGGAGGGCTATTCCGCGTTTCAGTTGCGCCGTGTGCTCGAGCGCTTGCGCGAGGGCCTCTACGACCCGCTGGCAGTCCGCCTGTTGACGGCCCATCGTGCAGAGCTGGATGCCAGACTGCGCCAAGATTTGCTGAACGTCGAAGCGGGGGCCGGGGCACACCTCTGCGTCTGCGGGCCCTACGGACAGGGGAAGTCTCATACGCTAGCTTACCTGCGAGAGGCTGCCCTGCAGCAGGGCTACGCGGTGAGCGCCATCAACCTGGATCCGCGGGAAGCGCCGCTGCACCAGTTTCGGCAGGTCTATCGTGCCTTACTTCAAGGGTTAACCTTCCCGGCGGAGCCTGAGGGCCCGGCTGCATGGACGTCATTTATCGACGCCTGGAGCGCCTGGGCCAAGGCGCAACCCCTCGCCTCCGAGGATCGCACCAGTGCGCTGGCCGCCCTCCTTCCCGCCGATATGCCGCATGTCTTCAAGGCCATTCTGGTGGCGCTAGCCCAGCCGACGCTGGAGGTGACGCTGCGGCAGCAAGGGTTCGCCCGCTACCGCGATTTCCGGCCGAGGGAGTTTCCCTGGACGCTCCGGCGTGCCCTGCAGGGGGAAACCGTCCCAGTGGCTCGCCTGCGTTCCGCCCTGAAGTATCATCAGGTATCGTTTTACCGCCAGGCATCGCTCGCTCTGTCCGGCGATGAACCATTCCTGCGGATGGCCCTGGCACTGCCACAACTCTTCCGCGGCATGGGGTATCGCGGCTGGGTACTGTTGTTCGACGAGGGCGAAGCCATCTCCCAGGTGCGACGCCCATTGCGTGCTCGCAGCTACCGTATCCTGCACCGCCTGCTTAGTCCCGACTTCCCACCCCCGGGCTTCTATCCCGTGTTTGCCTTCACCCCCGACTTCTTCCAACGCCTCCAGGAGGAGGACTACGGCCTGCCAGAGTTCGACTGCGATTATGTCCAAGCCTGGCGCCAGCTCTCGCTTTATCAGCTGCGCAGTTTGTCACTAACGGTCTGGCGAGATCTTTGTGAGACGCTGATCGCCTTGCATGCGGCAGCCTACGGCTGGTCCGCTGACCGGGAACACCTTCTGCCATTGCTCACGGCTGGCCTTCCCACCCTGCCCCTGCAGGACCCACGCTTGACGTTCAAGGCCCTGGTCGATGAGCTCGATCAGGTGCACCAGCAGGAGTGGTTTGCCCAGCAAGCCGCACGTCATACGTGACCAGGGTGCATACAGGCGGTCTTTCCCATGCGAGCGAGCTCAAGTCATTGATCAAAAAACAACCCTGCGTTACTATCACCACCGGATGGTGACATGATACGGATCATTTGGGAAGCCTTGACCTTAGCTTGTTAGAATCCCTAGTTGTCATGAGACCGACCATGGTCTGTGAGAGGACTTGGTCTGATGAATGCCAAGGACGAGATTATTACGTCGTTGCAAGCAGCGCAGGCCGAGTTGGACAAAGCGCTTGGGAATCTTGCCCAACTCCCGGCCTTCGACGCGAGTCGTGTGCAGTTTGCAGCGCACACGCTGAGCAATTATCTGACCGTGATCGCCGGAGGCGTTGAGCTGCTCCAGTTGCATTTGAACGACCACCCCGATGAGCAGACTCACCGCTGGCTGGGGAGCCTAAGGCATGCGACAACATTAATGACGCACACAGTCCTGGAGTTGATGAATGCCCCCGCAGCCGAGCGAGAACAATTCCTCTGGGAGAAGGTGGACTTGCCCACCCTCGTGCAGCGGGCCTGCGACCACTATCGATGCGTGGCAGATCGCAAGCAGATCGCCATCAGCGTCGAGGCCGACGTGCCGTCACCGTTCGTCTGGGCCGACCGCGTCGCGGTGGCGGCAGTACTCGACAACCTGCTCTCCAACGCCATAAAGTTTTCTCCACCCCAGAAGCGGGTCTCGGTCCGGGTCACGGCCGAACCGGCACATCTGGTGTGTACCGTGCAGGATGAGGGGCCGGGGTTGAGTGTCGAAGAGCAGACCAGATTGTTCCAACGCGGCGTCCGACTCAGTCCTGTGCCGACGGGAGGGGAGCCGTCCAGCGGTTACGGTCTCGCCGTAGCCAAGGAGCTGATCGAGAAGCTAAACGGGGGGATCTGGTGCGAAAGCCGACCTGGACAGGGCGCTTCGTTCGCCTTCCGCCTCCCGATATACGTAGAGGAGCAGCGCGGTGCAGCTGCAAGGTAATGGCACAGCCTCGACCACATGGATGCCGTGTAGGCTTAGCCGATGGCTGGATTGGATGCGTGATACGAGCGGCAGGCACCGCTCAGTGCGGAAGCCATCGGTCAATACGCCAAGAGATAGGCTGTGACGACCTCCCCTCTCCTGCAATTGCCGAACACCTACCGCGCCTTCTATGGCGCCTTTGCCGTGCTGCGTGCCTTCCAACATGAGGTCATTCCGCCCATTCTCCAGGGCCAGGATCTGATTTTACAGGCCGCTACCGGCAGCGGCAAAACCGAGGCGGTACTGGCCCCCTCTCTGGAGCGACTGATCGCCTCGGGCCGCGCCGAGGCCATCCTTTACGTGGTGCCAACGCGGGCCCTGGCACAAGACCTGCGCCGCCGCCTGGAGCTGATCATCCATGAGCGCCTGGGCCTACGCCTGGGCATACGCACCGGGGATGTGAAACGGTTGCCGGCCGGGCACGCCGATGTGTTGCTAACAACGCCTGAATCGCTAGACGTCATGCTCGGTAGCCCAAACCACGACATCCGGGCCTTCTTGCAGCGGGTGAGCGTGCTCATCATCGATGAGGTCCACCAGTTCATCCAGGGCTATCGCAGCCGCCATCTGGCCTATCTCCTGCAGCGCCTCGAGCGTCGCCGCCGTGGACGGCTGCAAAAACTCGCCCTCTCAGCCACATTAGCGGGGCCGGAGGTCATTCGCACCGTCCTGGGGTTGCGGCCAGACACCGTTTTTGTCAGCAGCCCTGTCCAACGCCCGATCCAGCCGCATCTGGTGCACCTACAGCGCGAGGATGAGGAACTGGTCGTGTTCATCGACGATCTCGTCCGGCGCTTCGGCCACCGCAAGCTGCTGCTGTTTGCCAACAGTCGCAGTCGCTGCGACCGACTCTTCGCCCTGCTACGCCAGCATGGCTATCTGCAGCAGTCCACCTATCTGCATTACAGCAACCTCAAACCGCGCCAACGACAGGAGGTCGAGCGTCTGTTTCAACGCCAGGCACAGGCACTGTGTATTGCCACCAGCACCCTGGAGTTGGGCATCGATGTCGGAGACGTGGACGCCGTCGTCCTGTATGAGCCGCCAGAGAGCGTGACGACGTTCGTGCAACGCCTCGGACGGGCCAACCGACAGACGCAGACGACGACCTTCTGGGGCATCTGCCGTGGGCCCCGCGCCGGCGAGCAATTGCTGCAATTTCTGACGCTGTGCCGCCTGGCCCAACAGGGGGTGGTGGAAGCGGTGCGACCTCTCAGCCTGCCGAGTGTCCTGGTGCAGCAGGTCTTGTCCTGTCTGTATGAACACAAGACATTATCGCCGGCCACCCTCCAGGCGCTCACCTTCCATCAAGCCGAGGTGCTGGAGATGTTGATACCAGCGCTCGAAGAGCGCCACTGGCTGCGACGCGCCGCCGTGCATCCAGGGCAGGACATCTGGCACGGCGGCTGGCGCTATGCCGAGGCCCTGCTCGCGCGTCAAATCTGGAGCAATTTCCCCGACACGGAAGCAATGTACACCTTGGAGGTGGACGGTGAGGCAGTGGCCGATCTTCCAGCCTCGGTCACGCGGCAACTGGCGGTAGGGGATCAGGTTGACCTGACCGGCCGCCATCTACAGGTCTTGGCCATCCAGGACGGCGAACACCGAGCGGTGCGGGCCACGCCCGTGGAGTCTCAGGAAGCCAAGGAACTGTTCTGGATCGGCAGCGGCCCACCAGTCTCCTGGGAGGTAGCACAGGCGGTGCGGCCCCTGCTACAGCCTAATGCCGCTCTCGAGGCAACCGTGGAGCAGGGCCTGTTTTCCCGCACCCGGGCCTTGTTGCGTCGCCAACAGCAACGCGCTCAGCGGCAAGTGGTGCTGCACAATGACATCGAGCTGAGCCGCACCCCTCAGGGTCTCTATCGTTATGCCACCTATCTGGGGTCGATGGGGAACCTCATCCTACACCGCACCATCGAAGCCTATTATGGGCCACGCCTGGAAGATTTCAGCTGCACCGCCGACGCCTTTGCCGTGGAATGCACGCACCGCATCGACGTGCAACAGCTGCCGCTGCCGATCGGCCGGCAGGCCTTCCGGCATTGGGCTGCCCAGCACCTACAAGCGCTGCAGGCCTTTCTGCCGCTCAACACGTTCTGCCGGGCCTTGCCGATGGCGCTGCTGGTTGAAGAGGTGACTGACTGGCTCTGGGACGAGCGCCTGTCGCAGGCCTTTGCCCATTACCGGGAGCGCTCCTCGGCAGTCGCCCATGGCGATTCACGGCTCCTGGAGTGGGACGACACGCTGCAGGCCGAAGCCGAGCGCCCAGTCACAACTAGACCGCTGCGGGCAGGGCCACAGCCTCCGATTCTGATGCAAGAGAAAGCTCTTCTGGTCCTGACAGCTGACACCGGACCGCTACTGCCAGCGGTACCGCCCGTGCACCAGACACCTCGCGCCTTGACCGGCACCCTGCTTGGCAACTACATCCAGCATCGGCAGTGCGATCGACTGCTCAGCTTCGATTTCCTACCCTTCGCGCAGCAGCCGGCGAAGCGCGCCTTGGTAGATAGCGTCGTGGGTGCAGCACGAGCAGAGAGTGGGAGGACTTTCGAAGACCGGGTGCTGATCTGGCTGCAGCAGCAGGGTGTGCCGCTCTATCGCATTGCGGAGCAGGATGCTGCCGGCCGGCGTCTCTCCTTACAGGAACGCCAGACCCAGAGTTTTGATGCGCTCAAGAAGCTCGTCGACACGTGTGCAGCGTTCCCCCTCACCCTAGCCCTCTCCCAGGGAGAGAGGGCGCATGCATCCGGACTCTCCACACGACATATGGTCGGCTACTTAGTACACGCGGTGCTAGCGCAGCCAATGCTTCTGGGGGCTGGCAATGATGTAGTTGAGCAGGTAGAGGGCATCGGTATCCCCGATGTGATCGAGGTGACGGTCGATGACGCCACGGTGTGGCTGACCGTTATAGACATCAAGGACAGCCCCGCACCACGCTATGCCCAGCAGTGGCAGGTCGCCTTCTATGCGGCTCTCCTGCGAGCCTCCCTGCAGGGCCACACCTTTGCCCTGCCAGTGCGTGTGGCCGACAGCGGCGTGATCGTCACCCGGCAGACAGGTCCAGTCGGGGAACCAACCCGACACACGTTTGACCTGGATCCCTATTCAGCCGTTCTTCCGCTGCTTCAGCGCCGCATCGCCGGCATCCTGACGACGCCGGTGTTGGAGGCGCGTTGGCAGTTACAGCCACACTGTCGGTCGTGTGCATACTTTGATACCTGCTATCGCCAGGCCCTGTCCACCGACGATGTGATGCTGCTGCCGCACCTGACGGCGGGCGAGCATGTGAAGTTGCGCAGGCTGGGCCTGCACACCCTGCGACAGGCGGCCCATTGGTTTCAGGAGGGCACCGAGCACCGCGAGACACCCTTCACCCCGCAACAAGCGACCAGCCTCCGTGCACGGGTGCGCGCCTTGTTGGACAACCGTCTGGAATTGCTGGCCGAGACCACCACGTTGTATCCGGCGAATATCGCCGCTGTCATCTTTGTGCACCTGTTGCGCGATCCGATTAGCGGTCGGCCACGGGCCTGGGGCTTGCATCGTCTGGCACAGGGTGTACCGCCCGAGGAGCCCCGCTGCTGGGTGGCCGCTCACGAGGCGGAGGAACCGACATGCCAGCAAGTGTTTATCGCGACCTTGCGGGCCTGGTGGCAGGCGGCCATCACAACAGACCAGGGGCCGCATCTGGTGACGTTTGGGGCGGGGAGTTGGCGGGTGCTGCAAGAGACCATACATGAGGCCACAGAGCCGGCGGCGCTCGACTTCTTATGGCCAGCAGAGCGGCATACCGACCTCCAGCAGCTGTTGAGCCGGCATTTCGCGCTGCCGATTCCCCTGGGGACTACGCTGACGACCGCCGCCCAGGTCTGGGGCCTCGACCCTACCATGGCGTTGTCAGCGGAACTGCTCCAGGGTGAAGGAGAGGATGAAGCGGAACTATTGCTCCATGACTGCCTCGATGTGGCGCAGGTGGCGCAGATCGAAGGCTATGTCCGCACACACCTGGGATTGCAGCAGCGCCTGTGGCACGCCTGTGCCGCCTCCCTGCGCAGTGACTGGCCACAGCACCGTTGGGACGATTCTGCACCCGACTCAGCGCACACCCTGGAACGCAGCTGCGTCGATTTCCTGGAGCAGCAGCGGCGCTGGCGTGAACAGGACATCCTGGCATTGCAACGCCTGCCGCTCACCGAACGGGCGGAGCGCTACCGCGCCCTCGGGCCTCTGGCGTTTCAGGAGGCTACGCTGGATACCGAGGGCCGCTTTCTATATCATTTCCGGCTGCCGCCGGAGGCGGCGCCAGCACGTTTTCGTGCCGGTGATTTCCTCAGGTTAAATGCGGTCGGCAGCCCTGACCTCCAGGTGGGCATTCCCATCCTCCTCGCGCGGTATGAGCCGCACGCTCAACGTCTCGCCGTCATCGCCCGCCAGGGGCGCCCAGCCCTGAGCAAGCAACTGCGTTATACCCTGGATGAGGATCTAGAGGATTGGACATCCCCCAGGATGCTGCATGCGGTGCGCGAGGCCTGGACGCCGGGCAAACATCCCCACCTCACTGCCCTCCTGACCGGCGCCCTGCCGCTCACACAGGCGACGCCTAGCCTGGCGTGGGCGCAACGCTGGATGGCACAAATGGACCTTAATGTACGCCAACGCAAGGCACTGCTCCTGCCATTTCGGAGCCACCTGGGTCTGATTGAAGGTCCACCGGGCACTGGCAAGACCCACGTGCTGGCCTGCATGCTCATCGCCCTGATCCTCGAAGCCTGGCAGGCGGGACACCCTCTGCGCATGGCCGTCAGCGCCCTGACACACCAGGCAATCGACAACGTCTTGCGCAAGGTGCAACAATTGCTTCAGGGATCAGCGCTGGAAAAATTCCCGGGTCGCTGCTTGAAATGGGGCCGACGCCTTTCGCTAACCTCGGACGATGGCGACGAGCCAGCACTGACTTATGTGGAAGATGCCTCCGAGGTGCTAGAGACCCCCCACCTGATTCTTGGCGCCACCGGCTTCGGACTGTACCAACTATTCGACAGCCAGTCAGGGGCCTTTCCCACCTTTTTTGACTGGGTGGTCCTCGACGAGGCCTCGCAAATGCTACTACCACAGGCGCTGCTCAGCCTCATCTACGGCAAAGGGCAATACATCTTCTGCGGCGATGTCCAGCAACTGGCACCAGTGGTCCTGGGGCCGCAACCAGCCGAGGAGAACGCGGTACCAAGCCGCTCGATCCTGACGCACCTGCTGGCAACCTATGGTGCCAGCGCACGGGTGCGTCTGAATGAGACCTATCGCCTGAATCGGGAGCTATGCCAGTTGCCCAGCCGCTTGTGGTACGAAGATGATCTGCATCCCGCTCCGGCCAATGCTGACGCGCGCCTGGCGCTGCCGACCATGCAGCAGCCCGACCTGGCGGACGCGATTCTAGCCCCGCAGCACCCGGTGACGCTGGTGTTAGCCGAGCACACCACCGCTCATCAGCACTCTCCGGTGGAAGTGGACATCGTTGCCACGCTGGCGGCACGCCTGTTGCGCGACTACGGCATAGAGCCCGAGCGCCTGGCCATCATGACCCCACATCGAGCACAGAATAACGCCATTACCCAACGTCTATCGCACCTGCTTGCCGAACGTGGTGGCGGGGTGACCTTGCCGGTCATCGATACAGTGGAACGTTTGCAGGGAGCGGAGCGCGATGTCGTGCTGTTTTCCGTGACTACCTCCGATCCCGATCACCTTGCCAGCGCTTTTTTGAACAACCCCAACCGTTTCAACGTCGCCATCACGCGTGCCCGCCACAAGTTGGTGGTGATCGGTAGCACTGCCTTCTTCACCCAGGTGCCCCCTGGCGAAACCGCCTTGCAAGCCAATTACTGCTTCAAAGCCTTCTACCACCTTTGCCAGGAGCAGGGCTCGCTGTTCATCTGGCCGTAGCTCGATCCCCTCAATGTATTCATCCACGGACCCTTTAACCTCCTGCAGGCTGACCTGGGGATGGTGGAGGCGCCAATCCTCGGTTCCGGCCGTGATCTCTTCGATCAATCTCCGCCAACGGGTTGCAAACTCAGTGGGGGTTGGCGGCATCTGCGGCTCTTCTCTGAAGGGTTGTCTTCAGCCTTACCCGATCTCCCCGATCGACTAAATCTCAGGCGTAAAATCCATAAGGGCATCCCACTGCCTGTCTGTACTTGACGGCCTTTTTAGAGACGTTTATAATCTTCAACAATTGAAGGAGTAGAAGTCCCTTTCGCACTTTAGAATCTGTGAGGCATTCATGCCCGAGCAAGATATATCTCTTCTAGATTACTGGGATGCTGGCATTTGTCCGCAATGTGGGGTCACCATACCCAAGGGTACTCAGGTGGGAACCGGGATGAAGGCTGATGGGGCATTCTGCACCCTTGATTGCCTAGTCATATACCATGGTAGGAAGTTCATTGATGACCACGATCAGAGAATCAAGAGCATAACTAATTAATATGTAGGGGAAACCAGGCGAGGAGTTACATTTTGAGCTCTGGGACTCAAGCTCATATCCAAGTCTACGTTTCCGGCGCTTTAACAGGGGTTAAGGGTGTTGATGAGCAGGAAAGGTTTTACCAGGCGATTGCCAATGTGTGCCTTCAGCACCACTTAACACCATACCTACCTCACGAGTGGACCGATCCCCTCTCAACTCCTCATTTCTCACCACAACAAGTCTACGAGCGGAACCGTACAGAGATTCTGCGATCACAACTCGTGATTGCATACACAGGCTTGCCCTCTCTCGGCGTAGGCGCCGAAGTAGAACTGGCGAACCAGTATAAAATTCCCGTGATTCTGCTTTTCGAACGCGACCGCTCTGTGTCTCGCCACATCAAGGGAATTCCTTCAGTGGTACGAGAGGTGCAGTTTTCAAGCCGAGAAGAGGCATTGCGCGATCTCGATGCATGCCTGAAAGAGCTCATCGGCTCGCTGCCTTCACAGCCGTCGGGAAGGAGAGTCTAAATGGTCCTCTCTGATCGGGATATCAAGCGCTATATCACTGCGGGGAAGATCAAGATCAGACCGGAGCTGGATTACGAGACTCAACTCGGCTCCTGTTCTGTTGATCTCAGACTCGGCGACACCTTCATGGTATTTGAACATAGCCGATTCGCATATATTGATTTGAGGGCATCTGCTGATCTGACTGAGATCATGCGAGAGATCAAGATTGGGAAAGATGAACCGTTCATTTTACAGCCGCGCCAGTTCGTGCTAGCTACGACCCTTGAATCCCTCGAACTCGATACGGACATCTTGGCCAGGCTTGAAGGCCGCAGTAGTCTCGGGCGTATCGGGATCATTGTGCATGGGACCGCGAGCGTGTTCGATCCAGGATGGCAGGGGAATGCGACCCTCGAACTCGGCAATCTTGGCATTATGCCAGTTGCTTTATACATGGGGATGAAGATCTGCTCTTTCACGTTTGAGCAACTGAGCTCCCCTGTAGATACACCATACTTTGCCAAGAAGGGGCAGAAATATACCGGCCAGACGAAGCCATTACCAAGCCGCATACTGGACGAGGTTCGCTGAATAGGGCGCCACCACGCTGTCGCGCCGGAACACGGTATGCCTCGAGTTGAAGAGGCCATTGGGAAGGAGCCATTGTGACAACTGCTTCCACACAAGGGATGACGTGGGAAGAGGAGTGCTTGCCCAGCCTACAGGTGCGAAATGATACGGGAGATCTTGCGCTTTGTGTGCTATGGAACTTGAGAGAGAGGGTGACGCCGTACATACCGCCCCCCGAACAATTTGCACGACTAAGTATCATCGGCAATCTTCGTACCCCCCTCGGTCTCAATTGGTTTATCCGGGGGCTCTGGCGCTTATCCAACATTCAGACGGTGGCGATCTGGGGGAACGATCTTGCCAATACCGGGCGGGCGATGCTTGGTCTGTGGCAGAAGGGAGTATCGGAGGACTTTCGCGTTCCAGACTTTGGCTGGCACCTCGACGCACACATCATTCCCGCGACCTCTGCGATTGAGGACATTCGCAAGCTGGTGCGTCTCCACGATATCCGTGGCACGGCTATCCGTAACCTCCCTGGAGCGCTTTCCGATCTTCCATTGAGCCCTCTATCACGCGAGCCGAAAAACTTCCCCCCGGTCCCTGTACCAAGTCGACAGATTCTGCCATCGCGCGGATCGACCGTCATGATCAACGCGACAAATCCAGCGGACGGGTGGATTCGCGCCTTAGGGTTTGTGATGCAGTGTGGTAACGTGCGTATAACTAGAAAAAGTGAAAAGATCGCCCACTATTTTAATATCCTCGTCACAATGCCAGTCTTATACGAACACGAGGAGGTAGCCAGCTGTTTTGGGACACCACACGCTTCCCCCTTTGATTTCTCCCTTGCTGATTTCGAGACATATTATCAATCATTCATCTCCTCAAATAAGCTAGAGGGGGTCGACTATGGGTATGGCGAGCGGGCACAGAATTGGAGAGGTCATAATCAGGTTGAGGAGGTAATCCAGCGACTCCATGACGCACCGGATACCAAACGGGCAACTATTGTATTCCTTGAATCGCCGGATCTGAGTGAACTCGAGGATGCCCCCTGCTTAACCCATACTACGTATACCATCATGGATGGGAAGCTACACAGTACAGCTGTCTACAGGAGTCATGACATCTACGAAGGGTGGCCATTCAATATTCTCGCTTTGCTGAGGCTCCATCGTTACATCGTGCAGAGGCTGAGTGATCAGGGCATCGGGTTGGGTACTTTCACAGTCCTCTCCGAAAATGCTCAGGTTTACGAACGCTATTGGGATCGCGCGCTGCAGAAGGTCGAGTCCCATTCGCATATTACATTAGAGCATATGCCCTCAGTGCACTATAATGACCCGGCGGGGAATTTCATCTTTAGCGTACGGGATAAGACTGTACGAGCAATACTCACGAACCCTACAGGAGACGAAGTACTCTGGCAGGTCGAGCATAAGAACCCAAACCATCTCATGCGTTGGATCGTCGACACGATGCCCCACCTTCATAAAGATCATTTCTTCTATCTTGGGCAAGAAATGGAAAAGTTACGGCGGGCATTGGATGAAGGAGTCTCGTATGTGCAAGGATAAGTCCTCCAGAGTTTCCAGTTATTCGCTGGTAAATGTATATTTAATTGAACATGCATAAAAGGAATTGGGATGATAGCAACTATTATCACGTATCCCGCTGTAGCTTCCTATAGCGGAGGAGAAAGGAGGTGAGGGTAAGATTAAAAATGACTTTCTAGGTGCGCGTGTAAGCAGGACTGTGCGGCAGAAACGGCCAAACGTAGAGGGTTAGCTTCCGAGGGCTGGCCTCTACGTTTGGCCTCAGACGGGGGACAATGCCCACGCCCGTTTTCTTTTCGCTAGGGTGGAACAGATTACAGTCTTCAAGTAAAGTCATTAAAACAGTGTATTACTGTATACCCCTTAGCGAAAAAAGAAGCAAGTTTTTTTGTCATCATTTTGTTGACTCGGCTTGAAAGACAGGGCGTGGGTGTTCCCTCAAGGAAAGGGACAACCCCATGAATGTCGTAGACATTTTAGATAGCATCGTGCTGGTATGCATCTGGGTCATCACGCTTGCACATGGTGCAAAGCTAGTAAGGCTCATAGCCTTGCTACTCAGGTAATAAGCATTAAGAAATGCCCGCTGCATTATTGTGCAGCGGGCATTTCTTGTCTTGATGTTGGAGGGGAAATGCGCAGGAGTCGGTCATAGAGTAATTTCTTGAAGGCTGGGAAGTGATGGGGCGGTGCAACGCTTGCCAGGCCCTGCACTACCATATCTTTAAAAGCCCCTTCTTTCAACAAATCTGGATATATCACGGAAAACCACGTGTCGTGATACGGTCATCTTCGATGCAGACGACGCCGTTACGAATGACCTCACCATGGATCGCATCGAAGACGGTCCCGCTGACGATTTGCATCTGGGCCATGATTAGTACCCTCTTCTCATTCCCGAGGCAGGGACTCCTCCCTCAGCGCTTGAGCAATCAGGGGTCTAAGCTCCGGGACGAAACGAGTCGCTGTCTCCCACACAATTTCCAAATCTAACCCGAAGTATCCGTGAATAAGCTTATCCCGCATTCCAGCCATCTTTGTCCATGTAACTTTCGGATGCCTGCGTCGGACTGATGCGGGGATGTGCTTTGTAGCTTCACCGATGATTTCAAGAGCTCGAACAACTGCAAAGGATGTCCTATCATCCACCAAAAATTGCTCAAAGTTCATCCCTTCGACAAAGCGTTCCACCTTGTCCATCGTCTCCAGAATATCTTGCAGGTAGTCACGAAATTCTCGTTCGGGCTTCATATTGGGCGGACCTCACTCAAAATCCGTTTGCCGATCTCACCCTTGAGTGCACGTCGCGTGACCAAGTCCACTTTGACTCCGAGCAATCCCTTGAGGTAATGCTCAAAGTCGATGAATTCCGGGATGGTCGGGGGTTGGTCAAACTCCACCAACAGGTCTAAGTCACTCCGTGGTCTCTGCTCCCCATGTACATAGGAGCCGAATACACCGAGCGTGCGTACCCCGTAGTGCTCGCGCAGCTCGGGTAGGTGGACGCGTAGGGTGCGCAACACGTCGTCAAGCGTTGGTCGCCGGCGCTGAGGCTTTGCTCTGGCTTCGCTCATATGGCCCCCAGGGTTTAATACGACCGTGGCATGCCGAGCACGTGCTGGCCGACGTAGGCCAGGACTAGGTTGTTGTTGATGGGTGCGGTCTTGTACAGGCGCGATTCGCGGAACTTGCGCTCGATGTCGAACTCGGTCGCGAAACCATAGCCGCCGTGGCAGTCGAGGCAGGCGTTGGCCGCCTCCCAGGCAGCCTCCGAGGTCAGATATTTGGCCATGTTGGCCTCGGCACCGCAGGGTTCTCCAGCATCGAACAGCGCCGCCGCCTTCAGGCGCATGAGGTCGGCTGCCTCGACGGCCATGTGTGCCTTGGCGATGGGAAATTGCACACCCTGGTTGGCGCCGATGGGTTTATCGAAGATCACCCGTTCTTTGGAGTACTTCACCGCCTTCTCGATGAACCAGCGTCCGTCTCCGAGCGACTCTGACGCGATGAGAATGCGCTCAGCGTTCATACCGTCCAAAATATAGGCAAAGCCCTTACCCTCATCGCCGATGAGGCTGTCGGCAGGGATCACCATGTTATCGAAGAAAAGGACATTGGTATGATGATTTAACATCGTGCGCAGTGGCTGCACGGTGAGCCCATTCAGACCGCGGATGTCAATCAGGAACACCGACAACCCCTCGGTGCGCCGCCGCACCTCGCCGACCGGTGTCGTACGCGCCAGTAAGAGCATGAGGTCGGACTGTAGGACACGCGAGATGAAGATCTTCTGGCCATTGACCACGTAGGTATCGCCATCGCGCACCGCGGTGGTCTGTAGCTTGGTGGTGTCAGAGCCGGAGTTGGGTTCGGTGACCCCAAAGGCTTGTAAGCGCAAGGCACCACTGGCGATCTTTGGCAGGTAGCGGGCTTTCTGCGCCTCAGAGCCATGGCGCAACACCGTGCCCATGATATACATCTGGGCGTGGCAGGCGGCGGCATTGCCCCCCGAACGATTGATTTCTTCGAGGATCAAGCCCGCGTCCAGAATGCCCAGGCCGCTGCCACCGTACTGCTCCGGGATCAGCGCCGACAGATAGCCCGCCTTGGTGAGCTCTTGCACGAAGGCTTCAGGGTACGCGCGTGACTCATCGAGCTCACGCCAGTACTCGCTGGGATAAAGCTTACACAACTCGTAGACGGCTTTCTTCAGCACCTGTTGTTGTTCGGTGAGTGATATGCGGATCTCGGCCATCATCGACTCCTGGTGAAAGTTTCTTCATGGGCGCTGCAGCCTTGCATGATACGGGGGCGATAGCTGACTTGAGCAGCGAGGCTCCTCCCGACTCAGAGACGGTCGGCAGCCGGCTTGATGACGCTGGCGAAATGCTCCATACGCTCTAGACTCTCGTTCAGGGCCTCGCTGCGGAAATCGAAAATCAATTCACTGACGCCGAGCTTGCCATAGCTAGCGATATCCTCGACCACCTGCTCGGGGGATCCAGAGAATGGCCGCCGTTCAAATCCGGCCTGCTGCTGCACAGACGATGAGATATCGTACAATGGGGCCTTAAACGAAATAGTCACCGTTTCCGGGTCGCGCCCTTCGGCTTCGACGAGGCGCTTGAGGTCCTCCAGCACCAACTGCAACTCGTGCGGACGCAGGGGTACGGCTGGATTAGCGCCGACCGGATGCCAACCATCGCCATACTTCGCCATACGCCGTAGGGCTGGGCGACTGTGGCCGCCAATCCACAGCGGTGGATGGGGTTTTTGCACGGGATGCGGCAGACACCGCAAGCCTTTGAACTGATAGACCTGACCGGCGAAGTCCGCCGGGTCCTGGGTCCAGAGCGTCTTGAAGATCTGCAAATATTCGTTGCTCACCGCGCCCCGTTGCTCGAAATCTGGCGTGCGCAAGGCCTCAAACTCCTCGCGCAGCCACCCCACCCCCACGCCGACGGTGACGCGTCCCCGCGACAACACGTCTACTGTCGCGAGCATTTTCGCGGTGAGCACCGGATTGCGGTGAGGGAGAATCATGACGCTGGTGACCAGACGCAAGCGCTCGGTAATGCCAGCGAGGAAAGCCATCAAGGTCAACTGCTCCAGCGCATCACCATGGCCGGGAAACTCGCCGCTGACGGTGTAGGGATATTTCGAGTGGACCTCGGTTGGAAACACCACATGGTCCGCGATCATCACCGAATGGAACCCTAGCGCCTCGCCGTGCGCGACCAGTGTTTCCAGGGCCTCAGGCGTCGCAGTGTGTCCGCGTGTTGGCAGGTAGAAGCCGAATTTCATGGTCAGTCCTCTCTGGATGGCCTATGACCGGCGACAGGCCGCCTCAGCCGCTATGCCGTATATGGACGACGTCGCCATCTTGGACCAGGTAGTCTTTGCCCTCCAGGCGCAGTGTGCCCTTGGCCCGGGCCTTAGCCTCCGAGCCCGCCTCCAGGAGTGCATCCCAGCGGATGACCTCGGCTCGGATGAAGTGCTTCTCCAGATCAGTATGGATGGCGCCGGCAGCCTCTACAGCTCGTGAGCCACGCGGTATGGTCCAGGCGCGGCATTCGTCATCTCCCAGGGTGAAAAATGAGATCAGCCCCAAGAGCTCGTAACTCTTGCGGATCAGTCGAACTAGACCGCTCTCCTGGATATTGTAGCTGGTGAGGAAGTCAGTGGCTTCCTCGTCGCTCATCTCGGCGAGCTCGGCCTCGACCTTGGCGCAGACGACGGCGGCTCCGGCATTCGGGCGCGAAGCGACTTCGGTCAGCTTATATGTCTCTGGCGCCTGCGCGATATCGCGCCCCAGGTCAGCGCCTTCGCCGATGTTGAGCACATACAGCACCGGTTTTTGGCTCAAAAACATAAAGCTGCGCAAGCGTTTTTCGTCTGCCGGGGTGAGCTCCAGCGCACGCAGTGGGTGCTCGGTTTCGAGTTGGACTCTGCATTGCTGGAGTAGCTCATGTTCCTTCTCGAGCTCCGGCGCGTGCATCCGTTTCAGGTCTTTTTCGAGGCGCTCCAGGCGCTTCTCGATCTGCCCAAGATCGCTGAGCATGAGATCGAACTCGACGTTGCGGACGTCTCGTAGGGGATCGATGCCGTCCA
>Ga0137403_10000841_pt1 | contig 39379 bp, 36 predicted proteins | sample CZOMad2_1_16fung_FD_122057 | JGI IMG/M metagenome (GOLD analysis project Ga0137403, IMG submission 122057) | Vadose zone soil fungal communities from Angelo Coast Range Reserve, California, USA - CZOMad2_1_16fungal (Hybrid Assembly) | ecosystem: Environmental > Terrestrial > Soil > Vadose zone...
AACCGCGGACGCGCCCAGGAGCAGCTCGGCTAGTGGTGCGATAGGGTCGGCCCGTTCGCCGGGTCGGCGTCACGACAGCGGCTCTCCGGGGTAGGTCATGCTGATCTGGAGGTCCGTCCCGCCGGCCACCTTGAGGGTCTGGCCGATGATGAACCGGGCCTGGTCGGACAGCAGGAAGGCGACGGCGTTGGCGATGTCCTCGGGCTGGCCGAATCCGAGCGGACGCGTCGTCGTCGGGGTCGTCACCCGTCTGGCCGAGCCCGCCTGCTCCTGGAGGTAGGGCTGCTTCGTGGCGCTCGGGGGCACGGCGATGAGTCCAGGGGCGACGCAGTTCACCCGGACGCCGTGACGGGCCACCTCGAAGGCGACTTCCTGCGTCAGGGCGATGATGCCGGCCTTCGAGGCCGCGTAGCCGGCATGGGGTGCCGTGACGTGGATCGCCGCCACCGACGAGATGTTCACGACGGCGCCCCGCCGGCGCTCCACCATGCCGGGGAGGATACGGCTCAGGAAGAGGTGGGTGCCCCGAAGGTTCACGCTGATCTGTCGGTCGAAGTCCTCATCAGTGCACTGCAGGTACGGCTTGATGACTGCGATCCCGGCGTTGTTCACGAGCAGGCTGATCGGGCCGAGGTCCGCTTCGGTCGTCTTGACGACCCGTTCGACGTCATCGGCGGAGCCGACGTTGGCGGTGATTGCCAGAACCTTCGCTCCCGTGGCTGCCAGTTCCTCGACCGTCGCCTTCAGTCCGGCCTCGTCGAGATCGACCAGTGCGACGGTCGCACCGTCGGCGGCCAGACGGGTGGCGATCGACTTGCCGAGTCCCGCGGCCGCCCCTGTCACCACTGCGACCTGCTGGCTGAAGTCGTACATGGGGTCAGTCGACCAGATGACGGTCGGCCGCACCTGAGTACCGGCTACCTACCGCCGCATCCCGAGCCGAAGGCCGATCGTCGATGGCCCTCAGTAGGCGTGCTCGAGACCCTCGGCGAGGTCGGTACGGGCCGAGATCCCGAGCTTGTCATAGACGTGCTGCAGGTGGTTCTCCACCGTCCGGACGGAGATGCCCAGCTGGGCCGCGATCTCCTTGTTGGACCGCCCGGCGGCAGCCAGCAGGGCCGTTTCCCGCTCGGACTGGGTCAGGCGGGACCGGCTCCGGATCGCCACCAGGGCGGGAGTGGCCGGGTTCTCGCAGGCGTCGGCAAGGGCGTTCGCCCGCTGCTCCGCCCTGGCCGCGCGGCGGGGGTCGCCCCACCGTCGCCAGGCAACGGCACTGTCGGCGGCCGCTTCGGCGGCGAGCAACACCGCCCCCATGGCTTCGAACCGGGCCGAGACCTCGCCCAGCGCCTCCTGGTCGTTGGCGGTGAGGGCGGCGGCGTGGGCAACCCGGACGGCCATGAGGTCGCCCTCCACCGCGCTGGCCAGCGCCACCAGGCCATCGAGAGTCTCGGCGGCGTGCCCGAGCCGGGCCAGGGTGTGGCGGGCGACGGCCTCCCCGACGAGATCACCGATCTCCTCGCCGAGGGCGACCGCTCGCTTCAGGAGCACGATCGCCGCCGGGAGGTCCCCAGCGGCCACCATGGCCCAGGCCCGGGCGACGACGAGGTCGACGGCGTAATAGCGGACCGACGGGAGCCCGAGGGCGTCGACCCGGTCCAGCGCGGCGGCGGCGGTGGCGGCGTCGCCGGAGAGGGCCTCGGCCAGGGCCAGAGCGCCGAGGGCGAAGTTCTCGAAATTGGGACGGCCCAGCTGGCGGTAGAGCGCGGCCGCCGTCCGGGCGTGGACCGCGGCGGTCCGGGGTGAGCCACGGTCGGCGACGGTCTTGGCCAGTTGCCAGGCGAACCAGGCCTGTGCCTCCGGCGACTTCTCATCCAGCGCCTGCTGATACTGCTCCCGGGTGAGCGTTTCGGCCTCCGTGAACCGTCCTTCGTGCGCGAGGGCCTCCGCCCGGAAGAAGATGTGGGTCCAGGGGTGCCAGTCGAACGGTTCGGTCAGGGCCTGATGGGCCTCGTAACCCCGTTCGGCGATCGCCCGGGCTTCGGTCAGACGCCCCATGCGCCCGGTGGAGTAGGCGGTGATGATCGACGCCCAGACGAAGGCCCGGCCGCCGGCCCGTTCGAGCAGCGGCAGTGCCGCCGCGGCGCCGGCCCGGGGACCGTACTGGCCGTCGATGACACTGGCGCGCTTGGCGGCCAGCTCGTCCCGCCAGGCCGGATCGGCGATGCGGCCTTCCGCCTCCTCGGCCATGGCCAGGCCGGCGTCGATCCGGCCCATGTGGAAGACGAGGTTGTCGAGGCGGGCGCAGGCCACCAGGCCGCGTTGTCGGTCATCGGCGGCCTCCTCGGCCAATACGGCCAGGTGCTGCTCCGCCTCGTCTCCGCGGCCCTGCAGGCTGGCCAGCTGGGCCACCAGGAGCGCGGCGTCGAACTCGCCCCCGGCCTGCACGGATGCCCGCGCCAGCCGTTCAGCGAGCGGGAAGTCGTACCGCCACCGGGCGAGACGGGCCGCCTGGTACATCAGCGCCGGGTCGCCGGTCCCGGTCGCCAGTCGCCAGGTGGCCACCCGCAGGACGTCCTCGCGCCGGCGGGCGCCGGTGGTCTCCACGGCGTCGGCCAGCCGCCGGGTGACCTCCCGGGCCCGCAGGGCCGGGGTTCGGCTGCGGATGACGTCACCGTACAACGGGTGGCCGAGGCGGACCTCGAGCCGGCGGCCGTCGGTGCAGCAGTCGAGCAGCCCGCGCCGCTCGAGGCCCTCGGCCAGTTCCGGGTCGTCCAGGAAAGCGAGTTCCGACGCTCCCAGAGGCTCACCGAAGGCCAGCAGCTCGAGAAGGTTGCGCTCCGCCTGGGTGAGCCCGGCCAGGCGTGTCTCGACCAGTTCACTCAGCCGCGACGACGGCGACAAGGGCCCGGTCAGCCGCCAGATGCCGACGTCATTTCGGAGGCTGCCGTCGTCGAGGGCGCCGACCACGAGTTCCCGCAGGAACAGGACGTTTCCCTGCGATCCGATCACCAGTCGGTGGATGGTGCCCCGATCGACCGGTCCGCCCAGGACCGCCAGCAGCAGCGCCTGCACCGAGCCGGCGTCGAGGGCGCTCACCTCGAGGCGCTCGACCCCGTCGTCCTTCCACAGGGCCACGACCGGATCGGGGGCCGGTTCGCCGCTACGCAGCGTGGCGACGACCAGGGCGGCTCCGGTCACCGCCATTTGATGGACGAGCGTCGCCGACAGGTCGTCGAGGAGGTGGGCGTCGTCGACGGAAAGGACGAGAGGCCGTCCGCCCGCCGACTCGACGAGGAAGCCGGCGCAGCGGCGGAGCAGCTCGGCCCGGTCGGCGACGCCCGACTCCGAGCCGGACGAGAGCGGAGGCAGCAGCGGGGCGAAGGCACCGAGGGGGAGGGATATCGCGGCCCGGGTGGCGCTCACACGGGCGACCGCCGCACCCGAGCGCTCCAGGCCGGTGAGATACTCGGCCGCGAGGCGCGTCTTGCCGACACCGGCCGCCCCGGCGAGGACGACGCCCCGGGCCGAACCGGGCCGGATGCCCTGCATTCGGCGGAGTTCTCCCGCCCGGCCGGTGAGCGGCCACTGTCCCCCCACGCCCAGGATTCTCGCGCGGCGCACCCGGCCAGCACCCGTTCGGCCCCGGTTCGGCCGGTTCGGCCATCCTGAGTATCAGCTACTCATGCCCCCTGACGGGCCGGATCCCCACTATGGCGGCGTGGAGTGGACCATGCCGGAGGCGAGGCTCGACGATGCGCTCACGGAGGCCCAGAACCAGCACGCCGCCGCCGTCGCACTGTGCCGCGAGCGGCGCTACGCCGCCGCTGAGCCCTCGGCCCGGGCGGCGTGGGCGTTGGTCCAGGGCCACCTCGACGGGACGCCGGAGGCGGTGGCCGTCCTCGGCCACATCTACGCGACCGTGCTCGACCGCCTCGGGCGGCTGGTCCAGGCCGAGACGATCCACCGGCACGCCGTGGCGGCCGCCGAGGAGGTCCGGATCACCAGCCAGCTGACGTTGCCGCTCGTCGGGGCGCTGCGCGGGCTGGCCGCCAATCTACGGAGCCAGGAGCGCTTCGACGAGGCGGACGCCCCCCTCCGGCGGGCGATCGCCCTGGCCGAGATCTCCCCCGACGTCGGTGACGCCGAGTCCGTCGGGCTGCTGCGGGAACTCGGCACGTTGTACCGGCAGGCGGGCCGGCTGGCCGAGAGCGAGGCGGCCTACCGCCGGGTCCGGGTCCAGATCGAGACCCGGCTCGGGCTCGACCACCCGGAGGCCGCCGACCTCTACCATCAACTCGCCTTGCTGGAGCAGACGCGGGGCCGACACGACGTCGGGGAGGGATACGCCCGACGGGCGCTCGAGATCCGCATGGCGACCTCCGGCCCGAACTATCCCGACGTCGTCGCGGACGGGGCGGTCCTCGGTTCTCTGCTCGTCGCCGAGGGCCGCTACGAAGAAGCCGAACCGCTCCTCCGCCACGCCCTCGAAACGTTCGAATCCACCGCCGGGCCCGACTCGCCGGTCATCGCCTTCGTGGCCGACCGGCTCGGCAGCCTGCTCGCCGCCGCCGCCGCCGGCCGGCCCGACGAGGCGATCGAGCTGTACCGGCGGGCCTTGCGCATCAAAGAAGCGGCCCTCGGCGAGGCCCACCCGGCGCTCACGACGACGATGCACAACCTGGCCGTCGTCTGCGACGGGAACGGCCGGGCCGACGAGGCCAGGGAGCTGTGGGCCCGTGCAATGACGCTCCTCAGCCGCGACGAAGGTGTAGCGGAGGCTTGAACGGATGATGGTGCCGAGCCATGAACTGCCCCGATTCCCGATGGAACGGGAATCGCCCTACGACCCGCCGCCCCGGATCCTCCGACTCCTCCTCGACGAGCCGGTCAGCCGGGTCACGCTGTGGGACGGCGCGGAGGCCTGGCTCGTCACCCGCTACGAGGACGTGCGGACGTTGCTGACGAACCCGAACCTGAGCGCCGACGTCCGCAAGCCCGGCTACCCCAAGGTGAGTGCGGCGCTGGCGCATTTCACGGAGGGGCTCCTGAACCACATGGACTCGCCCGAGCACGACCTGTACCGGCGCATGCTCGCCCCCGACTTCATGGTCAAGCGGGTCGAAAGCCTCCGGGTTGACGTCGAGAAGCTGGTCGACGACCTGCTCGACACCATGCAGGCCCACGGCGCTCCAGCCGACCTCGTCGCCTCGTTCGCCTTTCCCATCCCGGCGCTCGTGACCTGTTCGATCCTCGGAGTGCCCTACGACCGCAAGGACTTCTTCGTGGAGTGCGCCGAGGCGTTCCTGTCGGGCACGTCGACGGCGGAGGCGGCCGGCGCCGCCGGCCGTGCGCTGCACGCGTACCTCGGCGAGCTCATCGAGGCCAAAAAGACCGCTTCCGGCACCGACACGCTCAGCCGGATGGTGACCGAGCACGTCGCCACCGGGCAGCTCGACGAGACGGTCCTCGTCACCCTCGCCGAGCTGCTGCTGATCGCCGGCTTCGACACGACGGCCAACATGATCGCCCTCGGGACGCTCACGCTCCTCCGGCATCCCGACCAGCTCGACGAACTGAAGGCCAACCCCGGGTTGTGGCCCGGCGCAGTGGAGGAGCTTCTCCGCTATCTCACGATCACCCATCGGGGGCGCCACCGGGTGGCGACCGCCGATATCCAGGTGGGCGGGCAACTGATCCGGGCCGGGCAGGGCATCATCGCCGCCCAGGACGCCGCCAACCGTGACCCGGACACCTTTCCGAAACCCGATCTCCTCGACATCCACCGGGAGGCCCGCCACCATCTTGCCTTCGGCCACGGCGTCCACCAGTGCATCGGGGCGGCGGTCGCCCGGGTCGAGCTGCAGGTGGCCTACGCCCGGCTCTTCGCCCGGTTCCCGGGTCTGGAGCTCGCCGTGCCCCACGACCAGATCCGCTTCAAGCATGAGAGCTCGGTGTACGGCGTCGCCGAGCTCCCCGTCCGGTGGTAGGCGTGGCGATGCGGGTCAGCGTCGATCGGAGCCGGTGCCTGGGTTCGGGGAACTGCCTCGCCTGGGCGTCAGAGGTGTTCGACCAGAGCGACGACGACTTCCTCGTCGTCGTGCTGGACGAGACGCCCCCAGAGGAGCGGTGCGAGGCCGTCGAGCAGGCGGCCCGCTTCTGCCCCGGCCAGGCGATCCACGTCGAGCGCGAGAAGTGAGAAGGAACGCCATCGGGGTGCTTGACGGCAAGGCCGTGATCGTCACCGGTGCGGGACAGGGGTTGGGACGAGCTTTCGCCATTGGCGCCGCCGCCGAGGGTGCCGCGGTCGTCGTGAACGACATCGACGCCGAAGCGGCCAAGAAGGTGGTGGCCGAGATCACAGGCCGCGGCAGCCGGGCGATTCCCTGCGTCGGCTCGGTGGCGGACTGGGACGGAGCGGCCGACCTGGTGGCGACCTGCCGGAAGGAGTACGGCGCGGTGGACGGGCTGGTGAACAACGCCGGCGTCCTCAGGCTCACGCCGGCCTGGGACGAAACCGAGGGCTCCATCCGGCGCGTCGTGGAGGTCAACCTCCTCGGTGCGCTGTTCGTGGGGACCCACGCTGTTCGGGCCATGCTCGACCAAGGGCGGGGCAGCATCGTGAACATCACGTCGTCGGCCCAGCTCGGCCTGCCCGCCATGGGGACGTACGGCGCCACCAAGGGCGCACTGGCGTCGCTGACCTACGGCTGGTCGGTCGACCTCGGCGGGCACTTCGTACGGGTCAACGCCTACGCCCCCGTCGCCCGTACCGCCATGGCCGAGCTGAGCCCGGTGCTCCCGCCGGACATCCCGGCCCCCTCCGACAACACCGCCGTTGTCACCTACCTTCTGAGCGATCTGTCGGACGGGATCACCGGGCAGGTCATCCAGCGGCGGGGCAACCGCCTGATCGTGCTGGCTCATCCCCGCCTGACGGAGCACGGCGCTGACGCCGACGACTGGACCATCGACCATGTCGTCGATCGGTTCGACCCGGTGCTGCGAGAGCACCAGGAGCCGGTCGGCTACGCCATCAGGGGCTCCTGAACCAGCCCGGCACGCCGGGCTCGCGCTCGACGCCGATCGTGTTCACGAAGCCGGCCATCATCCGGTAGAAGCCGACGAGAATGGTGGCCTCGAGGGCCTGCGCCTCGTCGTAGAAGGAGCGGAGGGAGGCCCAGGTGGCGTCGTCGACGGTGGTCCCGGTGCTCAGCTGGTCGGCGAAGGCCATCAGCGTGCCGTCCCGCCCTCGCCAGACGGCGGTCTCGTCGACGATCGCCTCCATCTCGGCGTCGGTCAGGCCGGCGGCGGGGGCGAAGCGGCGGTGATGGCCGAAGTAGTACTCGGCTCCCGCCCGGTACGTCGCTCGCAACGTGAGGAGCTCGCGGTCGCGGGGCGGGAGCAGGCTGTCGGCCAGGATCAGCCCGGCGAAGAGGGTGAACCGTTTGAGCAGCAGCGGGTGGTGGGCCAGCGTGGCCGGCACGTTGAGCGGCCGGTCCCCATACTGCAGCCCCTTGTCGAGGACGGCCTGCGTGTCAGGCGGCGGGTCGGCCAGCGGAGCGATGCGCGGGGGCCGGGGGATAGGAGCAGGTGTCGTCACCGGAAGACGACCTCGACGGTGCCCAGGTCGACCGGGCCGGCGGCGCGGGCGACCCAACGCTGACCGGGGGCCACCGGATGCGATCCCCGGGTGAGGGCGCCGGTGCTGACCAGGTCGCCGGGTCGGAGCGGCGCGGCGAACGGCGTAGCCAGGAGTTCGACGAGCGCGTCGGCCGGCCCGCCGAGGACGTCGTGCCCGGAACCTTCGGCCACCGGGTCATCGTCGCAGCTCAGGGCAACGCTGACATCCCGGAGAGCGACGACCTCGGCGGCCGTGGCCGGTACCGACCGGTCGAAGACCAGGCCGGCGTGGAAGCCGTGGTCGGCGATGATGTCGGCCGGCGTACACGCCCATTCGGGATAGTGACAGTCGACGATCTCGAAGGCCAGCGCGACCTCTTCGACGGCGGCGGTCACGGCGGCGAGGTCCGACCCCGGGTCGAGGCCGGCACGCAGCCTGAAGAGCACCTCGATCTCGAGCCGGGGCATCGCCAGCGGTTTCAGGTCGAATTCCCCGGTGAGGACGACGCCCTCGGCGTACACCGGCGCCCACAGCGGGTGGGTCACGCCGACCCGATCCCACACCGGCCGGTAGGTGAGGCTGATCTTCTGGCCGGCCTGGCGGGTGCCGGCCGCCGCCCGTCGCTCGGCGAGGCGGCGCCCGACGGCGAAGCCGTCGGCCAGGGAGAAGGTCTCCCGCCGGCGGCTCGGAGGAGTGACGAGCTCGGCACCGGCCCGGGCCGCCTCCAGTTCCCGAACGAGCGTCTCCCGCTCCGAGATGCGGGCGACCACGTCGCGCTTGCGGACCTTGCCCGCGGCGTCGCGCAGCGGTTCGTCGACCAGGTCGTAGCCGCGGGGCGTCTTATACGGGACGAGGTGGTCGGCGAGATGTCGGCGCAGCCCCGCCTCGCCGACCCCGGGGTCGACCTCGACCACGGCGTGGACGCGCTGGCCGAGGTCCTCGTCGGGCAGACCGACGACGACCGCCGAGCGGACGCCGGGGTGGCGCTCGAGCGCCGCTTCGACCTCGGCCGGGTAGACGTTCTCCCCGCCGGTCACGATGAGGTCGGTGCGCCGGTCGGCGATGTAGAGGTAGCCGTCGTCGTCGAGCCAGCCGAGGTCGCCCACGGACGTCCAGCCGTGCCGGGTCCGGGCGTCGCCGCCGACGACCCGGGCCCGTGACGGACGCCCGGCCGGTGGGCGCATCCAGATCTCGCCGACCTCCCCGGCCGGCAGCGGCCGGCCGGCCTCGTCGGTGACGCGGACCTCGCCGAGCGCGGCGCGGCCGACCGAGCCGCGATGGGAGAGCCAGGCGCGCCCGGTGATCACCGTGTGGGCCGGTGAGTCGGAAGCGCCGTACAGCTCGAAGATCCGGTCGGGCCCGAGCCAGTCGATCCACGCCTCCTTCAGCCAGTCCGGGCACGACGATGCCATGTGGAACACCGTTCGCAGCGCCGACAGGTCGACCCGGCGGGCCTCGGCGGGGAGCCGCCAGATGCGGTGCATCATCGTCGGCACCAGCAGCACGAACTCGACGTGGTAGCGGCCCAGGTCGGCAAGGGTGGTCGTGGCGTCGAAGCGGGGTTCGACGACGAGGTGGTTCCCGTGGAAGAGGGCGAGCATCGCTATGGCGAACGGTGCCGTGTGGTGCAGCGGACCGGGGATGAGGACGGTGGACCGGCGGGGGAGCAGGTAGTCCGGCGGGGCGTCGTCGTCGAGGACGGCGGGGGTGGTCGTGATGATCAGCTTGGGGACGCCGGTGCTGCCCCCGGATGTCGCCGCCTTCCAGGAAGGGCTCACCACGACCGGGACCGGGCCGTCGCGGCCGTCAGTGGGTTCTGGCAGGTCCTCGGCCCGGCGGATGCAGCGCCGCTCCCCATGGTCGTCGGGATCGACGCCGACGACGAGGGCGGCGTCGGCCAGGTCGACGATCGCCTGCCGCTCGATCCGGGGAAGGCGGTGCGACACCGGCAGCGGTGTTCCCCCCGCCTTCAGGGTGGCCAGCGCCAGTTCGACGAACTCGACGGAGTTCGGCAGGGCGAGCGTCACGATGCGGCCTTCGCCCGCGCCGGCGGCGACGAGGCGGCGGGCGAGCCGGTCGGTCCGCTCGTCCAGCGCTGCGAACGTCAGCGTGGCGTCGGCGACCGTCAGGGCCGGAGCGTCGGGGCGTTCGGAGACGCGCCGCCGGAACGCCTCCACCATCGGGACCTCAGTCATCCCTCACCACCGCCGGGTGAAGGCCTGGGTGAGCAGGATCATGCGGGGCGAAACCGTCGTCTTGTCGAGGAATCGGCGCAGGTCTCCCGGGCTTTCCGCCTCGTCGCAGTCGAACCCGAAGGCACGGGCCAGCGTCCGAAGGTCGGGGTTCCACAGCTCCAGGCCCATCTGCCGGCTCCCGCCGACGGCTGCGGCGTTCTCGGCCAGCATCCCGTAGGCCCCGTCGACGATCACGAGGACCGTGACCGGAAGCTGACGCTCGGCGACGACGGCGAGCTCGGGCAGGCTCATCTGCAGCGCTCCGTCTCCGACGAGGGCCAGGACGGCGTCGCCGGTGGCCACTGCCATGCCCACGGCCATCGGCAGCGCGGTCCCCATGGCCAGGTATCCGGAGAAGGCGTGGTGGCCACCGGGGACCACCGGCAGGTGTTTCATGACCCAGAAGCCGGCCTTCGTCATGTCGACCGCCACCAGTGGCGCTGAGCCCGGTGCCTCCCGCAGTACGTCGAGGAACTCCATCTCGAGCGCACCGCGACGGCGCGCCCCACGTTCGACGTCGGCCCGGATGGCGACCACGTCCGCCCATGACGGGCGGGCGAGGGCCCAGCCGGCCAGCCGGGCGCCCACGGCGGCGGCGTCGGCGTGGATCTCCCGCAAGTGGGGGTAGTGCGGATGGGGCCGGCACTCGTAGCCGACCCGCCAGGCCTGCTCGGGCAGCGGCAACCGCCACTGGTCCGTACCCGACGCCGACAGCTTGGCCCCGAAGACAAGGGCGACGTCGGCCTGGGCGCAGCACTCCCGCACGGCCGCCTCAGACGACGTCGGCCCGATCCAGAGCGGATGGGTCGGCCCGGCGATCCCTTTTCCCTGGTAGCTGGTCACGATCGGGGCACCGATGGTCTCGGCCAGCCGCCGCACGGCGGCACCGCCGTCGTGGCGGACGGCGCCACCACCGGCGTAGATCAGCGGGCGCTCCGCGTCAGCGATGGCCGCGGCGAGCGCCGCGACGGCTGCGTCCGGGTCGCGGCGGTCGGGACCGGCGATCGCGTCCGGATCGCTGGACCCGGACGCCCGCCGGTCCGTCGGTCGAATGGCGTCTGTCCAGGCCGGTTCGTTCCAGCGGCCGGCGGGCAGGACGAGCGTCACCGGGCCGGCAGGCGGGCTCGTGACCTGGGTCCAGGCCTCGTCCACCGCGGCGTCGACCGCGTCGTCGACGGTGGGGACGAGCGCACCGCCGGCCAGCCGCAGGATCTCCGACTGGGCCGGAGTCTCGTGCACCGCTCCGGCGAACCCGCTGCCGCCGACCGACGTGGTGAGGTGGAGCAGCGGCAGGGACGACCAGGCGGCGTCGGCCAGCGCGGCGGTGGCGTTCAGCGCTCCCGGGCCGGTGGAGGTGAGCACGACCCCTGGTCGCCCGGTGGCCCGGGCGTACCCGATCGCCATGTACGCCGCGCCGAGTTCCGTCCGGGCGGCGACGAAATCGATCGCGCCGCACCGTTCGAAGGCGCCGAGCAGCGGGACGGTATGGGTGCCACCGACCCCGAAGATCGTGGTCCCCCCGACCCGCACGAGGGCGGCGGCGGTCGCCTCGTCGACCGGCACCGGCGCTCCCGGCTCGTTGCTCACAGGCCGCCCACGGCACAGGCGGCGATCGCCGCCCGGACTTCGCTCAGCCGGGCGCCGACGGCTTCGCTGGTGATCGTGGCGTCGACGCCGGCCGAGAAGAAGCAGCCCGGGTAGTACTCGACCTCGTCACTCGGCACGACGCTGATGGCGATGCCGACGCCCCGGGCCCGGCAGGTGGCGTAGACCCGGTCCCGGGCGGCAGCCACGCGGGCGGTGTCGAACCCGGCGTCCACAGTGAAGTCCCCCCAACCGAAGATGACCGCGTCGGGGTTGCCTGCCTCGAGGATGTCCTCCAGTTGCTCGACGCCCGCCCGGTTCTCGATCATGAACACGGTGGCGACGCTCTCGTCGGCGGCGGCCACGAATTCCGGGCTGAGCAGACGGTACTCGTCCCCGTCGCAGTGGCTGCCCGTCCACCGGACATGCCGGGCGTGGGCACCGGCCCAGCCCCGGCCGCCGGCCGGCGGGTAGCGCACCGCCCGGGCAGCCGCCGCCGCCTCGGCCGCCGACGACACCATCGGGAACACGATCCCCTCGGCGCCGGCGTCGAGGAGCCGACCGATGGCGTGCCGGTCGGGCCCGGCCGGCCGCACCAACGCCGTCATCCCGGCCAGTTGGGCCGCGACGATCAGCGGCTGCAGGTCGCCGGGTGACGACGTCGTGTGCTCCAGGTCGAGGAGGACGGCGTCGGCTCCGTGGGCGCCGACCATCTCCACGACGTTGGGGGACTCCAGCGTGATCCACATGGCCACCGGTGGCGGGCCGCCGTTGCGCAGGGCGACGCGGAAGCGATTCGGCTTCGGCCAGAACGAAGGCGGCGGCACATCGCTAACCTACCGCACCCTCGAGCAGTTGTCTACCGGGCGCCCGGTTGACTAATTCGGCGGACGTCCGTTACGGTGGCGGCGGAGCCGACCGAGGAAGGATGCGCCGTGACCGACCGGAGGGAACCAGCGGTGCCGGGACGGGGAGTGTTCGTCGCCGGTGCCAGCAGCGGGATCGGCGCGGCGGTGGCCGTCGAATGGGCGAAGGCCGGCTACGTCGTGGCCGGGGCCAGCCGCCGCGGCACAGTGCCCCCGGCCGAGGGCAAGCTCACGCCGGTCCGGCTCGACGTCACCGACCACGCGGCGATGGCCACCGCGGTCGATGAGTTCGCCGCCGCCAGCGGCGGCTTGGCCGGGGTCGTGCACTGCGCCGGATACCAGGAGTTCACGCCGAGCTCCGACCTGCCGATGGACGGCCTACGGGCCGTGCTCGAGACCAACCTCGTCTCGGCCGTCCGGCTGGCCCAGCTGGCCCGCCCGCACCTCGCCGAGCACGGCGGCTTCGTGGCCTTCATCGGGTCGTTCTACGGCGACCTCGGCGTGCCGCGCAGCCTCGCCTACTCCGCCTCCAAGGCCGCTCTGGCCAGTGTGGCCCGCACCCTGGCCGTCGAATGGGCCGGCTCGGGGATCGCCGTGGTCAACTTCGCCCCCGGCTACGTCGAGACGGAGCTCAACGCCGAATACCTGGTCGACCCGGCCAACCGGGCCCGCATCGAGCGGCGCATTCCCGTCGGGCGTGTCGGCACGGCCGACGAGATCGGACGGCTCATCGTGGCGGTCCTTACCGCCGACTGCGGGTTCCTCACCGGCGAGACCATCACCATCGACGGCGCGCAGGGACGACGCCAGTGACCGTCCTCTTCGACCGACTCGACCAGATGACACCCCTCGACGACACCGAAGCGGAGTTCGTCGAGCAGGTCCGCAAGGCCGCGGCCGAGAAGATCGCCCCCCGCGCCGAGGAGTACGACCAGGCGGAAGAGTTCCCCTGGGAGAACATGAAGCTCCTCAACGGCCTCGGCCTGAACGGCGTGTTCATCCCCGAGGAGTACGGCGGGACGCCGCTGTCATACCGGGGCTACCTGCAACTCGTCGAGGCGATCTCCCGGGCCTGCCCGGCTACCGCCATCACCTGGGCCACGACCTTCCACGCCATCGGGCCGGTGGTGCAGTTCGGCACGCCCGAGCAGAAGAGCCGGTTCCTGCCCCGCATCGCCGCCGGCGGGCTCGCCGCCGTGGCCATCACCGAGGCCAGCGGCGGGTCCGACGCCTCGGCCCTGCGGTCGACGCTCCGGCCGGCCGAGGCCGGCGGGTACGTGCTCGATGGCTCGAAGCTGTTCATCACCAATGGCGACGTCGCCGACGTCGTCCTCGTCTTGGCCAAGTGGCCGGAGATCGACGGCGCCCGGAACCAGCTGTCGGCCGTTCTCGTCGAAAAGGGAACGCCGGGCTTCACCGTGGTGCGCAAGGAATCCAAGCTCGGGCACCGGGCGTCGTCGACCGTGGAGCTGGCCTTCGACGGATGTCCCGTCCCCGAAGAGAGGGTGCTCGGGTCGCTGGGCGACGGGTTCGCCATCCTCGTCACCATGCTGAACCGGTCGCGGCCGAGCGTTGCCGCCCAGGCGATCGGCATCGCCACGGCGGCGTTCGAGGAGACCGTCCGCTACATCAACGAGCGCCAGCAGTTCGGCCGGCGGATCCTCGACTTCCAGGGTGTCCAGTTCATGGTGGCCGACATGGCCACGAAGCTGGCCACCGCCCGGGCCTGGTTGGCTCATGTGGGCGGGCTCGTCGACGCCGGCGCCACCGACTTTGACGTCGAGGCGTCGATCCTCAAGCTGGCCGCCTCTGACGCCGCGATGGCCATCACGACCCAGGCGGTCCAGCTCCAGGGCGGCTACGGCTACATGACCGGCTCCAAGGTCGAGCGCCTCTTTCGGGACGCCAAGCTCACCCAGATCTGGGAGGGCGCCAACGAGCTGCACCGGGCCCGCATCGGCCGGTCGTTCCTCACGGCATGACCGCTGAACCCGTGCCCTCCGGCCAGGATCGCGTCGTCGTCGTCACCGGGGCGGGCTCGGGGATCGGGCGGGCGCTGGCCGCCCGCTTCGGGCGCGACGGCGCTGCCGTCGCCGTCGTCGATCTGTCCGCCGAGGCGGCGGCGGAGACGGCGAAGGCGATCGAAGCGACCGGCGGACGGGCCGAGCCGTTCGCCGCCGACGTCGCCGACACCGCCGCCGTCGGAACGATGGCCGCGGCGGTGCGGGACGGGCTCGGCCGGCCCACGGTGGTGGTGAACTGCGCCGGCTGGGACGAGATCCAGCCCTTCGCCACCACCGGGCCGGCCTTCTGGAGCCGGGTGCTGGGCGTCAACCTGTTCGGAACCGTGGCGGTCACCCACGCCTTCCTCGACGACCTCGTCGCCACCGAAGGACGGCTCGTCAACATCTCCAGCGACGCCGGCCGCGTCGGCAGCTCCGGTGAGACCGTCTACGCCGGCGCCAAGGCCGGCGTGATCGGATTCACGAAATCCGTCGCCCGGGAACTGGCCCGCCACCGGGTGACCGCCAACTGCGTCTGCCCGGGCCCGATCAACACCCCGTTCCTCGCCAAGAACCCGCCGAAGCTCCTCGAGGCCCTGTCCAAGGCGATCCCGATGCGGCGCATCGGTGAACCGGACGACGTCTGGCCCGCTGTCCGGTTCTTCGCCAGTCCGGACGCCGGCTACGTCACCGGACAGGTCATCAGCGTGAGCGGCGGCCTCACCATGAACGGATGACCCCGATGACCATCACTGAAACCCCGGCCGCCCCGACGTTCACCGACGTCCTCTACGCCACCGACGGCGGCGTGGCGGTCGTCACGATCAACCGGCCGCAACGGATGAACGCCATGACGGCCCACACGGTCGACGAGCTGATCGCCGCCTTCAACCACGCCTGGGCCGACCCGGCCGTCGCCGCCGTGATCCTGACCGGGGCGGGCGAGCGGGCATTCTGCACCGGCGGCGACACGAAGCAGCGCGCCGAGACCGGAGATTACGGGCCGAGCGCCACGGGGATCTTCCAGATCGACAACCTCCACCGGGTGATCCGCGACATCCCCAAGCCGGTCATCGCCGCCGTCAACGGCTACGCCATCGGCGGCGGCCACGTCCTGCACGTGCTGTGCGACTTGACGATCGCCGCCGACACCGCGCAGTTCGGTCAGGTCGGCCCCCGCGTCGGGTCGTTCGACGCCGGGTTCGGGTCCACCTACCTGGCCCGGGTGGTGGGAGAGAAGCGGGCCCGCGAGATCTGGTACCTTTGCCGCCGCTACGACGCCGCCACCGCCGAACGGTGGGGCCTCGTCAACGCCGTTGTCCCCTCCGACCGGCTGCTCGACGAGGCGAGGGCCTGGGCCGCCGAGATCGCCGAGAAGAGCCCGACGGCCATCGAGTTCCTCAAGCGGTCGTTCAACGTCGACACCGAGCATCAGGCCGGCCTGGCCAGCATGGCGTCGAGCGCCCTGGCGCTGTTCCTGCAGACGGCGGAAGGACAGGAAGGCGCCTCGGCGTTCGCCGAGAAGCGGGCGCCGGATTTCCGGTCCGCGCCATGAACGTCCTCGCCGAGCGGGACGGGCCGGTCCTCACCGTAACGCTGAACCGCCCGGACAAGCTGAACGCCCTCGACGCCGACTGCCTCGACCTGCTCGAAGAGCACTTCACCGCCGCCGACCGCGACCCCGACGTCCGGGCCGTCGTGCTGACCGGCCACGGGCGGGGCTTCTGCGCCGGGGCCGACCTCGCTGTGGTCGCCGGGATCGCTGCCGACCGGTCGGCCTTCGACTCCTTCCTGCGGCGCTGGCACACGGTCTTCGGCGCCATCGAGCGGTGTGGCAAGCCGACCATCGCCGCCGTCACCGGCTTCGCCCTGGCCGGCGGGTTCGAGCTGACGCAGGTCTGTGACCTGGTCGTCATGGGCGCCTCGGCCCGGCTCGGCGACCAGCACGCCAACTTCGGGCTCTTCCCCGGCGGGGGCAGCACCCAGCGCCTGCCCCGGCTCGTCGGCCGGCGGGTGGCGACCTGGATGCTGCTGTCCGGCGACCCGGTCGATGCCCCGACGGCCCTGGCTTTCGGTCTGGCCAACCGCGTCGTCCCGGACGACGCCGTGCTCCCGACCGCCCGCGACATGGCGCTCCATCTGGCGGAACGCAGCACGGCGGCGTCCCGGGCCATCAAGCAATCGTTGCGGGACGGGATCCACCTCCCGCTCGGCGACGCACTCGACGTCGAACGGGCCATCGCCGTCAACCACATGGCTTCGCCCGACGCCGCGGCGGGCCTCGCCGCCTTCGCCGAGCGGACCCAACCTGACTTCGGCTACCAGCGGCCGGTCGAAGTGGCGGAACCGTGATCGACGCCCTGGTGCACACCAAACGGCTCGCCGCCATCGGCGTCGAGGCGGCCGCCGCCGAGGCCGCCGGTCACGGGGCGGTGTGGGTCTCCGAAACGGGCAACGACCCGTTCCTCCACAGCTACGCCGCCGCCGACGCCACGAGCACCGCCGAGATCGGCACGGCCATCGCCGTGGCCTTCGCCCGCAGCCCGATGACCGTCGCCCAGACCGCCTGGCAGCTCGCCGACGTGTCCGGCGGACGGTTCCGGCTCGGCCTCGGCAGCCAGGTGAAGGCCCACATCGAACGCCGGTTCTCGATGCCGTGGGGTCGGCCGGTCGGGCAGATGCGTGACTTCCTCGACGCGCTGTCGGCGATCTGGGAGTCGTGGCGCAGCGGTCAGCGGCTCCACCACGAAGGGCCGTACTACCGCCACACGCTGATGGCGCCGTTCTGGGTGCCCGAAGCCCACGACCATCCCATCCCCGTGTGGCTGGCGGGGGTCGGCCCGGCCATGCTGGCCCTGGCCGGAGAGCGTTGCGACGGCGTCCTGCTCCACCCGTTCGCCACCCGGGCCTACGACGAGACGGTGGTCCTCCCCGCCCTCCAGAAAGGCCTCGCGGCGAGCGGCCGCACCCTCGACGACTTCGGCGTCTCCCGGCCGGTGTTCATGGTCATGGGCGACACCGAAGCGGAGCTCGCCGAGCGCCGCCGTGACGCCTGCCGCCAGATCGCCTTCTACGCCTCGACCAGGGCGTACCAGCCGGTCCTCGACGCCATCGGGTACGGAGCGCTGCAACCGGAGCTCGCCGATCTCGCCGCCCGGGGCCAATGGGACGCCATGGCCGACCTCGTCGACGGCGAGGTCCTCGACCACTTCGCCGTCGTCGGTCGGCCCGAGGACATGCCGGACCGCGCCCGCCGCCATCTGGCGCCGTTCGTCACCCGGACGGCCTCGTACTTCGGCTGGCCGGTGGCCGACCCCGAGCGGCTGGGCGAGATCGTCGGCCGGTTCAGGCGGTGACCCCACCTCGGGGCTTCGGCAACGTCACGACCGGCAGCGGCGGCGGATAGCGGCGGCCGCCGCCGGACACAGAGCCGGCAGTAGAAGCCGGTACCTGACGGATGAGGCTCAGTCAGCGGCCAAGGGTAAGCGGGCGGCTGCGCGGCACAGCAGGAGCCAGTCCTGGGAGGCCACGGGACCCTGCCACGTCGAGACGATTTGCACTATCGCGTCGCGGCGCTTCGGAGCGGCTTCACGGTCGGCGAGACCAAGGGCCTCGCCAAGCTGGTCGGCGGTGAGCTCGGTGACGTAGGCCGGAGTTCCAAATTGCTGGCGCCACGACTCGGCAATCGTGCCCGCGTCCACCGCGTCGAAACCGGTGTCCTCGACCAGCCGCATGACGAGTTGCTTGCTCTCGGCGGAGTCTCCCGCCACCGGCACGGCGAGCCGGCCAGGCTCACCGTGCGCCTTTCCCTTCTCCGTAAGCATCTGGGCGGAGAGTGCGTTCCAGGCGCGAATCACCGGCCGGCCCCACTGCTCCTGCAGCCAGGCGGTCTCCGGCTGTCCTTTGTCGATCGCTTCAACCGGGTTAGCACCATATTGACCGGGTTCGCCGGATACCGGCATGTAATTCGACGTGTCCACAACGGTGATGTCGCTCGCGACTTCACTGATGAGAGGCTTCAAGCCGGTCAGTTGCTGGAAGGGCGCAGACACGATGAGAACGTCGACACCGGCAGCAACTTCCGCCGCGGTGACCGCCGTGGCCCCCGTCTCGGCCGCCAAGTCGCTGAGGGACTCTGGTCCCCGTGAGTTCGCAACGCGGACCTCGTGCCCGGACGCACGAAGTTTGCGGACGAGCGTACCTCCGATGTTCCCCGTGCCAATGATTCCGATCTTCATTGCTCTCTAATCTCCTTGCTGTGGTGATACCCGAGGATTCACGCGGTCAGGGCGGGCGCGAGCCGCCGCATGCCGTCGAGACGGAACGGCAGCCCGCCGCGCATCACCGGGAACGGCTGCTCGACGCTGAGCACCTGGATGCATACGTGGTCGGCTCCCGCGGCGCGGTGCGCGTCCAGCCGCGCCTTGATGGTCTGTTCGTCGCCCCAGACCACCAGTGCGTCGACCAGCCGGTCGCTGCCGCCGGCGGCGAAGTCGTCATCGCCGAAACCCATCCGCCGCATGTTGTTCACGTAGTTCGGGAGGGTTAGGTAGCCCTGGAGGTATGTGCGTCCCACCCCGCGACCAACCTCGGGGTCGGTGGTGAGCACCACCCCCTGCTCTGGCAACACCAAGGCGTCGGGCCCGAGCACGGCCCGGGCCTGCGCGGTGTGCTCCGGCGTCACGTTGTAGGGGTGCACGCCAGCGGCCCGCCGGGCGGCCGTCTCCAGCATCTTCGGGCCGAGCGCCGCCAGCACCCGACCGCCGCGAGGAAGCGGCACCGCAGCGTGGTCCAGGCCGTCGAGAAAGTTGTTCATCGCCCCGACAGGCCCCTTGTAACGTCCGGGCATGAGCGAGTTGATGCGCGCCGCATGGCCGACGCCGATACCGACGAGAAACCGGTCGCCATAGTCGGCCTGTATCCGGTGGTACGCCGCTGCGGTCTCGTCCGGGCTGTGTACCCACAAGTTCAAGACGCCCGTCGCGACGGTGAGCTTCCGGGTCGACTCAAGCAGATGCCGCACCGCCCCGAACACGTCCCCGCCCATGTCGGGGATCCAGAGACAGCTGTAGCCCAGCTCCTCCAGCTCGGCTGCCGCGTCTGCGATCACCGAGGGATCCGAGAAGCGCAACGCACCCGACCAGATCCCAGTTCCTCGCAGACCGCGTTGCACACCGTTGGGCGCAATGGTTTCAGGCTCAGACAAGCTCTCCTACCTCCATGCTGGAAACCGTTGCCGTGACGGCATTGGTGGGGGTCCGGTCGCTGTGGTGCAGATCTCGACCGGACGTCGCCGGTTTCGTGGCGTCATCTCATATCGCTGCGCGTTCGAGAGCTTGAGCGACCAGGGTGATCGATCGCAGCCGTGCCTGGCTGGTGGGTGCCTCGTGCACGGTGATGAGTTCGTCCGCGCCGGTGCTACGAGCGAAGTCATCGAAGTAGTCGCGGACCACGCCGGGGGTGCCTACCGCGGTGTAGGTGAGCATGTGGTCCACGTGGGCTGCGGCGCCTGCGGCCAGGAGCTGGTCGGCCTGCTCGTCAGTGGGCTCGGCATTGGCCTGCCCATTGGCGTGGCTGCGGCGAGTGCCGAGCTGGTGGCCGAAGAGGGTGATCGCTCGGAGCCGCCGCACGGCCTGCAACTGCGCTGCCACCGATTCGGCGCCATCGGCGGTGATCACGCCCACACCGGCGATGACGTAGGGCCGGTCCAGTTGCTCGGACGGCTGGAACTCTTCCCGATAGGCGGCCAGCGCAGGATGCAGCGCGTCGGGCGCGAAGTGTGACGCGAACGCATACGGCAGACCGAGCGCGGCCGCGAGCTTGGCGCCATACAGCGACGACCCCAGGATGTACAGCGGGACGTTCGACCCCTTACCGGGTACGGCGTCCACACCGGCCACCCGGCTCTGCCCGGTCAGGTAGCCCTGCAACTCGACGACGTCACGGGGGAAGTTCTCGGCCGAGGACGGATCGCGGCGCAACGCGTACATGGTCTGCTGGTCCGAGCCGGGCGCGCGCCCAAGCCCGAGATCGATCCGACCCGGATACATCGCCTCGAGCGTGCCGAACTGTTCGGCGATAGTCAGCGGCGCATGGTTAGGCAGCATGACGCCGCCCGCTCCGAGCCGGATCGTGCTGGTCTGCGCGCCGACATGGGCGATCAGCACACTCGTCGCTGACGAAGCAATCCGTGCCATGTTGTGGTGCTCGGCGTACCAAACACGGTGGTAACCGAGCTCCTCGGCACGTTGAGCCAGCGCCACACTAGCGGCGATGCTGTCGCGGGCAACGAGGCCACGCTCGATCGGCGCCAGATCGAGAATCGACAGCCGCCGCGATGTCGCGGTCACAGGTACCGGCCCAAGTCGGCCTCGATCCGGACCGGCGGCGGCTGCGGCTCGTATCGCGTCATAGGTCTCCTGGTCTGAGATCACCGCTGGCGCGGTCGTGCGGGATCGATCCGGTCGGCAGGACGATCAGAACGTCAGCACCAGGCGGCCACGCACCCCGCCGGCCTCCATCCGCCGATGTGCCTGCTCGGCCCGGTCGGCGGGATAGGTGTCGGCCACCCGCAGCGTCAGTGCGCCCGATTCGACCTGGCGGCGGAGCTGGTCGAGCCGGGCCCGATCGCGCTGGTAGGAGGTTCCGACGTAGATCTGGCGCCAGCTGACGCCGCGGTCGGTGGGGCCAACGTGGGGGCGAACGGCCACGACGGTGCCCCCGTCGCGGACCGCGCCGGCGACCACGTCGCCCTGGAGCGCCGCGTCCACCAGCCCGTCCACCCCGTCGCTGACCACGGCGCGGATGTGTTGCGCCACGTCGTCTCCCCTCGGTACCACCCAGTCCGCGCCCAGTTCCTTCACCAGTGCCTCGTCGGCGGGCGCCGCGTCCGCGACGACGCGCAAGCCGTCCGCCTTGGCCAGCTGAACAACGTACCCGCCGACGGTCCCGGCCGCGCCGGTCACCGCGACCGTGGCACCGGCGGGCAGAGCCAGCGTGTCCAGGGCCAGCCGCGCCGTCAACCCGCTCATCGGAAGTGTGCATGCCGCGGCGTCGTCGACGTTGTTCGGCGCGGGCACCACCGACTCAATCGGAGCCACGACGTATTCGGCGTAGCCAGCCCGTTCGCTCATCGGTGAGGTGATCGCGATGGCGCGGTCGCCGATGGCCAGGTCGCTGTCGGTGCCTGGCCCGATCTCGTCTACGGTGCCGGCGATGTCCCAGCCGACGATGTAAGGCGGTGGTGGGTACTGGAACTGCGGGTCGTAGTACCGCCATATCGCCAGGCCGGCGCCCGAGCGACTCACCGAGTCCGATGGGTTTACCGCCGCGGCATGCACCCTGATGCGTACCTCGCCTTCGCCGGCATGCGGCTCTTCCAGCTCAAGCACCTTGAGCACTTCCGGACCGCCGAATTCGCTGAATCCAATTACGCGCACCGCGCCACCTCCACAGTTGTCGTCGACGTTCTTCCTGCACTCATCAGCGCGGTATCGATGATGATCACAGGGGGTTGGCCTCTTGCCACGGCCCCCAGCCCCGGACCCGCACCGGCGTGATGCGAGTGATCCAGCCGTCCGGCGGATGATCATGCCAGGGGGGCGGCGGCCACTCAGCGTCCGGGGCGACATAGATCTTCGCCAGCTTGTTGAGCAACGCCGCGGCGCCGCCGTCGGTAACCCGGGCCATGCCCTCCACCACGAGGTACTCGGTGATGCCCATGGCGTCCCTGCTCCCTGAGGACATCGACAGCGACACCCGTGGGTCGCGGCGCACGTTGCGCACCTTCAGGTGGTCCCAGAGACTGGCGACAACCAGCTCATCGTTCTCGACTCCGACCCATACCAGCGACTGCTGGGGCCGGCCATCTTTGTTGATGGTCGCGTAATGGCACATCGGCCCCTGCTCGATGAAGGCCACCGCCGCTGCCCACTGCCGCGCCCGGGCTTCGTCGTCCTGGGACTCCTGAGAGCCCATGGCCAGCGATTCCACGGACCGAGGAATCTCGATCGATGCGTCCTTCGTCATTGATGCACGCTCGCGGACTCTTCCACGTCGTGGAGCGATCTTGCCGCTTGCACTGTGGCGACGTAGGGAGGGATTGTCGCCTTTTCGGCTGGATGAATCTCGGTCACGTCGTCAGTGATGAGAAACGTCGTGTGCAAGTAGGTGATCCGCCAGCCGTCATCCGTCAGTCGGTACCGCTCGTGATAGTGGCCGTAGTTCTGGGTCGTCGGTTGCGAGCCGTCCGGGTAGGAGAGGTAGGCGAACACCGGCCAGCTGGCGGTGGCCGTCGTCGCGGACGTCAGCTGGAGGATCGGTTCGTGGAAATGGTGGACGGTCGTGGCGGTCTCGGCGGCTTCGGCCGCCAGTTCTGCGAAGCGCTCTCCGCCGACGATCTCGGGGCCTTCGCCGAACTTGCCGACCATGTCATCGGTGAAAAGCTGCCGAAATCCTTCCCAGTTCTTGGTGTCGAGGAAGAAGGCGTACTGCGCCTTGAGTTCACGTATCTCGTGCAATGCCGTCAATTCAGCCAGGGACAGGGTCGTCATGTCGTGCCACCTTCGGTATGTCTCGAAACTTGACGGTACCATCAAGATTGCTACTGTGTCATAACTTGAGTAGGCTGTCAACTTACTGGAAGTGGAGGAAACTCGGCGCGAAAGGTCTCACATGTCCACCCCTGCACGGCCACTGCGCCGTGACGCGCAGCGCAACCACGATCTCTTGGTCCAGGCGGCACGCGACGTGTTCGCCGCCAAGGGGTTGGATGCACCGCTGGACGAGATCGCCCGCCGGGCGGGCGTGTCCCCCGGGACGCTCTATCACCGGTTCGCCACCCGTGAAGCCCTCATCGAAGCCGCCATGCAAGAACACGTGGAGCAGGCGGTCGCGATTGCTCAAGAGGCCTACGACCATGAGGACCCCTGGCAAGGCCTGGACTTCCTGATGACGAGGGTGATCGCCTTCCAGGCCGCCGATCGGGGGGTCTGCGAGGCCATCGGGGAACACAGGTTCCCGAGAGGTTCCCCCACTGGCCGACTCCTAAAACAGTATGACCATCTCGCGGGTCTGGTCATAGAACGCGCCAAGGATGCGCGGCAGCTGCGCGCAGACTTCGGCGTTGATGACCTGGCTGCCCTGGTCATCGGCGCCGCCTACGCCATCCGAAGCTCCTCCGCTCGGACGACCTTGCAGCGACAACTCGACTTGCTGCAGAACGGAATCCGCCGCTGAGGCTCAACGCCGGCGATCAGACGACGCCGGCGGCGCGCAGGCCGGCGATCTCCGCCGGGGCGAGGCCGGCCCAGCGGTGCAGGACATCGTCGCTGTCGGCGCCCAGGGGTCGGGGGGCGCTGGCGCCGCCGTTGGGGGCGCCGTCGAGGTGCCACCCCGTCCCGACCTGGGGGATCGACGGCCCGGCGTCGACCCGGAGCGAGAACAGCATCCCCCGCTCGAGCAGCCCGTCGTCGACGGCGACATCGGCCACGGTGTTGATCGGCCCGGCCGGTACGCCGGCGGCGGCGAACGCTTCGAGCCACTCGGCCCGGCTGCGGGTGCGGAGCACCTCCTGGATGCGGGCCACCAGGTCCGAGCGGCGCTGGCGGCGGACCCGGTTGTCGGCATGGCCAGGGTCGTCCAGCCAGTCCGTCCGCCCGGTGACCTGGCAGAACCGCGAGAAGGTCCGGTCGTTGGCCAGCCCGAGCGTGATCGGGTGGTCGGCGGTGTCGAACGCCTGGTAGACGGCGATCACCGAGTCCCGGCCGCCCGACCGGCGGGGGACCTCCCCGGAGCCGAGGTACGGGACGATCCGGGGGCTCAGGAACCGGGTCATCGACTCCACCAGCGACACGTCGATCACATGGCCCTGCCCGGTGCGCTGCCGGTCGAACAGCGCGGCGACCACGGCGAAGGCGCCGTCCATTCCGGCCAACAGGTCGGCGGCAGGCGTGCCCACCTTCTGCGGCGGGCTCTCCGGCTCGCCGGTCAGGTCCATGACCCCGCTGTAGCCCTCGGCGATCAGGTCGTAGCTGGCTAGGTCCCGCCGCCGGCCGGTGAGCCCGAAGCCGGTGATCGAGCAGTGGACCAGGTCCCACCGGAGCGCCTGCAGCGAACGGTGGTCGACGCCGAGCTTTTCCTGCACGGGCGGCCGCAGGTTCGTGACGACGACGTCGACCTCGGCGACCATCCGGTCGAGGACCGCCTTCCCGTCGGGAGCGGCGTAGTCGAGCGTCACGCTGGCCTTGTTGCGGTTGACGCTGGCGTACCACAGCGACAGCCCGTCGAGGAACGGGGGGCCCCACTGCCGGGCGTCGTCCCCGATGCCGGGTCGTTCGATCTTCACGACCTCGGCGCCCATGTCGGCGAGGAGGAGCGTGGCGTAGGGGCCGGCCAGCGAGTTGGTGAGGTCGAGGACCCGCACCCCGGCCAGGAGGCCGAAGCGCGGGCGATCGCTCAGGTCCGGCAGCACGGTCGTCATGGTGTCGAGCCAAGCGGGATACCGGCCCGACGGCATGAGTACCGGCTACTCAGACGGCGTCGACCTCCCGGAAGACCTCCCGGGCGGTGCGGGCGGCGTTGCCGGCGCAGGGCCAGCCGGCATAGAAGGCCATCTGGGTGATGACTTCGGCGATCTCGGCTTTGGACGCCCCGTTGGCCAGCGCGGCCTTGATGTGCTTGCGGACGTTGGTCCGGTCGAGGGCGGTGAGGGCGGCCACCGTGCAGAGGCTGCGGGTCCTGGGGTCGAGTGTGTTGTCGAGCCAGAGCTCGGGCCACAGCACCCGGCAGGTGATGTCGAAGAAGCGGTCGAATTCGTCGCCGATCGGTTCGGGGTAGGGCCCGAGCATGCGGTCATGCAGGGCGCGGGCGCCTTCGATGTCCTCGGGAGTGGCAGCCACCATTCCTCCTTGGCCGGCGGGTCAATCCGACCCGGCTCCGTTCAGGTAGAGGTCGGAGAGGATGTCGGCGAGGTCGCCGGGAGACAGCTCCCCGTCGGGATTCCACCACGCCATCGACCAGTTCAAGAGGTTGAGGAGCCCGAGTGTCAGGTGCTTTGCCGTGATGTCCCGGCGCACAGCGCCGGCCCGCTGGGCCTTCGACACCGTCTGGAGGACGAGCTTTTCGTACTCGTCCCGGGCGGCCTGTACCTCGTCCGCCTTCTGGCCCGACAGCGCCTTCCCCTCGAGCAACATCGTCGAATGCATCGGCAGGTCGGTCAGCATCGAGTGCAGATGCGCCCTCATCAGCGCCCGGATGCGCTCCCGGGGGTCGGATTCCGCCTCGACGGCGGCGGCCACCTCCTCGTGGACCCGCCGAAGCGACTCGATACAGATCCCGAAGAGGAGATCCTCCTTGCTGGAGATGTGGTAGTAGAGCGACGCCTTGTTGATCCCGAGTCGGGCGGAGAGCTCCCGCGTCGTGCTGGCCGCGTAGCCGCGCTCCCGGAAGAGGCGGGCCGCTTCGGAGAGCACCCGCGCCGACGTGCGCTCGACCCCCTCGGCCGCTGGCTCTTTCACCATTTCCTGTCCCTCCCCGGTACGGGCGCAGCGTGCACGGCCGGCCCATCTCGCCCGTAAGTCTACCGGGCGCCCGGACGGGTGGTGGTGGCAACGAGAAAATCCGTGGGGCGGATCTCGGTAGTTTCCGTTCAGGGCGATGCACCCGGCAGCGAACGACGCCCCGGCATCCGGAATCCCGGGCTACCGGGGCAGGGGCCGTACCGGGTGCCGCTGACGCCCGGAGCGTCGCAGGCGTCGTTCACGATGTGGGCGGGCATCCGTGGCCACCGCGGCTGGTAGAAGGACGCCAGGGCTTGGGGGAGGTTGCCGGGGATCCACATCACGAACTGGAACAACCCGTACATCGCCAGCAGGGTGATCGCCGAACGCGTCCGGGGCCGGTGATGGTCGAGACCCCGTTCGAGGAACGACCGGCCGCGGTCGTCCTTGAAGTTGCGGATGACGATGAACGTCGCGAACCACACCCCACCGGCCAGCGCTTCGACCAGGGGGAACCGTGCGCCCGCCTTCCCGAGGTGGAGGGCCGGGGAGAGGGTGTAGTTCCACAGCCCGATCCCGACCGAAGCCGACTCCCACGTGACGTCGATGGCCAGGCCGATGGCGAAGATGAGGAGCACCACTTGGGCCGTCGAAAGGTGAGGGAACCGAGCCCGGAGCCGGCGGATCCCGGCACCGGCCACCATGGCGGCGCCCAGCACGCCGAACGTCTCGACCAGGAAGAAGAAGAGAATGGCGTCCGGCACCCGGCCGCAGTCGGGATTGACGACGAACGGCAGGTGCCCGCAGGGGTTCGTCAGGTTGACGAAGTTCGAGCTCGGGAGAAAGTTGGGAACCCAGAAGTTCAGGGCCTCGTCCGCCCACCACAGGGTCGCGCCGCACAGGCAGAACATCATGTCGAACGTGAGCAGTCGGCCCTGACGGCGGACGTCCCGGACGAGATGCACGATCACCGCCGAGGCGACAATCAGCATTGCCGCCTCGACGGCATGGGCCCCGTACCAACTGGCCGAGGTCCGGTCCCGGAATTCGGTCACCTGACGCGGCCCGTCGGCCAGCCAGGTCGTCACGGTCCACACCTGGAGGCCCAGGACCGGGACGGCGGCGAGGGCCAGGTAGTGGGGCCACCTCCACCGTGGCCGCCCGACCCCGGCTGCTTCCGTCGGGATGGTCGGCATGGGGCCGGCGGCGACCCTCCCCCGAGTTCTCGTGTGGTTCAAGACCCTCCTCGCCTTCCCGACTCTGCCAGTCGTGACAGCCAAGCGCCTCGGCGGGATCCCGGCATGAGTACTGCCTACTCACCCCAGGGTGCGGGTGTACCGGGCGGCCAGCCTACCGGGCGCCCGGTTGACATGAAGGCCGCGGGCCGCTTCAATGGTGGGATGCGGCGCACCCTCTATGACGACACCCACGAGCTGTTCCGGGATGCCTTCCGGGCCTTCGTCGAGAAGGAGGTCCGCCCCCGGGTCGACGAGTGGGAGCGGGCCGGCATCGTCGACAAGACGATGTTCCGCAAGGCGGGGGAGGCCGGCTTCCTCGGCATGGCCGCCCCGGTGGAGTACGGCGGCGGCGGCGCGCCCGACTTCCGGTTCAACGCCGTGATGAACGAGGAGTTCTGCGCCGCCGGTGTCGGCGCCAGCGCGGCCTGCGTCCTCCTTCACAACGACACCTGCCTGCCGTACTTCCTGGCCGCCGCCGACGACGACCAGAAGGCCCGCTGGCTCCCCGGAATCTGCCGCGGCGAGCTGATGACGGCCATCGCCATGACCGAGCCCGGGGCCGGCTCCGACCTCGCCGCCATCCGTACGACGGCGGTCCGCGACGGCGACGAGTACATCGTCAACGGGTCCAAGACCTTCATCACCAACGGGTTCAACGCCGACCTGTTCGTCGTGGCCTGCAAGACCGACCCGGCGGATCGGCACAAGGGGATGAGCCTCGTCGTCGTCGAGGGTGACCGGCCCGGCTTCGAGCGGGGCCGCAACCTCGACAAGATCGGTCAGCACGCCCAGGACACCGCCGAGATTTTCTTCAACGACGTGCGGGTGCCCGTTTCCAACCGTCTCGGCGAGGAGGGCACCGGCTTCCGCCAGCTCGTCACGAAGCTGCCCCAGGAGCGGCTGTCGCTGGCGGTCAATGCCGTCGCCTCGGCCCAGGCCGCCTTCGGCTGGACGCTCGAGTACTGCAAGGAGCGCAAGGCGTTCGGGCAGCCGATCGGCTCCTTCCAGCACAACCGCTTCAGGCTGGCCGAGATGCGCACCGAGATCGACCTCGCCCAGGTGTTCGTCGACCGCCAGGTCGAGGCCCTCAACGCCGGCGAGCTGACCGCCGAGGACGCCGCCGAGGGGAAGTGGTGGTGCACGGAGATGGCCTGGCGGACGGTCGACGCCTGCCTCCAGCTCCACGGCGGGTACGGCTACATGGAGGAGTATCCGATCGCCAGGGCCTGGCGGGACGGCCGCATCCCGACGATCTACGGCGGCACGACCGAGATCATGAAGGAGATCATCGGCCGGTCCCTCGGCGTGTGATGGTCCCCACGACCGTCTCCTGGCCGGCCTTCCTCGACGGCCGGCCCAAGGGCCTGCTCGTCGACGGCGAATCCGTCGAGGCCCGCTCGGGCCGGACGTTCGACACCATCAACCCCGCGACCGGCGAGCTCCTCGCCACCGTGGCCGACGCCTCCGCCGACGACGTCGACCGGGCGGTGACCGCCGCTCGCCGGGCCTTCGACGGGGAGTGGAGCCGCTGGACGCCCTACGACCGGCAGCGGGCCGTGGTGCGCCTGGCCGATCTCGTGGAGGCGCACTTCGACGAGCTGAGCCTGCTCGACACGCTCGACATGGGCGCGCCATGGACCCGGACCCGTCTCTCCCGGCGGGCGGTGAGCCTTCTGCACTGGTACGCCGCTCAGGCCGTCACGCTGACCGGCGACACGATCCCCAACTCCCTGCCGGGGGAGATCCTGAGCTCTACGCTGCGGGAGCCGGTCGGCGTCGTCGGCGGGATCATCCCCTGGAACGGTCCGATCCCCGCCACCATCTGGAAGCTCGGCCCGGTCCTGGCCACCGGGTGCACCCTCGTGTTGAAACCGGCCGAAGAGGCGCCGCTCAGCCCACTGCGGCTCGGCGAACTCTGCGTCGAGGCCGGAATCCCGCCCGGCGTCGTCAACGTCGTCCCCGGTGGCGCCGAGGCCGGAGCGGCGCTGGCCGCCCACCCCGACGTCGACAAAGTGGCCTTCACCGGTTCGGTGGCGACGGGCCAGGCGATCGTCCGGGCGTCGGCCGGCAACCTGAAACGCCTCACGCTCGAGCTCGGCGGCAAGTCCCCCGACATCGTCTTCGCCGACGCCGACCTCGACGCCGCCGTCCCCGGCGCAGGCATGGCCATCTTCGGCAACGCCGGGCAGGTGTGCAGCGCCGGCTCACGGCTCTTCGTCGAACGGCCGATCTACGACGAGTTCGTCGCCCGGGTGGCGGACTTCGGCGCCGGGCTCAAGGTGGGCAACGGCGTCGAGCCCGACACCCAGATGGGCCCCGTTGTGTCCGCCGCCCAGCTCGACCGTGTTCTGGGCTCCATCGCCGCCGGCCGGCGGGAAGGCGCCGAGGCGGTGACGGGGGGCTCCCGACTTGTCGACGGCGATCTCGCCGCCGGGTTCTTCGTGGCCCCGACCGTGCTGACCGGCGTGGGTGACGACACTCGCGTCGCCCGGGAGGAGATCTTCGGTCCGGTCCTCGTGGCCCTCCCGTTCGACTCTCTCGACGAGGTCGCCCATCGGGCGAACGCCACGCCGTTCGGTCTCGGCGCCGGTGTCTGGACCACCGACGTCCGCCGCGCCCACCAACTGAGCCGCCGGCTCCGGGCCGGCTCGGTGTGGATCAACACCTATCAGGCCATGGACCCGGCCGTTCCGTTCGGCGGTTACGGGCAGAGCGGCTACGGGCGGGAATCCGGTCGGGACCAGCTCGACGAGTACCTGAACGTCAAGGCCGTCTGGATCAACGCCGGGTGACCGGGGCCGGTCAATCGGCCTCGTCGAGCCCCGACTGCAGCTCCGCCCGGCTGGAGATGCCCAGTTTCTCGTAGGTCCGCTGGAGGTGGTTCTCCACCGTCCGGACCGACAGCTCGAGTGCGGCGGCGATTTCCTTGTTCGACCGGCCGGAGGCGGCCATCACGGCGACGGTGCGCTCGGCAGCGGTGAGGCGTGTGCGGTCCCGCACCGCCTGGAGGGCCGGCGTGACGGGCTGAGCACAGGATCCGGCCAGGCTGTTGGCCCGCAGTTCCGCCTTGATGGCCCGCCTCGGATCGCCGGCCCGGCGCCAGGCCACGGAGGCATGGCCGGCCGCCTCAGCCGACAGCAGGATGGCGCCGAGGCGCTCGAAGGTCGTCGCCGCCGCCTCCAGCGCTTCGGGATCTCCGGTCGTCAGGGCCCGCCCATGGGCAGCCCGGGCCGCGGTCAGCTCGCCCTCCACCGCGGCAGCGATCTTGTCCAGCCTGTCGGCGACCTGCCCGGCCCCACCGAGGCGGGCGAGCGAGTGCAGGAGCGCAGCTTCGCCGACGAGATCGCCGATCGACGCTGCAGTGTCGGATGCCTCCAGGAGGATCTCCTGAGCCCGGCGTTGGTCACCGGCCGCCACGGCAGTCCAGGCTCGGGCCTGCTGGTCGTCGGCGTAGTTGAAGAACGACGCCGGCAGGCCGAGCGCCTCCCACTCCCGCAGCGCCTCTTCCGCTTCGGCCGGTCGGCCCGCCAGGGCGAGCGCCAGGGCCGCGCAGACCAGCGGGTACTGCTGGAACTGCGGTTGGCTCAGCTGGCCGAACAGGGCCGCCGACTCGCGGGCCCGCACCGCCGCCGTCTGTGGGAACCCGCAGTCGAGCGCGTGCTTTGACAGCAGCCAGGCGAACCAGGCCTGCGCCTCGGGGGAGTGCTCAACGACAGCCAGCTGGTACTGCTCGAGCGCGAGGGACCCGCCGGCGACGAAGTCCCCCTCGAGCATCATCGTCTCGCTGGTGAAGAAGACGTGCATCCACGGGTGCCAGTCCATCGGCTCGTCGAGGGCGAGGTGGGCGGCGTGGCCCCGGCAGGCGGCATCGGCGGCCGCCGCCAGGCGGCCCATGCGGCCGAGGGCCCACGAGGCGATGATGGCCGACCAGGCCAACGCCCGGCCGCGGTCCCGCTCGAGCAGCGGCTGCGCCACCCCGGCGGCGGCGGCCGGACCACGGATGCCGGCCAGCACGCTCGACAGCTTCGCCGTCAATTCGTCGCGCCACACCGGATCCTGCACCTGCGCCATCGCCTCGTCCATCAGCTCGAGACCCCGATCGATCCGGCCGAGATGGAAGACGAGGTTGTCGATCCGGGCGATCGACACCAGCGCCCGCTCACGGTCGGTGCCCGCCTCCGCCATGAGCGCCGAGTGCCGGGACTCGACCTCGTGGCTGCGCCCCTGCAGGCCCGCCAGCCGGGCGATCAGCAACCGGGCGTCGAACCCCGCGCCGGCGTCGACCGCCGCTCTGGCCAGATGTTCGGCGAGACCGAAGTCGTACCGGCCGCTGGCGATCCGGGCGGCGGCCAGCAACAGGTCCGGATTCCCGCCGCCGGCGTCGAGCCGCCACGTGGCGACGCGGAGGGTGTCGTCGCGGCGCCGGGCACCGGTCGCTTCGACGGCCTCGGACAGAAGGCGGGCGAACTCCCGCGTCCGCAGCGCCGGCGTCTTGGCCCGAACGACGTCACCGTAGACCGGGTGGCTCAGCCGCACCTCGAGCCGGCGGCCGCTCGTGCGGCTGACGAGCAGCCCGTGCCGCTCGAGGTGGTCCGCCACCGGCGCGCCGCCGAGGGTCATCAGTTCGGCGGAGCCCAGCGGCTCACCGAAGGCGAGCATCTCCAGGAGGTTGCGTTCGTCGCCCGGCACTTCCCGGAGCCGGGCCTCGACGAGCTCCGTGAGCCGGCTGGACGGTTGCAGCCGCCCGTGGAGTCGCCAGATCCCGAGGTCGTTGCGCAGCGTTCCATCCTTGAGGGCGCCGAGGACGAGTTCGCGCAGGAATAACACGTTGCCCTGGCTGTGGATGACGAGCCGGTGGGCCGCGGCGCGGTCGACAGCCCCTCCGAGCACCTGGTGCAGCAACTGCTCCACCGATTCGACGGTCAGCCCGGCGATCTCGACCCGCTCGACGTCGTCGTCCCGCCAGAGAGCGACGATCGGATCCGGTGCCGCTTCGGCGGCGCGAATGGTGGCGACGACGAAGGCCGACCGGGTGACCGCCATTTGGTGGACGAGTGTGGCCGAGGCGTCGTCGAGCCACTGGGCGTCGTCGACGAACAGCACCAGCGGACGGCCGGCGGCCGTTTCGACCAGCGTCGCCGCGCAGCTCCGCAGCAGATCAGTCAGGTTGATCGACGGGCCTCCCTCGTCGTGGTGATCGGGCGGCAGCAGCGGGGCGAAGGCGCCGAGCGGCAGACGGGCCGCCGCCTGCGTGCCCGAGACGCGCACGACGGCGACGCCCTCGACCTTGAGCAGGGCGAGGTACTCCGAGGCAAGGCGCGTCTTGCCCACACCGGAGTCACCGGCGATGACGAGGCCGCCACTCTGGTCGCGCGGGGTCCCTTGCATCCTGCGCAGCTCACCGGCCCGGCCGACGAGGGGCCACTCGGCTCGCACCCCGCCAGTATTCCACACGATGCTCTACCGGGCGCCCGGTCGCCCCTGAGTAGCGGCAGAAATCAACACCTGAGTACCCCGTACTCATGTTGGGCGCGCGCGCCCGATGGTCTGCTCCACGGAGCGTAGGCATGATCGGAGTCGAAGAGGTGGGCGATGAGGCAGGCGGCGCGCAGGTTGCCGGTGATGGCCGCCACCCGGGACGGAAGCCGGTGATCGTCCGACCGGGCCTCGACCGGCTCGCCCTTCTCGACTTCCTCGCCGTCCAGGGCGCTCTCCTGGCCGCCGGCAGCCTCGATCCAACCCTCATGAAACGGATGACCGGGCGGACGGCCGTCGCCCGCCGCTACCTCTTCGTCGAGGGCTGGCGGGCCCTGGCCGAGATGGCCGACCGGCTGCCGGCGCTGCCCGTCGTGGAGGCGGCCCGGTGCTGCCGCCGCCCGCCTGGTCGCCGCCGGCGTCCCGATCCGGGACGCCGCCCGGGCGGCCGTGACCGGCCCACTGACCGACGACCGCGTCCTGACCGACGGTCTCGACGAACTCGTCGACACCTACCTGCCCATGCCGTGAACCGAGCCCAGCACCACGAACCCACACAAGGGAGAACAACATGACGGTCACCGAGGAGCGGCGGTCGGCCGACGGACCGGCCATCCGCCAGACCTCCGTCAAAGAGAACACGTTCAAACCGGTGAAGATCCTGGCCGCCGTCGGGGTGCTCGCCCTGGTGGTCGAAGCCTGGGTCATCGGCCGGTGGGTCACCGGCCCGAACTTCAAGCAGACGCCGATCGGGCCGTCGGAAGTACCGATGTACATGAAGGTCGGCCTGACCGGGCTCACCGCCATTGGCCTCGTCGCCTGGTTCGTGTGCATGTGGCACTTCCTGATCAAGCCGTGGAAGCGCGAGCGGCGCATCACCGTCGACGGCATGTTCGCCATCACATTCGTGCTGATCTACTGGATGGACCCCTTAGGCGACCTCGTCATGCCGCAGTTCACCTACAACGCTTGGCTGTGGAACCGGGGGAGCTGGCTGTCCGAAGCTGGTTCGCTGATGCCGCATGCGGGGCGTATCCCCGAACCCGTTTTCCTGACCGGGCCGCTGTACCTGTGGTGCGTCTTCGGCGTGGTGGTCGGCGCCAATGTCCTCATGCGCAAGGCCAAGGCCCGCTGGCCCCAGCTCGGCACATTCGGCATGGTGGCCGGAACCATCGGCTGCTTCATCGTCTGGGACCTGTTCTGGGAGCTGACGTTCATCCGGATCGGCTACTGGACCTACCCGACGACACCACACTGGCTCACCGTGTTCGGCGGCAACTGGTACCGCATTCACCTGACGGAGCCGATGGCCTGGGGTACGTGCTGGGCGGCGTTCGCGCTCCTGCGGTACTTCAAGGACGACAAAGGCCGAACGATCGCCGAACGGGGCGTCGACCAGGTCCGCACCAGCAGTCGGAACCAGTCGCTGCTGCGCTTCCTGGCCATCTACGGCACCTGCAACATCTTCTTCCTGCTCTTCTACATCATCCCGACGAACGCCGTCGCCCTCCACGGCGACACCTGGCCGAAGGACACCCTGAAGCGTTCGTACTTCACCAACGGTCTGTGCGGTGACGGCACCGACTACGCCTGCCCGAGCCAGGGAGCTCCGATCCCCAGGCCGAAGTCCGCCCACCTCAATCCGGCGGGCCAGCTGGTACCGGGCGAAATCCCGGCGTCGCCCCAGCCGCCGGTCACCTTCACGAAATAGCCGTTCCGCGACCGTTGCCCCCAGCCGGTGGCCGACTCCCATTCCGCCGATGAAGAGGCAGCGGTTCGCTGCCCGGCTCGGTAGCCATGCCGAGGCCCGCCCGGAGGTGTCCGTTGAAAATCCTCGAAGGTCTGCGCGTGGTGGAAGGGTCGGCGTTCGTGGCCGCCCCACTCGGCGGGATGACCTTGGCTCAACTCGGTGCCGACGTCATCCGCTTCGACGCCATCGGCGGCGGCATCGACCACCATCGTTGGCCATGTGCACCCGAGGGTCCGAGTCTCTTCTGGGCCGGGATGAACAAAGGGAAGCGGTCGCTGGCCGTCGACGTCACGAGCCCCGAAGGCCAAGAGATCGTCACGGCGCTCATCACCGCCCCGGGGGACGAAACCGGAATCTTCCTCTCGAATTTCCCGGCGACGAGCTGGCTGTCCGACGAGGCCCTCCGCTGCCGCAGGCCCGATCTGATCTACGTGAACATCATCGGCAACCCTGACGGCAGTACAGCGGTGGACTACACGGTCAACCCGGCGACCGGGTTCGCCTACGCGACGGGCCCGTCGGGTGGAGTGCTCCCGACAAACCACGTCCTGCCCGCCTGGGACATTGCCACCGGCCTCACCGCGGCGACCGGTCTCTTGGCGGCGGAGCGACACCGGCGGCGCACTGGCGAGGGCGAGTTCGTCAGCGTCTCACTGGCCGACGTTGCCTTCGCCACGGTGGGAAACCTCGGCTACCTGGCCCAGGCGCAGCTCACCGACGAGGATCGCCCGCCACTCGGGAACGACATGTACGGCGCCTTCGGGCGGGATTTCGCGACCGCCGACGGCCGGCGGGTGATGGTGGTCGCCATCAGTCTGAAGCAGTGGCGTTGCCTTTGCCGGGCGACCGAGATCACCGAGCACCTCGCCGGCATCGAACGGGCGCTCGGCGTCGACCTCGACCTCGAGGGCGACCGCTTCCGGGCCCGTGACGCCATCGCCGCCCTGATCGCTCCCTGGTGCCGGCGACGGACCCTGAGCGAAGTGGCCGAGACCTTCGACCGGCACGGCGTGTGCTGGGGTGCCTACCGGACCTTCCGACAGCTCCTGGAGGAGGACTGGCGATGCTCCGACGCCAACCCGATGTTCACCGAGATCGAGCAGACCGGGATCGGCATCGTCCGGACCCCAGCCTCGCCGCTCTCGTTCCGGAGCCTCGGCCGGGAGCCGGCTCTACCGGCACCGCTTCTCGGAACCCATACCGAGGAGATCCTGGCCGAGGAGCTCGGTCTTTCCGACGCTGAGATCGCCCGGCTCCACGATCGGCGAGTCGTCGCCTCCGCCAGCCAGTGAGCGGGGACACAGGATTCACCATCGCCGACTTCGGGCTCCCCTCCGCGGCCACGTCGCAGATCCCGGCCGAACACGCCAATCGCGTCGCGGCCGTGCTCGACTGTCCCAGACCTGTTCCCGACGGTTCGGCGCTGCCCTTCCTCTGGCACTGGGCCTTCTTCACCCCCGAATCGGCTACCGCCGACCTGGGGCGGGACGGCCATCCCCGAATGCTTCCCGGCAGCCCGACGCAGGGTCTGCCCCGCCGCATGTGGGCGGGCGGGCGGGTCAGCCTGCACACGGACCTCCTGGTCGGGACGCCCGCCACCCGACATTCGCACTTGCAGCGGTTCCAGCGAAAGATGGGCCGCCGGGGACCCCTCGTTGTCGTGACCGTCGCCCACAAGATCCGCCAAGCCGGCCGCCTCGTCGTGAGCGAGGAGCAGGACCTCGTCTACCTCCCGCCCCGGGACACGGCCGAGACGATGGCTCTACCCTCCGGCGACCATCATCCCGCCGCCCCGAAGGGTGGGTGGGTGGAGCGGCGTGTCTTCGACGCCGTGACTCTGTTCCGGTTCTCCGCGGCGACGTTCAACAGTCACCGCATTCACTACGACCGGGACTACGCAATGGCGGAAGAGGGCTATCCCAGGCCGGTCGTCCACGGCCCACTGACGGCCATCCTCCTCGCCGAGTCCGCGTCGAGGACGCTCGGGCGCGGGTTGCGGACGATCGAGTTCCGGGCGGTGAACCCGCTCTTCGAGGGGCTCCCCGTCACAATCGCCGGCGTAGCCGATAACGAGCGGATCGAAATGACGGCTGTGCGAAATGACCGCGCGGTGGCAATGACTTCGATTCTCACCTGAGGGTGCCGTCGTCTTACACACCCGTCCGGCGTCGTTCGGGTCGATGCGTTGGCCGGCCCCCTTCCTGAGGACGGGCCTTAGCCGGGCCGACTCAGCCGTCTCGGATGGTTCTACGTGTCCACCGGGTTCATGACGCCGCCGCGACGGGCTGGAGGGCGGACGCCGGCCTGGCGACGCCGCCGGCGAGCTGGAGGAACGCCGACGTTGCCATGCTGGTGTACCGGGGATGGCTGATCAGCGCCACTTCGCACGCGGGCGATGCCGTGAGCGGCAGGAACTGGACGCCGTGACCGGCGAACCGTCGGCGGGCCGAATCGGGCAGCAGCGCGGCGCCGGCTCCCGCGGCGACGGCGAGCAGCAGGTGCTCCACGTTCGGCTCGGCCACCTCGACGAACGGGGCGGCGACCCCCGCCTCCCGCCACGCGCCGATCAGGGCGTCGAAGAACGCCGGGTTCACGGCGCGGGCCGTGACGAGGACCGGCATGCGCTCGAGCTGCTGCGGGCCGATCGAAGGCACGCCGGCCGTGGCGCGCGATTCCTGCAACGCGACGATGACGCGCTCTTCGCCGAACGGCGTCACCCGCAACCCGCTGACCGGAGCGGGCAGGCAGACGACGGCAACGTCGAGCCTCCGGTCACGGACCCGCTCGATGAGTTCCTGGGTGGGACGGGTCTCGAGCGCGATCGCCACGCCGGGTGTGGCGCTGGCAACGCGCCCCAGGGCCCGGGGAAGCGCCGGCGGCACCGCATCGGGGAGATGGCCCACCCGGAGCTGGCCGTCGATGCGGACGCGGGCAGAGACCGCGGCGAGCCGGGCGTGGTCGGCCTCGTGCAGGACGCGCCGGGCAGCCACCACGAAGGCCTTGCCGGCTTCGGTGAGCGCGACCCGGCGCGGCGTCCGTTCCAACAGCTGCACGCCGAGGTCTTCCTCGAGCTTGCGCACCTGCTGGCTGATGGCCGGCTGGGAGACGTGCAGACGCTCGGCGGCCTGGCGAAAGTGCAGCTCTTCGGCGACGGCGACGAAGTAGCGAAGGTTTTGAAGGTCCAATTTGGCTCGCGCCCCCTTGTTTGCGGTGCGGTACCGAATGACGTCTCGTCGGCGTGCGAGACCTCAAAGTCCCGGGGGGCGCGTCCTGAGGCTCGTACCGGAGTGCGAACCGGCTCGGCAGGCTCATGGACCTGAGGTTCTTCTTATATGCAGTACTATACTTAGCGATCGCAGAGCGCGCAAGGCGGTCAACGGTGACGGAGCGGTTCGCTCAGCGGAGGTGGGGCATCCCCTCCGCGTACAGCTCCGTGACGCGAGCGGCCGTCTCCCTTGGGTCGAGCCGCTTGCCCTGCAGGATGTGATCGAGCACGATGCCGAGCGACCCGGCGAAGAGGGTGCGCAGGGCCACGTCGGGGCAGACCGCTGGTGCCCTCCAACCAGCGGCACGGGAAGCGACCCGCTGCACCGTGCGCATGGGCGGCATCAGCTCGCGGAGGAACTCCCGGCCCCGGTCGATCTCGGAGAACACCGCCAGGACCATGAGCGGGGTTGTCTCGATTTGCATCTCCAGGATCAGTTCGCTGATCCGGCGGAACAACTCCACCCCTTGCAGAGTCTCGTCACGGCTCAACGCCACGACGTCACGAGCCAGCCGCTCGTAGGCCTGGGCCACGGGCACCTCGACGGCCTCCCGGTAGATGTGCTCCTTGGAGTCGAAGATCCGGAACATGAAGGCCTCGGTGATCTCGGCCCGCTGGGCGATGTCGCGGGTGCGCGCCCCGGTCACCCCGGATTCGAGGAAGACCTCCCGGGCAGCAGCCAGGATCTGGGCCCGTCGCTCGGGCCCGCGCATCCGCTCCCGACGCGGGGCGGCCTGACGAACGGTCTGTTTGGCCACCAATTCCTGCCTTACTGAATCGCTACGATACCAAGTGGCTACTGCCGGCCGGAGGCGGCCGGGAGCCCCCCGAGGAGGATCGTGTTCAGCTGGCGGGCGATCCGCGGGACGTCGTAGTCGGTCTGCTCCAACAACCGCCACAGCGACAGGCCGAAGTGGATGCCGAAGGCGCGCTGGACACGCAGCTCGAGCTCCTCGTCCTGACCCTCCCAGCCAATCACGACCATCACCGAGGCGATCGCCTCCGAGAATTTCGGCCGCACGTATTCGCTGTAGAAGACCCCGCCGGCCGACAGATCGGCGAAGAGGGCGACGGCGAGCAGCGGCCCGATCTCCAGCATGTTTGCCAGCAGCATCTCCTGGATGCGGATGACCAGTTCCGCCTGCTCGACGCCCTCCCGGGAGGCCAGCGCCTGCGTCTCGTCGACAAGCCGGTCCACCATCGCGTCGAGCGGATCCCGTACGGCCGCCTGGTAGATCTCCGCCTTGGTCTTGAAGTGGTAATAGACCAGCGCCTGCGTGACCCCGGCCTTGTCGGCGATGTCGCGGATCCGGGATTTCGACAGCCCCGACTCGATGAACACTTGGCGGGCGGATTCGACGATCTGCGCCCGCCGCGCCTCCGGCGTCATCCGGGTTCGCTTCGCCGTGGGTGCCCGCTGGCTGCGGGAAGGGTCAGCCGCCATGTCACCACCAAGCCTACCGGGCGCAGACATTCAAGAGTGCGGGGGGGAGGTCAGGCCTAGAGGCCCGGGCTCAGCTCCTGGGGCAGGCGACGAAGACCGGGATCTGCCGATCGGTCTTCTGTCCGTCGCCCCAGACTACTTCGACGAACTCCAACGGGAACGTCCAATCGACGTCCGCCACGATTGTCCGTCGGTTACCCGTGCCTTCGACGGCGTAATTCACCGCGAAATCATCGCGATCCTGGAGCGCTACGGTTCGCTTGAAGCGGCCACTGCTCGTGCCATGCAATATGCGACGCTGGCGCGCAATGCTATTTGCAGTTTTCCGGACAGCGAGATCAAGCGGGCGTTGCTGTGGGCGCCGGAATTCGTCGTTGCCAGGGAGAAGTGAGATTCGTCGT
>Ga0137403_10000842_pt1 | contig 39346 bp, 36 predicted proteins | sample CZOMad2_1_16fung_FD_122057 | JGI IMG/M metagenome (GOLD analysis project Ga0137403, IMG submission 122057) | Vadose zone soil fungal communities from Angelo Coast Range Reserve, California, USA - CZOMad2_1_16fungal (Hybrid Assembly) | ecosystem: Environmental > Terrestrial > Soil > Vadose zone...
CAAAGACTTTCCGGAGCCCCGGAAACCGTTCCGGGAGCTTCCAAAGTCGTTCCGGATGCTCCGAAAACCGTTCCGGAGGTAGTGTCCTATTTTGAAATTCGCCGGATTCCCGCCTAGATTACGCGTTATCTTTCCCCCGTAGGGGGAAGCGTTCCCCCTCCCCGAACAGGAAGCGCCCCCAGCGGAAGGCGTCCACCGACCGCCGGGGACTTGCCGAGCACGGAGTGAAGCCATGCCCGACCGTCCGCAGTCTATCCCGATCGACCTTTCCCGCCCCTTCGAAGCGACCCGCCGGCAGATCTACGATGCCGTCGTAGCGATTCACTTTACTCCAGAGCCTGGAGAGATCCTTGCCGCCAAACGAGCCGGGGAGTGGTACCCGAAGCACTCCGCCGACGATTGCGGGGTCGCCGTCGTCTACGCCCTTGGAAGGTGGTTCGTCGTCTGGCGGATTTGGGACGCTGGCGACGATGCCCCCGAGAGTCAGCAGTGGTCCGTCCTTACCGTCAACGCCCGCCCTAGTGCTCGATACGGCATCGAGTTTCAGGAGGTCTGAGCCATGGCCCCGAAGAAGTACACCGTTCGGGTAGACGACACCCACGCGCAGTGGCGGTACGAGATCGCCGGCCGCGCCCTGTGGGGGTGGGGTGTCAGCACCGGGGAGTTCTTCCGGTTGTGCGCGGAGTACGTGCTGAGGCATCACCGGGGGTTGAAGGAAGTGCGCCGCACCATCCGCCAGGTCGAGGCGGAGATGAGAAGGGAGAAGCGCCGCCGAGCCCTGGAGGAGAAGCAGGCGAAGCAGGAAGCGCTCAAGCGGTGGAAGGGTCCCGGCCGTGGGTGACCTCAAGACGGCGAGCTTCCACGTACGCGCGACGACAGAGCAGGCGGCGAGATGGGCCAGGGCGGCGGAGGCCGAAGGGCATCGCTCTGCGGGGACCTGGCTTGCTGAGGCCGCAGACGCCTACTTGAAGGCCAGGGCCAGGGCGGGCCGTCCTCTGCCCCTGGCGTGGCGCAGGGGGCACTTCCGAGTGCTCCTCATGGACGGGACCGAGGTCGAGGTCCGTGGCATGGTCTCGCCGCCGTTCGGCGAGTTCCAGGGCAGTGGCGCCGGTCGAGATCGGAACCGCTTTCGAACGCTCGTCCATATCCCAACCATGCGGATCATCGCCACGCTGAGAAGCGCTCGGCAGTGCAAGACGCTCGCTTCAGAGCTGGCGCCCGTTTACGCCCGCGACGAAGCAACAGCCGAAGGGATCACGGAGCGGCACCGCAGAGAGTCAACCTAGAACCCGGCATGGGGCGGCTCCGCGAGGGGTCGCCTCATGTCATACTGGAGGACGAGATGAGCAAGAAACCGAAGCTCGACTTTACCCAGGTGGCGTTCCGGATCGGCCAGAAGGCGGCCCACCTGGAGTCCCCTACCGAGGAGGCGGCTCCGCTCCCTCCAAAAGCGGCGGCCGGCCGCAAGGGTGGCTTGAAGGGCGGCAGGGCGCTCGCCGCCAAGCTCACTCCCGAAGAGCGAAGCGAGAACGCTCGAAAGGCAGCGCGGGCGCGATGGACGCGAGGCCCCGGCTAGGCTTTCTGTTGAGCCTCCGTGAGAACTTTCGCGATGTCGGTGATTTCCCCATACTTGTTCTCGTAGAGCGCTACCTGTCTGGCCAGGAGATCCCGCGCGGCCTTAGCTTGGGGCGGCGAGAGTACGATCCCCACCAACTCCCTGATGATGGGGTCCTCAACTCCGCCATAGCGGAATTCGAAAAAGCGCATCATGAAATCCCAGGGCGAGAACGCCATTTCGAGATGATTTGCATAGATCGCTGGCGCGAGATTCACGGAACGGGCAAACCCTTTTGGGTCCACCAGAACCTCGTTTTCATCAAAGCGATCTTCTCCGGGTTTTACGGCTGCCGATTTATTGGTGGGTTGTTCCATATAGCAGTACCTTCCGTTGCAAAGACTCGATAGGCAAACGCTGCATTAGCGACAGCGCGCTCAGGCAGCCCCAATGCGGTTTGATCGCGCTGGACCATAGATTTCGTGGGCCGAGGGTAAACTGCAAGCGTCACAGCGATAATTGGCGCGGGCTCTGTTTGTCTGAAAGCAGGATCGTCCTCAAAGGACGGTTTAGCCAGTGATTCACGACTAAACGAAACGATATCGTCGAGAATATTGCCGAAACTTTCAAACTTGACGACAAGTGCCACGTCTAGAGCTTTCGCGATCTTCCGGAGAGTCGAGATACTCCAGCGCGCCTTGTCGGGGTCCTCATGAGACGAAATGCCGCCCTGAGTGGTTCCAATCAACGCCCCTAGCTGAGCCTGACTCAAGCCGCGAGACTCCCGCAGTACCCTGATTTGTGTAGCTACTGAGTCATCAAGGAAGTCCGAGCAATAAATATGGCGATACTCCGGGTCGTTGAACTGCTCAGTTAGGCGCTTCCTTAGTTTGTTCATAAGGTATCCTCCAATTGCTATCCACCTCGATCTGAAGACGCCGCGCGCCAGCCCGGTCCAGGTCGTTCTTTTTCACATCGCCGCCGCCCTTCTTCGTCACTCCCAAAAGGAAGGTAATCTCAGCTTTGGGGAGGGCTGGTCCGTAGCAGCATAATGGGCGTACCTGGACATTGCCCCTTAGCCTAAGCTTAAAGATTCCAGGAGCGTCCGTGCCGGCAAGCCAGTCCCTGGCAATGTCATAGTCTACTTGGGCCAAGCGGTCTAGCTTCTGCTGAAGTTGTACTCTTTGTCGCTTCTGGAGGTCGTCTCGCATCCATAGGCTGATTACTCCCTCCCTATCCTCGGGCCGAAGCGCCGGCTCGGCGTACTCATAGAGTAGCATCACGATTTTCTGATGTCCATGGTATCATCTTTTCCTGATGTCGCCCCAGTCTTCTGGGCAGGGGGATGCGTGCTTGCATCTTAGCAGCGACAGCACCGCCTTGACATCCTCTCTTTGCTCAGGCATAATAAGTCATCATGAACCGCATGGACCCGAAGCGTCAAGCCGCCATCGTCGCTGCCCTGGTTGAAGGGGTTGGTATCCGCTCTACCTGCCGGATGACGGGCGCCTCCAAGGGTGCCGTCACGAAGTTGATTGCCGACCTTGGTCCGATCTGCGCGGCGTACATGGATGAGGCGTTCCGCGAGCTGTCCTGCAAGTGCTTGGAGCTGGACGAGATCTGGGCGTTCTGCTACTCCAAGCAGAAGAACGTCCCCGAGGACAAGCAGGGGACCTTCGGCTACGGCGATGTCTGGGCCTTCACCGCAATCGACGCAGATACGAAATTGATCCCGTCGTTTCTGGTCGGCTCGCGGGACGCCGGGACGGCGACCGAGTTCTGCCAGGACCTGGCGAGCCGCCTGTCCTACCGGCCGCAGATCACGACGGATGGCCTCAAGGTCTACGTGGGCGCCCTGGAGGATGCCTTCAACGGCGAGCTGGACTACGCCATGCTTCAGAAGATCTATGCGGCGGCCCCGGGCGGCGAGACCCGCTACTCCCCGGCGGAATGCACCGGGACCCAGAAGACGGCGATCTCGGGAAACCCCGACCCGAAGCGGATTTCGACCTCCTATGTTGAAAGAGCCAACCTCTCTATCCGCATGGGACTGCGCCGCTACACCCGCCTCACCAACGCCCATTCCAAGAAGCTGGAGAACCACTGCGCGGCCCTGGCCATCTACTTCATGTACTACAACTTCGCCCGGGTCCACTCCACTATCCGGTGCTCGCCTGCACAGGCGGCCGGAGTGACGCCGCACCTCTGGTCTATCGCGGAGATCGTCAACCTCCTCCCGGCCGAAGCGCCGAAGAAGCGGGGACCCTACAAGAAGCGGGCGGGCGTCTAGATTTCAAAAAGACCCAGTGCCCACTCCCGTCCTGGATTTCCCTACTTCTGTCCTCGGTGGCCCCACTTCTGTCTTCGGTGACCCCACTCCCGTCCTGAATTTTCCTACTTCTGTCCCCTGTTGCCCTATTTCTGTCCTCGGTGACCCCACTTCTGTCTTCAGTGACCCCACTTCCGTCCTGGATTTCTCTACTTCTGTCCCCGGTTGCCTATTTCCGTCCTCGGTGGACCTACTTCTGTCCTGGGTTGCCCCACTTCTGTCCGCCCTCCTCGCTGCGTCTCGCCGCAGGAAACCACGGCCTGCCGGGTTCCATCCCCGGCAGCGAAACCTGCCACGGTCAACACCAAACGCAGCTCGACTCTAAGGAGAGACCTCCATGCGTACCATCCTCCGCCGCAAGCTCAGCCTGGCCCTCCTGGCCTTCCTCCTCATCCTGCCGTTCTCGACCTCCCTGGTCGCCGCCAAGGGGCTCGGCGGAGAGCGGCGGGAGCACCCGCGGATCTCCAAGGCGATCACCGACCTTCAGGCCGCGATCGACTACATGCAGAAGGCCCCGCACGACTTCGGCGGCCACCGGGTCGAGGCGATCGAGGCCAGCCGGAAGGCCATCGAACAGCTGAAGCTCGCCCTCCAGTTCGACAAGACCCACGAGTAGTTAGAACGCGGCCGCCTGGCAGCCGCGGAGCGGTTCGGAAGCGGCCCGGGGTAACCCGGGCCGTTGCCTTTCCAAGCCGGGAGCCGGGCGAGTGCAACCCCGCGCTGACGGAACTGCCCCGAAGGGGCGACGGTACGGGTCGGGAAGGACCGCCGCCTGCGGGGCACGCGCTATCGACTTTGACGAGACCCTGCTCTTGCCCCTTAGGGCGGCGATCACGGAGATGGAACTCTGCTAAAGTTCCGTTCTATCGCATGCGACGCCAAGGATACCGGCCGCTCCCCGTGCCGTGCTCGGCGTGGGGTTTCTCGGCGAGAGACCTGCTGATCAGGGTGGTCGGCGTCCTCTCCGATCTGCACGGGTCCTGAGCGAGGGAGGATCCAATGGATCTCTACGGCCTGACCGGCAACATCGGCACCGGGAAGTCCACCGTTGCGAAAATGCTGGGTGACTACGAGATACTCGTCGTCTACGCGGACGAGATCTCGCGTCAGGCCACCGCGCGGGGAGCCGGCGAGCTCGCCGAGATCGTTGCGCTCTTCGGGCGCGATATGATCGACCCCGAAGGGGAACTGGACCGGCGTCGCCTGGCGAAGCGAGTCTTCGCCGATCCCGCGGCGCGCCGGCAGCTCGAAGAGATCCTGCACCCGGCGATCGTCCGCCGGTCCAGGGCGAGGTTCGCCGAGCTTGCCGGGGAAGGGCACGGGATCGCCGTCTACGAGTCGCCGCTGCTCTTCGAGACCGGCCGGCATGCCGAAATGGCGGGGGTCATCCTGGTCACCGCCAACCGTGCCGTCTGTCTCGCCCGCGTGATGGCGCGCGACGGCCTGGCCCCGGAGGAAATCGAGGCTCGCCTCGCCGCCCAGCAAGACGATGGCGAGAAAAAGAGCCGCGCCGACTATCGGATCGAAAACGACGGCGACCTGGAGCATCTGCGCTCCCAGGTGAAGAGGCTGGTCGCCCGACTGCAGGAGCGCGCGGGAGACCCGGTGTACCGAGGAGGGCCTCCGGCATGATGGGCGGCGATACCGGCGACGATGGTCTGGCTGGCAGGATCTGCGTCATCACCGGCGGCGGCAGCGGGATCGGTCGTGCCACGGCTCTGCGCCTGGCGCGAGACGGCGCCCGCGTCGTCCTCGTGGGGCGTACGGCGGCCAAACTGGAGGCGGTTCGGCGGGAGGTGGAGGCCCTGGGAGGAAGCGTAACGGTCCATGCTCTGGACATCGCCGATCTCGCCGCCGTGCAGTCGATGGTCCAGGACGTCCTCGCCCGGTTCCAGAGGATCGACGTACTGGTCAACAACGCGGGAGACGGCACGCTCCACCGTCGGTTGTTGACCACCACTCCGCAGGAGCTGCGCGCGATGCTCGACGCGAACCTCTGCGGAACGATCTATTGCACTCAGGCCGTGGTACCGGCGATGCTCGCCGCTCGGCAGGGAACGATCATCAACCTCGCGTCCATCGCCGGGGCGCAGCCGGGAGTCCACTCGGGGATGGCCTATTCCGCGGCCAAGGCGGCGGTGATCAATTTCACCCAGTTCTTAGAAGCGGAGTTTCGCAACCGCGGCCTCCGCGTCTGTGTCATCCTCCCCGGCGAAGTCGACACACCGCTCCTCGACAAGCGGCCGCAGCCGCCGGACGGCGGAGCCCGCTCCACCATGGTCGCCGCCGAAGACGTCGCCGACGTCATCGCCTGTGTGGTACGCCTGCCGCAACGGGCGACCGTCCGGGAAGTGGTCATCCGGCCGACGATCCAGCGTGACGTCCGGGCGGAGTTGGAGAAGGAGTGACGATGGCCGTCCCGAGGGAGCCGGCACCCGTCACCACTCGCACCTATCACGTTTTCCTGGCTTCGCCCGGGGATATGGAGGAGGAGCGGCAGGCGGTGCGCCATTTCTTCGAGTCCTGGAACCGCATCGAAGGTGCGGCTTTCGGCATCCGCTGCGAGGTCGTCGACTGGGAGAACTACGCGATTGCCGGAGTGGGGCGGCCGCAGGAGCTGATCACCCGGCAGACCCTCGAACGCTTCGCGAAGTCGCTCGCCCTGGTTATCTGCCTCTTGGGCCACCGTTTCGGCTCGCCGACCGGCGAGAACGAATCGGGCACCGAGGCGGAGCTCAACTGGGCTCTCGAGCGGTGGGGGGAGACGGGTTGGCCTGAGATCCTGCTGTACTTTCGCCGGCAGGAAAAAATTGAGGCCGCCGCGGACCCGGAGACGCTCGAACAAGCCGCGGAACAGCTCAAGAAGGTGAGAAAGTTTCAAGCGCGGTGCAAGACGGGAACGCCGCAGGTCTACTACAAGGAGTTCGCGGCCGGTGACTTCCAGCAGGTCGCGGTACCCGACGTCAGGGCATGGCTGGCCCACCCCGAGCGACCGTGGCGGCGGCCACGGCGAAAGCCGAGGCGGAGACCTGCTCCGCGCTCCCGTCCGGAGCCGTACGGCGACGTGCCGCCCGGCAAGAACTTCACTGAGAAGATTACCGGCGTCCACTTTCTCTGGGTAAAAGAAGGGCGCCTCCAGATCGGACAGGGCCGCTATCGGAATGCTGTTCGGGTCAGGATTTCACCTTTCTGGATTGGGGAAACAGCGGTCACGAACCGGCAATACCGGGTCTTCACCCAAGACTCGAAACACCCCCAGCCCGACTCCTGGCAGACTCCGCGATTCGCCGATCCGGAGCAGCCGGTCGTCGACGTGAGCTGGCACGAAGCGGCGGCGTTCTGCCGGTGGCTGTCGCAGGCGAGCGGCCTTGCCTGTTCGCTGTGCAGCGAAGCGCAATGGGAGTACGCCGCGCGGGGGAGCGACGGGAGGACCTATCCCTGGGGGAACGAGGAACCGACGCCGAAGAAAGCCTGCCACGGCCTCAATCCCGACCTCGGCCGGCCGGCGCCGGCGGGCGTTTATCCCCATGGGCGTGGTCCCTTCGGTACCCTCGATCAGGCAGGAAATGTCTGGGAGTGGTGCCTGGACGCCTGGTACGAAGATGCATACGACTCCTGGCGGGAAGGCGAACCGCTCGATCCGGTGACCGAGGTAAGAGAGGAGGAGCGCGACCTCGCGGAGGATGCTTACCGGGTCCTCCGCGGCGCCTGCTGGATCGATCCCCCGGATCTTTTGCCCGCGGCCCTCCGCTATCAGCGTCGCGCCACCTACCGCGCGGTTCGAGTCGGGTTCCGGGTCGCCGTCCGCGCACCAGGGAACGGAAGGACGGATTGGAGTGGTTAACCGATCTCCGGTTGCAACGGATTATCCTTCTTCCGGGATGGGACGTTGCGTACGCGCGGCCTGCCAAGAGTAAGGAGGACCGCAAAGCGCGATGAGCCCGCCGTTCGACGTCTTCCTCAGCTACAATCGAAGGGACGCATCGGTCGTGCTGGAAATCTATAAAACACTCGAGAAGCGTGGGCTGCGTGCCTGGCTCGATGTAGAAGATCTGACTCCCGGACGGCCCTGGTTGGAGGAAGTCGAAGAGGTATTGGCCGTGGTTCAGGCGGTGGCTGTGCTGGTGGGGCAAGAGGGTTTGGGGCCGTGGGAGCTCCCGGAACTGCGGGTCTCCCTCGACCAGTTTGTGAAACGAAAGCTGCCGGTCATCCCGGTCCTCCTGCCGGGGTCATCTGCCGAGCCGGAGATTCCTCTAATCCTCGGTGGATTCACCCGGGTTGACCTCCGCAACGGTTTGACTCGACAGGGGATCGACCGGCTCGTCCACGGTATCACTGGAACAAAGCCGTTGCCGTCGCTCGCGAGAGCGCGTAAAAAGACTTCGCAGCGGCATTTACCCGGCCCGTATGGTCCGGTCCCCTCTGGACAGCCCTTCCTGGAAAGGATTACAGGTATCCACTTGCTCTGGGTAGAGGGTGGGCGCTTTCAGATCGGAAAAGGTCGCCGTAGGAATACAGCCTGGGTGCGGCTCTCGCCTTTCTGGATCGGGGAGACGGCGGTCACGAATCGCCAGTATCGCGTCTTCACCGAGCACTCGAAACACTACCCGCCTGACTCCTGGCAGATTCCGCGTTTCTCCGATCCGGAGCAGCCGGTCGTCGAGGTGAACTGGCACGACGCGGTGGACTTCTGTCGGTGGCTGTCGCAGGCGAGTGGTCTTGATTGCTCGCTATGCAGCGAGGCCCAATGGGAATACGCGGCGCGCTGCGGCGATGGAAGGACTTATCCTTGGGGTAATGAGGAGCCGACACCGGAACGAGCCTGCTACGGCCGCGATCCGGACTCGGGACGGCCGGAGCCGGCGGGCATCTATCGAAAATATGGACGCGGCCCTTTCGGTACCCTGGACCAGGCTGGCAGTGTCTGGGAGTGGTGCCGCGACGCCTGGCGCGAGAATGCCTACGACTCGTGGTTGGAAGGCGAGCCTCTCGATCCAGTAACCAAGTTGCGGAAGGAAGACGGCGAGGTGGAGGAAAATGCGTATCGAGTGCTGCGCGGCGCCTGCTGGGAATCCCCTCCGGATCGCCTGAAGGCGGCCCTCCGCTATCAGCGTCACGCCACCTACCACGCGGTTCGAGTCGGGTTCCGGGTCGCCGTCAACCTGCCGGAACAGGATGGCTGAGGCAGAGTTGGTGGGTCCATGTCCGAGGGTGAGAAAGACAGAGAGGCTCCGCCAACTCGGGAGCGCTGGCAGGCGCTCCTCGGCAGGGTGGCCCGGTCTCCCCTGGAGCTCTACGCCCGCCTCGACCCAGACGGCCGGGTGGGCCTGCTCGAGGAGCTCTCCGGGGAGGCGAGATGCTTCGTGCTGTTCAAGGGCAGCTTCGACCCCATCCACCATGGACACATCGCCCTGTTCGCCGCCGCCCGGCGCAAGCACGCCGCGGACGGAGGCGCCTTCGCGCTCTCGTTCGCGACCGCCAAACGGCAGCTCGCCCTCTCCGACGTCGCCCGGAGGAGTTGGCAGATCCATGCCGCCCGCCTGCCCGTGATCGTCTCCCGGAGCGGCCGCTTTTCGCACGATGCTGCCTTCTTCCATCGGCTCTCCCACGACCTGCGGCTGGTCTTCCCCCTGGGGACCGACGTTCTTCGCAGGCTCCTCGAATATTACCCACCCGCTGAATTCGCGGCGCTCTTTCCGGGTTGCTTCTTCGAGTACTTCGATCGGCTCGGCTTTCCATCCGATCTGCCGGAGGAGTACGGCGCGGTCCCCAACCTCGACCGGCTGGGGGAGAACGCCTTCCCGGCGATCAGCTCGTCCCAACTGCGGCAGCTCCGCGCCCGCGGGCTGGAGCCCGAGGTCCGCGCGCTCATGCCGGCGCGAGCGGCGGACCTCTTCCTGGCGGTCCCCATCGAGGCCGTGGGCAGCCCGCCGGCCGCGCCCGCGAAGGCGGATCCCTCGCCGGTGGGACGCTGGTGGTCTTTCGTCGCCGATCGCGAGCCACCGGAGATCGTTCGGGCCGCGGGGGTCTATCTTGAGTTGCGCGACGGCAGGCGGGTGCTCGACGCGGCCGGAAGCGCGGGCGTGGCCAACGTCGGGCACGGCCGCAAGGAGGTGATCGAGGCCATCGCGCGGGCTGCGACTGCGGTGTCGTACGCCCTGCCCGGCTTCGCCAGCCCGGACCGGCTGGCGCTCGTCGAGCGGCTGCGGGCGCGCTGGCTGCCCGCAGGTCTCTCCCGCGTCCATCTGATGAACAGCGGCTCGGAGGCGATCGAAGCGGCGATCATCCTGGCGCGCAAGTACCAGTTTGCCAGCGGTCGCCTCAAGCGCTCCAAGGTCATCGGCCGTGACCTCTCCTACCATGGGGCGACCCTGGGCAGCCTCGCCGTCGGTGGGCACGATGGACGTCGTTCCGGCCTCGGCGATCTGCTGCCGGACCAACCCCACGCCGCGGCCTGCTACTGCCTGCGGTGCCCGTTCGGCAAACGCTATCCCGACTGCCGGGTGGAATGCGCGAGAAGTCTGGAACGGGTGATCGAAGCGGTCGGCGAGGAGAACGTCGCGGCGTTCATCCTGGAGCCGATCGTGGGCCCGAGCGGCGGCGCCCTGGTACCGCCGGACGACTATTGGCAGACGATCCATGCCATCTGCCGGCGCCACGGCATCCTGGTCATCGCCGACGAGGTGATGACCGGATGGGGCCGCACCGGTCGCCGCTTCGCCTGCGAGCACTGGGGACCTCCTCCCGATCTTCTGGTATCGGGCAAGGGGCTGACCGGGGGGTACGCACCTTTGGCCATCGTGTTCACCAGCGAGGCGGTGGCGGAGGGCCTCGAAGCCATGGGCATGAAGCTCCCCGCCCATACCTACGATGGCCACTCTCCGGGCTGCGCGGCCGCGAACGCCGTTCTTCAGATCCTGGAGGAAGAGCGGCTGGTCGAAAGGGTCGAGGCGCTCGGACCGGCGCTCGGCGGCTACCTGACCGAACGACTGGGAGGGCATCCTCACGTGGCGGAGGTGCGGGGCCGCGGCTTCCTCTGGGCGGTCGAGGTCGTCCGCGACCGCGGTACCCACGAACGCTTTCCGCGCCACGCCGAGGTCACGCGGTCGATCGTGAGGGCCGGCCTCGACCGGGGCGTCTTTTTCTATCCCGGTGGGACCGGAACCGAGCGGGACATCGTCGTGGTCAGCCCACCTTTCACCATCGCGAAGGCCGACATGCGCGAGCTGGCGGCCGTGCTTGAGAGCGCGATCGACCGTGCGGTGCGAGATCTCTGAAGCCTACGGGCACAGCTTTCGGCGGTCGACCTTTCCTGTCCGCGTGAGCGGCCAGTCGCGGACGAGGTGGATCGAGCTCGGCACCTTGTAGTGGACGAGCTCGCGGGCGAGGTACGACGTCAGGTCGGCCGCACTGGCGGTTCCGCCATTCCGCAGTTCCACGAAAGCCACCGGAACCTCCCCTAGGACGGGGTCGCGGGTGCCCACGACCACCGCGAGCTTGACTGCCGGGTGGCGGTGGAGGGTGCCCTCGATCTCCTGGGGCGAGATGTTTTCGCCGCCGCGGATGAAGATGTGCTTCTTGCGGCCGGTGAACCAGAGATAGCCGTCCCGGTCCACCGTGGCCAGATCGCCGGTCTTGAGCCAGCCGCCCTTGGCGAAGGCCCGTTTCGTGGCGATGGGATCCCGCCAGTAGCCGAGCATGGTCTGGGGACTCCGCACGAGGATCTCGCCCGCCGTCCCAGCTGCGGCGGGTTCACCGCGTGGGCCGGCGATCCGCACCTCGACGCCGGGGACGGGCCGGCCCATGGAGCCGAAGCGGGTGGGGGAGGACGAGAGGTTCAAGGCGATGACGAACGACTCTGTCATTCCATAGCCGACGAGCGGCACCCGGCCGGTGATTTCGCGGCAGAACTGGATCAGCTCGACCGGCGTCTTGTCGCCCGCGAAGCAGAGCATTCGCAGGCTGCGGAAACGGTCGCGCACGGTGCTCGGATGGGCCAGGAGCCGAATGGCATGGGGCAGAAAGAGAGTCGAGTGGGTAGGCCGGTAGCGGTCGAGCGCAGCGAGGTAGGAATCGGTATCGAAGCCGTCCTGGAGGACCGCCGTTCCACCGGCGCGCAGGGTCCATAGGACGTGGATGCAGCCCACGGTATCCGCCATGGAGGCGATGTTCAGGTAGACCATCTCACCTCGAGGAACGCCGCAATAGCGGAGGAACGGTGCGCTGAAGAAGGGTGCGATGGAGCTCGCCAGGGAGGCGAGTGAGTAGACGACCCCCTTGGGTCGGTCCGTCGTTCCGGAGGTGAAGAAGATCAGGGCCGGCCGTGACCCAGAATCGGTCGGCTGCGGCGGCCTTCCTGGATGCGCAGCAAGCGGAGACACGTCCCAGGACTCAGGCTCTTCGACCGCCAACAACCGGCGCCCCGGAGCAAGGGCGGAGCCGAGGGAGAGAAGGCGCTCTCCATGGGTGAGCAGCCATGGGGTATCGCAGGCGGTCAAGTAAAAGTCAAGCTCGGCGGCTGTCGACCTGGGATTCAGGGGAACCGCTGTAATTCCCGCCTCCAGACAGGCCAGGTAACAACAGACCAGATCGGTGCCGTTCGGAAGGAGGAGAGCGACTCTCTGCCCGGCGACCCCGAGCGCGCCCAGACGCCCGGCGATCTCCGCGGCCCGCCGTACGAGATCAGCGTAGGTGATCGAGTGCTTCCCGCACACGAGGGCGACTTTCGCCGGATGCCGGGACCAGGAGCTGAAATCGAGGGTATCCATCGCCGAGAGGGAGCGCGGACGAGGGTCGTCGTACCGATCAATCCTGAATGGAGCTTATTGTATCACTATAGTAGCGCAAGGTTTGCACGGAAGCGCCCTGGTAAGATGGCGCTGCGCTCTGTGCGCATCGAGGGAGGTCAACCCATGGATTCGCTCCTGCACGACATCCGTTTCGGCCTGCGCAGCCTGAAGAGCGCCCCGGCGACGGCCGGCATCGCCATCCTGGCGCTCGCCCTGGGGATCGGCGCCAACACGGCGATCTTCAGCGTCGTCAACGGCGTCCTCTTGAAGCCGCTGCCCTACCCGCAGCCGGACCGGCTGGTCCTCCTCTACGCCAGCAACCCGCAGGCGGGCTACCCGCGCTTCAGCAGCTCGCCACCGGACTTCGACGACTGGCGGCGGCAGAGCCGGGTCTTCGACGGGCTCGCGGCCATGCGGATGAGCAGCATGAATCTGACCGGCCGCGCCGAGCCCGAGGTGCTCGACACCGGCCGGGTGTCGGCCGACTTCTTCTCCCTGCTTCGCCTGCGCCCGTTCCTCGGCCGCGTCTTCCGGCCGGACGAGGACACCGACGCCGGCCGGCACGTCGCCTTCCTCTCGCACGGCTTCTGGCAGCGCCGCTTCGGCGGCGACCCGAAGGTGATCGGCCAGAGCCTCTCGCTCGACGGCGAGAGCTACACCGTGGTCGGGGTGGCGCCGCCCGGCTTCGACTTCCCCCGCAAGCGCGACCTCTGGCTCCCCCTGGCCCTCGACTGGGCGAAGGAGAACCGCGGCAACCACTTCCTCTCCGTCGTCGGGCGGTTGCGCCCCGGGGTTCCGGTCGGCCAGGCGCAGGCCGAGATGAGCGGCATCGCCGCCCGGCTGGAGAAGCAGTACCCGGGCTACGATCAGGGCTGGGGAATCGTCGTCCTGCCGCTCCAGCAGGTGGTGGTGGAGAAGATCCGCCCGGCCCTCCTGGTCCTCCTCGGCGTCGTCGCCGCGGTCCTCCTGATCGCCTGCCTGAACGTCGCCAACCTCCTGCTGGCCCGTCTGGCCGCCCGCGGGCGCGAGATCTCCATCCGCACCGCCCTGGGCGCCGGCCGGCTGCGCCTCATTCGCCAGCTGCTCACCGAGAGCGTCCTCTTAGCCCTCGCCGGCGGCGCGCTCGGGCTGCTCCTCGCCTTCTGGGGGACGCGCGCTCTCCTCGCGCTCAACCCCGCCGTCATCCCCCGCGCCGAGGCGATCGGCCTGGACGGCCGGGTGCTCGTCTTCACCCTTGCGCTCTCGGTCGCGGCCGGCCTCGTCTTCGGCCTCTTCCCGGCCCTCCAGGACCCCGGGGCGCACCTCCACGAGTCGCTGAAAGAAGGAGGGCGGGCGGTGGCCGGAGGCCACCGCGGCCGCCACGCCCGTCAGCTCTTGGCTCTCCTCGAGGTGGCGATCGCCCTCGTGCTCCTGGTCGTCGCCGGGGTCCTCCTGCACAGCTTCGCGCGCCTCTCCGCGGTCGATCCCGGTTTCCATCCGGGAGGTGTGTTGACCCTCGACGTCTCGCCGCCGCGGTACAAGTACCCCGACCCGGCGCGGCTGGGGATCTTCTACCGCCAGCTCCTGGAGCGGGTGCGGGCGCTCCCGGGGGTCGAGCGGGCCGCCGCCTCCTCCCCGCTGCCGTTGAGCGGCAGGAACAACATTCTCATCTTTGAGGTCTTCGGCCGGCCGCCGGCGCCCGCCGACCATCCGCTGACCGCCGTCGTGCGCTCGGTCTCCCCGGACTACTTCCGGACGCTCGGCGTCCGCCTCGTCCGCGGGCGGCTGCTCGACGACCACGATACGCTGGAGGTGCCGCCGTCGATCGTCGTCAACCAGACGATGGCGGCGAAGATCTGGCCGGGGCAGGACCCCCTCGGCCAGCGTCTCACCTTCGACGACCCGACCGACAAGAAGGCCCTCTGGCAGACCGTCGTCGGCGTGGTGGGCGACGTCAAGCAGCAGTCTCTGGCCGAGGAAACGAGCCTCGAGATCGACCAGGCGCAGGCGCAGGTGCCCGCGCCGTACACCACCCTCGTCGTGCGCTCCGGCAGCGACCCGCAGGCCCTGGCGACGCCCATCCGGCGGGCGGTCCTGGGGCTCGACCCCGACCTCCCGGTCTTCCGTGTCCAGACGCTCGACGCGGTGGTCGCCGAGTCGCTCGCCCAGAACCGGATGAGCACCGCCCTCCTCGGGCTCTTCGCCGCGCTTGCCCTGGTGCTCGCCGCGGTGGGCGTCTACGGGGTGATCAGCTACTCGGTGGCCCAGCGCACGCACGAGATGGGGATCCGCATGGCCCTCGGGGCGGCCCGCGGGGACGTGCTGCGCCTGGTGATCCGCCAGGGGATGACCCTGGTGGCGATCGGCCTCGGCCTCGGCCTCCTCGGCGCCTTCTTCGCCACCCGCGTGATCTCCGGGCTGGTCTTCGGGGTCAGCCCGAGGGACCCCGTGACGTTCGTCCTCGTCCCCCTGGCTCTGACCCTCGTCGCCCTCCTTGCCAACTACCTCCCCGCCCGGCGGGCGACCGAGGTCGATCCGCTGGTGGCGCTGCGGCAGGAGTAGAGACGCGGAGCAACGGAAGTGCCGACGCGCCCCTCGGCGCGCCGGCACCCCTGCAACCAGCTGCTCCTCAGCCGGCCCGCTGCCCCGGAGGCCAGTCCACCCAGAGGATCGACTTGGCGATCCACTCGGGGGTCGACATCCCCGGGCAGGCCCCCCACCGCATCAGCGGCTCGTTGCCGTAACGCACGATGCCGATGTGGTTCGAGGTGTCGCGGTCGAGCTCGGGGTTCGAATCGTAAAACCCGAGGTTGTGCCGGAGGAGCTCGATGTCGTCGGGCTTGCCCGTCAGCAGCAACCAGCCCGGCTTCAGGCCGTGTTTCTCGGCGTACTCCGCCAGCACCGGCAGCGTGTCCTCCTGGGGCTTCAAGGTGAAGGAGTACAGGAAGATGTCGCGCCCCACCCGGTCGCCCAGGATCTTGCGCACCCGCGCCAGGTTGAGCATCACCGTCGGGCAGATCCCCGTGCAGGTGGCGTACATGAAGTTGAAGAGGACCATCTTGTCCTTCACCAGGTCGTCGTAGAAGCGGACCTCCTTGCCCTCGTGGGTGAGCAGGGGGAGGTTCGGGAAATAGCGTTTACGGATGCTCTCGCGCGGCGGGATCTCCGCCCACTGGCGCGGCGCCGGCTTTTGCGGCGCCGCTTCCTCCGCCCGCAGCGCCGCCGTAGCGACAGGCGCCGTTCCCAGCGCGGCCAGCAGCTCTCGTCGGTTCATGGCGTCTCCTTTCGCTTCGTTCTACGGATAGGAGTTGGTGTCGCCCACGTCGTCGATGTCCCAACGGAGCATCATCGCGTGGTCCTCGTGGACGACGTTGTGACAGTGCAGGGCATAGCGGCCGACGAAGTCGCGGAAGCGGAAGAAGAGTGTGATCTGATCGCCCTCCTTGAGCCGCACCACGTCCTTCCTCGCCACGTTGACCCCGGTGGGCGCGCTGCCGCCGCCACCCCCCCAGCTGCCGCCGCTGTAGCCACTGTTGGTGTTCAGGATCTGGAATTCCTCGAAGTGGATGTGGATGGGGTGCTGCCAGTCGCGGGAGTCGTTCTGGAGGATCCACTTCTCGGCCGTGTTGCGCTTGACCCTGAAGGCCGGCGAATCGCAGTTGAAGATCTTGTCGTTGATCGTCCACTGCCCGTTGCGCCGCGAGAACTTCAAGGTGCGGGTGACGCGCGGCGTGTCGGTGGTCGTCGGCAGGGTGTAGTACTGGGTGGATGTCGTCGGGGCCGCGCTGGCGTCGGTGACCGCGTCGGGGAGCACGTCGAAGCGCAACAGATAGTCGCCCTGGCCGGCGGCCAGGACGTTGCCGGTGGGGCCCTTGCCGTTCGTCTGCTCCAGCCGGTTTTCGAGCACGATCGAGGTCCCCGCCGGGAACTGCGAGAAGTCGACGATCACGTCGGCGCGCTCGGCGACACCCAGGGTCGTGCTGGTGACCTGGAGCGGCCTAGGCAGGAGGTTCCCGTCGTTCGAGATCTGCCAGAACGGGATCTGCTGGCTGAAATTGCTCGGGTTGGTCAGGAAGAGCTGGTAGAAGCGCGAGGGACCGCTGTTGAGCCAGCGCAGCCGGTACCGGCGCCGCTTGACCTGGAAAAACGGCTGGATGCCGCCGTTGACGAGGAACTTGTCGCCGAGGACGCCGTCGGTGTTCATGAGGTCCAGGGTGAGGAGGCCGGTGTCCTGGTCGAAGACCCGGTCGGCGAGGAGCATCGGCACGTCGTACGGGCCGGAGGGCAGGCGGAAGCCGGTCGTCTCGTCGCCGGTGTCGTATTGATTGAACAGGAGATGGAAACCGGCGAGCCCCTTGTAGGTGTTCTCGGTCGTGTGGTCGACCCGGTGGTCGTGGTACCAGAGGGTCGAGAGCGCCTCGTGGATGTCGCCGCTCGGCGGGTAGTTGCTGGAGAAGCCGGGGAGGACGTTGGGATAATGCTGGTCGTAGAAGTGGCCGATCTCGAAGAAGTCGCAGGGGAAGCCGTCGCTCTCCGAGGGGGTGTGGCCGTTGTGCAGGTGGGTCGAGACCGAGGGCAGGCCGAAGCCGCCGTTGTTGCTCGGCAGGTTGTTGACCCGGCGCACCAGGATCGGCTGTCCGTAGCGCGCCTGGTAGGTCGGTCCGGGGAAGGTCCCGTCGAAGGTCCACAGCGACTGGAGCGGCAACTCGGGGTGGACGCTCACCTGGGCAGGCTGGAGGACGCTCTGGTAATAGAGCTGAGGCGGGAATTGGGTATACGCCTGGTGCGCCCGCGTCCGCCCCTCGCCGCCCAGCGTGTTGGGAGCGATGCTCGGAGTCGGGGTGAGGCTCGCGACCGGCTGCTTGACCGGCATGAGGAACAGCGGTTGGGAAAAAGGCGTCGTCGGCGGGCTCTGCGGGCAGTTGTAGGAGCAGTGGTTCCAGTGGCTGGAGCCGCCGTCCCAGCCGCTGCCGTAGCCGCCGTTGCTCCAGCCTCCCCAGGCGGAGAGCCCCCGGACGCCGACCAGGTAGCCGGCACTGGTCAAGAGCCCCATCCGCGCCAGGTCGCGCCGGGTGAACCCGGCCGCGACCAGCTCGCGGCGGTTCTTCGCCGCCAAGGCGGCCTCCCTCTCCCGTCGTCGGTTGATCCTTGAAATGAACGTCATGGCAGACACACTCCTTTCGCAAGCGCGAGGTGAGTGGAGTCCGCGAGCCAGCGCCGGCTCGCGGGATGCCGAAGGTAAACTTTTTCGAGTGTAAGACTCTGAATCTAAGCGGTCAATCTGAGAACAGCGGGCAACGGTCGCCGCATTCTGAAGTACGATGCCGTACCATGCGACGATTCCTGTTTCTCGCCCTCGGCCTCGCCCTCTGCGCCGGCTCCGCCCTCCGCGCCGCCCCGCTCGCCGCCAACTGCGCTCAGGAAGCGGTCCAGGCGGTCAAGGCGATCCTCGCCACCCAGTCCGCGGCCTGGAACCGCGGCGACCTCGTAGCCTTCACCGCGGTCTACGCCGAGGACGCCTCCTTCCTCGGCACCACCGGTCTCACCCACGGCCGGCAGCAGGTCCTCGACCGCTACCGCCGCCGCTACCCGGACAAGAAGGCCATGGGGACTCTGAGCCTCGACGTCGTCGAGACGCGCCCGGTCGCGGCGGAGGGTGCGGGCGAAAAGCCCTGCGGCGTGAACGGCGTCTCGCTCGTGGCACGCTGGAAGCTCGCCTATCCCGATCAGCCCGACAAGAAGACCGCCGAGGGGCTGACCCTGCTCGTGCTGCAGCGGCACGGGGACCATTGGGAGATCGTGCAGGACGCTTCGATGTAGCGGAGAGCCCCATGGAAGACCAACTCCTCGAAACCTGGGCCATCCACGACCGCATCCACCGCTATCTGCTCGACGCCATCGCCCCCGCGGCCTTGGGTTGCGTCTCGGCCTCGAAGGGGCGGACCGTGGGCGAGCAGTTCGCCCACGTCCACAACGTGCGCCTGCTCTGGCTGGGATCGGCGGCGCCGGAGCTCCTGGACGGACTGGCGAAAATTGAGAAGGGGGAGGCGGACGGCGAGGAGCATCTCGCCGCCGCTCTCGGCGCGTCGGCGGTCGCCATGGCGGCCCTGCTGCGCAAGAGCCTCGCCGCGGGCGGTAAGATCAAAGGCTTCAAGCCGCACGCCGTGGCCTTCCTGGGCTACCTGATCTCCCACGAGTCGCACCACCGCGGCCAGATCGTCCTGACCTTGAAGCAGGCCGGCCATCCGGTCGACAGGAAGATCGCCTTCGGGCTCTGGGAGTGGGGGGTGCGGTAGAGCGAGAGCGGCCCTTCAGACCTTGAGGCCGACAGCGTCAAGAATCGCCGCAGTCACCTCGGCGGGAGACCGCCCAGCGTCGACTCGCAGGACAGGTGCGTCAGCATAGAGATCGGCAAACTGCCGGGCCGTTGCTTCCAGTCTCTGCTGCTCGGTCCTCTTTAGCTCGAAGCCATCGCGATTGGTGATACGTTCGAGAGCTGTCATCACCTCCAGCTCAAGGAAGACGGTGACGGCATCGCTCGCAACGTGCTCCCGCGAGCAACGTTGATGAAGCGTTCGAACCGCCGCATCCTGAAGGCCGCGGCGGTCCCCTGCGGCCAGGGTATAGCACAGCCAAGAGTCGAAAAGCCGGTCCACGAGCAATATCTCAGCCGTCGATCGGGACATCTCTTCGGCCTTGGCGATAGTATCAGCCAACAACAATAAGTGCGTCTGGTCGGCGAAAGGATCGGCCGAGTGGAATCGGACGAAACGCTCCCGCTGGAGTCGGTAGCTGCGTCGAACGGCCCGACCAATCAGGCCGCGGGAAAATTCGCCGATTCTCGCCACTGAAGCGAAGGATCGGAGGCGGCGCTGGAGTCTGCCGATCTGCAATGTCTTCCCGGATCCGCTGATCCCTTCCAGCAGAAGCTTCATCTATTTTGTTCCAGCTGTTGGATCAGACGATCAAGAGTCGCGAGGCAGAAGACTTTGAGCTTCCGAACGTCGTCCTGCCCCGGAGTCGCGCCGAACTGCGCGCCGGCATCGCGCATCAGGTCATCGATCTCACGCTCGAAGCAGAGGTTGAACACGGAGACGGCGTGGCGGTCCCTCACGATGTCTGACTTCTTATAGACGATACCTTCCGAGAGCGGTGACTCGGAATGCAGGAGAAGCGAGTTTCCCAAGCTCGCAAAGCTCTGCCGAGCTGTGGGATGGCGGCGAATTCCGAGGATGAATCTAGGGTTTTCGAGCTGGTCTAGAGTAATCTGACGGATCATCCGAAGCCGCTGCAGGGCTTGCGGTGATCGATAGCCGCGGACGTCCTTCCAGTAACGCGGCTGGCAATTGAGGAGCAGCTTGAGCGTGCCGGTCTTCATCCACCTCTCATAGATCCGCTTACGCTTGATGCCGAGATCGTAGCCTTCCCGTTGTTCGAGGCCGCTTTCTTCGAATTGCTCCGGCAGGGCAAGGACAGAGAAGGTCGACTCGCGCCGCATCAAGGGCTCCTCCCGGCGTTCTTCGATGCATTCGTAGTAGTAGTTACTCTCGACCCGGCAGACCATCTCTTCGCGTTCCGTCGCCTCTTGGTACGACAGCTCCCCCACGGTCTGGGCGAGCTTAGTGACGAAATCGCGGAAGGTCTTGGATGCCTCTTGCTGGGTTCCAAGCTTGGAGGTCAAAATATGCAGGCCGCGCGGTTCCCAAAGATCCTTGAGCAACGCGGGATCCGTGTCGATCATGTAGGCATAGTGCCGAGGTATGTAATCCGTTGGTCTTTCGACCCGCATCATCGCATGGCTGCGTAAAATGTGGCTAAGGACGTTGTGATCGCGGAAGCTGAAGCCGAGGAAGAAGACCGTGCGAGTCAAGAGGACATGTTGGAGGATCGACGAGAATGCCGGATGTTCGCGCTCGAAGTTGATCAAGTCTTCCTCGCTGGCGAGGAAATCCTCCGTATTGCCGTAGAGGTGAATGATGGTCAGGTCCTTGGCCTGGAACTTCTCGGGAACGTCGCGGTCCGTAAGAATCAACTCGTAGTAAGGACGGATCTCGGCTGCCGCCTTCTCGAGATTAGAGTCGTAGTTGGTGGTCAGGATGAGTGAGACCGGAAGACTGATGAGGTCCTTGTGTACGGTGAGATCGTGGTGCCGGTCCAGCGCCTTGCGGAAGATCTGGCGCAGTTCCTGGCGACGGCCGTCCTGGCGCAGGCAGAAAGAGACCTGCTGCTCCAGGGAGAGCCGGTTCAGCTGTCGGGCATTCAAGTTCATCTTGTCGACGAGGGGTCGGATGAGCTCTTTCCATCCCGGCGCGTCCGCCGCCATCGAAACGCCGGCGCCGATGAAGAGCACGACCCGCCCCTTCTCGAAATCCCGGCGCAGGTCGGAAGGAATGTCAGGGATAAGCGGCTGGCGCTTGCGTCGGCTCATGATCCTCCAATCGTCTTCAGAAGTGTAGCCGAAAATGCCGACCTACGGCCTCTCGCAGGGCAGCAAGGACCGCCGGCTCGTCCGCCGCGAGGCACCGCCCATCCTCCACCAGGAGCCTCCCCGCGGCGACGACGTGCTGGATGTCTGCCCCAGTGGCGCAATAGACGAGCTGCACCGCAATATTCTCGAAGGGCTCGCTGACGAGCGGCTCCAGGGAGAGCGTGCCGGCGGCGAGCAGGGTCAGATCTGCGGGCTCCCCGGCCCGCAGGCGCCCCCCTCGGCGCCCGAGCGCCTCGGCGGCCCTCCAGGTCACCGCGGCGAGCAGCTCCTCGACGCGGACCGCCCCGGGGCCGTGCTCACGCGCCCAAAGGAGCGCCATCTGCTTGAGATCGGTAAACAGGTCGTTGCTGTTCTGGTAGGCTGGGCCGTCGGTTCCCAGGAGAAGCTTGAGGCCGAACCGGGCGGCCCTTTCGGGGTCAAGGGTCCTCTCCCCCAGCTTCATCTCGGCGGTGGGCGTGGCGACCACACAGGCTCCCCGGGCCGCGGCGAGCTCGAGGTCCGAATCGGAGTGCGCACAGAGGTGGACGAGGAAGGTCCGCTCGTGGAGGAGCCCATGGTCGTCCAGCAGCTCCACGGTCGACCGGCCGGTCCGCCGCTGAATCTGCTCCAGCCGGTGTGGGGTCTCCTGGGCGTGGATCATGACCGGCCGGCGCGGGAGGCGGGCCGCCTGCTCCAACGCCTCCTCGAACCGGGGCGCCGTCTCGTGCGGCAGGGTGAGGGGGCTCGACTCGCCGTAAGGCCGGGAGGCGAAGACCGCGCCCGGTAGCCCGAGAGCGCCGAGAACCTCGACGAACGGTGGACCGTCCAGGGTCCGCCTCAGGTGGTCGGCAACGAACGTGACGCCGCAGCGCAGGCTGTTGACGTAGGCGGCAGTCGCCGCTGCCGTGCAGGTCTCGGTGCTCACGGTGTCATAGGCGTTCCAGAACCAGTCCGGCCACCGACGGTCGACACCTGCCCCCTCGCGGGTCCCACGCCAGAACATGTCGTGCCCGTGCGTATGCATGTTATAGAGACCCGGGATCGCGATCAGCCCGGAACCGTCCATGAGGCGACCTGCTTGCCGGGGCAACTCCGGCCCTATCTCGGCGATCCATTCCCCTGCGATGGCAAAATCTCCCCGCGACCAGTTCCGGAAGTCGTCTCCGCTCGGATAGAGTACGTTCGAGATTAGCAGATCCCACGATGGAGCCATGAGTCGACAGCGCCTCGTTCTCGTTTGCGGACACGCCTCGTGTCTAAAGACCAGCCTCAGCCTCGCCGTGGCACCACGGCTCGCGATGAACCTGCTCGCGACCTACGGTCTGGGGAGCTTCAACCCAACCTCTCCGGAGAAGCTCGCCGAGGATCGAGAGGTGCGCTATGGGCACCTATTCGACCTCGCCGACGCCTACCTGAGCCACGGCCTCTCGCTCTGGGTCGACGGCAATTTTCCGCGGCGAGCCTGGCGTACCGCAATTCTCCGCCTGGCCGAGCGGCATCACGTCTCCGAGGTGGCCGTGATCCACTGCTTCTGCTCGGTGCCGGAGCTGCTCGAGGAACGCTTCCGCAGCCGCCGGGCAGACCCCGCTCAGCCGGACGCCAAGGCTGACGATATCTCGGCCTACCACGGAAGCGTATCCCAGTTCGAACCCCTGATCGACGTCGAATTCGAGGGCCTCGCCGACTGGGAGGTGCTCCAATACGACTCCTGCCGGAAGAGCCTCGGTTTTCGGAAACCGCCTGGCCCTCTCGGTTCTGAGATCCACCGGCAGATGCTCGCCCGCGGCTTTCTCATCGCTTGATGCAGAACAGCACGGTCCAGGACTGCAGGATCGTGAGCCCCCCATCCCTCCACTCTGGCTCCAGCACTTCACGCAGCTTCTCAACCGAGTCCCGCATCCAATCGCGGAACCTCTGCCGCTCGGATTCCGGGAGTGGGGAGCGGCGAAAGAGATCTTCCTGCGTGTAGTGGCGCCGAATTTGATGGCGCCTCATCTCTGCCACGTGAAAGCAACAACTCTCGACGATGGAGCGCAGGAGCCCTGGGCTGTAGTAGCGGCGCCGCAAGGGCTGGGACACGGCCTTGAAGACGGTCCAGAACACGAAATCGCGCTCGTCACAGGAGGTAATCTGAGCGAGCCTCAGCTCGCCTCCGGGACGAAGAACCCGCGCCGCCTCGCAGAGGACCTCGGCTTCGCGGGTGTAGTGGAGGACCTGCCGGCAGACGACCAGGTCGAGGCTGGCCGACCGGAGCGGGAGGGCTTCGGCCTCACCTTGTACGACCCGGGAGCCGAGCCGTGACCGCGCCTTCGCGAGCATCGGGTAGGAGAGGTCGAGTCCCCAGACCTCTCCGGAGCTCTCGCGCAGTCCCTGGGCCACCAACCCGGTCCCACAGCCGAGATCCAGCGCCCGTCTTCCGCCCGCGCCAGCCACGAGCGGAGCGAGGAGAGCCGGGTCGCTACACCACTCCGTGCTGTCGTCGTACTCTTCGGCGAAAATCCGGAAGTGCTCGGACACCCCTGGGTCCACCGTCGCCGGGGTGTCTGTGGTCCTTCGCTCGCCGTCCATGCCTGCTCCAGGTATACAGCCTCGCCGTCGGGAGAGAGCTTATCCTATGGGCGCCAGAAAGCGTTCCGCCAAGCCGAGGGCCCTATGGCATGCTCCTTCCTCCCAGCCACTTTCGCGCAAAACGGAAATGGCTTCCACGGCCTCGCGCGTCCGCTCATCGGCGTTCTCGATCAACGCCGAATAGGAAAACGGATGCGGCCCCAGACGCAGCTGATGAAGGGCATGACAGATGAAGCCAACCTCTTTGAGGATGTACTTGGCTGGCTCCCTGCCTGGATCGGAGCTGTGGATGCGCAACCTGCGCTGCAGCGCTTCGAGGCGAAGGGCGAAGATCTCATCGAGCGAGCCTGGGGTGAGTCCGAACTCCTCGCGCGCGCACTGCCGTCCCACGACAAACCGCCAGTTCTCGAAGTCGGCTATCAGGATCTTGGGATGGATGAGCCGCGCCAGCTCGCTCCGTATTGGCCCGCCGCTCAAATCCTCCAGATAGAGAGGACGGGCCTTGAACCGGCGCAGCGTAGGTTCTCTCTCCGCAGCCGTCTGGGACAGCCAGCGGCAGAGTTCCTCGAGATCGGGTCCCTCACCGAGTACGATCGAGTCGATGTCGCTGCGGTCCGGAACGAAGTCCGGCCGCACGATGGACCCCCACAGGTAGACTGCCTCCACCGCCTTACCTTCCGTACTGGAAAGGAGGCTCCTTAACGTCTTGATACAAATGAGGGTAACCTCGCGACTCCGAGAGGAGGATAGCACCTGGTCGGAGCTCATCCGCCCTATTTCTCCCGGAAACTCACGAAAAACGTCTCGTTAAGCCAAGCGAGTTCGAGCAGAATCGCTCCCTTGTAATACTCAGGGGTCTTATCCTCCCCGGCCAGGAAACTCTTGACCCACGCCATATCGCTTCCCCGCGGGAGATTTCCTGCGAGACCTCTGCCACCGCCCCACGCCCGACGATTCCTGATCAGAACCTCCTCAGAGAGACCCTCCTGGGAGGTAAGATGGCACCAAAACTCCGCAAGTGTCTTATGGTTCGAAGTCGCCGTCAGCCATTGGATGATCGCTGGATGGTCGGGAGGGAATAGGAACAGCCCTTCTCCTGGCGATTCAAACTTTCCCCAATTATCCGCGAACTTGATATCGGCGGTTGGGATCAGGGCTGGTAATAGACCGCTGAAACGCCAGAGCAGACTATAAATTTCCCGGTCGCAGAAGTAGAAGACGATACACGCCCCCTCATGTCGCACCCGCCAGGCTATATACTTCAACCATTCGTTGAATTCTCTACTCAACTGCGAGTTGCCGACAGGCATTGTTGGGAGGCTACTCATCCCCTCTAGTCTGTTCCGGATCTCGCGCCAGTACCCTGCCGCTCGCGCAAATCGGTCGAGCTCATCCTCGTTCTCACAGATCCTTGAAAGAAAGCTCACGGCGGACCAGGAATGCGGAGGGAGAAGATCGTCGACCATCTTCTGAATGATCTCTCGGACCTCAGGGACTTGTGCTCTAGTGAGCCGCCTATGCGGCATGTCAATGACTTCATCGGTGATTAGACACTCGACGGGATAGCCAGCATCCGAAAGATGCCGCAGGACGCGAAGGAACTTGAACTCGACCCAGTGGAGGCCCTCCCCAGTAAACCGCCAGTGGTAGAAGATGCGCGGGTAGCGGCAATGGATGTGCACAGCGTGTAGAGTACTGTCGTCCCAACCCGGGCGAGCGATCGAATGTACGATGCTGTTGAAGAGAGTGACACGCGCGAGCACTTCGCGAGGCCGTAGGCGGATAAAGGGTTGTAGCGGTCGGGGCCGCTGGTCGACGCCCGCATTCCCGCGTAGGGCTGTTAGCCCAGGTGCGTTCAAGACCGTGGAAAGGAATTTCGCAGCATTGTTAGCTGCAGGCTCATGGTACTCATCCTTTTTGTCCTGATCTGCCTTGTCACTGATGCTCTTGATGGCGAGGCAGAGACGGGGTGTCCGAGAGAAAAACTCATTATCCACAAACGCCGCCTGAAAGACGCCGAAGGCCTCCATCTCTACGGCTTTGGCATCGGCAACGGCAGTCTTGGCGGCCTTGCGGCGCTCAGCCTCTCTGGACTTGACTACGGCCTCGCTCGAGACGATATCTACTTCTTTATGTAAGATGTACCCATGAGGTGGAGGTAAGTTGTAGAGCAATCCGAGCAAAGGCTGCCGAGTGTCCCGCTGGACAGTGCGCTTCATCACTGAACCCCCGTCTGTTTCCTTACGCAGATCGATGTAAAAAACAGCCCGCGAGTAGAGCACTTCAGACGCCTTCATCTCTTCGGGATCAAGCGTACCGGCGATGCCGAAGGAGATCAGCAGCCAGGGATCGTAGCGTGCGATGAGGAAGGAAGCAACGATTCCGGAGATCACGTTGCCAGCCTTTGGATCCGGCAACCACACGACCAGTACGCTTAAGCCCCTGTCTCCCAATGCGACGAAATGCTGGAGTCCCAGCCCAGAGTCCGTCGCGAGTTCGGGGTGACGGGTTAGTGTCTCGGAGAGCGCTCGAAACTCAACCTCCAGAGCGCAGATGACCACGACATCGACCCAGGAGATCTCGGTGCTCTGCTCACCTTTCATCGATTCTCCCTTGCGTTCAGGACCGCCATTTACAGCGCCTCACGGAAAGGGAGGAGCCAAGGGCTGGTTCCACCCGAAAGGACGGCACGTATCGATTCCCGCACGGAGGTGGAAATCGCTGGCTCTCCCTGGCTTGCTAGTTGTCGATGCCGGTCCGCGTTGCTACGGTGAATGGTCCGGAACTCGACTCCGGTCCCAGCCAATGCCTTCTCGAGGATGTAGATCTCATCCTGGGAGGCCGCAGCAAGGTAGTTCGATCGCGGGCTGTTGCGGGCGAAGAGATGGAGGTCGCTTCCGGCCATCCGAGAGCCTTCGATCCCCAGAGCATCGCGTAGCAGCCAGTGGAGGGAATGCGGTTGTATCCCCAGCTCCGGAAAGGTGCGCTCCGCGAATTGCCCCGAGAGCCAGCAGAGGATCTCGTGCAGCTCAGGAGGCAGAGGCGTGTTCGCGGGCTTGCCGACGAATCCGAACTCCCCGAAAAGGAAGCCGTGGTCCGACAGCACGACCAGCCCCACGTCGCCGCCGCGCATCGCGCTCTCCAACTCGCTGACGAGCGGCCCCAGGGCGTGATCGGTCTCGCCGATCCGGCGTGCGAAGCGCGCTCGCAGAGCTGCCAGGTGCTGCCGGGAGTACAAGCCTGCCTCGACATAACCGGGAAAAAGAGGCTCCTCCGGAACAGAAGCCGCGGTTTCCAGATCGGCCAGGGAAGCCCACGGTTCATGGCAGGCAAAGGTGTCGACCCAGAGCAGGAAGCGCTCGTGCCGAACCAACTCGCGAAGATGCTCGCCTGCCTTCTCGAAGACCCGCTCGAAAGGCGGCTTGCCCTCCGGCCAGCGCCGACAGTTGGCGATGAATTGTGCCTCGAAAAGGGCGCTCCGCGTGGGGCGAACTCGCGCCATCTCCTGCGCCGCGGCCAGAAGCTCGACGCTCGGGGTGATCCATGGGTCGCTGCCAGCTCCCCGGATGAAGTCGACGGTATCGAACTCGTCGAGCAGCATCCCGCCCAGACGAGGAACCGTCGCGACGTAATTGTCTGTTACGAGCGTCGTCCAAAATCCCTGCTTGCGACAAAGACCGACGAGAGTGTCCTCGCCCGGTTGAGGAAGCGCCCAGTCCCCGCTCAGGAACGAGAGTCGTCCGGTCAACAGATCCGTTCGCATCGGGCCCGTGGGAAAAGAGCCGCAACGTGCGGGCAGTACCTTGGAGCACAGGCCACGAAGCCGGTAAAGATGAAGGAGGGAGACGCCCTGCTCGTGGCAGAGCGACTCGTAATCGGCTCGCAAAGTATCGAGGATCACTAGGACGAGGCCACGCAGCGGTGCAGACAAGACCAGCCTCAAGCGAAAGTCGGACGATTCAAGAGTTGGCACCAGCGCCGGACGTGCTGCGCGGCGACCCTTGGGCCGCCAGAGGAGAACTGCGCGGCGGCGGTGCGTTGCCGGGCGCCCAACTCCTCCAGCTGCGCGGTGTCGAGCGACAGGAAGGCGGTGAGCGCAGCCTGGAAAGCCACGGATGTCTCGCGCGAGCGCTCCGCCGACGCGATCGCGAGGAGAACTGCCGCAACCCCCTCCGGCTCGGGCAGGTCGGACGGAATCGGGTCCGCCCCGAGGTCGTCCCAGGAAAAGCTGAAGTCCGCCATGCCACAGGCTCGGAAATGGCGCAGCTGGAGGATCTGAGTGTAGTTGGAGGGCGGCAGGAACCCCGTCGGGACTCCCCCCAGCATCGCTTCGAAAGGGGCATAGAGACCTGGATGGGAAAGGAATGCCTCGCATTCGCCGAGCGCCCGGAGAAACGCACGATGCGAGAAGCTGTGAAAGCTTGCTCCGGGGAAGTGTCTCAACCGCGGCTCCAGCAGCGGCTTAAGACCCTGCGGACCGGCAAAGAGGACGCGCTCGAAGCGCCCTGGCGGGACGGCGGCCAGGAGCTGATCAGCGATATAGGAGGCGTAGTTCGTATTGATGCCAGGGATCGTCAGCCGCGAGTACATCCCGCCGAAACCGACGAGGAGACTACCCGGTTTAGCGCTCCTCACCGCAGGCTGGACCAGCGGCGGGATAACCACCAGAGAGGGGATCTCCCGGCCTCTGCGGCGGACCCATTCGGCGGTGCCGGGGTAGTTCTCGGCGAGGTAGAGATCGGCTCCGAAGTGGTCGCCAGGGGGGCCGCTGTGCATCCAGAGAAGGAAGTCCACATACGCCGTAGGCAGCCCTCGGCTTCGCAGGACCCTCCAGCTCACCGGATTGCAGAGGGTCAGGAACGCGCTGTAGGGACGCAGGTCCAGACCCGCGAGAGCTTCCGGATCCTCGGAGTCGACCGCAAGCAACGAAAGCGGGAGGTCACTTCGCTCCAGAAACTCCCGCGTCGATCCCGTCGCCAGTACCTCCACTTCGTGGGAAAGCTCCGCCGCAGACCCGAGCTCACGCAGCAGAGCCTCGAGGGCCGCCGCGGGTCCGAAGCAAAAGGGAACGGCATCGCAGAGAAGGCGGGTCGGCATGCTCAGGATACCCGTTGCGCCCGGACGCCGTCGGCCACGGTGAGAGAAAAGGGTAGGGGAGAAATCATGGATTGCAGTAGTATAGCTCATATCCTGAAGGCAGCCCTTCTGGCCTTCCTCGGCTACCTGATCTCCCACGAGTCGCACCACCGCGGTCAGATCGTCCTGACCCTGAAGCAGGCCGGCCATCCGGTCGATCGCAAGATCGCCTTCGGGCTCTAGGAGTGGGAGGGGCGCTAGACCCGGGGAGCGCTTCCGCGCGGAGAGCGCCGTATCCCGGGTTGGAAGCTCGGTCTTTCCGACTTGGAGTACTGTACTTCTGATCTGGAAGCCCCGTGCTTCTGGTTTGGATCTACCTACTTCTGCCGCAGAAGCCCCGTACTTCCGGTTTGGAGTTGGGTACTTCTGCCGTGGAACTCCGTACTTCCAGCTTGGAGCTGGGTACTTCTGGCTGGGACCTCCGTACTTCTGGATTGAAGCTCCCTACTTTGGTTTTGGAAGTGCCCTGCTTCCGACCTGGATCTCCCTGGCTCCAGAGTGGTGTTCCAAGCTCCGATCCTGCGAGCGGCCGCCTCAGTGAACGGCGGGGGCGTGGGCCAGCCGCTCCAGGGTGGCCTGAAACGAACGCCGGAAGCGCAGATCGTTGCCATAGGGGGAAGCGATGGGGCAGCCTCCGCAGGGACCGCAGAGCGGCTCGACCGTGCGATCGAGCTCCGGATCGTGCTCCCAACGCAAGCGCCGGCGTAGGATACGGGTGAGCTCGGCGCGGAACCGCCGATAGGCCTCGCCGTGCCAGACCCTGTGGACCGACTGCCGGTAGACGTTACCGAGATCCTTGCCCTGGAGCATGCCACAGGGCGCGACGCCACCGGTCGCGCGGACCACCATCGAGTGCCAGCCGATCAGGCAGAGGTCGTCGAAGGTCTCTTTTGCCGGCGGCATCCCGGAAAGCGGCGGGGAAACGGCGCCGCCGATCGGCTCCACCGGAAGGAGGCTTTGGCCGCGAAGGAGCGACGCCTGCCGGTCGACCTGGACCACCTCCTCGTAGAGGCCCCTCATCTCGTCGATCTCGGCGGCGGTCATCTTGTCCTGCGGCGCGAGGAACGCCAGGCCGTTCCAGGCGATCGAGTCGACGCCGAGACCACGGGCGAGCTCGTACATCCCGGGGATCGTCCGGTAGTTCCCCTTGTGGACGAGGAACTGGAGGTGGACCCGCGGCGTGCTCTCCCGACGCCTCCGGCGACCGTCCCGCGCCGCGAGCAGGCCGCGGACGTTGTCGACCACGCGATGGAGGTTCCGCGGGGTGGTCCGCATCATCGCGGCGTAGGTCGCCTCGTCCCCGGTGTTCAGGCTGACCGTGATCTGGTCGCAGACCGCCACCAGGACCTCCCGGACCTCGCCCGCCAGCAGGACGCCGTTGGTGGTGAGGTTCTCGACCGGCAACCGGCTCGCCACGATGGCCTGCAGGAAATCGTGGATCCGCCGATGGAGCAGCGGCTCGCCGCCACCGGAGAGGCGCAGCGATCGCGTGCCGGCCTCCCGGAGCTCCCCAAGCATCTCGGTGAAGCGCGGCAGGGGGGCCTCGTCCGTTCCCCGGAGAGCGGCGGTCGCGCAGAAGGAACCGTCGACGTTGCAGCGGTCGACGGGATGGATCTCGACGTGGTAGGGGCCGCCGTACGCTTCCCCGTCGGCAATCCCGCGCAGGATGGCCTCACGGTCCTCTGGGGTCAGGTGCGACCAGCCTAGGCTGCCCATGAAAACAAGAGTTTAGCATATTTTACGATCAAGACTTCTCGGGCTTTACGGAAGCTTTACTCCTGCCGCGCCGAGCAGAGCCGCAGCCCGAGTGGGCAGGGGACCGTCCCATCGTCCCGGCTGCTGCCGGCGAGGCGGGCCATGACCTGCCGGTCGATCCCCTGCCACTCCTCGGCCGAGAGCAGGGCCGACCAGTAGGTCGAGGAAAGGAAATGCCAGACGTGCCCGGCCGGTCCGTCCAAGTGGAGGACGACCTCCTCGACCTCGACCGGCGCCGCGAAACCGGCCTGGGCGAAGAGGGCGGCGAGCCCCGCGGCCGACTGGGTGCGCGGATCGCCCAGGGCGAGCGGCGGGTCGCCGCGCCGCGCCAGCGAGTCGCGAAGGATGGCGAGGAAGTCGGCGTAGGCCCCCTCGGTCGGCAGGTCGCCGCCGACCACGGCGCAGCACACCCCCCCGGGCGTGAGGACCCGGCCGATCTCCCGCACCACCGCCTCGACGTCGTCCATCAGCATCAGAGCCATGTGGCAGAGGAGGTAGTCGACGGAGCGGTCGGGGAGCGGCAGGCGCTGGGCGCGCTCGAGCAGGAGCTCCACCCCGGAGCCCAGGCGGCGCCGGGCGGCGGCGAGCTCCTCCGGGCTCATGTCGATGCCGATCAGCCGCGCGTTGGGCAGGTCGCGCGCCCGCACCTGCTCGAGGAGATAGCCGTCGCCGCAGGCGAGGTCGACGACGGTGACCGGCGCCGGCGTCGGCGGCACGACCCGCGCCAGGAGCTCGTACGAGGACAGGCCCTCGCGGGTGCGTCCGGCGCCCATCGTCTGGGCGGTCGCACCCGCGTGCCGGGCGTGGAACGCCCGCAGGAAGGCCTCGGCGTCGCTCTCCATCTCCAGGACTTGGATCAGCTCCCAGCATATCACCCGCCGTCGTCCGTCAAGCGGGCTTGACAGCGAATTATCGCAGCTATACTGTTCATGTATGAAGGAACATCGCCAACGCATCCAACCGCCGCTCTCCCCCTCCCGCCAGGCGGGTGATCCTTTCCAGTCATAGGCCAGCGCACGAGCGCTCGCGTCGCAGTCTTTCAGGAGACGCCAGATGAAGCGCGAACTGATTCCGGGCCTGGGCGGGCTTGCCCTGGCCATCGTCACCAGCGCCGGCTGCCAGGGCAAGGCCGCTCCCCCGCCGCCCGCGGCCCCGCCCGCGGTGACCGTCGCCCCGGTGGTCCAGCAGGACGTCCCGGTCTACAAGGAATGGATCGGCACCACCGAGGGGAACGTCAACGCCGAGATCCGGCCGAAGATCGACGGCTACCTGCTGCGGCGGGTGTACGCCGAGGGGGGCCTGGTGCACCAGGGCGACCTCCTCTTCACCATCGATCCGCGCCAGTCCCAGGCCCAGCTCGAGCAGGCCCAGGCCGACCTCGGCCAGGCCCAGGCCCAACTCGCCAAGACCGAGCAGGACGTGGCCCGCTTCCGCCCCCTCGCCGAGCAGCGGGCGATCAGCCAGCAGGAGCTCGACGACGCCCTCTCGGCGGAACGGGCGGCCAAGGCGGCGGTGGCCTCGCGGGCGGCGGCGGTGCACCAGGCGCGGCTGACCCTGGACTGGGCGCGGGTGACCTCGCCGATCACCGGCATTGCCGGGGCCGCCACCCAGCAGGTGGGAAACCTGGTGAGCCCGACCACGATCCTGACCACCGTCTCCCAGGTCGATCCCATCCGCGTCCCCTACCCGATCTCCGAGCAGGAGTACCTGCAGCAGGTGGAGCGGGCGCAGAGAGACCCTCAGGCGGCGGCCGGCAACCGCCTGGAGCTGGTGCTCTCCGACGGCACGGTCTTCCCCCAGAAGGGGCATGTCCTTTTCGCCGGACGCCAGGTCGACGTCAAGACCGGCACGATCACCAGCGTCGCCCTCTTCCCCAACCCGGGGAACCTCCTGCGCCCCGGCCAATACGCCAAGGTGCGCGCCGTGACCGAGGTGAAGAAGGGAGCGATCCTAGTGCCGCAGCGCGCCGTCAACGAGCTCCAGGGCGGCTATCAGGTGGCGGTGGTGGGGAGCGACGACAAGGCCGAGGTCCGGACCGTCCAACCGGGGGAGCGGGTGGGAAAACTGTGGGTCATCGACTCCGGCCTGAAGCCCGGCGACCGGGTGGTGGTCGAGGGCTTCACCCGCGTCAAGTCGGGCGAAGCGGTCAACCCCAAGGAGGCGCCGCCCGAGACCGCCGCCAACTCCGTCACGCCAGGGGGGAAGTAGAACCATGGCCCGTTTCTTCATCGACCGGCCGATCGTCGCCATCGTCATCTCGATCCTGACCGTGCTCCTGGGCGTGGTGGCGATGGTCGGGCTGCCGATCGCCCAGTACCCTGACATCGTCCCCCCCCTGATCTCGATCCAGGGCACCTTCCCGGGCGCCGACGCGGTGACCGTCGAGCAGGCGGTGGCGGCGCCGCTCGAGCAGCAGATGAACGGGGTCGAGGACGAGCTCTACATGCAGTCGGTCAACGCCAGCGACGGGACGATCAACCTGCGGGTCACCTTCGACGTCGGCACCGACCGCAACGCCGACCAGGTCAACGCCCAGAACCGGGTCTCCCAGGCTCTCCCCAACCTGCCGGCCGACGTCAACAACTTCGGCCTCACCTACCGGAAGACCTCCGGTACGCCGTTGATGCTCATCTCTCTCTACTCGCCCAACGGCAGCTACGACGGCCTGTTCCTCGGCAACTACGCCCTGATCAACCTCAACGACGCCCTCTACCGGGTGCCCGGGGTCGGCCAGGTGGTCAACTTCGGCGCCTCCGAGTACGCCATGCGGATCTGGGTCAAGCCCGACCAACTGGCCAAGCTCGGCCTGACCGTCTCGGACCTCCTGCGCGCCGTCCAGGCGCAGAACACGGTCAACCCCTCGGGGCAGATCGGCGCCGAGCCGGCGCCGCCCGGCCAGGAGTTCACCTACTCGGTGCGTGCCCAGGGGCGCCTCACCACCCCGGAGCAGTTCGGCAATGTGGTGGTGCGCCTGAACCCCGACGGCTCGACGGTGCGCCTGAAAGACGTGGCACGCATCGAGCTCGGCGCCCTGACCTACAAGCAGATCGGCCGCTTCAACGGCCGGCCGTCGTCGATCATCGGCATCTACCAGGCCCCGGGCTCGAACGCCCTGGCGGTCGCCGACGGGGTGAAGAAGCAGATGGCGGGCTTGAAGGCCCGCTTCCCCGCCGGCCTCGACTATGCCGTCTCGGTCGACACCACCCGGCCGGTGACCGAGGGGATCAAGGAGATCCTGAAGACGCTCCTGGAGGCCATGGTCCTCGTCCTCCTCGTCGTCTTCCTCTTCCTCCAGAACTGGCGGGCGACGCTCATCCCCCTGGTCGCGGTGCCGGTGTCGCTCATCGGCACCTTCGCCGTCTTCCCGCTGCTCGGCTTCTCGATCAACTCGCTCTCCCTCTTCGGCCTCGTGCTCGCCATCGGCCTGGTGGTCGACGACGCGATCGTCGTCGTCGAGGCGGTCGAGCACCACATCGAGGAGGGCCAATCGCCGCGCGACGCGACGCTCCAGGCCATGCGCGAGGTGTCGGGGCCGGTCGTCGCCATCGCCTTGATCCTCTCCTCGGTCTTCCTGCCGGTCGCCTTCCTGGGCGGCATCCAGGGCCGGCTCAACAAGCAGTTCGCCATCACCATCGCGGTCTCGGTCTTGATCTCGGCCTTCAACGCCCTTTCTCTCTCACCGGCCCTGTCCTCGCTCCTCCTGCGGCCGCGGAAGACTTCGCGCGGCCCGATCGCCCGCTTTTTCAGTGGCTTCAACCACGGCTTCGACCGGACGCGGCGCCGCTATCTCGTCGCCTCCGGTTTCCTCATCCGCAAGGCGGTGATCGCCCTCCTCCTCCTCGCCGGCTTCGGCGTCCTCGCCGTCGGGCTCGGCAAAAAGGTCCCGGGCAGCTTCCTGCCCGACGAGGACGCCGGCTACTTCTATCTGAACGTGCAGCTCCCCGACGCCGCGTCGCTCCAGAGGACCGACGCGGTCTGCCGCAAGGTCGAGGGCATCCTCGCCCACACCCGGGGGGTGCGCTACTACAACACGGTCGGCGGCTTCAGCCTGCTCTCCTTCGTCTCGGCGCCCTACTACGGCTTCTTCTTCGTCTCGCTCGACCCCTGGGAAGCACGGGAGGGCAACGGCCGCTCGGCCAAGGAGCTGGTCGCCCAGCTGAACGACACCTTCCGGGCGCAGGTCCCGGAGGCCAACGTCCTCGCCTTCCCGCCGCCCGCCATCCCCGGGCTCGGCACCGCGGGCGGCTTCTCGCTCTGGCTGCAGGACCGGAGCGGCGGCTCGGTCGAATTCCTGAGCCAGAACCTGCAGCGCTTCCTGGAGGCGGCGAGGAAGCGCCCCGAGCTCGCCAACGTCCGGAGCACCTTCCGCGCCGCGGTGCCCCAGGTGTTCGTCGACGTCGACCGCGACAAGGCGTTGAAGCAGGGGATCCCCATCGCCGACGTCTACCAGTCGCTCCAGGCCTTCCTGGGCGGCAGCTTCGTCAACCAGTTCAACCGCTTCGGCCGGCAGTGGCGCGTCTACCTGCAGGCCGAGGGGCAGGAGCGGGTCAAGCCGGAGGACATCGGGCAGTATTTCGTCCGCAATAACGACGGCAACATGGTGCCGCTCTCCGCCATCACCACGGTGCGGCGCACCGCCGGCCCGGAGTACACCCAGCGTTTCAACCTCTTCCGCGCCGCCCAGGTGCAGGGCGAAGCCGCCCCGGGCTACAGCTCGGGCCAGGCCCTGGCCGCCCTGGAGCAGGTGGCGAAGGAGACCCTGCCGCTCGAAATGGGCTTCGACTGGTCCGATCTCTCCTACCAGGAGAAGAAGGCGGAGGGGAGCACGGGGCGGGTCTTCGTCCTCTCGCTGATCATCGTCTTCCTCATCCTCGCCGCCCTCTACGAGAGCTGGACCCTGCCCTGGAGCGTCCTCCTCTCGGTCCCCGTCGCGGTCTGCGGCGCCTTCGCCGGGCTCCTCCTGCGGCACTTCGACTTCGACGTCTTCGGGCAGATCGGCCTCGTGGTGCTGATCGGCCTGGCGGCCAAGAACGCCATCCTGATCGTCGAGTTCGCCAAGGCCGAGCTCGAGAAGGGGCGGAGCCTGGCGGACGCCGCGCTCGAAGGGGCGAAGCTCCGCCTGCGCCCCATCCTCATGACCTCTTTCGCCTTCATCCTGGGCTGCGTGCCGCTGTGGATCGCCCAGGGGGCGGGAGCCACCTCGCGGCAGATCCTCGGCACCGTGGTGGTCGCCGGCATGCTCGCCGCCACCTGTCTCGCCATCTTCCTCATCCCGGTCCTCTTCGTGGTGGTCGAGAAACTCGGCGGGGCGGAGAAGAAACACGCTCGGCGGGGCGATCTCGTGCCGGCGATGGCCGGCGCCCTGCACGAACCCGCGGCCCAGCGGGAAGACGAGGTGCCGGTCACCACGGAGACACGCCGATGAGGCGGTCGATCGTCCTGCTCGCCGGCCTCTGCGGGATGGCGGTCTTCTCCGGCTGCGTCTCCGGCCCCGAGTACCAGCGGCCGCAGGTCGCGGTCCCCGCGGCGATCCACGGCCAGGCCCCTCCCGGGAACACCGCCGAAGCCGCCTCTCTCGCCGATCCGGCCTGGTGGGAGATCTTCCACGACGAGGCCCTAAAGGCGCTGATCGAGGAGGCGCTCCGGAATGGCTACGACGTCCGCCTCGCCGCGGCGCGGGTCGAAGAGGCGGAGGCCAGCGCCGGGATCGTCCGCTCCCAGGCCTACCCGGCGCTCACGCCGTCGGCCGAGGTGGGGCACGGCCAGACCTCGCTCTTCTCCCCCTCGGGCCGTGTCGTGGGGACGATCGGCCAGGTGAACCTGGGGCTCTCCTGGGAGCTCGACCTCTGGGGCCGCATCCGGCGTTCGAACGAGGCGGCGCTCGCCCAGGTCTTGGCCTCCGAGGAGGCGCGGCGCGGGGTCTTCCTCTCACTCGTCTCCGAGGTCGCCACCACCTACTTCCAACTGCGCCAGCTCGACCTCCAGCTGGAGATCGCCCGGCGGACGACCGCGGCCTTCCAGGGGACGTACGACCTGTTCAACCGGCGGCTTGAGGGGGGCGCCGCCTCGGCCCTGGAGACGGCGAGCGCCGAGGCCCTGCTCGCCGCGACCGCGGCCACCATCCCCGATCTCGAACGCCAGATCGCGGGGCTCGAGAACCAGCTCGCCGCCCTCCTCGGCAGGAACCCCGGACCGATCCCGCGCGGCGCCGTCCTGAACGATCAGTTCCTGCCGCCGGAGATCCCGGCCGGGCTCCCCTCCGATCTCCTGAAACGCCGGCCGGACCTCCTCGAAACCGAACAGAACCTGATCGCGGCGAACGCTCTGGTGGGGGTCGCCAAGGCCGACTACTTCCCCCAGATCAGCCTGACCGCCGCCTTGGGCGGGATCGCCCCGCAGGTCGGCGAGCTGTTCCGCGACGGCAAGACCTGGTCGATCGGCGCCGGGCTCTTGGGGCCGGTGCTCCAGCCCGGGCGCCTGCGCAACCAGTACCGCGCCGCGGTCGCCCGCCGGGACCAGGCGCGGATCGCCTATGAGCGCAGCGTCAACAACGCCTTCGTCGAGGTCTCGACCGCCCTCCTCGCCTACCAGAAGTATGCCGAAGCCGAGCGCGAGCGGACGCGCGAGGTGGCCGCCTACCAGCAGGCGGTGCAGATCGCCGACCAGCGCTACGTGGCCGGCCTGTCGAGCTATCTCGACGTGCTCCAGGCCCAGCAGCAGCTCTTCCCCGCCGAGATCCTGCTCGCGCAGGGGCGCTACAACCGCCTGGCGACGCTGGTGCAGCTGTACCGGGCGCTGGGCGGGGGGTGGAAGCTGACGGACCCGGCGTGGGTGGGAGGGGCGGTGGGGGCGGGCAGGGAGAGGGTTACAATAGAGCCACTGAGACACCGCGCATCAACAAGGTGCCCGGACGCCGGGACGGCGACGATGCCCTGCGGGCCATCGACAATTCTGTAGCGGACCATGAAAGAACTGCGGGGCTACGGAGAGGGCTTGAGGATACCGTAGCGTCTGCGCTTCAGCGGTCCCATTCGACCGTTGCCATTCGCTCGGCAGTTTCGGCCAAAAGGCTCGCACGTGGATCTGTCGAATTGCATAGGTTGCTGATGGATAGTCGACGAGACCACCCAAGCGCCGGCCGTGTGCGGAGGAGGATCGGCATCGCGAAATGTACGGCGACGCCAAATGTCTTTTGTGGGTCGACGAGCGAAACTATACGGCTCGCATTGGCATCAATAAAACTGTCTGTCTTCTGGATGACAAAAGCAGAGGCCGCACGGAAGTCGGCCGTGCTGATGTGCACATCAGTGGGATTGAGCAAACAGGTTAAGTCAATTGCTATGATGCCAGGGCGACCTGAACGGGCGATTTGGCTGTTGGCCTTACGGATGTTTGCCGTAAGGTTTGAAACGGTGCGCGGGCGCTTTGCAGCGATTCCGAACTGCGGGTTTGTGGAAGTAACGACGACGTCAGGCTCTAATAACTCGACTCCGTAGCCAGCTTGCCGCCACATTGCAGCGAGCACCAGCTCGAACTGAATGTCCCGTGCACGCGAATGCTTCACCTCGTCAGTACGCCGTGTACCACCCGATAACATCTGGTCGACAGCACGTTCCCAGCCTGCGACAGCAGGTTCTCGTGTGAGGTTGCTGGTGATGAGGTCAAGGTCTTCCAGCTCATTCAACGAGCGATGCCAGGTTGGGAGATCAAGGCCGTCAGGCACCGATATTCCATCGGCCCTCGATGCAGCCTCTAGTTGGCGAACATACTTCCAGAATCGGCAGACAGGTGAAACCTGGATGCCCGCGTCCTTCAGCGTTCGGAGATGACAAATCGTCCGATCACGTAGGTCCGAATATGGCTTCACCATGATATACCCCGTCGCTTCACCCTCTGCCAACCAGGCAGAAGTAGCTTCCAAGGAATGGCCGATCGACTCCGGCTCGACGCGGTGTGCGCCCATTCGAGATTCTTCGCTGAACCTCAGCGGCGAGCATAGCGAGTCCGCTGCGGCTCGGGCGGAGACGGGAGGCGCACTGGCCGACCCGAGTTTCGCTCCTTTTCTTGAAGGTACCTGACGAGAGCCTCGGGGTCGTTGCCACACTCGCGAAACAGCTCCTCGCGATGGCGATGCAGTTCTTCGACGATGGGATCATCGATCATGGGCATCTCCCAGTAATTCTTCGGGCGTACAGACAAACGGCATGTTGAAACGGGCCTCCTCGACCAAAGCCGTGACGTCAGGTAGCAGCTCCGCGTTGGCGATGTGGGAGCAATTCCAGGTAAGCAGGTACTCGACGGCGTGAATCGAAGCGACCGCGATATGGAGGGCATCCGGGAATGCGCTGGCCGGCAGGAGGTGGGCCCGCACGATCGACCCTGCCAGTTCTGACGCAGCTTGCGTGACCCCGAGAAGAGGGATAGTTTCCAGTGCGGCAAGGCGCCTGGCCGCTGCATCAGCATCTCCGCGCGCGGCCTCTTCAAGCACCAGCTCGGACGTAACGAGTTCAAAGTGAGTACGCCGGAGCGACCACCATCGAGTGGTGATGAGCTGGCGTGCAGCGGTAATGATATCGGAGGAGGGCCTCGCCGTCAGATAGCTTACCACCGAGGTTTCTAGATAAAGGCGTGGCATTCCGCGTAGATCCTAGCACGTCCCCGCCGTCTTCCAGAGAGCCTCCTGCTCGCACTCAGGTCCCCGTCAAAGTCCGCCGGCGAGAGATTGGAGAGGACAGAGCGTTGTCGTCCTCGGCAAGATGTGCCACCCC
>Ga0137403_10000843_pt1 | contig 39325 bp, 39 predicted proteins | sample CZOMad2_1_16fung_FD_122057 | JGI IMG/M metagenome (GOLD analysis project Ga0137403, IMG submission 122057) | Vadose zone soil fungal communities from Angelo Coast Range Reserve, California, USA - CZOMad2_1_16fungal (Hybrid Assembly) | ecosystem: Environmental > Terrestrial > Soil > Vadose zone...
TACACCATCGTGTCTGGAGCGGGCGCCACCAGCTCCGGTATCCTCAGCGCCGCCAGCCCCGGACGGGTCGAGCTCGCCATGGCGATCCCCGCAGCCCCAGGGTTAGTGGTTAGCGCTGGTGGCAGCGTCCCCATTGGCACGGTTCCGTACCGGCTTCAATTTTTCGATGTGGACGGCAACTATAGCCCGCTTTCCCCCATTGCAAATGCCGTCACCACCTCCGGAAATCAAACCGTGACCGTTACACCGCCGGCCGCGCCCGCCGGCGCCGTAGGCTATGTCATTTACCGCAACGACGCGCAGTTGGGCACTGCTGGCTGTGCATTCCTCAGCGTTAACGCAACGTATCTGGACACGCTGTCATTTACCTGTGGAACGTCGGAGAGAAGCCCGTCGGCCGGAGCTTCCATCGTCGGCCCCAACGGCATCTCCAGCACGCAATACCGCTTGGTGAACAATGGATTCACCGACACCATATCCACGACTCTCAGCGCCAACCGCACCATTACCGTCCCCGACGTCAGCGGACTTCTGGAGCTGAGCGGAACCATCAACACCGCCTTCGACAACGCCACCCGCGCGAACGGCGCCATCGGCTCCAACTGGAACGTCACCCATGGCGGCATCAACGTCGCCTCCAACAACTTCGTCGGCACCACCACCAACGACAGTGCCTACTGGACGGCGAACACGTTTCTGCCGCTGCAATTCTCGCAGGTGACTCTTACCGCTCTAAACGGCACCACGGACTTCCCCGGCGTGGCCGTTCTCGTTTCCGGCACCGGAACTTCGACCCTAGGCTACGGCTGCGTCGAAGACACCACCAATATTTTCATCCAAGCCTTCAACTTCGCCGGCACCAATACCACGCTGACGAGCGCGGCGTTGACCGGAAATGCCGGCGACATTCTGCGCCTCGAAGTGTCGCAGGCGGACAGTACGCAGACGGTGCTCAACTGCTACAAGAACGCCGCCACCACGCCCACTCTGACCTATACCGACGTCGCTGGTAGCGGCCATCAACTCACGACTGGCGCGCCCGGAATCTTCCTGTACGGCACGGTGGCAACGAGTGCGAATTGGTCCGGCGGCAACCTGCACCCGTTCGGCTCGCTCGATGTGGAACAAAGCTGGGCCCGTGCCCAACACCTGGACGGCAACAGCGCCAGCTGCACGATGGCGGCTGGCACGAGCTGCACCGCCACGCTCACGTCCTCCAAGTGGCATGCGTGCAACGCGCAAGTGCAGGGAACTACCGCGATCGCCGCGGCCTGCAGCATTTCCGGCACCACGTTGACAGTCACCGCCGCCAGCTCCAACTCTCAAGTCTGGGGCATATTTTTGTACTAAATTTTAGTAGCAAGGAGAAACGCAGTGAAAAAGATCACAGGGATACTTGGAATTCTGGCGCTCGCACTATCTTCCGCGACGCCCGTGAAGGCGCAGCATTCCGCTTCGCTTACCTGGGGAGCGTCATCCGATGCCGCCGCGAATCCAACGCTGAGTTACAACGTCTACCGACTGTCAGGTGCGTGCCCGGCGTCCGGAACCGCGGGTTTCACCAAGCTCAACACCGCTCCGGTGACCACGCTGACGTTCACCGATTCAACCATCGCACTCGGCAATGCGTGCTACTACGTAACAGCAACGCTCAACGGGGCGGAGAGCGTTCCATCCAATACGGCGTCCGCGGTGGTACTTCCAGGCGCACCCACTCTGCTTAAAATTACAGGTACAACTTAGCGATCCGCCAGTCGTGATCTCCGTGAACCCGGTGGCTTGTCCGTGAATCTACCCGTCAAAGTAAGCGCGGCGATCGAAGTCGCGGTGGTCGTCGCAGGCCGGCGCTCCGTGTTCGGAACGATTCCACTGGAGTTTGCGCTCCACTCCCCGGAGACAATTCCTATTAGCCCGCGCCAGCAGCAGGTTCTCGACCTGTTGCTGGCGGGCAAGTCCAACAAGGAAATCGCGAACGAACTTTTCCTGACCGAGCGGACGGTAAAATTTCACGTGTCCTCGCTCCTGCGTCTTTACGGCGCAACCTCCCGCGTCGAATTGGTAACCCGATTGAAGAATTAAATCGCTCAGCAGAGGTAAATGAGAAATGCAGACACAAGCACAACCGACCGACATCGTCGCGCTCGTAAACATCTCCACGGAAAAGTGGCCTCCGCGCCATCGCACCTATTTCGGCTCGCTCAACATCCGCACGCCGGAATCGAGTGAGACCTTCGCGATCACGCCGATCCGTGGCTGCCTGGGCGTCATGGACCTGGGCGACAAACGCACCATGGAGTACCGCATCACCGCCCGCGAAGTCGCCGAGGACATCGCCCGCGAAATCAACGGCGACTCCGGCGAGGGCAGCTACCACGGCGTCTTCGTAGCCGCCGGCGACCTGCCCACCGACACAGAATTGGCCGACGCGCGCCACCGCCTGCAAGAATTCCACCGCCGCCTGGTAGCCGCCGCCGACCTCGAGTGGGAGCGCACCAAAAATCCGATGTTCATCACTGACCTCGAGCGCCGCGCCGCCCGCCAACTGAATCTCGAGAAACCGTGGCTCTACGATCCCAAGCCGCTAGCCGACTGCCCGGTCTGCGCCGAAAAAATCAAACACGGCGTCGCCGTCTGCCGCTCCTGCGGCGCCATCCTCGACCGCGAAAAAGCCGCCCAATACGGCTTGGTCCCCAGAGAAGGCCGCCTAACCTCCGAAATGCACCACGAGAAAGTGAAAACCGAAAAGGATCCAGCAGGGAAGTAGTGAAAGCAGCACGGCGTAGCCGTTATAGGGGCGCAGGACTCCTGCGCCTCAAACGCCCAGCCGTCAGCAATTCAAGCCTGCAGTAAATAAAAAAAGAGCGGCGATCACTCGCTGCTTTAGTTTCTGTAACTATACAACAATGTCAACAATCGGCTCATTCGACGCACCCATCGAGATCTTCGGCGGCCTGGTCACCGACATGTCCCCCTCCGATCTCCCCCACGGAGTCTCGCCCGACTGCCAGGACGTCGTCTTCAGCAACGGCAACGTGCTTACCCGCCCTGGCCTGCAAGCTCTCTTCGGCCCGCTCGCCGGTAATCCCACCATCAACTACATCAAGACCTACGAAACCCTGAACGCCACGCTGCGTACGTTAGCCCTCGACTCCAACGGCATCCTCTACAAGGAAACCACGCCAGGCACGCTCTCTAGCATCGCCAGCGGCCTAACGCCGAATTCCTACGGCAACTCCACCACAATTTTCGGCCGCGAATACCTTGCTATCAGCGACGGAAAAACCGGCAACGACCTCCCGCGACAATACGACGACTCCAATTTCGATCGCGTAAGCCAAGGCGGCCCAGGCGCAGGCCCGACGGTCGTCGACGAAAACGTTCTCGTAGCGATCGCAGCCAGCCCAACCGGCGCGACGCAACCGGCGGCCGTCACAATTGTCGCCAGCCCAACCGGCGCGGTTGAAAACGGTTTTCTCGTCACCATCACCACTACATCCGCGCACGGCCTCTCCTCCGGACAATCGACCACCATCGCCGGCGTTGGCGTCGCCAGCTACAACGGGACGTTCCCGGTCGTCGCAGTCCTCAGCGGCACGCAATTCACTTACATCGCGGGCGCATCCGGCCTCGCCGCGTCAGGCGCAGGCACATCCGCCTCAGCCACGGCAACAATTCTGACGACCACCGCGCACGGCCTGGTCGTCGGCCAACTCGTCACCACCAGTGCAATCGGCGTCGCCGGGTACAACGGTACATTTTCAGTTGTCAGCGTCCCCGATTCCACCCACTTCACATTCACCGCACCGACAGGCGGCCTCGCCGCATCGGGCGGGGGCACCGCTGCCGCAGCGGGCAACGTCGACACCGGCGTCCACCAAGTCTGCGTGATCTTCAAAACGCGCCAAGGCTATTTGACCAAGCCCGGCCCAGCCACCCGCTGGACCGCCAGCGGCGGCAAGCGCGCCGTAGTTACAAATATTCCGACCGGCCCAGCGAACGTAATCGCCCGTATCCTCTGCTTTACCGGCGCGGGCGGCGCCAGCTTTTTCTACGTCGGTGGAGGCGGCACGCTCTTCACCGGCAATATGATCGTCAGTGACAACACCACCACGTCGCTAACCGTGAATTTCTCCGACGCGATCCTGCTGGCTGGCACTAACGTGGACAACATGTTCCGCCTAGTTGAACTAGAAGACTGCGCAGGCGTGACCGACTACTCCGAGCGCTTGTTCTGGTGGGGCGAACGCAACAAGCTCAACAATTTTGTGAATCTCGGTTTCGACGGCGGCTTTACGGGCCCATCTCTCCCGCACTATCCGCTAGGCTGGATTCCCGACCCCACATTCGCGCCAGGCGGCACCGACGAACAAAGTTTCGTGGTCTGGGGCGTAGCCTATTCGATCGTAGGCAACGGCACCACCGCCACGCGCGGCCTGATAACGCAAACCGCCGTGCGAGACTCGCTAGGCGCGCAACTCATTCAGCAAAACACCGATTACACCGTGCGGGCCCGCTGCGCTGCTAATGCCACGCTGACGCAAGGCACACTGCACATCCACCTGCTCAGCGTCAGCGCCGGTATCAACACCACGGGTCTGCAACTCACCGCCGCCCAGCTCACGACTAACTACGCCGAGTTCAGCGCCCAACTCACCGTTCCGCTCGTAACCATCCCGAGCGACCTAGTCCTGCGCGTCTACGCCGACGGCACGCCCACGTTGAACGGCCAGTTCTACATCGACAGCATCGAAATCGCGCCCACCGCGCAACCGGTAAACGCCTCGCTGGTCCGCGCCAGCCGCGTAGAAGACCCCGAAAGCTACGACGGCATCGACGGCCTGCTCAGCGTGGCCGAAAATAATGGCCAAGCCATCCGCGCCGCCTTCAAACTCCGCGAGCGCCTCTATTTCGTGAAAGAGCATTCGCTCTACGCCACCCAAGACGACGGCACCAACGAGCCCGCGCTCTGGACCATCTCCGAAATCTCCAGAAAACTAGGCACTCCATCGATCCGCGGAGTAGGCATCGGCGAAGACTGGGTAGTCATCGCCCACCGCACCGGCCTCTACATCTTCAACGGCGGCGAACCGGTAAAAATCTCGCAAGAAATTCAACCGACGTGGAATCAGATCAATTGGCAATACGGCCATACATTGTGGGTAACCGTGGACACCAAAGAGCGCCGCATCTTCATCGGCGTTCCCATGAACGCCGCTACATCGCCAAACAAGATCATCGTGCTCGACTACCGCGACCTCGACACTGCCGAAGACATCTCCGGCCGCCCGCCCGTCAACATCACTAACACCGGTCGCAAGACCGCGACGGACAGAACCCGCAAATGGTCGCCGTGGACGGTCGCAGCCAACTCCTGCGCGCAAATCGAGCGCGCCGACGGCACCAGCATCGTAGTCATGGGAGGCGGCCAACCGGGCATAGGCGGTGGCAGCCCCACCGGCAAAGTCTACCAACTCAACAGCGCCCAACTGTCCGACGACGGCGCCCCGATCGCCAGCTACTACACCACACACTTTTTCCCCGACCGCGCCGTAGAACAATCGCTCGACCTTGGCGCCCACCGCAAACTCTTCAGCTACCTGACCATGTACGTAGAAGGCGCAGGCTCGCTAGCCCTGGCCAGTTTCATCGATTCTCAAAGCGCCCCGCAAGCCCAGCAATCGCTACCCCTAAGCTCGCCGTCCTTGAAAGATCTGGAGCTGCCGATAAATATCGTCGGCGAGCGCGTAGCCTTCCAGGTAAGCACCAACCAATCCGGCGCCTGGTTTCGCTTACAAAAATTCATCCCGTCCGTTCGTGTCGATCCGTGGTCGCCGGTCCGCGGGTCAAACTGAGTCCAGAATTAACATTGTAGGGGCGCAGCAGTGCTGCGCCCCAATCTGCCAGAACGCCCCTAATGTTGACCGTTGCACAACTCGCTCCGCTGAAAGATCGCGATCCGTACCTCTACGAGACGCTCACGAAAATTGTCTCCGCGGTGAACGCCGCCAGCCAGCGCGCCGGCGTCGACTCCAGCACGCCATCGCCTGCACCGACGCCGATCGCCTCGATTACAGTGCAAGCCTCCAACGGCTGGTTCGACGTCGCCATCACCGACCCTAGCGATTCTCGGCCGGGCCTGTTTTATTTCGCAGAATCCGACACCGCTCCGGCCTTCAACGCCCCGCGCGTCTATTTCCTGGGTGCCTCGCGCAATCTCTACATCCAGCTAGGTAATCAGACACTCTACTGGCGCGCCTTCTCGCAATACATCGGCTCCATGCCGTCAACAGCGCTAACGTTCGGCTCACCACCCGCAGCCGTAGCAGGCGGCGGATCGACAGGTCCCACGCCGCAACCCTCGAAGGGAAGTGGCGCACTACCCAACGGACAACTCCGCGGCGGAAACGGCTTCGGCGTAAACAGCGGCGCCCGCATCACCAAGCAACCGACTGCGTAACGACACCTGAATGCAAATTCGCGAATATCGGCAAAGCGATCTGGACGCGGTCCGAAAGATCCACGCGGCGCAAGGTTTCGACTACGCTCTGCCAGATTTGAACAACCCGCTATTTCTGACAAAGCTAGTGGTAACCGACGAAGATCCGAATCAAGACGTATCACCATCATCGCCAAGTCAAAAAATTGTAGGCGCCGCCCTACTGCGTCTAACTGCCGAAGCATATCTTCTGCTCGATCCGCGAGCAGGGACGCCGCTCGATCGTTGGCGATGGCTACTCGCCCTCCACGCCACCGCCGAGCGCGACGCATGGCAGCGCGGCCTGGAAGACGTCCACGCGTGGCTCCCGCCGCCAATCGCAAACAAATTCGGCAAACGCATAACGCGCCTCGGCTGGGTCCGCGACAACACTTGGTTGCCGTACTGCAAGAAACTAGCATCACCTACGTAGCAACATCGACTGCTAACGCCAACATTCGTGCCGGTTCTTCGCCTCTCAGATGCAGCGAGATTGCCGCACCGCCGTTTTTTTACTCGGTTACTTCATACGTCTTTACTTGATCTTTTTCGGGAGGATTTCTCTATGGGACGCGGAGCTCAAGCCCAAACGCAACAAATGACCGACGAGCAACTGGCCAGCATCAACGCGCTAAATCAGCAATTCCTAGGACAGCAGCAGCAAGCCGGCAACAACCTGACCTCGCAGTTCCAAAGCGTCGCCAACAATCCAGGCCTGAGCCCCGCCGACAAATCCGCAGTCACCGCGCAATCGCAAGGCTCGCTAGCCAGCGCTTTCGACTCGTTGCAACAATCCGCCACCAATCGTGCCGCGCGCACCAACAATTCCGCCGGCTTTGGCGATCTAACCGACGAGCTAGCCCGTCAAAAGGGAATCGCGGCAGGGAATCAAGCCCAGCAAAATCAGCTAGCCTTCAGCAACACCGCATTCCAGCGTCAGATGGCCGCGCTGCAAGGTCTAAGCGGCCTCTATGGCGTAGACTCCAATCTCCTGGGCCGCACGCTAGGCATCCCATCACAACTCCTAAGCGTCCGCGCCAACGCCTCCAAACCCAGCGGCTTCTTCACCTCGCTCGGCAACACCGCAGGCAGCACACTAGGCGCCCTCCCCGGAATGTTCCTATAGTGGCCGATCTTCAGATCGGTCAATTCCGAATGCGTATTCCTGGCCTGTTGACGATCCACATTGAGGGGTCGGAGCTTTAGCTCCGACATACATCCGCGCATTCTCATCGGCTTCAGCCCTGAGGAAACATGCTTGCCACTCTCGCAGTACGCTCAAATCGCCCTCAATCGAACGGCAGCAAATAGGACCCAAATGATCTTCCACGTCTTCACTCAACCCACGGCGGCGAGCCTGCTCACCATGATCCTCCCCGTCTCCGTGCAATTCGTCCTGTTCCTGCGCTGGCTACATCGCCGCATGCGCACCGACGAAATCGTCCACGCCTGCGTCCGCGACATCGCTCTCAACCATCTCCCGCACATCTACACCTCGCTGCAAGCCATCAGCGTCAAGCAGGGAATTAGCCTGCACGAATTGCCGATGATCCATTTCGTCGATCTCGGCAACCGCCACCGTTCCTAACATGCCCCTACCATGGGAATTCCCCTCCAGCTCGTAGCGATGGCTAGCCGAGCCGCCGCCGCCCAATCCCTCGATCCCGCGCTGGTCTGCGCGGTCGTAGAACAGGAGTCCGGATGGAACCCGTGGGCCATGCGCTACGAGCCAGCCTTTTTCGCCAAATATGTAGCCCCGCTCTACACCAACAACAAGGTCAGCGCCTCGGAAGCCTACGCCCGCGGCTTTTCCTGGGGCCTGATGCAAGTCATGGGACAAGTAGCCCGTGAACACGGGTTCGATCCCCTATTCCTATCCACGCTGTGCGACCCGGAACAGGGTCTGGCGATAGGCTGCAAAGTCCTGCGAAGAAAACTCGACTCCATGGCCGGCGACACCACACGTGGCCTGTTAGCTTGGAACGGCGGAGCAAACCTCGCCTATCCAGCGCAAGTCCTGACCCGCAAATCCAACTACCTGTGACCAAGGTAAACGGTGCAGCGGCACGCATTTCGTTCCGTCGAAAGCTAAAAAATGCCCTGGAAACTCTGCATCCGCGCAGGAGAACTGCTAATCGCATTGGTCCTTGCCGTAGGTCTGATCATCGCGTGGCGAGCCGATCACGCGGACCGCGCCCAACTAGCCGCAGAGCTAGCCACCGCCAAACAATCCCTGGCCCAGGCCGATGATCGCCAACACTCTCGCGACTCGCAACTTCTCCAAACGCTCACCACAATCGCCGTCGAAAAGCGTTCCGTAACAACGCCAAGCCAAATCATCCGCGAGCTGCCGCAGCAGATCGGTCTTCCATCTCCAATTACGCTGCAATCGACCCCGCCCGGTCCGGCCGCCCAAGCAGGTGGCCAGGCATCAGGCGCGCGAGGTACACCCGATGGCGGTACGCAGCGGCCAACCCAGGCCGTAATCCCGGCCGAAGACCTCAAACCCCTCTATGACTTCACTTTGGACTGCAAAGCCTGCCAAGCCAAACTTTCCGCCGCCCAAGGCGATCTAACGGACGAAAAGCTCAAGACCACCACCCTAACCAGGGAGCGCAACGAAGCCATCCGCGCAGCCAAAGGAGGCAGCCTCCTCCGCAGGATCGCGCGCGTCGCCAAATGGTTCGCGATTGGCGCCGCCGCGGGAGCGGTAGCCGCCCGAGCCGCCCACTAAGTAGCTGAACATTGCCGGTTACGGATCGGGCGCTCGGCTGGCGCACCCCCCGCGCCAGCCGAGCAACACCACGAGCGACCCCTCTCTAGAACAAGGGGTGGGCTAAGGGAAGCGGCCTACAACGCAAAATACTTCGATGGACGTGAAGATTTCTCTTGACAGTACGTCCTATAAGTTATATTATGTTAACTACAAAATCTGGCCAAGGCTGGCGCTCTATTGCAGCTTTTGGCTGCTCCCCTTGTTCTCACTTCCCGGTGTTGTCTCTCGCATTTCCGCCAACGAGCGCCTTATCGTTTCTTGGAGTTTGCGGGTTGTTTCTGGATGGGATTCCGCTCGCGATCCAGGCGAGGAAAGACGATCTGAAATTTCCTTTGGGAGTAGCACGGCGCGCCGTCAGGCGTTGAGCTACTTTTTGTCGTTGGTCTTCGACGACTTCTGTTGCGCCATCTCGTACTGAATGTACTGCTCAATTAGGTGCGGGTCGGCCCCCACAAGCCGCCGCCCATTGACGAACACGGTCGGCGTGCTGTTGACGTCGAGCTTCTGACCATTCGCCCGGCTGGCCTCGACGGCCGCTCCAGCCTCCGGGCTAGCCATACAACCGCGGAACGAATCCGCATTGAGGCCGATCTGCCCGGCATACTCGCTCATTTTCATCCAGGCGTTCGCGGCCGAAATAATCTCCTGATTGTCATAGATAAGGTCATACATCTTCCAGAAGGCCGCGGGGGCCTGCTGGTAAGCGCATCGGCCGGCGATGGCCGCCGTCCTCGCCCAGGGATGCAACACCTCAATCGGATAGTCCTTAAAGACTAATCGGACTTGAGGATAGTTCTTCAACATCCCGCGCATCACCTCATGGAGGTTGCGGCACACCGGGCACTCGAAATCAGAGTACTCGACCACCGTAATGGCCGCCTTCGGATCGCCGATCGACGGCGCGTCCTTCACTTCCATCAGGGAACGGTTGGTCGCCAGCGGGTCCTTAGCCAGTTCGGAAATCTCCCCGCGAATTAAATACTTCCCGTCCTTGCTCAAGTAGAACTTGGCATCCTCGGCGCCCTCCGCCGTTTTCACGGACACACTCGTTTCCAGTAGCCCCGCCACACCAGTCTCTTTGGGCGCAGACACCGTCACCTGTATATCCGGACCGAACGCGTATAGGTTGCGCAAGTACGCTTCGACCGTCCGCTGAATCGCAGATTCCTCGGTGGCCGACACGGCAGGCGTCGGCTTGACGGCGACGGGCGGGTTGTCCGGCGCGGTTTGCGCTCCAATTGTCGGAGCCAGCAGACCCCACGCCAGAGTAGCCATGGTCAGTGCTATTTTCACCGAGAGCCTCTTCCTCTTATGGAATAAACTTCTGCGCGATGGGAAACGGCCGGCCAAATCCAAAGGCCCGCGAGGTAATCTTCAGCCCCGGAGCAGACTGCTTACGCTTGTACTCATTGCGGTCCACATGTAGCGCTACATCCCTGACCAGTTGAAGGTCGAATCCGTAACGATCCGCAATCTCCTGTGGACTCTTCAGGTCCTCAATATACAGCTTGAGGATTCGATCCAGGACATCATACGGTGGCAGACTGTCTTCGTCCTTCTGGTCGGGCCGAAGTTCCGCCGACGGCGGCTTATCGATGGTCGCCTGGGGAATGAGTTCCCTGTCCCGGTTAATCCATTTCGCCAACTCGTAGACCATCAGCTTCGGCACGTCGGAAATTACGGCAAGCCCCCCGGCCATATCCCCATAGAGCGTGCAATAGCCAACCGCGAGTTCCGATTTGTTGCCAGTACTCAGCAGCATGGAACCAAACTTGTTCGACAGCGCCATCAAATAGTTGCCGCGAATGCGCGCCTGAATATTTTCTTCCGCCACACCCTCAGCGGATCCGCGGAACACGGGACCTAAAGCTTTACGATACGAGTCGAAGACATTCCCGATAGGCAGCGTGACCAGTTCAATGCCCAGTCGGGTCGCCAGATCCTTGGCGTCGTTCTTGCTCCCCTCGGACGAGTACGGACCGGGCATCGACACGCCCTGCACGTTGCTCGACCCGAGCGCGTCCACAGCAATCGCCGCCACAACGGCCGAATCCACGCCGCCGCTCAACCCCACGAGCACCTTTTTGAAGCCGCATTTCGACACATAGTCGCGCGTCCCAATTACTAGCGCTCGGTACGCGTACTCGATCTCCTGGAGCGGTTGCGCATGAATCTCGCCCTGTCCGGTCGCAGTGTCGAACAAAACCAGGTCTTCCTCGAAGGCCAACGCTTGCGCCGCGACGGTGCCATCCGCGGTCAAAGCCATGCTCGCTCCATCAAAAATCAAGCTGTCGTTCCCACCAACTTGGTTCACGTAAATAACGGGTCGGTGCTGGTTCCGCGCGATGGATCGCAACATGTCAAAGCGCAAGGATCGCTTGTCGATGGTGTAAGGCGAAGCCGAAATATTCAGCAGCAGGGTAGTTCCCTGCACGACCAATTCGGTTACGGGATCGCGGTCGTAGCGTGATTCGGGCCAAAACTTCTCTTCGTTCCACACATCTTCACAAATCGTGACGCCGAGATGCTCGCTTCCGAAATCGTAGGTCGCTTGCTTCTCGGCTGGCTGGAAATAGCGGGACTCATCAAATACGTCGTAGGTTGGCAACAGCATCTTGCTCTGCTCGAAAACGATACGCCCGCCGCAAAGCAGAGCTGCCTTATTGGCGATCGCTTTGGTTCGCTTGCTCTTCACCCGCCCGGCGTAGCCGACGATCGCGGGTAACGGCACCCTCTTCGCCAACTCCTTCAATTCCTTAGCATTTCGCTCGATAAACGCCGGACGTTCCAGGAGATCTTGCGGAGGATAGCCGCACAAACAAAGCTCGGAAAACACAGCCAGTTGAGCGCCCCTTTGCTGCGCCTGCCCGGCGAGACGCAAAATGCGGGCAGAGTTTCCCGAGAAATCACCTATGGTGGGATTGAATTGCGCGAGGGCTATTTTCATGCTGGCACTTTAGAATACGGTCGCGCTCATGAGATTGCAAACGTCCATACGTGCATGTGTGCGCTGTTAATCGCGCAATCGCCGCGGCCATCTGCGACAATCGACGCCGTTTGTTGGGGCGTACCACTGCTGCGCCCCAAACGCCCAGCCCTGAACTTCAAGGTCAGCATCCTACATCTGTGCGCGCAACGGGCTTCTGCGCGATCAAACTCGCAATTCCCTTCCCAGCACGCAGTTCACGATAAAACAGCAATCTCAACGAAGGAAATCCAGTCCGCAATTCTTCATGATCCAATAGATGTTCCGGATTCTTGGGGCCTCCCGCAAACTCCAACTGCGCCCGCGTGTAAGTTTCAAACAGAAGCATTCCTCCCGGCGCCAGCGCCCGCGCGATCTGGCCGAACAATGAACGCTGCAAATATTGAACGCACAAAATCAGCGCGAAAGAAGCGGCCGGCAGGATCGCACGTTCGAGATCGATGTGTGCGAGATCAATCCCTTCCTGAGAAGGCCCGATGGGCGTGAAGTTCCGCAAACGGCTCGTTTTTAGACCATAGGCGGCCGCGCGCTGCTCCAGAATATCCAACGCTACAGACGAACTATCCGCCGCCGTGACCGGCTGCTGCCGCGCAGCAAGCAAGAGCGTGTGCCGTCCGGTACCGCAGGCCAAATCAAGCGCCGGCCCTCGAGGCAGCAAGGGCAGCAACTCGACGACAAAACTCGCGGGTTCAACCGTGGAGCCTTGGGCAGCGGCATGATGCCGGGCGTCCCAGTCCGACGCTCCAGTGGATGACCCGCTGGGCAAATTATCAGCCGCCATAAAAAAGGCTCCTGAGCCATCGCCCAGGAGCCCGAGAACTTTCGATTTGCGCCGAGGTCAAGTCGTGACCACGAACCGCGATCTTAAACGCTGAACGAACTGCCGCAACCGCAGGTGCTCTTCACGTTCGGGTTGTTGAACTTGAATCCGGCACCCTCAACGGTCTCGATGTAATCGATCTCCACACCTTCCAGGTACATAGAGCTCATTTGATCGACGGCCACTTTCAAGCCATTGAAATCGATCACTTCATCCGTATCGTTGGTCTGATTCTCAAAAGCCATGTGGTACTGGAAACCAGAACAGCCGCCGCCGACTACCGCCACGCGCAACGCCACGGGCACTGGGCTCTGCATCTGCATGATTTCTTTGACCTTGGTACTCGCAACGGGTGTCAGATTGATCATAATTCCCTCTCGCCTCCGATTTCGGCAGAGCTAATCTACCGCTCCAGTATAGCAAACCCTGCAAACAACTGCATATCCAACTGCGTGCTGCCGCGTTCCTTCTTGGCAACTCGCCGCGGGCTCGCTTTCGACAAGCCGGAAACCTTCGCATACAATACGATGCAGCCATGCGACACAAAGTCACCCTGATCCCCGGCGAAGGTATCGGACCCGAAGTAGCCGCAGCGGTCAAGCGCATCCTCGAAGCCACCGGCGTCCAAATCGACTGGGAAGAGCTCGAAGCACGCACCGACAAGGCCACCGAGGCTGGCCAGCTCGTTAATCAGGCAGCCGTCGAGTCCGTACGGCGCAACCATGTCGCGCTGAAAGGGCCCATGGGCACGGCCATCGCGGGCGGCGCTCCCAGCGTAAACGTAGCCCTGCGCAAGACCCTCGACTTGTATGCAAATCTTCGCCCCGTTAAGAACCTGCCGGGAGTCAAATCGCGCTTTGAAGGCGTCGATATCGTCCTGGTGCGTGAAAATACGGAAGACCTATACTCCGGCTTAGAGCACGAAGTGGTCCCGGGAGTAGTAGAAAGCCTGAAGATCATCACCGAGCGCGCCTCCACGCGCATCGCGAAATTCGCCTTCGAATACGCCAGAGCAAATGGCCGCAAGAAAATTCACGCCATCCACAAAGCCAATATCATGAAGCTCTCGGATGGCCTGTTCCTGAAATCGATCCGCGCCGTAGCCCCGCAATACCCCGAAATCGAATACAAGGAAATGATCGTCGATAACGCCTGCATGCAAATGGTCCTGGACCCGGACCAATTCGACATGCTGCTGCTCCCCAACCTCTACGGCGACGTAATGAGCGACCTGGCGGCAGGTCTAGTAGGCGGCCTAGGCGTAGTCCCTAGCGGCAACATTGGCGACGGCTGCGCGATGTTCGAGGCCGTTCACGGCACCGCCCCAGACATTGCCGGCAAAGGCTTAGCCAATCCTACCGCGTTGCTGCTAAGCAGCGTGATGATGCTAAAGCATCTAGGCGAGCGCCCAGCCGCCCTCAGCATTGAAGCCGCGTTAGAGAAAATCTATCGCGACGGCAAACAAGTAACCCGCGACGTAGGCGGCACCGCTGGAACCAAGGAATTTACGGACGCCGTAATCGCTGCGCTGGCCCCCGTCCCTGCCTCGCGATAACTGTCACCGCGGCAGCCCTATGTAGCCGACCACCCTTAGGCGCCCTCTTTTACCCTGAGCCTCGAAGGGCCGAGAGGGCGAAGTTTAGATGAGGCATAAGGACGGTCAGGGGGACCGACGCGCGACCGCACACCTTAGCTCTTTGGCGCGTAGATCTGGTACACCATCAAGTAGACAATCACGCCGGTAACACAAACATAAAACCAAAGCGGCAAAGTCCATCGCGCAATAACCCGGTGCCGATCGAACTTCTCCAACCAAGCCCGCCGCAAGGTAACCAAAATCATTGGCACAATAACAATCGCCAGCAAAGTATGAGACGTCAGCAAAACAAAATAAAACGGACGAACCCAACCCTGCCCCTGAAACGCGACATGCCCGACACGGTAGTGGTAAATGAGGTAGGAAACCAAAAACACCGAGGAAACCACAAACGCCGATATCATAAACGCCTTATGAACAGCCACCTTGCCCCGCCGAATCGCCACGTATCCAAAAGCCAGCAAGACGCCGCTCGTGCCATTTAAAGATGCATTCAGCGCCGCCTGCGAAAACATCACGGTCTAATTCCCTTCGTGGGACTTATGTAGGCGCCGACTTCAGTCCGGCGAATCGCGCGAAACTTTTTTGCAAATGAGTCGGTCTAAAGACCGGCCACCACAGCGATAACATCCTTCCCGGAGCGTCAGCGCGGAATTTTATCGTAGACCATTAACCCAAGAAGCAGCGGAATGTGCATGACGGTAGCGTGCATCAACCACTTAGCACGGACATTCGTTCTTCGCGCAGAAGCCCACAGGCATACCTGCAGAAGCGCCACGCTGACAACCAAGGCTCCGAAGAAATACAGAATGCCAGCAAGACCCACGATCGCCGGCAACAGCGCGACCGCAACCAACGCAGCTCCCGTCAAAATGATCTGCCGAAACGTGCGCTTCCCTTCCGGATCCACAACCGGAAGCATCAGGATTCCCGCGCGAGCGTAGTCTTCGCGATACATCCAGGCAATCGCGTGGAAGTGCGGAAACTGCCAGAAAAAAAGGATCCCGAATAATAGCCATGCGCCGCGGTCCAACGAGCCCGTCGCCGCAACCCATCCGATCATCGGTGGGATCGCCCCCGGAAAAGCCCCTACAAACGTCGCCCAAACCGTACGCTTCTTGAGCGGCGTGTAGGCCAGCAAATACGTCAGGCACGTCGCGACACCCAGGCAGGCAGCCAGCCACCCGGCTGTGAAGTACAAGTCCAGCGCACCGGCGACACTCAATACAACGCCGAACGCCAACGCTTGGTTTGGTTGCAACACACCGCTGGGCAGGGGCCGCGAAGCCGTGCGCCGCATAAAACGGTCCGACTCCCGCTCGATGTAATGATTTAGCGCCGCCGTCCCCGCTGCGATCAGCATGGTGGCAAACACGGTCTGGACCATGTGCGGCCAATTGACCGGCCCGCGCGCGCCCATGTAGTAGCCCGCAGCCGTCGTCATCAACACAAGGAGGGAAACGTCCGGCTTGGTCAGCGCAACATACGCATTCGCGCGCGACCCTAGTGCTATCTCGGCAGTGCGCGCCGTGCTCACCGGACGGCAACCTGCCGTGGCGCCCCAGTCGCTACTTCCCCGCGACGCGGAACGATTCGATAGCAGATCAATACGATGAAGACCGAAAACGCGAACAAGATCGCACCGAACACGGTGTGCACCACCGTCGTCCATACCATGATTGGCATAGGCTGCGCCTCTCCCACCGTCGCTAGACGCGACCAATACGCGCCGAGTCCAAGCAGGAACTGAATGCCAACAATCGAATGAAGCAACTTACGCCCTTTGGATAGTTCAGGCGACGCTCCGAATCGCTTGCGAAGCATAGCCGCCGTCCACCCCACCGTGCCCATCACCACAAAGGCCCCGACGATGTGCGGCCACACGGGAAGTTCCTGATGCCGAAATCCCGCACCCAGCACCACCTGAAGAAATATCACTTCCGAATTCGCGATTGCCACCGTGTGGATCGAGGGCGATCCCAGGTCGGCAAGTTGCGGACGATCCGACATCCACCACCGGCTGGTAAAGACTGCGATGCTCAACAGCGCCCCAAAAACAATTTGCGCGAAACACGCATGCATCACCGGCAGCCAGTAATGCAACATCTGCCGCACCACCTCGCCGCCTAACATCGCTTGCACCGCGATGCCCGCTACCGCGATAACCCCAAACCAGCGCAGCCAGCGCCGATTGTCTTTGACCCAGATCAAGACTGCTAGGGCCAAGGTAAAAATCCCCAACCCACCCGCGATCACCCGATGCGAATGCTCGAAAAACGCACCACCCGCGAGCATGCGCAGCGACGGAAACCAAGTCCCAAAGGATTTCGGCCAATCCGGTACCGACAACGCCGCGTCATTCGAGGTAACCAGCGCCCCGGCAACGAACAACAAAACGGTCCACGCCACCACGAATACAGCGAAGCGGTGAACACCCGAATTGTAGGTCGATGTCATTAGCTCTAGCCCCGGCTGCGAATTATACCTTAGCGGGACTTTCCTGCGCGCGTGCGCGCCAACTTTTTCAAAAGATCGCGAGGATCTAGTGAATTTCCGCCGACCCTTGCGCTACGGGAACAACAGATTCCATGCCGATCGCCTGTAAAACCAGTTCCTTCAGCGCACCGATAAACAAAGGTGAATCGCCCAGCGCCGGCATCATGCGAAATCTCTCGACGCCGACTTTTTTCGCCTCGTCGCGAGCCTCGATATTTATTTCGTGCAGCGTCTCGATATGCTCTGTAACAAAGGAGATCGGTACAACCAGCATCTCCTTGATGCCCTCATGGCCAAGCCGTTCAATCGTTCCCGTGAGCGGCGGCTGCAGCCACTTCGCAGGACCCACGCGGCTCTGATAGCAAAGCAAATGTGTGCGCGGCCATGCAGGGTATCGCTTCGCGCCCTCTTCGCACACCAGCCGCACCGTTTCCTCAATCTGCTTCGGGTACGGATCCCCCTTTTCGACCAGGCTCATAGGCAGCCCGTGCGCACTGAACACCAAATGGATTCTCGAGCTATCCGGAAACTGCCGCAAAACCGAGCCGATTCGCTGCACCACCGCCTCAATATATCCCGGATGATTGTAGAACTGCCCAACGGTGCATACCCTCGGCCCACTGTTCGACGGGCAGCCGTTCGATTGACCTGTATTCGCTTGCCCATAAACACGGCGCCACTCTTTCAAGCTGCTCAGCGTCGTTGCATACGAAAAATGAGGATAAAGCGGCAAGAGCACGATTTCATCCAATGGCCCAGCCTTTCGCAACGTATCGATGGCCTCGGCTGTCATCGGATGCCAGTAACGCATCGCAGTTACCGCCACCGGATCGACATAAGGAGAAACCGCAGCCACCAATCGCACTCGCTGCCTCTCGGTCAGCAACCCAATCGGCGAGCGCCGCCCAATCTCCGCATACTTCCCGGCCACCGGAATCGACCGCCGCGAAGAAATCATCCTCGCCAACGGCCGCCGCAAGAAGCCTAGCGGCCCCATAGGAATAATGTCCGGATCGAGGAACAAATTGAGCAGAAACGGTTCGACGGCCTGCAGTGAGTCTGGCCCACCCAGCTGAAACAGGACGATCCCGACGCGCTTCTTACCGGACACCTAGTCACCTTTCTTCATGGATTGCTTCAAGCGATCCAATTCTTCACGCAGCAATGCAGTGCGTCGTGCCACAGTCAGATAAAATACAAAAAATACCGCCCAACCCACAAGGTACGCCGCGAACACGCTGCTCAGATTTTTCATGCCACCTCCGCCTCGCGGCGCAGGTCGTCCAGCTCCATGCGCAATTTTTCCAGACCATAACGTTCGACGATCAGAAAAACCATCAATGCGTGCAGCGCCAGCACGCTAAAAAAGAAAACCGCCCGCATTGTGGGCTCCAGCCCCGAGCCCGGGCCGCCCATGATCACCGGCGCCGGATGTTGCGTCCGCCACCAGCGGATGGCGCCGAACACCAGAGGCACATCGAGAAATGCGAAAATCCCAAACAGCGCGCTGAGCAGCGCCCGGCGGTCCGGCTCTTCGACCAACGTCCGCAGCAGCAAGTAGGAAATGTAGAGCAGCCAGAGCACGAACGTCGAAGTAAGCCGCGCATCCCAAGTCCAATAAATTCCCCAAACCGGTTTAGCCCAGATGGGCCCGGTAATTAGCACGATGGTGATGAAGGCCAAGCCGACTTCCGCTGCCGAAACCCCCAGCGAATCCCATTTGGGTTGTCTGCGCCACACATACAGTAAATTCGCGACAAAGCACACGGAGAACGCCGTCATCCCGGCCCACGCACTGGCCGCGTGAAAATAGAAAATTTTCTGGATCAACCCCATGGTGCGCTCCGTGGGGGCGATGAAAAAGGAAGCGTATGCCGCTGCGCCTACTAGCGACAGAACGACTGCACCAACGAGTCCCCGTTTCCACATGACGCCTCACTCCTCCAAAAGATATTCTCCGAAAAGCCACAACGCCGTCAAAAAAACGACATCGAACGCCACCAGAAATCCAACTCCCTTCCACTGTACGTAGGGCGAACGATCGAGCAGGGCCGAGGTCAGCTCGGTGCTGGCGATCAGGATGGGTGTCAATAACGGCAGCAGCAGCAAAGGCAAAAGCAGTTCACGCATTCGTGCCTGTGCCGAAATTGCGGACAGCGCGGTGCCCGCAATCGAAACTCCCAGGCTGCCCAAAAAAAATACCAGAACCAGCCAGTGAAACACCGGCAGCACGCGTACGTTATACATGATGGCGAAGATAGGTAGCAGCAGCAGTTCGGTAAGCAGTAGGAAGAGCGTATTCGCGGTAAGTTTCGCTAGAAAGATAACAAACGGGTCCGACACCGATAGTCGCAGCGCGCTCAATGTGTCATTGGTCTGCTCCCGAAGAAAACAAGGCTGCAGCATCAATGACGCAGCGAATAGGAACGCCAGCCACAGCAGCCCCGCACCAAACCGGCGTGCCTCTTCCGACAGTGGATCGAACGTGAAGCTGAACAACACCAGCACAATCAGGATGAAAACAATCGTAGTCGTCAACAATTCACGTGAGCGAAACTCGGTTCGCAGTTCCTTGCCGAGCAGGACCGTGGTGTTGGCGAATAAGCTCATCGATATCAACGGGCTACGCGTCAGCAAACGCAAGAATCGACCGAACGTCCGCACCCGCTCGCGTATCGGCGACGATCGCCCCAGCGTCCAGCCGAATCGCGCGCGTCGCCAACGCCGAAATCTCCGATTCGCCGTGCAGGCTCATCACGATCGTGCAACCCGCGTCGCGCATACGCCGCAACGTTTCCACTAACCATGCCGTTCCCTGGGGATCCAGTCCGGTTGCGGGCTCGTCCAGCAATAAGACCCCAGGCGCATTGAGCAGCGCCCTGGCGATAGCTACCCGTTGCCGCATCCCGCGCGAAAACGTTCGCACCAGCGAATCGCGGCGATCGAAAAGGCCGACCTCGCGCAACAGTTCTTCGACCAGCTGCACCGGCCGCGCAATACCCTGGAGTCGCGCAAACAGCAGGAGATTTTCTTCGGCGGTCAGATCGTCGTACGCCATCGTTGCGTGGGCCACAAAACCTACACTCGTCGGGGCGACGTGCTCGTTCGTTCCAAGCGCCGCGAAACTGATCTTGCCCGCCGATGGCCTCACCAGTCGCGCAGCAATCCGCAGCAGCGTGGTCTTACCAGAACCATTCCGCCCAGCGAGTACGACGCATTCTCCCGCGGCAACCTCCAGGGACACACGCCGCAGCGCGTACAGCCCGCCATATCTTTTGTCGATATCTTCAAAGCGGATGCTCGTGGAACGAACCGCAGCTGGTATCAAAGAAGACTCTCGCGTGGACTCGCTGGGCGCACCGCTCAGCCCCGCACAAGGTCGCGGAGCACTTTTTCCGTCCGCGCGCGCTCCTGCGCATACTCTTCTTCGGAGATCGTGCCGGCTTGCCGCCGCAACTCCAGTCGAAAAATCTGATCCTTCAACGCATCAAGGCTACTGCTAACCGCCGCATCGACCTCGGCTAGATTGGCGGAGCTACCAACCGCTGCCGTCTTTGCCGAAACGATGTTCTTCTTTGCACCGGACGAAACATTCGTGGTGTCGTGGGGTGTGCCACCCGCTACCGCTACCACCGGCTTTCGCGCCAGCAGAATCGCTCCCAGCGCAAAAAGTCCAATGAAACCGGCAACCAACGGCCATTTCAATACGTCTAGCCGCCCAGGAATCTGTTGCACGGTAACCGGACTCGCGACTATTCCGCCGCCTTGCTGATCTTGAGACTGCGGGTCCGAATCGCCCCGCGCATTCTGCGGCGGTGCTGTGCCCGAAACACTTACGGCAAAGAACGCGCTGGTGGGCAAGTTGTCCCGGCCGTAAAGGTTCATTCCCTGCTCTTGGCCGCCGGATTGCAAACCATCACCGCTGACCTGCACAGTGGGGGCCGCGAGGACCAGCAGTTTTGCGCCCGGATACACCGTGGGAAGCTTTACCGTTGCCGAGTTTCCAGCGTATGGCAGCTCGTAGGAATAACGCACGCCGCTCTCGCCCGGACGAAACGCAAACGCAACCGCATAGCGGTTCTTGGTCTTATCGATGGTCGCCTGCACTACCGGCATGCCGGATGGTCCCCAGGCCGCCGCCTGTTGGAGTTTCGCTTTCTCCGGCAACGCAAACTCAAAACTTCCGTCCGCTCGAAAATAAGCTTGCTTGGGACTGGAATTGTTTTGCACCGAATATTCTTCGCCAACGATCAGGTTTGATCCGTTCGGCTGTAAGACGACGATGTGCGTGGGAACCGTAACCGTCTTGGGGTCCTGCGTCGGATCAAAGATCTCGACTTCAACTTCGTTCTTTCCGGGGGGTACGGGTTGATGGAAGTTCACGCCGTGAAAGACCGCTCTGATAAGCATCGGCTGGGCGCCCAGCGACGGATTATCGAACGTGAATTGCCCCTGCGTATCGGTCTTGGAATTGGCGACCGGCTGCATCCCGCCCTGCAACTGAATCAGAATCACTTCGACGCCGGCGCCTGCTTTGCCCGTCGTGCCGTTCTTGACGGTACCGTGAACGGTTCCCGCCTGCGCGAAGCCAAAGGGGGCGAAAGCGAGAATGAGCACGCCCATCCCTTTGCAGGTTCGCATCATCGAGCGCCACGCTCCGCGTCCGTCGGACGTGCCCCACGCGGACGCCGGACCTGCGCTTCCGTCACCTGATCGATCTCGGCAAGAACCAGCGCCGCGTCGTTCTCCAGGCCGGTCTTCATCGCCTCGAAATCGCCTTCAGAATACTTGCCGGAACGGAACTCAAACCGCAGGTCCCGCAAATTGTCGTAAATCGTATCTCGTTGCTCCATCAATTGATCCAGCTTCGTGCGATGCGGCGCGAGATCGGAAGCGTCCGGCTGAATATAAAACACAAAAAGTACCGTCGCCATCGCCAGCGCCAGGCACGCACCCAGCACGGCACCGTCTGCCGACGTAATCACCAGCGCCAAAGTCCCTGAAAATAAACTGCTGACCATCAATCCTCGGTCTCGCGTGCAACACGTTGACGCGCCCGGGCGATCATTTCAGCAGAAACACCGGACGCTACAGGCATCGCGTGAATAGGACGCTTCCTCCAACGGCTGATGATCAGTGCTACCAGGCCCGATCCCACCACCAGGTAAACCACGGGCATGGCCCACGCGATTTGACCGAAGCCGCTGTGCGGGGGTTCGACGTACACAATCGGGCCGTATTGCTGAACAAAAGACTGCAAAATCAAATCTTCGGAATCGCCTTTTAGCAAACGCTGATCGATGGTCTTCAACGTCGCCTTCGCCGTTTCGCAAGGGCCCGAAAAGGCGCCTCCAACGTGAAAGCACGTGGAAGCGGTGTCGTTGCAACCGCCGCACATGCAACGTACTTTCTTACCAAACTCGCGAGCCCGGTCGCTCTGCTGGGCGCCGGCAGGAACAGGAAGCAATGGCAGCGCAGCCGCCATCGAGAGCGCTACTGTGCAGAAGAAAGCGCCGCGCCTGCGGACCGTTCGACGCCTAATCATGGCCCTCTCGGAGTGTCGCGGAAGGCGTCAAGCCTGCGGATATTGGTAGAGCCTTAGCCGGTTGTTCGGCAGTGGAAAATACCAGGACGGACCGCCGGTTGGGAAGAAGCGTCACAATCGTGCCCAGGACGACGATTGCGCCCCCCAGCCAGATCCATTTCACCAGCGGATTCAAATAGGCGTGGATTACCGGAGTCTGGGTCTCCGGGCTCTGCCCCGCATATACGACATAGAGGTCGTCCCGAAGCGTCGAATAAATAGCCACCATCGTTCCGGATTCCTGGTTCGTCTGGAAAAAACGTCGTTCCGGATACAGCATCATCAGCGGCTTGTTGTCCCGCATTACCTCCACAACCATGCGCTCAGCGGTATAGTTCTTCTCGGGCTTGGACTCGAAGCTCTGCAAGAGCAGGTTGTAGCGCCCGATTTGTATCGTTGACCCGATCTGCATCTCTTTTTGTACGTCTTTGTTGAACGCGGCCCCCGCCAAGCCAACAAAAATCAGCACCATACCCATATGGACGATGTACCCGCCGTACCGCCGGGTGTTGCGCATGGTCAGATCGACGGCGGAGCTGGCGAATGACGCGCCAGACCTCGCTCGAATTACTCTGGCGCCGCGATAGAACTCCATGAGAATTGTGGTGGCCACAAAAACGCACAACACCAGACAGATCAGCGAATAAAACTCGTGAAAGCCGAGAGCAAATACAATTACTCCCATGGCCAGACTAAACAGCGACGGCCAGCCAAAATTGCGCTTCAAACTGTCCGCCGAAGTCTTACGCCAGGCCAGCAAAGGGCCCACGCCGGTAAGAAACAGAAGCAGCAATCCGATCGGAATGTTCACTTTATTAAAGAATGGCGCCCCGACGCTGATCCGCGATCCCGACAACCATTCCGAAAACACCGGGAACAAAGTTCCGGACAGCACCGCCACGCAGGAAACCAGCAAAATCAGATTGTTAAAGAGAAAGCTCGATTCGCGCGAAACGATCGCATCCAGTTGATTCTCGCTCTTCAGATAATCGCGATTCTTTACGTAAGCCACGAAGCATACGACGAGAATGAGCGCCAAAAATCCCACAAACCAATTGCCGATGCTCGACTGTGCAAACGCATGCACGGAACTGACGATTCCGCTGCGGGTAAGCGTCGTCCCCAAAATGCACAGCATGAACGTCAGAAAGACCAGCCAGACGTTCCAAACTTTCATCATCCCGCGTTTTTCCTGCATCATTACCGAGTGCAGAAACGCTGTCCCCGTCAACCATGGCAGCAAGGACGCGTTCTCAACAGGGTCCCAACCCCAATAGCCGCCCCAACCGAGAACTGCGTACGCCCAATGCGCGCCGAGCAGCACGCCAGCTGTCTGAAAGCACCATGCGATCATGGTCCACTTGCGCGTCAGATGAATCCATTTTTCGCCGGGATACCGCGCCAGCAAAGCCCCGAGAGCAAACGCAAATGGAATCGTGAAGCCTGTATATCCCGAATAAAGATTGGGCGGGTGGATCACCATCTCCGGATATTGCAGCAGCGGGGTTAGGCCATTACCGTCCGCCCGGGTAAAGATCTCCAGCGCCCCATTCGCTCCGGGGGTCGCCAAAACCTTGAAAGGGCTGGCCACAAAATTATTGAGGGTCAAAAAGAAAATCTGTACGCCGGCTAGTACGACGCCAACGTAAGGCATCAGTTCTCCGTTTTTGTTCCGATACGCAAACAACGCCGAGAAAACATAAATCGCCAGTAGGAAGCTCCAGAAAAGCAACGAGCCTTCCTGACCCGACCACAGCGCCGCAATCTTGTAAAAAGTAGCAAGATCGCGATTGCTGTGCGCGACCACGTAGGCCACCCAATAACTGTCGCTGAAAAAGAGATAAACCAGGCTGAACGTGGCGATGAAAATTAGCCCGCAGGTCGCCATCCCCGCTTGCCGTGCGCTCTTAACTAGGAGGGGGTGGCGCGTTCGTATCGCGAAGATACCGCCTACGAACGCATATATCGCACAGACGAAGGCCAACAGGAGTGCAAATGATCCGAATACATCCACCTAAAACCAACCTTCCCCAGGCAGCGTTGGGCGCACTGCCATCTTACATTGTACTGCTGCGCTGCTCAGACTCCGCCCCAGTTTGGGCGGATTTTGCGGGCGGCCCAGCCGTCGGCGCCGCCTCGTACTTGGACGCGCACTTAGCCTGCACCTGCTCTGCAACAAAACTGCCATTTTTCGCGAGGCTGCCCTCGACCAGCGCCTGGGATTTGTCCACAAATGTATCCGGCAAAGGATCGCTGCCAACATAGCTCACCGGAAGAGATTTTCCCTCTCCCAAAAGGACAAACTCAACCCGCCCAGGCAATCGGTGAATGCTTCCGGGCTCGACAGTTCCGCCCACGCGCAACCGGTGACTCCGAGCATTTCCCTGCAATTCGGACAATTCGGCGATGGTGTGATAGTAGGTCTTACTTTCGCCGTAACCCAGCCAAGCCAAAAAGGCCATCGACACTACGATGACCCCAATCCCGACCGCGAATTTTACTTGTCTTTTCACAGGCAAAATGCCGCCCAGCGGAACCTCACGCTGCGCGCGATTCTATCATAGCTCTAATTCAGCGATAGCGCCCACAAGGCCAAGTACCCCTCGCCCGACCGTACAGGTCCCGTTCAGGGTTGGTAGCGCCGGCTTGCCCTGAGGATCGAAGCGCATCCTTCCGGCTCTTCGCCAACCACGTTCCAGAGCCATAGCCCAATTCAAGCCTCCCTCAAACGTGCCGCCAATAGTTCGGACCCGCGAATGTCCAAATCAAACGGCTTGCCCTCATTGAGCACCACTCCACAGTTCAGAACACTTTCTGAAATCGATCCGAGCAGCGGCTCAAGCAAGCTCGAAATCGGCACGACCCGCTTCGGCCTCAACGACCGCCGAATCCGTGCCAGCAAAGCGGGAAGTCGCGACCGCAGCAGTGCCTGCACTGCCGCTGGATTGTCGGTGCCAGCATTGAGTGGACATTCCAGGACGTACGTCAGCAGGTATCCTCCCCGCTGGAATTCCGCCAGGGTCGCCTCGGCTGATTTCCCGTCTTGGGAAATTCCGCTTGCGGTCAGCGCATTCTTGCCTTCGCGCAAGAACCCGCCGGTTTTTGGAGCCGCATACAAGAACTCGGCATCATCCCCAGGCACAAACGCGCCCAACAACACCGTTCCGATATGCACCGGCCGGTAGCGGGTAGTCCATTCCAACCGCTGCAACCGCTTGGCGATATGCTCGGAAGAAGCCTGCTGGCCGCAGCCATCACAAAGAAGCTCAGTATTGGTCATCAAGCCCTGCTGGAATCGTAATCGAGCCGAAGCACAAAGCGCAAACCACCACGAATGTACGCCACCAGAATTCCCCGTTCCAATGGTTGCTTCGATCGAGACTCGTTGAGGGACACCTAAGCCTTTTGGAATCACATTCATGCAAAATGCTCCGCCCCTATCTCCTTTGTTTTGATATTCATGTAGAAACACCGGGGGTGGGGGGCACAACAGCTTGGCATCACGCATCAAGACAGAAGGAGCGTGGATTGTTGCTTAACAACCTGAAGGTGGTTGGCTATCTGGACGCCGTTGGTGGCGCCGACTTGCCCTGAGGACCGCAGGGCGTCCTGTCGGCTCTGTGGAAACCGCAAACTCTACTGGCTAACGGGAGCGTCGGAAGGTAGTTTGGCCCGCAGGCACCACTTGAGTTCTTGGCTAAGCTCCGTAATTTCCATCCCGGCCATCACGATAAACTTGCAACTCAACATCTCTCTCGGCTCATCATCATCGGGCAATTGGCAAGAAACGCGGCAGTATTGGCATTCCTGGTTCCAACAAAACCTGCCATACGGGATCGTTTCCGGGCTGATGAACTGGAAGCAGCGCAGGAGCGAGTTCCGTTCCGGCACCTGGAACTTTTTCCCGTGGATGGTAATCTCCACGAGCTTTTCATACGGACGGAACGGTTCCGACATGGTGAGTACTGTTCTCCTGCACCGGCCGCTGGTTTCGCGGCACCCTTCCCAAGAACCGGCGCGCTTTGCATGATGACAACCCCAGAATAAACCCCGCATGAAGGCGCTACAACGCTAGCTGTAGAGGACGTAGCGAATATGCTACCGGGGAGGAACAGGCTGCCGTAGGCAGAAACCTCTGATTTGGTTCAGCTTCCCAGGTCGAAAAATTGCCCCATCTTGCGGAACTTCTCATAGCGGGCGTCAAGCAGATCCTTGGTTGATTCGTTCGTGAGGGCCACCAGTTGCCGGTCAAGCACAATATCGAGCAGGCGCGCGGCGGCTTCATACGACGTGTGCGCGCCACCTTCGGGTTCCGGCACGATTTCGTCGACAATCCCCAATTCTTTCAAATCATTCGCGGTGATCTTCAGGGCCACTGCGGCAGTCTCGGCCTTGGACGCATCGCGCCACATGATCGCCGCGCAACCCTCCGGCGAAATGACCGAGTAAAAGCTGTTCTCGAGTATATTCACGCGATCCCCGACTGCAATCGCTAAGGCGCCGCCCGATCCGCCTTCGCCGGTGACCGTCACAATGATTGGGACCGGCAGGCGCGCCATCTCCCGTAAATTCTTAGCGATCGCTTCGGCCTGGCCACGCTCTTCGGCATCGATACCAGGATAAGCCCCCTGCGTATCGATAAAGGTGAAAACGGGTTTGCTAAACTTTGCCGCCAGTTCCATGACGCGTAGCGCTTTGCGGTATCCCTCCGGCTTCGGTTGGCCGAAATTTCGTACCAGCCGCTGCTTGGTGTCGCGGCCCTTCTGATGGCCGATGACCGCCACTGCTCGCCCGTGAAATTTCGCCAAGCCCGCCACGATCGCTTTGTCATCGCCGTAGGCGCGGTCACCGTGCAATTCCACAAAATCCGTGAACAACAGTCCGATAAAATCCTGGGTGTAGGGGCGCTGAGGATGCCGTGCGATCTGTGCGCGCTGCCACGGACCCAGATGGGCATAGAACTCGTGGCGGAGCTCCGCGACTTGCTGGCGAATTCGTTCGAGCTCCGCTTCGGCGGTCGGGCTATTGGCGAGTTGTCGCAGATCTTCGACGTCTTTTTCCAGACGTTCAATCGCCAGCTCCCGGTCGCCGGGCGTCGTGCTCGGCTGAATTTTATGTTTGTGCGCCATTACATCACTAGGTCAATCGACTGGCCGCCGCAAACTTCACGAATCGCCGTCACCAGTTCCGCGGACAGCTGCACTCGACGCTGCACTTCCATTTGTGCAACGGTTCCGTCCGGACTAAGCAGGTCGAAGATTACCGGATTTCGGCCCGGGAAGGACGCGAATATATCTTGGAGGCGTTCCACCACATCGTCCGGACAATTCTCCAGGTTCATGCGGATGCGCACGCTCGACGCCGGTTGCGATTCGGCGAGACCTTCCATTAAACGCGCTTCTTGAAGCGACAACCGCGTTCCCGACTCTTCGACCTGCACCCGAACCTTCATCAACAACGGCACGCGAGGTTTCAAGGTATTTTCCAGCTTGCCGAATGCTTCCGGGAATGCCAGGAGTTCCTGAATCCCGGTCATATCCTGAATCGTATAAATGGCCCAACGGGCGCCCTTCCTGGAGCGCATCGGGCGTACACCCACGATTAACGCTGCCACTGTAATTTCTTTGCCGTTGCGTTGCCCCTCCACTTCGCCAAGCGACACCGTCTTCATTTCCGTCAAACGGGACGCGTACTTCGCCAGTGGGTGACCCGAAACGTAAAAGCCGAGCATAGCGTATTCGCTGGTGAGCCGTTCCTCCTCGCTCCAAGGAGCGGCGTCGCGCATCTCGAACGCCACCGGCGCGGGTGCGGCGGCGGTTCCAAATAATCCGTGTTGCCCGGATTCCCGAATGCGCGTGGCCCGCTGCAATGCTGCGACGGCGTCGTCTACCGACGCTAGCATGCTCTCGCGCGGACCGAGCGAATCCACAGCGCCGGATTTGATCAAGCTCTCAAACACCCGCTTGTTCAGGAAGCGCGACTCGATCCGCTCGCAGAATGCGTATAACGACCGGAATTCGCCCTGACTCAGGCGCGATTCGCGAATGGCCTTGGCGGTGTTTTCGCCAACGTTCTTGATTGCCGCAAGCCCGAACCGAATCGCTTCACCCACGGGTGTGAAGTACAAATCACTTTCGTTCACGTCCGGGGGAAGGATCGAAATGCTCATGCCTCGTGCTTCGTTGATGTATTTCACGGCCTTGTCCGCGTTGCCCGTTTCCGACGTCAGCAGCGCAGCCATGAATTCCACCGGATAGTGCGTCTTCAGATAGGCCGTCTGATAGGCCAACAATGCGTAGGCGCAGGAGTGCGATTTGTTGAAGCCATAGCCCGCGAATTCCTCCATCAAGTTGAAAATCCGCTCGGCCTTTTTCTCTGGAATCTTGTTGGTCGCGCAGCCAATCATAAACTTCGCCCGCTGCGCAGCCATTTCTTCTTTCTTCTTCTTGCCCATGGCGCGGCGCAGGATGTCGGCTTCTCCAAGCGAAAAACTCGCCAGCTTGTTGGCGATCTGCATGACTTGTTCTTGATACAAGATCACGCCGTAGGTTTCTTCCAGAATATCCTTCAGTTGCGGAAGTTCGTAGCTGACCTTCGTCTTGCCATGCTTGCGGTTGATGAAGTCGTCGATCATGCCGCCCTGAATCGGGCCAGGACGGTACAGCGCGTTGAGTGCCGTCAAATCTTCAATGCGCGTGGGTTGATACCGCCGCAAGATGTCCCGCATGCCGTGCGATTCAAACTGGAAGATCGCAGTCGTGTCGCCGCGCGTGAACAGTTTGTAAGTGTCAACATCATCCAGCAACAAAGTGTCGAGATCGACTTTAATCCCGCGATTCTGTTCGATCATCCGCACGGTATCGTGCAACACGGTAAGCGTCGTCAGACCCAGAAAATCCATCTTCAGTAGACCGATGCGCTCCAGCGCGTTCATGTCGTACTGCGTCGTGATTTCGTCGCGATTCGTTTTGTACACCGGGACAACGTCGGTGAGCGGTCTCGATGAGATAACGACACCCGCGGCATGAGTTGAAGCGTGCCGCGATAGGCCCTCAAGCCGAAGCGCCACAGCCATCAAATCCTTTAATCGGTCGTCGCTATTGACCGCCGCCTTTAATTGCGGCGATTCCACCAGTGCTTTCTCCAGTTCGATTCCTAATGTAGTAGGGATCAGCTTGGCCAGACGGTCGACTTCCCCGTACGGAATATCCATCGCGCGGCCAACGTCCTTGACTGCCGCCTTTGCTGCCATCGTCCCGAAGGTGATGATCTGCGCGACGTTTTCGCGACCGTATTTTTGCGTCACGTACTCAATCAACTCGCCGCGCCGCCGCATGCAGAAGTCGATGTCGATGTCGGGCATGGAAACGCGTTCCGGATTCAGGAAGCGCTCGAAAAGCAGATTGTATTGCAAGGGGTCAACGTCGGTGATCCGGAGGGCATAACTTACCAGGCTGCCGGCCGCCGATCCGCGTCCCGGCCCGACAGGAACATCCTGGGTGCGCGCGTAATGAATAAAATCCCAGACGATCAGAAAGTAGCCCTCGTAACGCATCTGCTGAATCATCTGGATTTCCGACGTCAGCCGGCGCTCGTATTCCGACAGCGGGTTGTGCAGCATGTCTTGCTGCGCCAGCCGTTCGAGGATGGGCACCCGTGCGGCAAATCCTTCGCGCACCACTTTCTCAAAATAACTCCCGGCTGTATGTCCCGCCGGAACTTTGAATTCCGGAAATGGATTCGGGACGCGCTCAACCTTCACATTGCAGCGTTGCGCGATATCCACAGTACGGCTCACCGCATCTGGAACTTCGCGAAACACCTGCGCCATCTCTGCCGCCGTTTTGAAGTAAAACTGATCGGTGGCAAATTTCATGCGATGCGTATCGCTCATGGTCTTGCCGGTCTGAATACACAGCAAGACTTCTTGCGCGTGCGCATCCTCATGATGCAGATAATGGCAGTCGTTGGTAGCGACCAGCGGAATGCCGGTCTCTTTGGAGAGACGGACCAGTTCGCGATTCACGCCCTTTTCAATTTCCAGTCCCTGATCCTGAATCTCCAGAAAGAAATTGTTCTTTCCAAAAACATCGCGCAGGCGATACGCGTTCTCGCGCGCCAGGTCGTATTTCTCCTCTACGATGGCCTCGGTGACCGGCCCACGCAGGCATGCCCCTAGCGCGATCAAACCCTTGCTGTGCTTGGACAGCAGGTCATAATCAATTCGCGGTTTGTAGTAAAAGCCTTCCAGAAAACCAGCGGAAACCAGCTTGATCAGGTTGTGATAGCCCTCTAGCGATTCACACAGCAGCACCAGATGGTTGCTGCCTCGCCCGCCTGAAGGCTCAGCCTCGCCGCGATCTTGACCGTTACCACCGCCATTTCCTTTTTCTCCGCGGTCGTGCCTACTTCCCTTCGCCACGTACACTTCGCACCCGATGATTGGCTTTACGTCACGCTTGCTCGCTTCGTAAAAGAAGTTCGCAGCGGCAAACAGGTTGCCGTGGTCGGTGATGGCCACCGCCGGCATCTTTTGTCGAGACGCTTCGTCTAAAAGCTCGCTGGTTTCGCAAGCGCCATCGAGCAGGCTGTAATCGGTATGAACGTGAAGATGAACGAACTGCGGTGGACCCATGGAACTCGATTCTAAATCTCTGCGAAGAGAATTGCGACCAGCATTCTGAAGTTTCCCACAGGCTAGGCGGTTTCACCGGAGTGGTCGCTGCAAACGAGCTACTTGCGGCCGCTGCTCTTTTTTGCCGACGCTGCGGCTTTCGCGTGGCTGACTGGCGCGGCGGGCTTCCCTGCTTGTTTCCCCGCTGCGACTCGATCCTTATGCTGTGCCTTAATGGCGGCTTTTCCAGCGGCGCTGCCGTGTGGCTTGGTGGCTTCGGGCGCCGGGTGAGCTTTATCCGCTGATTTTGCCGGCTTCTTCTCTTTCTCTTTTTTCTTCGGCACCTCTTTGATGCCAGAAAGCTTCCGCAAAATCTTTTCCCGCTCCTCGGGAGTCTTGCCGCGGCCTGTAAGTTGTGCCGCGAACACCTGCTCGACGATGTCGTCGAATTTCGCGCCCCTCGGCATACCCAAAGCCTCAAGCTCGCTGGCGACGCCAGGTAGACCGATCCGGACCGGCCGCCATTTGTTCAAATATGCTCGAATCTTCGACAGCGCCGCCGAGTTCGAGGACTCCGCAAGCAAATAGGCGATCTCGTCCAGCGGCATCTGCTCCAGGAAGCGGTAAGCATCGATGGGAGCATTCATCTTCTTGCCGATCAATTCCTTCTGTTTGTCCAGCGCCTCCTCTGCAAAACCCAGAGCCGTTTCGATTTCCGCCGAGCGATATCCGGCCTTGGAAAGCGCCGCACTCTGCTCGCGGTCCTTGAGCTTTCCCAATACCGCAAGCAACATCGGCGCACCCATGCGAGGACGGAACCCCGCCGTGAACATATCTTCGCGAACCTTCATCAGTCGCCCGATGGCATCGTAGTCGGGATGCCGCTTCGCGAGGTTGGGATTCACGGCCTCCAGCAAATGGTGCTGCTCCCAGGCCTTCAGCACGACGGCCGGCCTTTCTTCGCGCGCCACCGCCCGCAATTCACCTCCGGCGTCCTCGGGCGTGATCGTGTGATGCAGATCGCGCTCGATGGCCAGATCAAACCATTCCTGCGTGCGTGATTCTGGTTTGAAACCCATGCGCGCCGAAAATCGCAGGACGCGAAGCAAGCGCACTGGCTGGTTCGTAAAACTATGGATCGTCAGCGCCCGGACTTCACCGCGCTCGATATCGGACAAACCGTTCGTAGGGTCAAGCAGCAAGCCGCGCGATGCCGGATTCAGCGAGATCGCGATCGAGTTAAGCGAAAAGTCGCGCCGCCGCAAGTCCTCCATGATCGTGGACCAGCGGAGTTCGGGACGCGTCCCAGGCCGCACGTAATGATCGTCCCGCGCCGCCGAAATGCTACCCTCCACGTCGCCGGCAAACAGGACTTCGATATGTCGCAATTTCTCGTCTTCCACAAGAATCTTCGCGCCGCCCTTCTCCAATTCTCGCGCGATTTTCGTGGGATTCCCTTCGACCGTGAAGTCGAGATCACGGAGCGATGCCCCCGTGATCAGGTCGCGTACCGTGCCGCCCGTCAAATACAGATTGAATCCCATAGCGGCGGCGAGTTCCTGCACCCGCAACATCACCGCGCGCTGTTCCGGCGACAGCCGGCTTTCCAACAGGAACATATAGTCTGGCATTGCTCTCCTTCACCTTCCGGGTGTCCGCGCGATTCGTCGCAAGGAAGGAATGACACGTTATTCCTTCCTTGCATGCCGGCCGCGTCGGTGCCCGCTCTGCGTTTCCTTGGTCCAGCCCGCTACGCGCGCGGGTGGTGTGCCTTGTAAATCTGCTTCAACCGCTCCTCGACAACGTGCGTATAAATTTGCGTGGTGGAAATATCGGCGTGACCCAACATCAATTGCACCGACCGCAGATCCGCGCCCCGCTCCAGCAGATGCGTCGCGAAACTGTGTCGCAACATGTGCGGCGTCAACGCCACCCGCAATCCCGCGCGTCGGCCGTACGCCGACAATATCTTCCAGACCCCTACCCGGCTCAAGGCCACACCTCGACGATTCACAAAAAGCGCCGTACTGTTCAGCGCCTTGGCCTGCCGCAGCATTGCGGGGCGCGCCTCTTGCAAGTACTTGTCTACCATGGTCAATGCCTTGCGTCCGACCGGAACAATGCGCTCTTTGTCGCCTTTGCCGATGCAACGGACACAACCAGCCTTACTGTCCAGATCGCCGACCCGTAGTCCGACTAGCTCCGAGACACGCAGGCCAGTGGAATACAACACTTCGAGCATGGCGCGATCGCGTAAACCCAAGGCAGTTTTAGCGTCCGGCTGATCCAGTAAACGCTCCACATCTTCAAGCCTCAAATAGCCCGGCAACGATCGCCGGATCTTCGGCGACTCCAGGTTTATCGATGGGTCCGTAACAATCAATTCCTGAATCTGCGCGAACCGGAAAAAATTCCGCAGCGTCACCAGTTGCCGGGCCACCGTCCGGCTCTCCAGATTGTTCCGGTACAGGCTGGCCAGAAAGTCCACCAGATCGTCCCGGCTAACCGTTTCCAGAGCCAGCTTGCGCTTTTTGGCGAAACCCTCAAACTTCACCAGGTCGCGGCGATAGGCCTCGACGGTGTTCGCCGACAGGCCCTTCTCCACTCTCACATGGGTTACAAACGACGCGATGGTGGCCGATATCTCCATCAAACCTCCACGTACGCTTCGCCGCTGCGATTTTTCCGCGTCGCGATCCCGTAAATCTCTTCCATCTCATGACACCGGAATATCCACGCTAGCCCCAGATACAAGGCGGTTGCGCCACCGAGCAATCCCGCGAACACCAACAGTTGAATGTATCCCCTCGAATACATAGTAAACTGCGTGTAGTGCACCGCAAACCAGCAAGCCACACCCATGATCGCGGAACACAAAAATATTCGGGAGAACGATGACAGGATTTCCCGCGTTCCCAAAACGCCGTGTCGCAGCCGGAAAATGATAAACAAGGCAAAGAAATCGAAATAGCACGCCAGTGCCGTCGCCAGAGCTGGTCCCCCGTTTTGCACGCGTGCGAACAACGCCGTCTTCAGAAACAGAATGTTCAGCAGAATGTTGATCAACATGGAGATCGCCGCCACGATCACCGGCGTTCTCGTATCCCTCGTCGAATAGAAAGCCGGAACGATCAGCTTTACGGTTGCCAATCCAGGCAGGGCGATCGCGTAATAGAGCAGCGCTCGCGCCGTCAGACGCGTAGACGCCGCCACGAATTGCCCGTGTTGGAACAGAACGCGGATGATCGGCTCGCGAAGAATCATCAGCCCCAGCATCGCCGGAATGGTGATGAACGCCACGATCCGCACCGAGAACGTGAGCGTTTTCTTTAATCCCACGTAGTCGTTCGCCGCCGCCTGGTGCGACATCATCGGCAGAATCGCCGTCGCTACCGCAATGGCATATCCGCCCAGTACGAGTTCCATGACGCGATCGGCCAGGTACAGAGCCGTCAAACTCCCCGGAGGCATTACGGCCGCCGTGGCGAATCGTGTATCGACCAGCAGGTTGATCTGCCCGATCCCGATTCCGAACAGCCGCGGAATCATCAAACGCGCCACGTTTTTAATTCCCGGATGCGAAAAAGAAATCCCAAACTTGAACGTCATTCCCTTCCGCACCAACGTCGGCACCTGGATGAGAAATTGCAACACTCCGCCGACCAGCACGCCCACCACAATCGCTGTCTGCGGATCGTGAAAATATTTCCAGACCGCGCCCACCGAAAATACGATGGTCGCCGCATTCCAAATGATCGGTGTTGCCGCGGGCAGTCCAAAAATATGAAAGCAATTCAAAATGCCCATGGCCAGCGCGGCCAGTGCCACGAAGAACAGATAAGGAAAAACGACGCGATTCAGTTCGATCGCCAGGGGCACCGAAGGACTGTTTCCGGCAAACAAGTGCACCACGAAGGGCGAAAACACCATCCCCAAAATGGTGATGATCGCAACCATCAGGGCCAGCGTCCAAAACAATTTGTTCGCGAAATCCCAGACGTCCTCTTCCGACTTTTCTCGCATGTACGTGGTGAAAACGGGGATAAACGACGCCGTCATCGAACCCTCGGCCACCAGTCGCCGAAAAAGATTGGGAATCCGGTATGCCAGGTTGTAAGCGTCCCCGACATACGTCGCGCCCAGGAGCAAAGCGATCCGCTGATCTCGGACGTAACCGAGAATGCGGCTTGCGATGGTGACCAGCGAGATGATCGAGGCGGACTTGAGGATCTGCTTTTTTTCGGTCAACGGGCGGCGCTCCGGGGCCCTAACCCTAATGAAAACAATGAGTTGACAGGAAAATCGTGCTTAACATAACATAGATTGTGACATTTCGCAAACAGTGAAGTTTTGGGCGTACTGAATCTTTGAAAACTCGCTCCCCAGCCTCTACGCACAAGAAAGTGGTGGTCACGCTCGTCGACAGGAAGACCCTGCGCGGCTACCTCAACCCAACCCATTTGGGCCAGACTGACCCGGTTGACCTGCTGACACCCGACGGCGAGCACGAGCAAACCCCGCTGAGCAAGGTTCGCGCTATCTACTTCGTCCGCGAGTTTTCCCACGACTACGAGCCTGAGCGCAAAGCCTTCCTCAGCAGGCCAAAATTGGACGGCTTATGGGTGCGTCTGCGCTTCAACGACGGCGAGACGCTAGAGGGCGTAGTCCCAAACGACCTACTCTCGCTGCTCGACAATGGTCTGCAGATCACGCCTCCCGACTTGAACTCCACAACCGACCGCATCTTCGTGCCTCGCTCGGCCCTTTCTGAAGTGACCGTCCTGGGAGTAGTCGGCATCGCACGCCGCAAACCTCCCGCACCGGCCGTGGCCGCGCAACCCCGCCTGTTCACAGAGTAGTTCGGCCGCCTGTACTTCCCGCTTTCCGCTGTGCGAGACTCACACTCTGACAATCAGGAGCCGTGCCCATGAATCTTTCCGAAATTGCCCAGAAGCTTGGCTGCCGCCTGGAAGGCGCGCCCGAGGCTCCCAAACTGGAAATCCACAGCGTGGGCGGAATTGAGCAGGCCCAGCCCGGACAAATCACCTTCCTCGCTAACAAGCGATACTTCCCCCTGCTGCGATCCACACGAGCCGCAGCCGTGCTGATCGAAGACGGCGTTGCGCTTGACCGCGATCCCGGTCTCCCGCCGCTTGCTGCTCTCCGCACAACCAACCCCTATCTCGCCTTCGCCCACGCCATTGAGCTCTTCTATCAGTCGCCGAAGTACGAACCGGGTGTGCATCCGACCGCCGTGATCGCCAGAACTGCCCGAGTCCCCGAAGGCGCTCACGTCGGTCCATACTGCTTCGTCGACGAAGACGTAGAAATCGGCGACAACGCCGTGCTGCACAGTTTCGTGAGCATTTATCAGGGAGCCAAGATCGGTAGCCACTTTTTTGCCCACGCGCACGCCGTCGTTCGCGAACACTGCCGAATTGGCAACCGCGTCATCCTGCAAAACGGCGCGATAATCGGCGGCGACGGCCTAGGTTACGCCAAACAGAAAGACGGTACCTGGTACAAGATGGCTCAATCCGGCCCTGCCGTCCTCGAAGACGACGTGGAAGTGCAGTCGAACTCGTGCGTCGATCGCGCCACAGTTGGCGAGACCCGCATCGGCCGCGGCACCAAACTCGACGATCTCGTTTTGGTAGGCCACGCCTCGCAACTAGGGGCAAACAACATGATCTGCGGGCAGACTGGTCTCGCGGGCTCCACCAAAATCGGTGACAACTGCATTTTCGCCGGGCAAGCCGCCTCCTCTGGCCACCTCACCGTCGGTGACCGCGTCATCGTCACCGCACAAAGTGGACTTCCCCGCGACGTTCCCTCCGACTCCATCCGCTCCGGCTCACCGGCCGTCGACAACCGTCTCTGGCTGAAATACACCGCGGCGCTAAATCGCCTGCCGGAACTCCAGAGACGAGTCCGCGAGTTGGAATCAGAAATCGAGAAACTGAAGCAAAGCTGAGGGGGCTGATTTTATCGCGGAAATCGCAACCGATACATTCTAGGCCGCTCCAGGAAACCCGACAGGACGTTGGTCGGGTGGCAGTCCAGCCGCCAAAGCATCGTGGACCTTCCTGTTGAGCTCGTCTCTCTGCTCAAAGCTGTACGCCGACACGTCGATGGGATCGAGAAATTCCACCAGAATTTCTCCCGGGTGAATCTGAAGCGACCGCTTCTCCATCACGCGGTGAGCTCCTGAGCACGCCACCGGTACGATCGGGACTCCAGCCTTTATTGCCATGACCACCGCGCCTTTTTTGAAGTCCTGCAATCGACCGTCCGGACTACGAGTGCCCTCGGGATAAATCAAAAACGATTGCCCAGCTTTGAGAGAATCGATCGCTTTCTCCAAACTCTCGAGCGCGGAGTCGCGCTCGTTGCGATTGACCGGAATAAACCGCGCCAAAAGAAAAGCTTGTCCGACGATCGGATATTTAAACAGCGATTCCTTCAGCAGGATCGCGATGCGCCGCGGGATCGCTCCGACGACCGCCGGAGCATCCGCGGAACTCGTATGGTTGGCCACAAACAAGCAAACCCCGGGAGGAATTCTCTCGATTCCGGCAACCCGCACGCGCACGCCCGCAGTGCGCACGAAAAACATCACCCCGTTGATACCCGCCCAATACAAGGGATCGGGATTCCGACTAATGAGCGTATAGACAAGCAACGGCGGCCCGACCAGCAGGATGTAGATCGACAGAAACACCCCGATAAAGAGCGTGCGAAACATAGATAGAGAACTAGCCTCTACGACCCAGGCAAACACGCATCCCGTAGCGTTCGTCAGTGAATCGAAGCCGTTACCGGTTGGGTCACGCCACGCAAAAGCCCTTCACGGATGTGCACAGCCTGCTCGCTCGCGTACGGTTGTTCCGCTAGCCGATAAAAAGTGTCCACGTCCTCACCGAGCCGCAGTTCCACGCCGATATTTCTATACTCCCGGCGTATTCCCAATTTCACCGCGTTCCCTTTTTTCTGGCTGAACAGCCAGTGCTCCAGACTGCGCGGAGGCTCCGCCCCATTCCAACTCGTGATCACATCATCCACACGCACTCCAGCCTGGTCCGCAACGCCATTGGGATCGACGCTCCGCACCACCAACGAACCGTTTTGGTCCCGACCGGCGGAAAACCCAATCGCCGGATGTCGCCGCTCCACGGGTTTCAATTCGAGTCCCGCCAAACCAAATACCTGTCGATACGGCAGAGGCTCCGTACCTGCTACATACTTTTGGAAGAACTCCTCGAACGAGCCGCCTGCAATCTTCTCGGCGGTCAAGCGAACATCCAGACTGTCGCGATACGCTCGATTCTTTGCGCCGTATTCGAGGTTCATCGATCGCAATACATCATCCAAGCTCTTTTCGTTCCGCGTGCGGTCGCGAATCAAAATATCCAGAAGAGCTCCCAATATTTGGCCCTTCGTGTAATACGAAACGCTGTTTTGGGACCGGTTGTAGAGAGGGTATTTTTCCAACCATGCGTCCAAGCTCGACTGTTCGGCACTCTGCCATCGATTGGCGGCCCGCCCTTCCAATTCGCTGATCTGCTCGCCCAGGTCCTCGTAGAATTGCGCCTTGCTCCAGAGACCAGTTCGCACCAGGGTGTACGAAGCGTAAGTGTTCGTGACGCCCTCGGCGAACCACAACGCGCGGGTGTACTGCTCTTGCGTGTAATCGATAGGGTCCAGCGTGACTGGATGAATCCGTTTCACATTCCACAAATGAAAGAATTCATGCGCAGCCACATTGTCGAAATCCTCGTCCGACCGCACCGAAATCGCGGTCGAATTGGTATGTTCCATCCCGCCGCCCGCTCCGGTCGCCGCTTTTCCAAAATGCACGAAAAATGTGTAGTGCGGATACGGTGCGCCCTCCATCAACTTCACTTCGTAGGCGCAGATTCGGCGAAGATCGTCTTCCACACGCTTCTTCCTCCAGTCGTCGCCGTGAATAACGGCTCG
>Ga0137403_10000043_pt3 | contig 39324 bp, 36 predicted proteins | sample CZOMad2_1_16fung_FD_122057 | JGI IMG/M metagenome (GOLD analysis project Ga0137403, IMG submission 122057) | Vadose zone soil fungal communities from Angelo Coast Range Reserve, California, USA - CZOMad2_1_16fungal (Hybrid Assembly) | ecosystem: Environmental > Terrestrial > Soil > Vadose zone...
TTCCGGGTCCTCGACGGCGGCGTGCCGCAGCAGGTGGTGCGCTGGGAGCGGGTGACCGACCTGCCGGTCTCGGTCGCGCTCCTGATCGACACCTCGGCCTCCATGGTCAAGAGCCTCCCCGAGGCCCAGCGCGCCGCCCTGGGGTTCCTCCGGGCCACCGTCTCGCCGCGCGACAAGGCGGCCCTCGTCCCCTTCAACGAGAGTCCCCGCCTGGCGGTCAAGCTGACCAACGACCTGCCGTCCCTGGCCGGCGCCCTGGCCGGCCTCCAGGCCGAGCGTGGCACGGTGCTCTGGGACAGCCTGGTCTTCGGCCTCCACTACCTCCAGGGGGTGCGCGGCCAGCGCGCCCTCCTCCTCTTGACCGACGGCGGCGACCGGTCGAGCCACTTCTCCTTCGACGAGGCCCTGGAGTTCGCCCGCCGCTCGGGGGTGGCCCTCTATACCGTCGGCCTCGCCGTCAGCAAGCTCGACGTCGAGGTCCGGCACCACCTCACCCGTCTCGCCTTTGAGACCGGCGGCAGGAGCTTTTTCCCCGAGGCGGCGAGCGACCTGACCGCCATCTACGCCGGCATCCAGGAGGAGCTGCGCTCCCGCTACCTCCTGGTCTACCAGCCCACCGTGCCGGGCAAGCCGGGCGAGTACCGGCCGGTTTCCGTTCAGATCGACCGCCCGGGGGTGACGGTCGAGGCCCTTCGCGGGTACTATCCCTAGGCGCCGAGCCCCATCCATCCTGGTACGTGGCCGGCATCCTGGGATGCCCATGCGAATCCTCGTAGTGGATGATGAGAAAGATCTTGCCGAGTCCCTCGCCCTGGGGCTGACGGCCGAGGCCTACGCCGTCGACCTGGCCCACGACGGGCCGACGGCCGACGAGCTGGTGGCGGTCAACCCGTACGACCTGGTGGTCCTCGACTGGCGGATCCCGCCCCCCTCGGGGATCGAGCTGCTGCGCTCCTGGCGCCGCCAGGGGTTGACCATGCCGGTGATCATGCTGACCGGGAGGACCGACGTCGCCGACAAGGTGAGCGGCCTGGACACCGGGGCCGACGACTACCTCACTAAGCCCTTCTCCTTCCCCGAGCTCCTCGCCCGGGTGCGCAGCCTCCTGCGCCGCCGCGACCGGCCGCTCGATCAGGAGCTGCGGGCCGGCGACCTGGTCATGGACCGCGCCACGCGCCGGGTGACGGTGGGAGGCGAGGTCCAGGAGCTCACCCGCCAGCAGTTCGCTCTCCTCGAATACCTGCTGAAACACAAGGACGAGGTGGTGACCCGCACCGACCTCGCCGACCACGTCTGGGACGGCTCGCTCGACTCCTTCTCGAACCTCGTCGACGTCGCCGTCCACCGGCTGCGCCAGAAGATCGACGGCGAGCGCGACAAGCGCCTCCTCCATACGATCAAGGGGGCCGGCTACATGCTGCGGAGCGAACGGTCCTGAGCTTCCCCTGGCCTCCCCCCGCCCCCGATCCGCCGGCCGGCGGCCCGCGGCACGTCGGCCTCGCCGTGGGCGGGCTGGGGATCGGCGGGCTCCTCCTGGCGCTCCTCGCCCAAAGTATGCCCGGGATGGAGGCCGCGCTCGGCCTGACCGCGCTCTGGGTGGGGGCCGTGGCCCTGACCGCCGCCGGGCTCGCCCGGCGCGAACGGCGCCGGCGCGACGCCGAGGTGGCCCGGGCGACCTGGATCGCCGCCCAGGCCCGGTCCCAGAAGATGGAGGCCATCGGCCGGCTGGCCGGCGGGCTCGCCCACGATCTCAACAACTACCTGGGGGTGATCACCGGCCAGGCCGAGATGGTCCAGCGCGACGCCCCCCCCGGCGATCCGATGGTCCGGCGGATGGAGGTCATCCTGGGCACCGCCTGGAAGTCCTCGGACTTGATCCGCCGCGTCCTCGCCTTCGGCCGCCGGCAGAGCCCGCGCAGCGAGGTGATCGACCTCGCCCGGGTGCTTGCCGACCTGCCGGGGACGGCCCGCCCCCTGCTCGGCGACGAGGTGCGCCTCGACCTGCGCCTCGCCGCCGACCTGTGGCCGATCGAGGGCGACCCGGCGCAGCTGCAGCAGGCGCTCATCCACCTCCTCGCCAACGCCCGGGAGGCCATGCCGCGCGGCGGCGTGGTGACCCTCGCGGTGGAGAACCGCCGCTTCGCCGGGGGCGCCGGCGGCGACCGGGTGCGCCTCGCCATCACCGACTCCGGTCCCGGCGTGCCGGCGGCCATCCGCGACCAGATCTTCGACCCCTTCTTCACCACCAAGGAGGAGGCGGGCAAAAGCGGCCTCGGGCTCGCCACCGTCTACGGCTTCGTCCGCCAGAGCGGCGGGACGATCGACGTCACCAACGACCCGGTGCGGGGAGCCTGTTTTGAGCTCCTCTTCCCCCGTTCCCAGCGCCTGCCTCTCACCTCCCCGGGCCTCTCCCTCCCCGGTCTCCTCCACGGCAACGGCGAGCGCATCCTCCTGGTCGAGGACAACCGCGAGCTGCGGCTCTCCACCCGCGCCCTCCTGGAGTCGCTGGGCTACCGGGTCACCGCCGCCTCCGACGGCGGCGAGGCCCTGGCCTTCCTCGCCGGCGGCGCCCGCGACCTGGACCTCGTGGTCACCGACGTGGTGCTGCCGGGTCCCTCCGGCGTCGCGGTGGCGGCGGCCGCCCGCGAGCGGCGGCCGGACCTCCCCGTGGTCTTCCTCTCCGGCCATACCGCCTTCGTCCTCGAACGCCACGGCCACCCTCCCGGCGAGGACATCTTCTGCCCTAAGCCCTTCTCGGCCGAAATCCTCGCCAGCAAGGTCCACCAGGCCCTCTCGGCCCGGCCGCGACCCCGGCCGGCGGTGTAATGCTGCGGTAACGTCCCCTTTTTTAGACTGGCACAGTCGACATCCCGAGCTTCCTGGTGGAGCCGTGCGGGAGGGTCTTTCCCCCCCAACCTCCTGCCAGTTTTAGAGCTCCCCTCGCAAGCAGAGGATGGCGCAGACTCTCCACGGGCGCACTGCCCCTCGTGAACCCGGAGTGCCGGCGAAACTGACTCGCTGGGCTCCGGGCTTTTTTCTGCCCTTCTGCCGATAGAGAAATCCACCAATCCGTCGGCGAGCCGCAGGAAGAGACCGGCTCGCGGGTTTCTGTGGACGGGAGCGGGCGGCGTAGGGCGCTCCCTCCCTCCCCGGGGATGTTGGTCCACCCCCCTACCTCTTTCGAAGAGGAGACGTGTCATGCCTATGAAGATGAAGGGTCTCGTCCTCACCGTCCTGCTCGGTACCCTGGCTCTCCCCGCCCTGGCGGCAACCGGCGGTTCCAGCGCTCCGGCCTCGCCCGACGCCAATACGGCCTACGGCCTGCTCGACCATCCCCGCGCCCTCGCCAAGTTCCTTCACCTCTCGGCCGATCAGACCACCCAGCTCCTCGCTTTCTGGAACACCTTCCAGACGGCCGTCCAGCCGCTGCACCAGGCCCGCCCGGCCCTCTGCCAGCAGCTGCGCACCGACCTTGCGGTCACCCCGCCCAACCCGACGACGGTGGGGACCGACGTCCTCGCCCTGGTCGACAACCGGGATGACGTTCATACCGCCCGCCAGGCCTTCGACACCAGCTTCTCGGCCATCCTGACCCCGGACCAGCTCACCCGGTACGACACCCTGAAGCGGATCGCCCACCTGGACAACGGCCCCGGCACCGACCTCCTGGGCGACTGCCCTCCGGCCGCTTCGTAAAACGCTCCGCCGAGACGGCCGGCCCGACGGCGGGCCGGCCGGGCCTCGTCTCCGAGGAAGACTGTGCTACATTCCTCGCAGAAAAATCGCTATGACTTTCACGCAGGGGTAGAACGAGCCGTCGCCGGTGCCCCCCTCCGGTTTCGAGCTGGACTTGGCCCGCGTGCGCACCGACCTGGTGCGCGCCGTGGCCCGCGTCTGCCCCGCGTGGATGGCCGACCGCGCCGACGACCTGGTGCAGGTCGCCCTCATCCGCGTCGCCGAGGTCTACCGGCGGAGTGAAGGAAAAGCCGAGCTCTCGTCGTTCTATCTGAGGAAGGCGGCCTACAGCGCCCTCATTGACGAGATCCGGCGCCTGCGGACGCGGCAAGAGGTACCCTTGGAGGGGGAGCGTCCCGAGGTCGATCCCGCAGCGCCGCAACCGGACCCCGAGAGTAACTGCGCCGGGGCGGAGATCGGCCAGGCCATCCGTGACTGCCTGGGCCGTCTCCTCCGCCCTCGCCGGCTCGCCGTCACCCTGCACCTGCAGGGGCATCGGGTGGCAGAGGCGGCGCGGCTCCTCGGCTGGAGTGCCAAGAAGGCCGAGAACCTGGTGTACCGCGGCCTGGACGACCTGCGGAGCTGCCTGACGGCAAAGGGGATACGACCATGAACGACGACCGACAGATCGAGGTGCTGCGCCAGGCCTTCACCGCTCCCGGCGGCAGCGCTCCCCCGGCCGCGGACTGCCCCGCACCGGAGACGATCTGGGCCGCGGTCCATGGCGAGCTCCCCCCCGGTCCGCTGCGCGACGTGATCGATCACACCGCCACCTGCGCCGCCTGCGCCGAGGAGTGGCGGCTGGCCGTCGAGATGGAGCGCGAGGAAAAGCGCGCCGTGGCCCCTTCCCCGCGCCCCCGTCGCTGGGCGCGTCTCGCTCCCTACCTGGCCGCCGCCGCAGCGGTGGTCCTCCTCGTCGTCGGGCTGCCGCACGTGAAGCACCAGGGTGGACATAACCCCCGTGGACAGAAGCCCGTGGTCCTGCTGTTGGACGATGGGCAGGAGCTGCCGCGGAGCCACTGCCTCCTTCGCTGGTTGGGCCCCCAGGGCGCGACCTATGAGGTCGAGGTCCGCACCCGGGTCGGCGAGACGGTCGCTCGGAAGCAGGGCCTCACGGCGACGCAGTACCTGGTGCCGGAATCGAGCCTGGCCGCCGTCCGTTCCGGAACTCGGCTCGAATGTCAGGTCACGGCGACCCTCCTGAACAAAACCCAGCAGCACTCCAATCCTTCTACTTTCATACTCCGCTAGCCGGCCGTTCGCTCTCTCCCTTGGGAGCGCTCTGCGCGCGCCTATCTGTATATATCTATATATAACAAATCTTCCCGCTCCTGCGCCTTTCTTTGAGGGATTTTGCACGTTGCCTTCGTCTGAAGAAGTGAGCAGGAAGCAGCGGGCTTCCGGAGAGTTTGGAACCAATCAATGCTCCGGGACCTGAAAGTCGCGGAGCCAAGAAGAAAGAGGCCGACCATGGCAGCGAACCCGAAACGGGACGATGAAGAGCAACCGCCACGAGCTGAACAGGTGGTGTGTCGGTATTTCCAGAGCAAGGAGCATGTGAATGTGAAGAGGTGGAGGGGCATCGAGTTCGGCTTCAAGCTGAGGATCTGCAAGGTGACCTGGAGAGTTAGGGCCGAGGCTCAGTCGGAAAACCAATTCGTGCCGTCGGCCACGCAGGCCCTGCCGGCTAAAGCGCTGCGGTTTGCGGCCACGAACGCGGAACTCCAGACCACTCAAATCACCCCTCAAGATTACGACGAGACCACGCAGACCTATTCCATCGCGTTCTGCGTGACGCCGCCAGACCCGAGTACCGGCCCTCCGCGCCAATGAACATGTGGCACCCTTGGTGGCAGGGAGACGGGCAGACAACAAGCTGCCCGTCTCTTTCTTCGGAGTCTCCCTTAAAAAGCAGTAGAATCTCACAATGCAGCTCGTCCGAGCTACAGCTCCTTTCATTCTCTGGTTCCTGCTCACGGCGGAGGGATCTGGCGACCCGCGGCATAGCCTGCAGCCGTGCGAGGCGCAGTTCGCCGCCCAGCCCCAGGCCGAGAGCTCCGTACGGTGCTTCTACGACGCATCTCGCTCCCCCACCCTGGCCACCGCGGCAACACGCCGTTTGCTGGAGCTCTTCACTCAGCACCCCGAGTTGCCATGGTTCTCCTTCTACCTGGGCAGCGCGAGATGGGAACAACCCGCCGAGTCGGAACGGCTCTACCGCATCGCCGCAGGCCGGTTCGCGGAGCGTGGAGTAGCGGAAGGCGAGTTCCGAGCGCGCTCCTACCTTCACGATCGGCTCACCAAGAGAGGCCATCTTGAAGAGGCGGTGCTCGAAGAGCAGCGTGCGATCCGCGTCGCCGAAGCTTCGGGGAATACCGCTCTCCTCGCCAATGCGCGGATCCTCGAGGTCAATGCTCTCGTGGCCTCGGGCCAGGATCTCGGCCACGCTTCCCAGCTCCTCGCCAAAGCCCATCGCATCCTCTTTCCGCACGGCTCAGATCGGGCGCAGAAGGACTGGCTGCACGCCTCCGCCGAGGTCAGCCTCCAGACCGGCCGGCGTGATGAGGCCCAGCAGAGCTTTCGCGCTCTCGCGGATCTCGCTTCCTCTACCAGCGATCCATATAGGATGGCCGCCGCCCAGTCCGGCTTGCTGCGCGTCCTGTTGGAGAAGGCGGCCGAGCAGCCGAGCGACTTCAGCCGGGAAGAAGTCCTTAAGCAAGCCAAGGAAGCCCTCGCCGCGGCGCAGGCGGCACGAGACTCCAACAAGGAGTTCCGAACGCAATTGATCCTCGGTCTGCTGGCCGCAGGGGTGGAGGCGCGGGAGCATTTCGCCAGGTGCGTGAACAGATCGATCACTCCAGCCGAGAGGTGCTATTGTCTCGGCGGTTGGGCGAGGCAGCTCGCGGAGGAGAACCCCCGGCAGGCCCAAGCGGTCCTCGGTGAGGCGCTGACGGTAGCGAAACAGAGCGAAGACCCCTGGCTCAGTGCTTTCTTCTCGGGCGACCGGATGCGGGTGAGCTGGCGCACTCAATCCCCTTCTCAAGCCATCGCCGACTCCTGGAAGGCGCTCAATGACGTCGAGGCGTTGCGCCGCGCCCAGGGCCCGGCGAGTCAGGCGGGGCTGTTTTCGACCTGGTCCGACGACTATTACTGGTTTTCTGGCAGCCTCCTCGTTCGACCCGCCCATAGCCCCGACGACATCGCGAAAGCCTTCTCGGTGACCGAGCGTCTACGCGGCAGGGCCTTGATCGAAAAGCTCGCCGACGTCCGTCCCGAGCCCCCTTCCGGGGATGTGCTCAACCAGCAGCTGCAAGGCGTGAGAGAAGCAATCCAGAACGTAGAGCGGCGCGTCGACGATGCAAGTCTGCCGGCGTACGAGAGGAAGTGCGCCGTGAAGGATCGAGCGGCGCTAGAGTCCAAAGGGGTCAAGATCCAGCGGCAGCTCCGGAGTACGGACTCTGGGGCACCCGGCAGTCACGAGATCTTTGCCGGATTGCAAGAGGTGCGTAGCGCCCTCGGCCCGGACGAGGCCCTCCTCTCTTTCCAGGTAGCTCCCTGGAAGGACTGGACGGGCGCCTTCGGCGGCGGGTCCTGGCTGACGGTCGTCACGCAGGGGGGCACGCGGGTCTATGACCTGAAAACGGGCCGCGAGGAGCTGCGGCAGCTGGCGGAGAAATTCACGAGGCCCATTGCGGCGGACGAGGAGGTCCCAGAGGAAACTCTGGTCGTGCTCTACCAGAAGCTCCTCGTCCCCGCCCTCGCGGATCTGCCTCGGGCGATCAAGCGGCTGGTCATTCTCCCGGACGACGACCTCCATAGGTTGCCCTTTGCGGCGCTCCACGCGGCCAAGGCTCCCCCCCTGGTCAATCGCTACCAGATCACGGTTGCGCCGTCCGCCACTCTCTGGCGCAGGTGGCGGCTCCACCGGCCGCCGCGAGCCGCAGTGCCGGCGCTCGTCCTCGCCGATCCCGCCGACCTGGGAGAGCTGCCGCGGCTGCCGCGCACCGCAGAAGAGGGTAAGGCCGCCATCGATGCCTTAGGCGGCAACAGCGTCCTCCTGACCCGAAAGGATGCCTCGGAAGCGTTCCTGAAGAAGGCCGACCTGAGCCGCTACGGACTTCTCGTCCTGGCCACTCACTCGCGGGTGGAGGATGACCCGGAGTTCTCCTCCGTCCGGCTAACCCCAGGCCATGGAGAGAATGGGCACCTCAAAGCCGCCGAGATCCTCACTCTCAAGATGGACGGCAAGGTCGTGGTGCTCTCCACGTGCGAGAGCGCGGGCGGCCAGATCCTCCGCGGCGAGGGGGTGCTGAGCCTGGCGCGCGCCTTCTTCGAGGCCGGAGCCCATACCGTAGTGGGGAGCCTCTGGCCGATCGACGACGAGGACGGAGAGCGCCTGTTCGAGCGTTTCTACCGATACCTCGGCAAGGGAGCTTCCGTCGCCGCGGCCCTGCGCGCCGCGCAGCGCGACCGGAAAAAAGACGGCGCGCCGCTCAAAGCCTGGGCCGGATTCGTCGTGCTCGGGGACGGCGACCTCGTGCCGCTGCCCGGAGGACGCAAGGGATCGCCGGTCATGGTCTGGGCCTCGGCGCTCGCCGCGGCCCTCCTCGGTCTCCCTCTCGCCTGGCGAGCATGGCGGTACGTCCTCTGCCGCTGCAGCTCACAGGTAGGCCTCCCTTCCACCCTTTCGAAGGAGCGGACCTTGCAAGAGAGGAGGCCCCATCCTGGACAGCGATCCGGAGAGCCGTAGGAGGAAGTGGAGGACGCCGGCACATCCGACCATGAGGTCGGCGGTTGCATGAGCAGGGTCCTCGACGATCCAGGTCACGCTATCGCCCCGCTCGCGACGAAGCTGAATCAGGGTGTTGGCGATCCTCCGCGCCCGCTCGATCCACCTCCGCTCTCCCAACACTCGCCAAGCCTCTAGATAGATATCCCCTAGCCCTGACAGCCCGTGGCACTGGCTCAGGTTGGCCGCCCGGGGGTCGACCGGCTGGCCCAGGGCGCGTCGCGCGACTTCCGCAAAGAGCTGTTCTCCGGTCTGCTCGTAGAAACGGAGGAACGAGAGCGCGATCCCCGGCGCCCCGTGGCACCACCAGCTCCAGACGGTCTTCCTGCGGTCACCCCACGGCCACTCCAGGCGGCGGCCGCGCGGTTGGGCCCGCGCGACCAGGCAGCCCGCCGCCCGCCTCCAGGCCTGCTCCGCCCGCTCGTCTGCAAAGCGGCCGGCATAGACGGCGAGGAAGTAGGCGATCCCGGCGAGGCCGTGGGCGAAGCCGTACAAGACCTCCCCCTCCATCCCGCGAACCCCCTCGGGCAGGGGCCAGGTGCCGTCGGCTTGCTGGGTGGAGAGCAGGTAGCGCGCCGAGCGATGGGCCGCCTCGGTCCATTGCGGGTTGCCCAGGAAGTCGGCGCAGGAGAGCGCCGCGATCCCTTGACCTGCTGCGCCGTGGGTCAAGTCTGGCCAATCGAGGCGACCGCGCAGAGACTCGCCGATGAAGGCGTCGACCCGCGGCCCTCGCGGCACCAGATCTGCAGCCGCCGCCGCGGCGACTGCGACTCCCACTCCCGCAGCGCCAAAGTGCAGCCCCGGGAGATTCATGTCCGCGGTCCGCGGCGCACCGAGCAGCCAGTCGGTCGCCCGTGCCACCTGCGCCTGGAGGCCAGGAGCACGAAGGCCTTGGGCATGCGCACGGGCAAGGAGGTAAAGCGGCCCGGCGACACCACGACTCGCGCTTCGCGCGAGCTCCAAGCCGCCCGGTCGATCGAGTGAGCTCGACAGCCAAAGGCCCGTCTCCGGGTCCATGCAGACCTCCGATAGGAGGCCCTGGACACCTTTGCGCACGACCTCGTCAAGAGTTGGGCTCGCGGTGGTGATCCGGGTGGCGCCTCGCGGAGCTCGTCGGCCCAGCTCGCCGAGACAGAGAGCGAGTTCCTCCTCGACCGAGTCGACCCCCGGCCGATCCGCGGCCTCCTCCGCGAGGCAACGGCAGGCCAGACGGATCAACCTCGGGGAACTCCCCGCAAGCCCACGGAGCCGTGTCTCGCGGTCCTTGAGGGCGACAGGCAGTATGCTTCCCGGGTGGAGACCGGTGAGGATCTGGACGAGGATGCAGCCGAACGAGAACATGTCATCGGCGGGCTGCGGAACCTCCCGCCTGCGCTGCGCCGGCGAAAGGAAGCCCGGCGTCCCGAGCTGGAGCGGAGGCGTCGGATCGCCGATCTGGTGCGCGAGCTCGAGATCCAGGATCCAGAGCGCACCGCCTTCGTCGATCAGCACGTTGCGTGGCGTCAGGTCGCGGTGCACGTAACCTGCCGCGTGCAGTCTGCGAAGCGCGGCGGCGAGGTAGGAGAGGTGGAAGAGAAGCTCGCGCCGGCGTCCGTTCGCCATCTGGGCCCATGGCTTCGCCGTCTTAGCCTCGAGGCTCTCCCCCGGAACGTAGTCGATCACCAGATAGCCGTTGCCCTTGACCTCGAAGTACAAATCGGCTGCGGGGATGGGGACCTCGCCGGCCAGCCGGTGATGTAGCAGGAGCTGCCGCTTGAGGCGCGCGCACATGTCGCGGCGGTGTTCGTCCGAGCAGCAGTGACGCCTTCCCTCCTTGAGCACGACGCTGCGCACGGATGCCTGGCTTCGCAGGTCGATGGCCCGGAACACCGATCCCCGGGGATGGGTCTGGAGGACGTCGACGAGGAGGAATCCGGGGCCGAAAAGCCGTCTCGCCGGGACCTCTGGAATGGTGGATGCCGCGTCATCGAGTAGCTCGCCGAAGGGGTGCTGGCACTCCGGGCGCGGCGCCCGTGGCAGCTCGTAAAGATCGGCCGTCGGCGATCCGTCCGGACCGTGAATGGAGAGGATCTGCTGGCCCAGACGGTCGCGCGTCACCAGCGGGTTGAAGGCCCCATAGCGGGCATAGACGATTCCTCCGAGGGCAAAATCGCTCGCCACCACCGGCCCCACGAATGAGTCTGTGGCCGCCACAAGCTCCCTCGCGAGCTGCCCGGCCTGCTCGTCGTCCTCGGGATAGATGGTCATGAACTTGCCGATCTGGGTCGGGCCGAGCTGGCCCTCGTTGAGCTGCATGAGCGCGCTCGCGTCGCAGGCGATCTTGAAGCTCACTCTTGAATCGCGCAGGAGCGGCACAACCGTGACGAGAAGCCGCCACACCTCTGTGGGAATCGTCGACAGGTGGAGCTTCCAACCCTGAGTCCGCTCGCTACACCCCACCATGAGCCAAGGATCCTGGAGGACCGGCGCTACCCCCAAGTTCGCGAGGAAACGCCGGAAACTGGTTTCGTCCACTCGAGCGGCCTCGTCGCCGGTCGTGAGTTCGAGGCTAGGCATAGGATCTCCTTTCCGCACTGACGAGAAAAGCAGAGACGCCTACGGCGCACCGGCGCCGTAGGCCATGAGACTGTTAGCCCAAAGAGCCGGCTCCGAGCTGGCCTTCGAGCTGCGACCTGATCTGATAGTCCAACTCCCCCAGCGGGAGCCGGCTGGAGACCGTTTTGGTGCACGTGCTGCCGCACACGACGGTCACGGTGCAATCGCTGCGGTTCACGCGCGGGTCCGCGTGCCGGTCGAGGAGCGAAGCGGTCTGGCCGCAGGTCCAGGTGCATTGGACCGTCACGGTACAGTCCTTCCGCGATCCCGTGACGATCGTGCCGAGAACCGTCTCGGGGTCGAGTTTGAGGAGCCTCTCCCTTACGTCGGCCGGTAGATCGTCCAGGTTCCCGATTGCGCGCTCCGTGTCGAAGACCAGGTCGTGGAAGAACCCGGCATCCGCGCGCGCCCGCTCGAGCAGTCGTTGCAAGAGCTTCTCGTCCATAATGCTCTCCTCTCAAATCTGCCGGGGCGCCAGTGCCCCGGGCGCGTGCAGCCTCGCCCCGGGCCACCGGGTCGAGAACGGTATCTGCACACCACATGAACGACAGGCGAGGCTGATTCCCCTCACTGCGGCCGCGTTGCGAAGGGGCGAGCGAATGGAACGAGGCTCTGGGCGTCGACCTCCTTGGGCGACTGCTCCTCGGCCGCTTCGTAGAACGCTCCGCCGAGAGTCTCCTGGCATTCCGTTTGCTAAGAAATCACCCGAGCCTCCCACCTCCCCGGAGTGTGTTGTGAGCTCGCCGAAGTAAGGACTGGGATTCGTGTGGGCGCCGCTCTACCTGAGAGAGCTGCGCAGGGAGATCGGCGACCCGCTTGCGTGTGTGAAGAACCCAGAAAGGAGTTCAACATGAAGCTTCCGCCCCGCCGACTCTCCCTCGCCATCGCCCTTCTGGCCCTCGCCATCGGCGCCGCCGTCCCCAGCCGCGGTATCGACGATCGGAGGAACGCCCACCGCCAGGTGATCGTCCCCGGCGAAGACCGGTTCACCCCGCTCGCCCAGACGGTCCACGTCAACGACATCGTCCAGTGGATCAACACCGACACCGACGACCACACGGTGGTGAGCGACGACTTCGTCAGCACCGGCGGCCGCCGTGGGATCAACGTCCTCCTGAAGGGGACCGACAACAACGGCGGCAAGCCGGGGACCTTCGCTCTCCGGCTGACGAATCCCGGCACCTTCGTCTACTACTGCCGCTTCCACGCCCACCTGGACGACGAGCACCAGCCGGCCGCGCCCGGCCCCAAGGGCGGCATCCAGGACGCCGACGGCAATTTCGGCACCCCGATGATGGGCGTCATCACGGTGCTGCCGAACGGGACCGACTAGGCACACGGGATGGCCGGCCGGCCGCGGGCCGGCCGCCACCCCCATCCCCTATTTCTCTGGTTTGACGTCCGTCTCGGCGAGCGTCACCTTGCCGCTCGGCGGATCGTAGATCGCCACCACCAGGTGCTGGGGGACGGCGCGCATGGTGAGCGTCACGTCGTAGCGCACGTGGCCGTTGGGTGCCGGCGCCTTCTCCGAAGTGAGGACCACGGGGACGACCGGGATGTCCGAGCGCTCCCCCCGGTCGTTCAGGCCGGCGGCGCGGAGCTCGACCTCGGCGGAATACTTGCCGTGCAGGGGGAGCACGGTCATGCGGTCGACCGGCAGGCCCAGGGTCAGCGGCACTTTCATCGTGCCGCGGCCCGCATGCGTGATCTTCCCCACCCGCATCGGCATGCCGGAGGTGCCTGCCGGGTTGCCGAAGAGGATGGCGCTCTCCACCTGCATCGACACCTCGGAGGAACGCGAGAGGTCGAAGAAGCTGTCGCGGGCGCGCGCCGTCAGGCCCGGACGGAGCACCTCGACCTTCACCTCGTGACGCTTGTCGTCGCGCTTCCGATCGGGGGTGAAGCCCAGCCAATAATACGAAGTGGTGTCCGCCGCGGCGGTGGCGAGGACGTCCACCCGCTTCGAGTTGAGGAGCGCCCGGCCGCCCGTCTCCTTGGCGGTGAATTGGAGCGACTGCTGGATCTGGAACTTCCGCTCGCTGTTGATCGCCATCGGCACCTCGTTCTGGACGTCCGCCGGATTGGGCTCGATGCCCGGCACGTCAACCGGATAGATGGTGTAGCCGAGGAGGTTCGCCGTGCTCACCAGCGGCTTCAGCAGCTTGTCCCCCTCCGGCACGTCGCGGGAGAGAATGGGCCGGTCGTTGTTCAGCATGTAATCCTGCGTCGAGTAGGGCCAGCCGCCGGAGAGCAGCAGCATCACCTTGCGGCCCGGCGGCTGGGCGAAGGCGCGCAGGGTGGAGGCCGCCGCCGTGGCCGCCCGTTCGACCTGCTGTCCGAGGAGCCGGGCATAGCCGATCTCGTCGAAGTGGAGCGAGGTGGTCGCCGAGACGATGACCGGGTTGGTCGAGCCGAGGGTCGGCGCGTCGTGGCGCCCCGACTCGAAGGTGCGCAGGTCGGTCGCCCGGTCGACCCCGTGGGCCGGCCGCTCCATGGCCGCGATCAGCGCCTTCTTGAGATCACGCGGCGAGCCCGACCAGGAGGAGAGCATGGTGAGCTTGCGGCCGTCGTAGGCGACGATCGCCATCCGGTCGTCGGGACCCAGCCGGTCGACCTGGTCGCGGATCGAGGCGAGGACGGTGTTCCTCTGGTTGGCGAAGGCGAAGTAGTCGTCGATGACGACGAGATAGCTGGTGCCGACCGTCTTGCCGGGGGTGACGCTGGGCGGCTCGGCGGGCGAACTGGCCGTACCGGCCGTCTCGGTGGAGGGGACGACGGCCTGGCCTTCGTGCACCTCGCTGAAGTACTGGACCGGCACCTCCCTGCCGTCCACCCGCAGGCGGAAGTCCTTGGGAGTCAGGCCGATCACCCGGTTCCCCTGCTTGTCGGTCACCACCACCTCGACGTTGACCACCCGCACCTCGACCTCTTCGCCGAAGATCGGCGTGCCCGGTGGGGCTGGGGCCGGCGCCGGCTGGGCGGCGATGGGGAGGGTCGTGGCGGCGAGGATCAGGAGGGCGAGCACCGAGGCGATCACGGCGAGGGGGCGGCGGGTCCTGTCCATGGCATCTTCCTCCGAGTTTCTCCGATGGAGAAACCGACTCCGGCCGGCGCTTTCTTTCCAGCTCCCGGGATCTTTTCAGTTTCTTTACGTCGCGGCTGCCGGTCCCGGCCGGCGCCAGGGTCCCGGTCCCTGCCCTCTGGGGACACTCCTAGAGGTGAGGCCACGTTCCGCCTCGACCTTCTGAAAAAGGAGAGATGCATGCGGAAGACCCTGCTGACGCTTCTCGCCCTCGCCTTGTTCGCCGCCCTGCCCACCCTCGCTGCCCCGGCCCCCTCGGCGCAACCCGCCGTGGCGCCCCCCGTGGCGGCGCCGGTCACCGCGGCCTGCAAGCTCGAAACGGCGAGACCTTTCCCCGCGCTGGCTACCGCCGCTCCGGCCGAACCCGAGTGGATGGTCCTGGGCGGCACCTCTGCGCACAAGATCCGCGGCTTCTGTCGCTGCGGCTGTTCGGCCACCCCGGATTGCAGAACCGATGCCGACTGCGGCGGTGCCGTGGGCTCCTGCAGCCAGTTCATCTCCTGCTGCTGATCTCCCCCGCCGGGGCGGCGAGAAAGCCGCCCCGGCGAACGCCTCGCGGTCTACCCTCCATGCCCTTCGCCCTCCATCCCACCCTCGCCAAGGACACCGTCGAGGTCGCCCGGCTCGCCCTCTGCCGGGTGCTGCTCATGAAGGACCGCCGGTTCCCCTGGCTGATCCTGGTCCCGGAGCGGGAGTCGGTGCGGGAGATCCACGAGCTGTCTTCGGTGGACCGGGCCGTTCTGATCGAAGAGATCGCGCGGGCCGGGGAGGTGCTGACACAGCTCGTCCAACCAGACAAGCTGAACGTCGGCGCCCTGGGGAACCTCGTTCCCCAGCTCCACGTCCACGTCGTGGCGCGCCGGACGACCGATCCCGCCTGGCCCGGGCCGGTCTGGGGCTCCGGGGCGGCCGTGCCTTATGAAGAGAGCGAGCTGGCGGAGCTCCGCGAGCGGCTCTCCGGCGCGTTCAACGCTATCCGCCGGCCTTGAAGTGGGGATTCTCGATGATCCCGAAGACGTTGCCGAAGGGGTCGAGGACGGTCGCCACCTTGATCCCACCGCCGACGTCGGTAACCGCTGCGTGGGAGGTGGCGCCGGCGGCGAGGAGATGGGCGAGAGCGGCGTCGGCATCGGCCACGCCCCAGTAGGCGACGACTCCCGCGGCCCCCGGCGCGGACCGGCTGGTGTCCGGGTCGAGACCCAGCTCAAAGCCGCCGACCGTGAAGCCGACGTAGAACGGCTCGTCGAAGTAGGGCTCGACGCCCAGAGCCCGGGTATACCAGGCCTTGGCGGCGCCGAGGTCGGTCACCGGATAGATGGCGGTGCGCAGTCCAAGGAACATGAGCGCCTCCTATCGGTGCATGCTACCTCATACCGCGAGCGGTCCGCGCTCACCCCATCTTCGCGCCGCGCTCCTCCAGCAGCTCGCGGAGCAGGCTCCTGTGGCAACGGGTCTCATCCTCACAGTAGCAGCCGACCGAGAAGTCGGCGGCGTGGGAGAGGGCGGCCAGGAGGTCCAGGGTTCGGCGGTTCTCGGGAGTGGCCATCTCGGCCCGGTACCGCCGCGCGAAGGCGGCCCACTCACGGTCGGTCGTGGCGCCCCGCGCGGCCTTCACCGCTTCCGCGCTCGGCGCCAGGTTGGGATACCAGACGTCGTAGAAGTCCCGCTCCGCGTACTCGCTCTTCGGCACGCCCCGCGGCGGATGCCGAACCGTTCCGATCCGCAGCCCCTCGCCGGGGAGCCTGGCGCTCCCCAGTCGTACGATCCGTACCGCCATCGGCTCACCTCCTCGCCCGCGAGGGTACCGCAGGTGGAGCCCGGGATCGCCGCCGAGCTTGGAAAGTGACCTCTGAAGAGGACGAGATCGCTCGCGCACTGCCAAAATGGCAGCCAAACGGCCCTGGAGGGCCGCCGAACGTCCTCCAAACCCCTCGAAATTCAAAAAAGTCACTCGAAATACATTTCGCGCCACCCGAAATTCATTTCGTCCCTCCGGGAATTCAAAAAAAGCCGGGCGAAATCGGAAACAAGGCGTAGTAAATCGATTTCGGGTCACTCGAAATCAATTTGGAGCCACCCGAAATTCATTTCAGGTCGCTCGAAATGCATTTCGAGCCACTTGAAATCGATTTCGAGTCGTTTGGGGGAGATCCTCCGCCGGTGCCCGGAGAGGGCAGCACAGCCACCGGGATACGGAGAAACCCACCGCGGCCCAACACGCGATCGGGCAGCCGGCAGCCCACCCCGCGGGGGAGGGGATCTGCCATACTCTCGTCGCCGGTTCCTCCTCTGCCTGAGCCCACATGAGACGCCGACGCCCACGCCGCCATCGCTTTCGCCGGTTCCGCGCCATCCTGCGGCCCTTCGCCGGGCGAAAGCTACCCCCCGAGCTCCGGGTCGGCCAGGTGGGGAGGCTTGCCGCGGCGCTCGACGGCCCGGACGATCCGCGGTTCGAAACCCTCCTGCGGCGGATCGAGAGCTCCCCCATCCTGGGCGGCAACACGGCCCGGGTCTTCTTCTCGGGCAAGGAGGCCTTCACCGCCATGGGCGAGGCGGTCTCCGCCGCCCGGCGGGAGATCCTCCTCGAATCCTACATCTTCCGCGACGACGCCACCGGCCGGGGCTTCGCCGAGCAGCTCGCCGCCGCCGCGGCGCGCGGCGTCGCCGTCCGCATCCTGACCGACGCCGTGGGCTCCTTCGGCACCCGGCAGGAGTTCTGGGCCATGCTCCGCGACGGCGGCGTCGAGGTCCGCCTCTTCCACCCGATCCTCTCCGACTTCTTCGACCAGCTGGTGCGCGATCACCGGAAGATCTTCGTCGTCGACCGCGCCGTCGCCTTTACCGGCGGGATGAACATCGGCGAGGAGTACGGGTCGCTGGTGCGGCGCCGCCGGCACGCCCGGCCGCTCGACACCTGGCGCGACACCCACGTCCGGGTGGAGGGTCCCGCCGCCTGGGACCTGGCGACCGTCTTCTGCGAGGGGTGGGCGCGCTCGGGCGGCGACCTTCTCGACCTGGAGCCGCTCCCGGCGAGCGCCGCCGAAGCCCCGGGAGCGCGTGTCCTCGTCCTCGACACCCGCCCCGGCCGCGGCCAGGCGGAGGCGGCCTCGGCCTTCGCCGCCATCGTCGGCGCGGCGCGGCGCTCGGCCTACCTGACCAACGCCTACTTCGCTCCCGGCCCCACCGCCGCCCGCATCCTCGGCGAAGCGGCGGCGCGCGGGGTGGACGTGCGGGTCCTCCTCCCCGGCCGGACCGACGTCTCCCTCGTCCGCCACGCCGGCCACGGGTACTTCGCCGACCTCCTGGCCCGCGGCGTCCGGGTCTTCGAGTACGAGAAGGCCATCCTTCACGCCAAGACCCTGGTCGTCGACGGCCGGGTCTCGGTCATCGGCTCGACCAACCTCGACTTCCGTTCCTTCGTCTTCAATGCCGAGTGCAACCTGGTGATCCTCGACCCGGACACCGGCGAGGCCATGGAACGGGCCTTTCTCCACGATCTCACCAGCTCGACCGAGATCCGGACCGACGTCTGGCGCGCCCGGTCCCTCCCCCACCGCCTGGGAGACCGCCTCGCCCGGCTCCTCTCCCCCCTCCTCTAGGTCCGGCAGCCTCCCCCTCCAACTTTATCCCTTCGCCTAAACTACTGATTTGGAAGGAGATCTCTGCCGCAGCCCAACTTCGTGAAATTTTCCTCGGTTTTTTTGTCACGCTGGAGGGGGGAGGCGCACCACACTCTATAGAAGGCAACGGAGACTTAACGGTTTCCGCGGCCATGACTCTCTCTCGGCTTGGGTACCAATCCCCCCCGGTACTCAAGCCCTTTTTAGTTTCAGGCCCTTCCCTTTTTTCCCTGCCGCCTGCGAACGTCTCCCGGAGAGGACGACCGAGCTTCATGCTACGCTTTATTTATGGAGTCCCTGGCGCTCCTCCGCTCCGCCCGCCGGGTCGGTCTCGTCCTCTCGGGCGGCTCGGCGCGCTGCGCCTTCCAGGTGGGGGCGATCGAGACCCTGCTCGAGCAGGGCGTCCGGCCGGCCCTCCTGGTGGCGGTTTCGGCGGGGAGCTGGACCGCCGCCGCGGTCGCCGTCGGCAACGCCCGCCGCCTGCGCTACTACTGGCGCGCCTTCGGCCGCATGCCGCACCTCGACTTCGGCCGCCTCTTCACCCACCACTCCCCCTACCGCTTCTCCGAGATGCACCGCCGCTGCTTCGAGCGCTACGTGGGGAGCGCCCGGCTGCGCTCGGGGGACGCCCTGCCGCTCTACGTCGGCGTCACCCGCCTGGCCGACCGCCGGCCGGTCCTCTTCGACGCCCGCGCCGCCGCCGAGCCGCTCGACCTCCTCCTCGCCTCCAACTACCTGCCCCCCTTCTACACCCACGCCCCGCGGCTCGACGGCGAGCGCTACGGCGACGGCGCAATGAGCGACAACCTGCCCTACGAGAAGGCGTTCGCGGAGGGGTGCGACGCGGTGGTCCTGCTCACCATGAAGGGAGAGAGCGAAGGGGAGCTGTTCAAGAGCCCGCGCGACCCGAACCACGTCCTGCCCGCGGACGTGGCGGAACGCGCGGTGGTCATCAGGCCCCGCCACCGCCTGCCGATCGGCTTCGCCGAGCGCCGTTGGGAGCCGATCCGCACCGTGATGGACCTCGGCCGCCTGCGCGCCCGCGAGGTGCTCTTAGGAGAGCGGCATCCGGAGACCGAGCTCCGCGCCAAGGGACAGGCGCCCTCGGCGCTCTTCGCCCGGATGCTCCGCCGCGACCGCGGGCCGGCCACGGGGTAAGACTCTCTTTACCGCTCGGCCAGATTGCGCAGCTCACGCTCACGCCAAAGGACCCGCCCTTCGACGGCGACCCGCCTCCACTTCAAATTCGGGGTCGAGGCCGCAGTAGGAGGCGGCCTTGACCTTGATCTTGACTTCGCGTTTCTGGGACCTCCGGTATCGGCAGGTCCGCCGCCACGAGATTGTCGGCGCTTCCAAAGGAGCTGAGGACGATGGCTTTCATGTTTCAAGGGTCCGTTTCCTATCAGAGTCCTGAGCAGTGCTTAATGCACGCGCCTAGAAGGCCGCCCTCGCAACGGCAGCAATCGACGCAGTCGCCCGTTTGAGCGCACTGGCAGCACCAAAGCGGGCCACAGGGACACTGCGGGCACCAGGTGACTACCCCATCGCAGTTGACGAATCCTTGGATACCGGAGGCACAATAGCTGTTCACCTTCTGGCAGGTGCTGTTTCCCGTGCAGGATACAGTGCCAGTCACGCAGGTCGCGGTGATACTGCAAACCGACGAGGTCTGCGCAGGAGGCGGTGTGGTCAAGAACACCAAGGTCTCCGGCACAGCGCAGGAGCCAGAGACCACAGGCTGACCGAGGACCGAGGCTAGGGCCGCTCTCGTGAGAGGGGCTTGGCTCGGCGGCTGGGCGAAGCCGGTGATTGAGACGAAGACCAGGATGAGGGCGGTAATCAACACATTTTTCATGAGCCTCTCCTTTCCTTTTGTCGTGTCCTCCTCGTCATCTTACTACTTTTAGGCAGATACTTCGAGCCTGCTCGCCAGGATCGCCAGGACCCAGGATCCGATCCGCACCGTGATGGACCTCGGCCGCCTGCGCGCCCGCGAGGTGCTCCTCGGGGAACGGCATCCAGAAACCGAGCTGCGCGCCAGGGGGCAGGCGCCCTCGGCGCTCTTCGCCCGGATGCTCCGCCGGAGGAGAGCCGCGGGGTAGGAAACACCGGCCAATGCCACCCCCCTCCTGTCCTCCCCCCATCCCCTGGCGCCCTCCCGCCCAGGGGGGAGGGACCCAATAGCAGCTTCGTCTTGAGATCGGCACGGCCGGCGGCGGCGCCGGCTACCGCGTCCCTCCCCCCTGGGCGGGTGGGAGGGCGGGGATGGGGGGAGGACAGGAGGGGGGTGGAACCGCGAACGTCGCCCGCTACCGCCCCGGCGGCTTGGCCTGTGCTGCCGGCGCCGGCGCGCTCCCGATCGGCGGCCGCGGCGGCGCGACGGCGGGGACGGCGAGGCTCCGGCGACCGCTCGTGCCGAGGCTCCGCACGGCGAAATACTCGTTGTCCGTGCTCATCCCCTCCAGGACCACCTCGCCGGAAGCGGTGACCAGGCGCAGGGGAGACCACCGGGCCTCCGTCGTCTCGCGGTGGAGGATCGCGAAGCCCTGCCGACCCGGATCGTCGCCGGCGTCGATCTTGAGATGCGCCGAGGGGGTGACCGCCCCGGTGAGGATCACCGCCTTGGGCGCCGCCGGGGCCGAGGCCAGCTCGGCGAGGAGGGTGCGGTTGATCGCCGCCACCTCGGCGATGAAGGGGTAGTCGAGGAACTGCGGCAGGTCGCCGTACTGGACGCCGTTCTCGACCCGCGGGGTCTGGTGCTGGTGGTGGTAGTCCTCCAGCGGCTCGGTGAAGCGGACGGCCGGCAGTCCCGCCTCGGCGAAGGGGATGTGATCGCCGCCACGGCCGAAGCGGTCGCGACGGAAGATCAGCCGCACCCGGTCGCGCCCCACCAGCTCCTCGGCCAGGCGCGCCATCTCCCGTCCCGGCGACTCGATACCGTCCGGGCCGCCCTCGCTGAAGATTCGCGGTCGCCGGTCGGCCGAGCCGTTGGTCGCCCCCACGATGTCGTTGGTGATCATGCCACCCACCTGGTAGCCCTGGGCGGCGAGCCACTCCTTCATCCGCCGCGCTCCCAGGAGCCCCTGCTCCTCGCCCGCGACCGTGGCGAAGATCAGGGTGGCGCGAAAGCCCTTGGGGTCGGCCGCGAGGCCCTGGGCGGCGAGGATCGAGACGGTCGCCCCCGAGGCGTCGTCGTCGGCCCCGGGGGCGTCGGCCTGGGGGTCCATGATGTCCGAGGGCATGGAGTCGAAATGGCCGGAGACGACGAAGGCGGTCGACTTCAGGAGCGGGTCGTTGCCGGGGAGGATGGCGTAGACGTTCTCCATATGGACGCGGACGTTCCGCGTCCGCGCTCCGCTGGTCTCGAAGGTGTCGACGACCACCTTGAGCCGGCCGCCCGAGCGGTCCGTGGCCGCCTGAAGCTGGCGGACGGCGACGTCTCTCCCGCAGCCGGCGCCGCGCTTGGGGTCGGTCCAGGACGACAGCGAGTGGCGGGTGCCGCACGCCACCAGCTCCGAGTCGATCGCCTTGGCGGCCGCCACCTCGGCCGGCGAGGCGAGCGGAGTCGGGGCCGGGGCTGGGGCCGGAGCGGCCAGGACCGGGGCGACGCCGAGAACAGCGGTCAGCAGAAAGACCTGGCAACGGGACGGGGGCATGGGCGCTCTCCTCTCCTACTTCCGCAGCAGCTTGAAGGCGTGGTTCCAGGTGCCAGTCTTCATTCCATATCCGACCCAGAGGATGCACAGCGGCTCCAAGAGACGCGCCCCCTCGATACCGCCAGCGTCGATCGTGCCCCAGCCGAAATCGGTGCAGATCTCGGCCACGGTCTTCTTGGCCGCTTCGTCGTTGCCGCAGTAGAACATGTCCGGCGGGCCGCCCGGGAAGACGGGGTGGATCATATGCGGGGCGCCCACGCTGTTGAACGCCTTGACCACCCGTGCCTCGGGCAGCCAGCGCTGCACCTGTTCGCCGCCCGAGTCGGTGCAGCCGAGCCGGAACCGAGGACTCCGATCTTCTTTGCGTTCATGCTTCTTACCTCCCCTGCTGCTGTCCTGGGGACGATAGCAGATTCGAATCCGCCGATCAGGGAGGCAGGGGGGGCCACCTTAGACCAGACGGTACCCCAGATGGCGAGCGACGCGCTCGAGGTCGCTCAACAATGCAGGATCGCTCAAAGGCCGATTGAAGATCGGCGTCGGTGGGAGCGCCGCCCGCGCGCGTTCATACAAGGCGACGGCAGGAAGGTGGGCATGCATCGAGGATGGATAATAGAGCCCCTGGACCACCGGGTAGGCCTCGTACACGGCACGCGACCAGGGCCGCGATCGGGATCGGGGGCCGGAGCAGAGGGCCATCGAAGCTCCCGCCTGCGTCGGCCAGACCTCAGTGAGGTCGAGCAGTGTCAGATCCACGGCCAGCTCGAAACCGACGAGGGAAACCTCTTCGCCGTCGCGGCTGATCGTACGGGTATCCTGGAAGAACTCCGCCAGGCAGGTAGCGATCTCCGCGGCAGCGTAATAGATCGCCCTCTCCTCCGCGCCAGGAACGAGGCCCTCCTCTGGGATAGGGAGATGGTGGTCGAAACGAGCCGCTCCAAGGGGGCCGAACGAGCGAAAGGTATCCCAGAGAACGGGATGGCGGCCGCCGCGCTTGTAGACGCGCCACAGCGTCGTCCCCGCCTCGAGGACTCGAAGCTCGGGGGGAATGCGCGAGAGATCGGCCGCGGCAGGCGGATTCGGCAGCTTGACCAAGGTTTGAGGTGGTTAGAGGTTGTCGAGGTCGGCCGCGAGCTCCGCCACGACGCTCGGCGAATACCCGGCGAGCAACCACTCCCGCGGGCTCAGTACCCGATCCAGATCCTCGGGCGCGAGATCAGAGTTTGCCAGAGTGAACCAGCGATAGACCGCAACGGGGTGGAGGTCCTTCGGCAGGACAGTCGCGACCTCTTCGAGACCCGGAAGCAAGCGATCGTCATCAAGCTGGAAAATCGGGATGCTCCAGGCTCCTTTGGTCTGAAAGCCGTAAATCCTGCGGGCCGCGAGAAGCTGCCGGATTCGACTCGGGTCCACCCCCAGTCTCTGCGCCGTTTCGGAAGCCGATAGGCTGGTCTGCCGCAGAGCGGCATAGTCAGCTGCGGTCCGGGCCAGCGCGCTCGTACTCTCCTTGTCTCCCCGGGCCATCTCGAAGCCGCCGCGTCGCAGCGCCTCTGTCTCGTGAGCCGGCAGGTCCGCCGCCGGATCGGAGGGAAACAGCGTCCGGCGCATCTCGTCGAGGGCTTCTTTCAGCAATGGGGGAAGATCGTTGGGCTCGACCATGAGGCCGTGGACATGCAGATAGGCCAGGGTTGCTTCGGACACGGGCTTACCACCCAGCCGCAGCGATACCGCTCTGTCGCGATGGGCCGCCTTGGCAACCGCTCGAGCCATAGGACCTGTCTTCGTCATACTGAGCTCCCGCTCACTAACAGCGTGAGCTTCCAGGAGAAGTATACCATCATGCGCCGGGTCGAGGGCGGTCAGGAGGAGGGGGATGGTGGCGTTCATGGGAGAATGCTGTATCGCCTGCGACGCCTTCGCAGAGAGGAGAGAAATGGAGACTCACACCGTGCACTGGAGGAGGGTCGATCTGCCGGGCCACGAGGTCTGCCGGCTCCAGGAGCTCCCGGACGGCTGGCAGCTGTCCGGGGAGACCGCCTTTGCCTATGAGCGGAAGGCCTGCCGGCTCGACTATGCGATCACCTGCGATGGGCAGTGGCAGACGCTCTCCGCCAAGGTCGCGGGATGGGTCGGCGACCGCAGGGTCGACGTCGAGGTCGAACGCGAGCCCTCCGGGCTGTGGCGGCTCGACGGCCAGGAGTGTTCCGCGGTCGCCGGCTGCGTCGACGTCGATCTCAACTTCAGCCCGTCGACCAATCTCCTCCCCATCCGCCGGCTCGATCTCGTCGTCGGGCAGATGGCGCGAGTCCGGGCGGCGTGGCTGCGCTTCCCCAGCTTCGCCCTCGAACCGCTCGAACAGTCGTATACCCGCCTCGAGCCCGACCGCTACCGTTACGAGAGTGCCGGTGGCCAATTCGTGGCGCATCTCGGCGTCGACGATGCGGGACTGGTCACCGACTACGGCCGTCTCTGGGTGCGCGAGGACCTCGGCTGACGGCGCCTGCCGGCTTTCCTCCTCCGGTGCTGCCCGGCCTAGAACCCTTCCAGCAGGTCGCTCACCATGGTCTCCGCGAAGTGCTTGGCGGCCTTCTCCAGGGCGAGGTTCTCCTGGTCGAAGTAGCCGGTGCTCGACACCTCGACGGGGTAGCTCTCGCGGAAGTTGTAGCGGTCGTTCTTCCACAGCACCTGGTCTTTGCCCACCCGCTTGAACAGCATGGCGGCGGTGATCGAGATCTCGTACTGGGTGGCGCGGCCGGTGTTGTCGAAGGTCACCGGCGTGGCGCCGAAGCCGATCACCGAGCCCGACAGCTCGGCGTCGGCCCCGCTCTCGCTCCCGATCACCGAGAAACGGTGGCGGGTGACCATCTCGTCGGCGATGGCGCGGGTCAGGAACTGCTCGGCCTGGGTGCGCGAGGTCTTGTTTTCGAGCGGCTTGATGTAGACCGAACGGACGTCGGCCGGCAGGTTGCTGCTGCGGCCCACCAGGGCGTAGCCGCAACCTGCGAGCGCGACGAGAGCGACCAGCAGAGCGGCCAACGGTAGTTTTCTCTTCATGCGGACCTCCGGGTGACCAGGTTGATGAGTCGGCCGGGCACGACGACGGCGCGCGCCAGCTCGCGCCCGCCCAGGTGCTCCTGGACCTTGTCGCTCGAAAGCGCGGCCTCCTTGACCTCCGGCTCGGAGGCGTCGGCGTCGACCTCGATCCGGTCGCGCAGCTTGCCGTCGACCTGCACCACCAGGCTGATCCGCTCGCGGCGGATCTTCGCCTCGTCGAAGGTCGGCCAGCTCGATTCGAGCAGGGTCTCGACGTGGCCGCGCTGCTCCCACAGCTCCTCGGTCAGGTGCGGCGCCATGGGGTGGAGCAGCTGGACCAACGTGTCGAAGGTCTCCTCGCAGAGCAGGCGCGACGCCGTCTTCTCGTCCAGGGCGCGGGTCAGGGCGTTCAGCAGCTCCATCAAGGCGGCCACCGCGGTATTGAAGCTGAAGCGCTCCATGCTGTGGGTGACCCGCTGGATGGTCAGGTGGCGCTGGCGCTCCAGCTCCTGCTCGGTCGGCGCCGGGGCGGTCGGCGGCGCCTCGGACAGGCGCTCGGCGGCCCGCCAGAGCCGGTTGAGGAAGCGATTGGCGCCCGAGACCGCCTCGTCGCTCCACTCCGCCTCCTTCTCCGGCGGGCCGATGAAGAGGGTGTAGACCCGCTCGGTGTCGGCCCCCATCTGCTCGATCAGCTGGTCCGGCGAGACGGTGTTGCCGCGCGACTTCGACATCTTCTCCACCCGTCCTGTCTTCTCGGCGTAGCGGGTGATCATCCCCTGGTTGAACAGGTCGGTGAACGGCTCCTCGAACTGGACCATCCCGAAGTCGTGGAGCACCCGGCAGAGGAAGCGGGAGTAGAGCAGGTGCAGGATGGCGTGCTCGATCCCCCCGATGTACTGGTCGATCGGCGCCCACTGGTGGGCGAGCTCGGGATCGAACATCCGGTTCGCGTCGCGCGGCGAGAGGAAGCGCAGGTAGTACCAGGAGCTGTCGACGAAGGTGTCCATGGTGTCGGTCTCGCGCCGCGCCGGACCGCCGCACTTCGGGCACTTCGTCTCGACGAACTCCTTGGAGCGCGACAGCGGGTTGCCCTCCCGGCCGGTGAACTCGACGTCGTAGGGCAGCTCGACCGGCAGCTGGTCCTCCGGCACCGGCACCGCGCCGTGCTTGTCGCAGTAGATGATCGGGATCGGGGTCCCCCAGTAGCGCTGGCGGGAGATCAGCCAGTCACGGAGGCGATAGACCACCTGCCCGCGGCCGAAACCCTCGGCCTCCATCCAGGCGATGAACTTGGCGATCGCCTCCTCGCCGTCGACGAGGCCGTCGAACGGCGGGGCGTTCTTGATCACCCCCTCGTGAAGGATCGGCTCGGTCAGGCTCTCTGGATCGACGTCGGTGTTCTCCGGGGTCACCGGATGGTAGACGAGGCGGATCGGCAGCTCCTCCTGGCGGGCGAAGGCGAGGTCCCGGGCGTCGTGCGCCGGCACCGCCATGATCGCCCCCGTGCCGTACTCGGGGAGCACGTAGTTGGCGAGCCAGATGGGGATCTTCTCCTGGGTCGCCGGGTTGACCGCCATCACTCCGGTCTCCCGCCCCTCCTTGGGCGTCTCCTCCGCCGAACGCTGGATGCGCGGGGTGTTCCTCACCTTCTCGATCCAGGTCTCGATCTCGGCCCGCTCCGGGTGCTTGGCGATCAGCCGGGCGGTCCACGGGTGCTCGGGGGCCAGGACGAGGAAGGTGGCGCCGTGGACGGTGTCCGGCCGGGTGGTGAAGACCGTCAGCTTCCCCTTCTGGCCCTGGACGGCGAAGTCGATCTCCGCCCCCTCCGAGCGGCCGATCCAGTTGCGCTGCATGGTCTTGACCTTCTCCGGCCAGCCGGGCAGGTGGTCGAGACCGGCGAGCAGGCGCTCGGCGTAGCCGGTGATGCGGTAGAACCACTGCTCCAGGTCGCGCTGCACGACCGGGGTGCCGCAGCGCTCGCAGGCGCCGTCCACCACCTGCTCGTTGGCGAGCACGGTCTGACAGCTCGGGCACCAGTTGACCGGCGCCGTCTTCTTGTAGGCGAGCCCCTTTTCCAGCAGGCGCAGGAAGAGCCACTGGTTCCAGCGGTAGTACTCCGGGGTGCAGGAGGCGATCTCCTTGCCCCAATCGTAGAGGATCCCCCAGCGCTTGAACTGCTCCTTCATCACCTTGATGTTGCCCAGGGTCCAGTCGCGCGGGTGGACGCCGCGCTGGATGGCGGCGTTCTCGGCCGGCAGGCCGAAGGCGTCCCAGCCCATGGGGTTCAGGACCCGCTTGCCGTGCATGCGGAGATAGCGGAAGAGGGCGTCGCCCAGGATGTAGTTCCGGCCGTGGCCGACGTGCAGGCGGTCCCCCGAGGGATAGGGGAACATCATCAGCATGTAGTACTTGTTCCGGTTGTTGCGCAGGTCGGTCTCGGCCACCCTGTGCTTCTCCCAGCGGTCCTGCCATTTGGCCTCGATGGCCTTGTGGTCGTAGTACTGGCTGCTCATCGTCTCTCCGCGCTCTCGCGTCTATCGAAACACGACCCTATTTCAGGGGGTTCCCGCCGGGCGGCCCGCAGGGGCTCGCCCGCTGCCGGAGGGGGTTGTCCGGCTTGGGAGCGGCCATGATATCGCAGGCGGGGAGGGGTACGGACCGAAACGAGCGCGATGCTAGACTCCCCCCATGCCTGCCGACCCGGTCCTCGTGGAGGCTCTCCGCACCGCCCTCGCGGGACGTGAGGACGTGAAGCTCGCCCTCCTCTTCGGTTCTCAGGCCCGCGGCCGGCCGCGCACGGACTCGGATGCGGACGTGGCGTATCTGGGGAACGACGTCGATCCTCTGGAGCTGGCCTACACCCTGAGCCTCGCCGCGCACAAGGAGGTCGACGTGGTGGACCTCTCCCTTGCCGGCTATCCGCTCAAGAACGCCGTCCTCCGCGACGGCCTCCTCCTCCACCAGGGCGACAAGGGGGCGGAAGCGCGCTGGCGCTCCCACACCATCATGGAGCTCGAGCTCGACCGCCCCGGATGGGAGCGCATGCGGGATGCTTTCCTCGACCGGCTGGCCCGAGGGGACCATAGGGACCATGGTTGACGTCGACGTCGTCCTCAAGAAGTTAGGAGAGTTGGCAGACTTCGTCTCCCGCGTGCGAAGCCACCGGCCCTCCGATGCCGAGACCCTGGCGAACGACCGCAATGTCCGGGACCTGGTCTCGTACAACCTGGCGCTGGCCGTGCAGGCCTGCCTGGACATCGCCAGCCACCTCATCGCCGACGAGGCATGGGAACCGAGCACGACCGCAGCGGAGTCTTTTCAGACCCTGGCCCAACACGGGGTGATCTCGCAGGAGCTTGCCGCCATGCTGGGGCAGGCGGCCGGTCTGCGCAACATCCTCATCCATGGCTATGGCAAGGCCGTACCAGCCCGCATCCACGCCGCCGCGACCAGCGGCCTCGGCGATCTCGAGCGTTTCGCCCAGGAGATCTCGGCCTGGATGAAGCGCAGCCGGGGGCTTTGACACGAACTTCGTGTCCTCCTAGACTTGGAGGATGAAGAACGTGACGGTCACCCTGGAAGAAGAGGTCGCCCATTGGGTGCGCATCCGCGCCGCGGAAGAAAGCCAGAGTGTCTCCCGATTCCTCGGAGACATGCTCAAGCGGCAGATGGTCGAGGAGAAGAGATACGAGGAGGCTTTGGACCGATTCCTCTCTCGTACGCCCTCACGGATCAGCGATTCCGGGGTCTATCCAAGCCGCGAGGAGCTCTATGACCGCCCTGACCACCGCGCTCTCCACCGCGACCTCGATCACCTCGCCGGAACCTGGTCCGAGGAGAAAGCAGCGGCCTTCGATGCCGCTCTTGCCGAACAGCGCGGAGTCGATCCGGACCCCTGAGGGTGAGCCGGGCCGCTCCACAGACGCCTCGCGCTCGCGTCCCTCCCCCCTGGGCGGGGGGTGGTTGGATCAGGGGGGAGGCAAGGAGGGGGGGGTCCCCGGTACGGCCCTCTCATCCGCCGTCCGCCCAGATCCTTCGTACCTCAGGATGACGGGTAGGAGGCGGAATCGCCAAACCGCGTCAACCGCTTCACCTTCGCTTGACTCCCGCCCCCCCGTTCGATAGATTCAGCGCCAACGCAGCCTCTCCCCAAGGAGGTGTCCCGCCTCAACAACCAGCCCCGCAGGTCCCCACCCAACAGCGGCCATCCCGGCGCGTGTCCGGAGAGGCCCAACACAAAAGCGGCCCGGGCGAGTTGGTAGCTCACCCGAGCCAGATCCCGCAAGGAGGGCTATTCCATGCGGAACCACGAAGATGGTAGCACCCACCGTCCGTCCAACGCCTTCACCCCCGAGTTCCTCGCCCGTCTCGACCAGCAGGACGAACCGCTGACCGCGTCCCAGGCCGACGTCGCCGGCCCGTGGATCGTCGTGCCGATCCCCAGCCCTGGATGGGCGGTCCTTCGCCGGGGCGAGAGCCTGGCCGCCGGCGACGTCCCCCGAGCGGTCTTCGTCCATCGCGAGCGGGCGCTCCTCGCCGCCGCGGTCCTCCCCGGCACCGGCTGCGATCGGCTCTTCCGGCTCCAGCACGAACGGAGCCCCGAAGGCTACGCCGTCGAGTCCGGCGGACAGGTCGTCGGGTATTTCCGCAACTACGACCCCGAGCTCGCAACCGCCCTCCACACGGTGGAAGCCGTCATCCGCCTCCCGGAGTGCCTCACCCGGGTGCTCGAGGCGAGCGGCGCCGTCGCCCTGGAGACCGCGGGGCGTCTGCTGGTCGAGGGAGACCGGACCACCTGAGGCGAGGAGCCTGGAGGGGCGGCGGAATCGAGCTCGACCGTCGCCCCTTCGGGGCTTTTGTTTTCTTGGGGTTACCCCAACCTGGGGCTCTCGCCCCAGGCTACCGACCTCAGCCCCTTCGGGGCAAGCTTTTCGACGCGGGATTTCCATTTCAGCTCGCCGCGGCGAGCCGGCGAGGCCTTTGGAGTGGCCTCTGGAGAGGACGAAGGGTCATCGCCTACTGTCAAAATGGCGGAGAAGTGACTCTGGACCGCCGGGCAGCGACTCCAAACGTCTCCCCCACGCCTCGAAATGGGAGCCCAGCCCCTCCAAATTCAAAAAAAGTCACCCGAAATTCATTTCGAGTCACCCGAATTGAATTTCGCGTCACCCCAAATGTATTTCGAGCCGCACGAAATGCATTTCTCCCCCTGCGAAGCCTAAAACAAGGCGCTCGAATTCGATTTCAAGTGGCTCGAAATGGATTTCGGGTCACTCGAAATGCATTTCGAGCCACTTGAAATGAATTTGGAGCCGTTTGGGGGAGATCCACAGGGCCTCCGGTGAGGCGCAGAGAGGCCGGCACCGCAACCAGAGGGGCTCCCCTACCTTTCCCAGTCACCGGGAGAGCCTTCCGAGCGACCTTACGTCAAACTCCCGGGGAAGGTGTGCTGCTTCAAGAGCCCGTCGAGCAGCCCGTTGACGAAGCGCCCCGACTGCTCGGAGCCGAACTTCTTGGCCAGCTCGATCGCCTCGTCGACCACCACCAGCTTGGGGATGTCCATCTCGAAGAGCATCTCGTAGACGGCGAGGCGGAGGATGTTCCTGTCGACGGCGGGCATCCGCTCCAGGCGCCAGTTGTCGGCCTGGCCGCGGATCATCTCGTCGATCTGCTGCTGGTGGTCGAGGGTGCCGCGCACCAGGGTCTGGGCGTAGTGGAAGGCGTCCTCGACCCGCTTCCGGCGCTTGGCGTAGTCCTCCCGGTCGTCCTGCACGGCGGCCCGCCGCTCCTTGGCCGGCGGCTTGCCCTCCTGCGCGGCCTCCTGGGCGACGTACTCGGCGAGGTCGAAGGTGTTGAAGATCTGTGGCAGGGTGCTGCCGCCCAAATCGCTCTGGTAGAGCATCTGGATCGCCATCTCCCGCGCCGTTCGCCGCTTTCCTACTGCCATGATCGCCTCAAAGAAGATCCGGAGCCGCCACGCAGCCCTCCGCCTGTGAAACCGCCCACCTCGATCGTCGATTGCCTGTCGGATGGTTTGGGACGCCGCCCGGGCCGATTCGCCGGCCGGCGCAGCCCGCCCATGATAGCGGCTGACGGCCTCCGAGGCTAGGCGCCGCTTCTAGGTACGCAGCTGCGCGAAGAGGTCGGCCATCTCCAGCGCCGCCAGGGCCGCCTCCCAGCCCTTGTTGCCGACCTTGCCCCCCGCCCGCTCCTGCGCCTGGACCGAGGTCTCGCAGGTGAGGACGCCGAAGCCGACCGGGATGCGGTGGCGCTCGGTGACCGCGGCCACCCCGCGGCTGCACTCGGTGCAGATGAAGTCGAAGTGGGGGGTCTCGCCACGGATGACGGCGCCCAGGGCGACGAGCCCCTGGAGGGTGCCGGGAGCGGCAAGCTCCTCGAGCGCCCCGGGGATCTCCCAGGCGCCGGGCACCCGGACCAGCCGGACGTCTCCCGCCGCCACCCCGTGGCGGAGCAGACAGTCGACGGCCCCGGCGACCAGCGGATCGACGATCCGGCCGTTGAACCGGGCGGCCACGATCCCGAACTTGCGTCCGGCTCCGGAGAGGGCTCCGGCGATTTCCTGGATGTCGTTCATCGGCCGGGGAGTATAGCGCGGGTCAGGCTCACGGCGCGATCCGCGCCGCCCGCGCCAGCTGGCGGAGGAACAGGCCATAGCTCGGGGCGAGGAGGCTCTTCATCAGGACGTCGATGAGGATGCCGCTCGCCGCCAGGCCCATGAGCTGGGTTTCCAGCCGTTCGAAGGGCCAGACCCGGCGGACGAGGAGCGGCCGGGCGAAGAGGCTGCCCAGGAGCACGAAGGCGAAAACCCGGATGACCGACCAGGGGACCCAGGCGGCCACGGCGCCCAGGAGCGGGTGGGCGCTCGCCACCGCGTAGCTCCCCACGAAGTAGCTCATGTAGCCGACCAGCGCCGCGCCGAGGACCAGGCCGAGGTAGCCGGCGCTCGCCCAGGTGAGGAGGACGAAGAGCCCGAGGTGGAGGAAGTGAATGGGGAGGAAGACCGCCGGGTGGTTCTCCGGCGCCTCGCCGGTCGCGATCCAGCCGAACATCTCCTTCCGGTAGGGCTCGCCGTTCCAGATCGCCTCGCCGGCCGCCCCCGGGAGGAAGTGGACGAGGGCGATCACCCCGGCCGAGAGGAGGAGCGCCCAGACGAGCCCCCGCGACCAGGCGCCCAGGTAGTCGCGGCGCCGCACCCGGTCCAGGAAGTCCGGATAGAGGGTGAGCGGGGCGACGAGCGGCAGGAGGAAGCGCCCTCCCGGCAGCAGGCCGAGGAGGGGGAGCAGCGGGGTCAGGGCGAGGAGCCAGCTCACAGGGCGCCTCCGGCGGGACCGAAATGGATCTCCTCGACCAGGGTGCCGGGATCGGCGTCCAGGGCCCAGGCCACCGCCCGCGCCACCTCCTCCGGGCGCACCATGGCGGCGCGATTCCAACTCCCCGGCGCGCCGTCCCAGATCGGGGTGTCGGTCGCCCCCGGGTAGAGGGCGGTCAGCTTGATCCCGCTGCCGGCCAGCTCCTCGCGGAGGGCGGCCACCAGGCCGGCCAGCCCCCACTTGCTGGCGCAGTAGGCCGACCAGCCGGGAAAGCCGCGGCGGGCGGCGACCGAGAGGAGGGGGAAGATCCACCCCCTCCCCCGCCACCGCATGGCGGGGAGGAAGGTGTGGAGGACGTGGAAGACGCCGGTCAGGTTGGTCTCGACGACCGCCGCGAAGTCCTCGGGAGCCGTCTCTTCGAGCGGCTGGATGCGGGCCACCCCGGCCGCCGGGACCAGGATCTCGGGGGCGCCGAAGCGGCGCTCGATTTCCGCCGCCGCGGCGGCGACCGCCGCGGGGTCCCGCACGTCGCAGGGGAGGGCGAGGCCCTCTCCCGCGCCGACTTCGGCGAGCGTCTCCGCCAGCGCCTCCGGCCGCCGCCCGAGGAGGGCCAGCGGGTGGCCGCGGCGGGCCAGCTCGCGCGCCACCTCGCGCCCGATCCCCGAGCCGCCACCGGTCACCACCGCCACGCCGCGCGCTTCGTCCGCCATGGCGGGGAGCATAGCGCAGGACCGCCCCGGTCCCGCGAGCCTGCCGGACCCGTGAGCCCGGGTGGCAACTTCAAAGCAGCTTCGAGATCCAGGCCCCCACGAAGTAGCCCACGGCGGCGACGCCGAAGCCGACGACGAACATGTCGAACCCGGAGCGGAAGATCCCCCGGCCGGTGAAGATCGAGCGCGCCGCCCCGACCAGGAAGTGGGAGAGCATGGCGACGGCGAAGGCGAGGGCGATGGCCGGCGGGCCGTGGAGGAAGAAGAAGGGGAGCACCGGGATGAGGGCGCCGAAGGCGGTGGCGAGGCCGGTGGTCCACCCCTCGCGCAGGGGGGAGGCGTCCTGGCCGCCGATCTTCAGCTCCTCCTGGACCTGCTCCTCCAGCATGCGCTGGGGATCGCCCATGACCTCGGTCGCGAGGTCGTGGGCGGCCTGCCGGTCCATCCCCTTGGCCTCGTAGAGGAGCGCCAGCTCGTCGCGCTCGATTTCCGGCATGAGCTCGATCTCGGCGCGCTCCATGGCGATCTCGTGGGCATAGACCTCCAGCTCGCTCTTGACCGCCAGGAAGCCGGAGGCTCCCATCGACAGGGCGTCGGCGATCAGGCCGGCGACGCCGGCGACCACCACCGCCTGGTGCTGGGTCGCGGCGGTGGCGCCGATCACCCCGGCGACGAGGCCGAAGTTGGCGGTCAGGCCGTCGTTGAAGCCGTAGACGACGTTCCGGAGGAAGCCGCCGGCCTCGATCCGGTGCCAGGGCTCGATCCCCCGGCCGCTGATCTCGCCCAGGGTGGTGGCGTGGTCGGCCGACTCGCGGGCGAGGACCAGCGCCTCCCCCTGGCCGGCCGCCCCGACCGGGGTGGTGCGGTGCATCTCCAGGTAGGCACGGACCTCCCGCCCCTCCTCGGCGAGGAGTAGGGGGAGGAGGGCGCGCGGACCGAAGGTCCGGCCGAGGAGAGCCAGGGCGCGCGCCCGCAGGCCCGGGCGGAACGCCCGGGGTTCGCGGCCGTGGGCCTTGAGCAGATCGCCCCAGATGGTCGTATGGCGCTCCTCGACCGCCGCCAGGCGGACGTAGAGGTCCTTTTTCTTGGCGTCCGGCTCCGCCGCGGCGAGCAACCGGTAGAGATAGGCCGCCTCCGCCTCGTCCTGCCAGTGGTCGGCGAAGGCGTCGAGGTCCGGCGGCGGCGCCACTTTGGCGGCAGGGGGCGGGGATGCGGGGGGAGAGGTGACGGCCATGCTCGCTCCTCGAAACGATGAAGCCCAGGCCCGGCACGGCGCAAGGGCAATGCCGTGGGTGGCGAAATCCGGAGTGCCGACTAGAATAGGTCGCGCTCGATCTTTTTTCCCTTTACGAGGTGCCCGATGCAACGCGGCCCGTCGATCCTATCCTGTCTCGCCCTCGTCCTCCTCCTCTCGGCGACCGCGGGCATGGCGGCCCCGCCGGAGCCGCCCCCGCCGCCCGCCCCCAAAGTCGTCGCCGTCCGCGCCGGCCGGCTGCTCGACGGCCATGGCGGGCCGCCGCTCGCCGACGCCGTCATCCTCATTTCCGGCGACCGCATCACGGCGGTGGGCCGGGACCTCCCCATTCCGGCCGGGGCGGAGGTCGTCGACCTCTCGAAGCAGACCGTGCTCCCCGGGCTCATCGACTGCCACACCCACCTCACCCAGCAGTCGACCGGCGACTACTACGAGGGGATCTTCCGGCGCACCCCGATCGACGCCGCCGTGGTCGCCCACGTCTACGCCCGCCGCACCCTGGAGGCCGGCTTCACCACCGTGCGCGACGTCGGGGCGGCCGAGCTGATCGACGTGGCGCTCAAGAACGCCATCGACCGCGGCGACGTGGTCGGCCCGCGCATGCGGGTGGCGACCCTGGCGATCGGCTCGACCGGCGGCCACAACGACCTCTCCGGCTTCTCTCCCTACCTCCACTTCGACCGCCTCTCCGGCATCGCCGATGGCCCGGAGGAGATCCGCAAGCTGGTCCGCTTCGAGGTCAAGAACGGCGCCGACTGGATCAAGGTGATGGCGACCGCCGGGGTGCTCTCCGAGGAGGAATCCGTAGGGGCGCCCCAGTATTCGCAGGAGGAGATGAACGCCGTGGTCGCCGAGGCCGCCATGTGGGGCAAGAAGGTGGCCGCCCACGCCCACGGCACCGAGGGGATCAAACGCGCGGCGCGGGCCGGCGTCGCCTCGATCGAGCACGGCGGCCTGATCGACGAGGAGGGGGTGCGCCTCCTCAAGGAGAAGGGCATCTACCTGGTGCCCGACATCTACACCGACGAGTACATCCTCGCCGAAGCCGACCACCTGGGCCTGCCGCCAAAGATGATCGAGAAGGAAAAGGAGCTGCGCAAGAACCAGATCGCCAACTGGAAGCGCGCCATCGCCGGAGGCGTCAAGCTCGCCTTCGGCACCGACGCCGGAGTCTACCCCCACGGCCAGAACGCCCACCAGTTCCACTCCCTCCTGGCCCTCGGCCTGACCCCCACCCAGGTGATCCAGATGGCGACCACCAACGCCGCCGACCTCCTCGGCATGAGCGACAAGGTCGGCAGCGTCGTCCCCGGCCGCTACGCCGATCTGATCGCCGTCGACGGCGATCCGCTCCAAGACGTCACCGAGCTCGAACGGGTGCGCTTCGTGATGAAGGGGGGCGTGGTGGTCAAGGACGAGCGGAAACTTCAGCGCTGACGGAACTCAGGAGGGCCATCGAAGTAGCCGAAACCGATGCGCTTGCGGGTCACGGGCCGATAAAATACAATTTTCCCGAGCTATCGAATACGCTGCGGGGCGCTTCAGCTATTTGCTCCAGGAGAACTGATGTCGACACGCAGAGTCTGGTTGTTCCTGTGCGCGCTACTCATCGTCTGGGTACCGCTCGCCTTCGGCATTGGCCCGCGTCCACTTCCAAGCTCCGATGCAGGCCTTGCCGACGACGGTCCTTGGCCCGCCTCGACGCCGGCCCTCCTCGCCAAGCTTGAGACGGACGATGAGTGGCACCGGGAAGCGACCGTCGAGGAGTGCGCCCGCCGGATCAGCCAGGGAGACAGCGACCTGCTTTCCGGCGTGCTGGGGCTTCTAAAGGATCAGAAGGACCCGGTCCACCGTAGGGCAGCGATACGAGTCTTGCGGTGGATTCCCGAGGGAAACCTGCCGGATGATTCAAAACTCCCTCAGACGGTGGGCGAGGCCGCGTTGGAAAGGCTCGACGACCCCGACGTGTTCGTGCGCAGTGTCGCCGTCTCGGTCCTGGAATGGCGAGAACCCCCGCAAGCTGATGCCTTGCAGAGAATCGAGCGAGCCTTGAGAGAAGAAGTCTCGCCAACGATCAAGGCGAAGCTCCTGCTCCTCATGGCGAGGTGGACCGCGGCGCAGGGAAGGCAGGCCGAGGCGGAGAATCTCCTCGCCCGGGGACTCTCTCGCGACATGCCGTCCGCAGTACGCATTGCGGCCATCCGGCAGCTCGCACGTGATAGGGCCCTGCCTTCTCGGCGACTCCAAGCGATCCTTGACATGCTCCCCGATTTGGACCTCGAGGTCCGGCTCGCGGCGATCAATGCTCTCGAATTCCTCTATGGTTACGGCAATCTTAGCCTTAGCGAACCCTATGCAAATGAGGCTCCCAAGGTCAGCGCGGCGGTCGCCGTTTTGCTCAAAGACCAGCGGCCAAGCGTCGAGCTGGCGGCGGCGAAAGCCTTAGCCTCCCTGGGCAACCGAGCTTCCACCCAGCAAAAGGCCCTTGAGGAGGCCTTCGCAACTTCGCGGTCGGAACAGGTTCGTGCAAACTGTGCGCTTGCACTGGGAGCGATTGGCCAGAAGAGTAAGAACGCGCAAGCCGTCACCCTGGAACTCGTAACGGCCATTGGAGACGGTAGTCCAAGCCTGCGGGTGGCCGTAATTTCGGCGCTCGGACGGATCGGCAAACCAGCTACGGGCGCGGTCGATTCACTGCGCTCGATCCTCCGGGAAAGCAACGGCGAGAAGGTCCGCGCAGCTGCAGCTTCAGCCCTCGGCGAGATCCGATCACCGAAAGCCCTACCCGAGTTGGCAGCGGTTTTGAAGGACAGCCATCAGCTCAGCACTCAGCGGGCAGCGGTCGAGGCAATCGGGCAACTTGGAGAGGCGGCCAAGGACGCGGAGGACGATCTCAGGCCGCTGCTCCTGGCCGAGGACGGTGAACTCGTCAACGTAACAGAGGGAGCCTTGACTGCCATCGGCGCGCAGTCCGATGCTACCGCGAGAGCCCTCGCGAAACGGCTCGCTGTTGATCCTGAGCGGCCTTACTCAGATTTCAACCTAAACGGAGCGCTTGAGCACATCTGCAAGAGGAATCCCCTGGCGATCAAGCTCCTGGCGGCAACACTCACCGATGCCAACCTCCAACGGAGAGCTGCTTCAATCCTGGTGACTACGGCAGAGGATCTTCCGTACGAGATCGAGAAAGGAACCATATCCTACCTTACCCTGGAACGAATCCTGCCCGCACTGCGAGGAGCGGCATCCAGGATGCGGGCTCTCCCAGAGGGCGGTCGAGGCGCCGCCATCCTCGAGGCGACGAGCGACAAGATCGAGAGCAAGGTTCGGCCGGTGCGGACATTTCTCCAGGTGATTACTTCCCCCTTGTTCTTCATCCCAGCCGGCTATCTACTGGCCCTCCTCGGGGTCTTCTGGTTCGCCCCGCTCTGGCTCCTGGCGCTCGACGAGACCCTGCGGCCGTTCAAAGTGAAGCTGCCGTGGCTGGGAGAGGTCGGGTTGCACAGCTTCCTCTTCCTTCAGTACCGTCCACGGGTCCTCGACGCCTGGGTCGTGCGCCACGTCGACGTAGCGCGCGCCAACTTCGCCGAGCGCACAACGGTCCGAGATCGGGTGGTCCAGGTCCCTCTGCCTGCGGTGCTCGACGGCAACCGGCTTACCGAGCTGACCTCCCAGGAACTGGCGGGAGCCTTCCGCCAGGAGCAGGCACGGATCCTCATCTGGGGCGAGGGCGGCGTGGGGAAGACGAGCCTCGCCTGCCAACTCGCCCGGTGGGCGATGGCCGAGGAGTCGGAGGAGCGCCTCACGAAGCATACGATGCTCCCGGTCCTCGTCGAGGAGGACCTGGAGGTCCAGCCCGAGACCGAGAAGCCGGAGGTATGCGCGGCAGCTCTCCTGGACGTGGTTCGCGGCCAGCTCCAGAGTGTGGCCGGCAGCCCGGAGCCGATCCCCGAACGGCTCTTCGGGCGCCTCCTGCGCCAGAAGCGGGTGCTGGTGATCGTCGATCACCTCTCCGAGATGAACGAGGCCATGCGCCGCGCTGTCCGTCCGGAGTCGCCGACGTTCCCCATCAACGCCCTCGTGGTGACGGCACGGACCGAAAGTGTCCTCGGCGCGGTAGCGGTCCATAAGGTCACGCCGATGCGAATTCAGGGCGACCGCACCGCCTCCTTCATGGAGGCCTATCTGACGCGGCGCCAGAAGCGCGAGCTTTTCAAGGATGCCGAATTCTTCGAGGCTTGCGCCCACCTCTCGCGCATGGTAGGACAGCGCAACATCACTGTCCTCCTGGCCCGCCTCTACGCCGATCGCCTGATCGATCTCAAGGAGGGGAGCTCAGCGGCCGAAGGTTTGCCCGACAGCATTCCCGATCTGATGTTGAGCTACTTGAACGAGCTCAACCGCTCGGTTTCCGACGACCGGCTGGACGAGCGCGAGGTCCAACGGACCGCCACCATCCTCGCCTGGCACTGCCTGAAGACCACCTTCCGTCCTGGTCCCGCGCCGCGCGACGAGGTCGTAGAGGCCCTCGGCAGGACCGGTGAGGAGCGGTTGAGCTATCTGGAGAGGAAGCTGCGGATCGCCGCGACCGTAGGCGCCGCACGCAATCAGGTCCGTGTCAACCTCGACCCCTTGGCCGAGTACCTGGCCGGGATGTACCTGGTCGATCGAGAGCTGCGCAGCGGAGAGGACCGGGAAGCCTTCCTCGTCCGGGCACGCACCCTCGCTTCCGACGCCGCAGCCGACATTTCGGGGTTCCTGCTGGCCGTGGAGGACTCCTACCTGGCTCGAACGGCGGGCGCCAATCCGGGCGATGCGTTCTCCAGCGCTCTGCGGAGCCTGGGGCAGCCGCAACCCCTCCGTCAAGCCGCATGAGGCGAGGACCTCGATTGGAATCCGAGCCCTACCGCCGCCATCTGGCACGGAGACGCCTATCACTACATCAATGCTCCATAATCGGCAGTGAAGGACTGAGATAAGGTGGCCGGGGATCGAGTCCGGAGGGGGCGTTGCCCGGACGGGACGCCCCCGCAGGGTCATCCCGCGATGCAGTGCGTGTTGATCACGTGACAGGTGCAGAACGTGGCGGCCTGGGTGAGGCACTGGTTCTTGATCTGGGTCACCATGCCCACCGCATGCTCGAGCTCGCCCCGATCGAGCGCAGCCAGGGTCTCCCGGGTTAGCTTCAGCGGTTTCTTCAGCTTCTTCTGCATGACGGGACCTCCGAGGGTTAGTAGGAGGCGATGCTAATTCGCCGAGCCACTCCGGTCAAGGCAGGGTAAAGACCCAGCCTCCGCACCACCGCTTCCCCCGCGCGAAGCTGGATTCATCCAACGCAACTCATAGCCCGGAGATTTATCTCCGGGCGGAGGTCCGACCGGAATGACCGTCGCCCCTTCGGGGCTTTTGTTTTCTTGGGATTACCCTACCTGGGGCTCTCGCCCATATGGTTACACACATCTAGCTGCTGCCCGAGGCCTCTCGTGCTTCCAGGGCAAGGACGAAATCTCGGGTGCGC
>Ga0137403_10000844_pt1 | contig 39318 bp, 31 predicted proteins | sample CZOMad2_1_16fung_FD_122057 | JGI IMG/M metagenome (GOLD analysis project Ga0137403, IMG submission 122057) | Vadose zone soil fungal communities from Angelo Coast Range Reserve, California, USA - CZOMad2_1_16fungal (Hybrid Assembly) | ecosystem: Environmental > Terrestrial > Soil > Vadose zone...
CTGCTCGGTTATTTAATTATTCATTTCTTCGAGCATACTGTCACCCCGCATTTTCATTTCGGAGAAGAAACGCATCATGATCAATTTGTGCGCGGTCATCACGGCTATTCCGTTCTGCTCGCACTGATCATCCACACGTTTTTCGACGGGATCGCCATTGCGTCGGGCTTTATCGTTTCCAACTGGCTAGGATGGGTCATCTTTCTCGCCGTTTTTCTCCACAAAATTCCGGAAGGATTCACGGTTGCTTCCGTCATGCTGGCAAGTGGCCAAAGTCGCGGAATTGCCTGGGGCGCTTCTATTCTGCTGGGGGCAGCCACACTCGCGGGCGTGCTTGCCATGGCGCTGCTGCGGCATGAAGTGAGCTTCGGATTGCCGTTATCAGCAGGCGTGACCATCTACGTCGCTGCCTCAGATCTTATGCCGGAGGTGAACCGGGAGCCGGGAGCACGGATGGCGTTGGTGGTCTTTCTAGGAGTGGGTTTACTGTTCCTGCTGGATCAGTTTGTACACGTGCATTAAACAGCATTCACCACTCGGAATTCAGAACGTGAACGCCTGAGTGCTTGTTTTTACTCGACCGTGTGCTTCGCCGTATATCCTTCGCGCGCGACGATCTGATATTTCACATCTTTTCCTTTCTGATCGCGCACTTTCAGCGGGCTGCCGTCCGGACCAACCACTTCGACTTTCAGCTTGCGATAAGAGCCATCGAGCTTTGGGTTGGTGGGGCGGTAAGCAAGGTTGTACTGATTGCGAATGTCACCGCTAATGTCATGAAAAATTTCCGGCAGTTCGCCTTGGAACCGGGGGAAGTATGCGCGTCCCCCGGTCAGCCGGGCGAAGGTATTCATTTCGTTGTCGGCCTGAAGGTAGTCTATGTTGCTTACCGGAATCCCGATGCCATGCGTGTAACCGCAGCGGTGGGTTTCGCAATATTCGCGGACTGCAAACCCCACACTCACCGGGAAGATAGTCACGTCCTTTGTGGCCCTGATCTTTTTCATGATCTGGTCAAGGTTGAGTTTGCTGAACGTATCCACGCCGGTAGTGACTAGGATGACGTACTTGCGGCCCTCGATCTGGTCCAGCCGATCAAGCGTATCGTAGAGAGCGTCAAACAAATTGGTTTCCGCGAAACCGGGAATGCGCAACTGATTCAGTGCTCCGTAGACTGTCCGTTTGTCCTGCGTAAAATCCGCCAGGATATGCGGCCTCATGTCGTAAGAGATCACGGCGACCCAGTCGTTCTTCTTCAGCGAATTTGCAAATGAATAACTCGCGTTCAGCGCATCAACCATAAAGTAATAATTGGTTGAGGCAAACTCAACCAGCAAGACCGCTGTGATGGGAGCTTCTGAAACGTTGAAATTGCTAATGGTTTGGGGTACACCGTCTTCTAAGACCTTGAAATTATCTTTCTTCAACGTGGAGATAAACTGCCCATCCTTTGTGGTAACGAGAACATCGACATTCACGAGTGGTACATCTACGCGGATGGAGTAATCGGGCATGCCCTCGATCTTTTTCGGCTTCTCGACCGGCGGAGGCGCGGGTGGCTCTTCTTTTTTCTTGGGAATCGCGTATGGGCCGGTGTCGCTCTGAGGGCCACCGGCGGCAGGCGGCGGCTCCTGCTGCTGTCCGCTGGGCGGCGCAGCCTGGGCAGGCTGGTCCTGGCCCTTAGCCGGAATCGGTGACAATGTCAAGATCACTAAAGTGGTAGTCAGAGCCGGAATTAGTACCGGTGCCAGCATGGAACGAATGGCCTTGCGTCGAAAAAAACCAGTGTAAAACATGGAACTCCCCGAAAAACCCTGTGCTAGTATAGACGCACGGCTTCGCGATTGGGATGTTTTGCTTGGCTTTAGATACTCTCCCACCTGGCAACGGCAACAGAAAGCGCGAAGTGTAATTTTTGGTGGACCGGTTGGCGGTCCTCCGGGGACATTCGATGAGACGTGCAGCTCTCGCCAGTGGCGTGGTGTATTCGCTCCTACTCTCCTTCGCAACTTTCGCGCAAACCTCCAAATCAGTTGAAACCATTCCCGTTAGCCAGCTTCACGCGGGCATGCATGGCGTCGCTTATACAGTTTTTGAGGGCACCAAGCCCGAAGCCATGCAGGTAGAGGTCCTGGGCGTTCTGAAAAATGCCAATGGACCCAAGGGCGACGTTATTTTGGTCCGCCTGGGCGGAAAAAAGGCCGAGTACACGGGCGTGGTCGCCGGCATGAGCGGCAGTCCTGTGTATTTTGACGGGAAACTTGCAGGCGCGCTCGCGTTCCGGATCGGCGAATTCTCCAAAGAGCCGATTGCCGGCGTTACGCCGATCGCTGAGATGCTTGAGATCAGTGCGCTTGACCGCCGGCCCGAGTCGCCCGAGACCGACGCCAAAGCTAGTGTGGATGCTCCAACTCGGACGTCGACACCCGGGTTCTCTAGCGTGCCTTCTGCCAATTATGCGAATTATCTGAAGCCGATCGAAGCGCCTCTGGTCTTTAATGGATTTTCAGAAGTTGCGCTGAGACAATTCGCTCCGCAGTTTGCGGCGGCAGGAATCGTGCCAGTAATGGGAGTCGGTTCGGTCAGCGACACCAAACAGCCGGAGCGGCTTGAACCGGGTTCGGCCGTCAGCGCCATCCTGGTGCGTGGCGATATGGATATCGCCGCCACTTGCACCGTGACCTACATGGATGCGGCCCACCTCCTGGCCTGCGGTCACCCGCTGATGCAGTTCGGATCGGTCAATCTTCCGATGACCAAGGCCCAAGTCGTGGCCACGTTGGCTTCGCCATTGAACGCATTCAAAATCGTGAACGCCACCGAACCGGTCGGAGCTTTTGTGCAGGACCGCCACACTGGCATCATGGGTGAATTCGGCAAAAAGCCCGACATGATCCCGGTTACCCTGAATATTCGTGGCGGGCCCTCGACCAAGAAGTTTCATTATGAGGTGCTGAACAATGCCCACCTCAGTCCACTCGCCATGATGGCAACCGTATTCAACGCCCTACATGGAATGAACGAATACGGCGAGGACGTTACCTACCGCATGAATGGCAGGATCAGCGTGGGCGGATATCCCGACGTAGGCGTCGAAAACATGTTTGCCGCGGCTGACGGTGGCCAGCCAGCCGCTGTCCTGGCGGCACTTTCCCTCGGCGACCGCTTCAGCCGCATTTACGACAATCCATACAGCGTGCCGGATATTCGCGGTGTGCAACTTGATTTTGACCTTGTCCGCGACCGCCGCGCGGCGCGTTTGGAAAGTGCCCGGACTGACGTAACCGAAGCCCGTCCCGGTGACGACATTACGATTGAAGCCGTGCTCCGTCCATATCGGGGGGATGGACTGGTCAACCAGATTGCGATTCACATCCCGACGTCTACGTCCAAAGGGCCGCTGCGCATTCTGGTCAGCGATGGTGACACCCTGGACCGCATCCGCCATGGTGCGCCGCTGCTGGGTCGAAAGCTCGACCTGCCCTCGACCATTGCCTGGCTTAATAAGCAGCACGTCAACAACCGCGTCTACGTATCCTTGCTCGAAGGCGACCCGGAAGCGATGGTCGGAGACAAGGTTATGCCGACACTCCCCCTCTCCGTCATGAATGTAATGGATGGCATGCGGGGGACGCAGGATATGGTGGTATTGGGCGAGTCTTCGGTGAATGAGACCTCGAGCCAAGCGCTCGATTATGTGGTTTCCGGCGCGCAGGTACTGACGATTACTGTTAGGTAGGGCTGCCCGCCCCTGAGATGTGCATTCGGAGTGAAACAACAGGTCTGTTCTGCGAGGCAGTTCCTGCGCTGCGCGCTCTCCGTGATACCCTATTTTTTCAGACACAATCGAGGATACAATCGAGGTACTACCTTGGAATTTCCCCGTAAGCTCTGGCTTACATTCTCCGTTTTTCTGCTGGCGACTAACGTCTTACACGCAGAAGGCACGCACACCTGGGAGCAGTCGAAGTTCGACGACCTTAGCAAAGGTACTCCCAAAGGCGTGGCCATACGGAGCACTGGAGGGCTGGAACTGGCCCCCGCGTTCAAGCCGGTATCAACGACTCCTTCCACCTATATCTGGTCGATCGCAACAGATTCGAGTGGCGTCATTTACGCCGCGACCGGCGGGCCGGCGCGCGTTTACCGGATTACGCCTAACGGACAGTCCACGGCGATATTCGAGCCCCAGGAATTGCAGGTGCAGTCAATCGTTGTAGACAAAAAAGGTGTGATTTACGCGGCTACGAATCCTGATGGCAAAGTCTATCGTCTCGAGCGCCGCGCGAACTCTACTACCGACATCGCCAAACCTGCTGCGGAGCAGAATCACTCCACGAGCGAGTTCTCCGCCTCCGTCTATTTTGATCCAAAAACAAAGTACATCTGGGATCTGGTGCTAGACGCAGCCGGCAATCTTTATGTTGCCACCGGCGATCGTGGCGAGATTTTCCGGGTCACAGCTTCGAGGAATGCTTCGGTCTTTTTCAAGAGTGACGAAGCTCACATCCGCGTGCTGGCGCTCGATGCTAATGGAAATCTGATCGCTGGCTCGGATGGCAGTGGTCTGGTGTACCGCATCTCTCCGAAAGGCGAGGGATTTGTTCTCTACAGTGCGCCCAAGAAAGAAATTACAGCGTTGGCAATCGACAAGGCGGGCAATATCTATGCTTCGGCCGGCGGCGAAAAGCGCGGCGGCAGCACGCCTCCAAGCTTCCCGGTTCCTGCTCCTAACCCGGCATCCGCATTTGCGGCAACGCCACAGCAGCAGCCTGGGATAATAGTTTCGAGCGCCACCCCAGCTCCCAATCCACAACCAGCGCTCGGTCCGTTTCCAGCAAGCGGATCTGTCGGAGGCTCGGAAATCTACCGCATTGCCCCCGACGGCTCTCCCAGCCGTCTCTGGGCATCCCGCGATGATCTGGTATATGCGCTGGCCTTCGATAAACGCGGGCGGCTACTGGTCGGCACAGGCAATCGCGGCCACATTTTCGCTATCATTGGAGAAGATAACTACATCGACTTGCTCAAGGCCAGCGCCACCCAGGTAACTTCGTTTGCCGATACCGGGGACAGTGGAATCTATGCTTCTACAAGCAACTTGGGAAAGGTCTTTTTGCTGGGAGCCGCCCCGGAAGCAGAGGGAAGTTACGAAAGCGACATTTTTGATGCTCGCATCTTTTCTCGCTGGGGTAGAGCTGAATTTCGCGGCGCAGGCAACGTCGAACTCCTCGCGCGTAGCGGGAATGTCGACAATCCCGACCGCAACTGGAGCCCGTGGAAGAGAGTCGATTTGCGCAAAGACGCGGAAGTCCCCGTGCCGCCTGCTCGTTTCGCGCAATGGAAAGCCGTGCTGCATGCCGGCGATCCGGCACCGCGCGTGGATAGCGTCACGCTGAATTATTTGCCGAAGAACGTCGCGCCCGATTTTGACGACGTGATGGTCTCGGTCGGCTTGCGCTATCAATCAATTCCCAAGCCGGTAGGCGATACCGGCCCGGGCGCCGGCAACCAGCCGCGGTTTGACACTCCGCCTCCCTCCACGCGCGACCGCGACGCGATTGGCGTGCGCTGGACTGTGCACGATGACAACGATGATCAGATGGTCTATTCGGTCTATTACCAGGGCGACGGGGAGGCGCGCTGGCTGCTGCTCAAAGATAACTTGACTGACAAGTTCTACTCGTTCGACGCGTCGTTGCTCCCGGATGGCGGATACACAATCAAAGTGGTGGCATCCGATTCGCCCTCGCATTCTCCCGAGCAGGCCTTAACCGCAGAAAAAGAGAGCGCTCGATTTGAGGTTGATACCACTCCGCCGCAGATCCAGAATCTGACTGCTGGCGTGGATGGAGGAAAAATTCATGTGAACTTCCGCGCAGCCGACAACTTCTCCTCAATTAAGCGCGCGGAGTATTCGGTCGATGCCGGCGACTGGCAGTTTGTTGAGCCTGTCGGCCAGCTCTCGGACGCCAAGACAGAAGCTTACGATTTCCGGATTGCGCCGCCGGTCGACCCCGATCCTCCGGGCGCGAAGCCGCCAATTCCCCCCGCTCAAGGCGTCGAGCATGTGGTCGTAGTGCGAGTCTACGACCGCTATGACAATATGGTCTCGGCCAAAACGGTGATCCGCGGGAAATAGATTCACGCGGAGGCCCGGACGCCTCGTCCGGGTGGGCGAGCAAGGCTCGCCGTTTGGGATATTTTCCGAGCCTGTGGCGGGACGAGGGCGTCCGCCCCTACGTGCTTCGCTATTACACCAGCTTATCCGCCCGTCTCAACTCGGGAAACAGCCGCGCCCACAGCGCAATCACCACGAGCGTGCCAACCCCTCCTAGCACCACTGCTGGAACCGTTCCGAACCAGTGCGCCGTCAATCCAGATTCGAATTCGCCCAACTCATTCGATGCGCCAATGAAGAGCATGTCTACCGCATTTACCCGGCCACGCATTTCATCCGGCGTGGCAAGCTGAACCAGCAAGGCGCGGATGACAACGCTCACCATATCAGTCGCGCCGGTCAACAGAAGCGCAATCATGGATAGCGTCAGGCTGCGGGAAATCCCGAAAACAATGGTGAACACGCCAAATCCGGCCACGCACCACAGCATGATGGCTCCCATCCGTCGGCGCAGGGGACGATGCGCAAGCAGAATGGCCATGATGCCGGCGCCCACTCCGGGCGCACTGCGCAGCAGCCCGAGTCCCCAGGGGCCAGTGTGCAGAATTTCGCGTGCATACACAGGAAGCAGCGCTACTGCGCCACCGAGCAAAACTGCAAACATGTCCAGCGAAATCGAGCCCAGCACAACCTTCTGCCGCCAGACATATCGGAACCCAGCCAGCACCGTGTCCCATGCAACTGGCTCCCGAGCCGGCGGCCTGCGCTTGGGATAAATTTGCAATGTGGAGAACATTGCAGCACAAGCAGCCAGCATCGCGCTTGCGTACACTGTCGCGGGACCGCGAAAGAATGCGTATATGACCCCACCTGCCGCCGGCCCCAGAATCGTCGCACCCTGAAATATGCTCGAGTTCCACGCCACTGCATTTGGAAAATGCTCTTCCGCGACCAACTGCGGCAGGAGTGCGCGGCTCACCGGCCAATTGAACGTGCGAACAATGCCGAGAAAAACCACGATCGCATAAATCGCATGCACCGACCTGCCGTTGTACCAGGCCGTAGCGAGCAGCAAACCAGAGGCCAGCGCGAATCCTGCGTAGCAGATTGTCAGAAGGCTTCGGCGGTCGAAACGATCGGCCGCGTGACCCGCAGGCAGGAAGAGCACAATGCCAGGCAGGAATTGCGCAAGGCCGATTAGTCCAAGATCCAGCGGGCGCTTGGTAATGTCGTAGACTTGCCAGCCCACCGCGACCGACTGCATTTCGAGCGCAAGGACGATGAAGAAGCGCGCCAGCTCATAGCGGATGAAATCCGGGTAAGTGAATGCAACTCGACCTGCGATCCTGGGACCTGCGGCTGTGGCCATGCTGCCACTTTACAATGATTCAATATCTCAATGACTGAGTCGCTCAATCTGGTCGCTTGGCTTGCCTGTATCGTTTATTCAACGATTCCGTTATTTTGGCTTGCGATCCATCCTCGTGCAAAGTATTGGCGTTCGCGCCGTCGCTCGCCGTATCGAGTGCTGCTGCCGCTTTGGATCGCGATGTGGATCGCCGCTGGACTCATCACTGCTCCCTGGCGGCACCTTGTGCTGTACTCGAGTTTATGGGCTTGGGTACCCGCCGTCTTTCTTTTCGGCGTCGGATTCTGGCTTTATTCGAAATCGGGGAAGCATTTCAGCGTTCAGCAACTCAGCGGAGTTCCCGAAGTTATGCCCGGTGAACAGCGGCTGATCACTGCAGGGATACACAACCGAGTTCGTCATCCAGTCTATCTTGCGCATTTTTGCCAAATGCTCGCTTGGAGTCTTGGCACTGGTCTTGCCGTCTGCTATGCGTTGACTGCATTCGCGCTGCTGAGTGGAGCCGTCATGATCAAGCTTGAGGATAAAGAATTGCAGCAGCGATTCGGAGAAGACTTTCAGCAGTACAAAAGCTCTGTGCCTGCGATCTTTCCGAGATTGCATTGAGGTTCAGCGAATTTAGAAACAGACTGGGAACTGAGAACTAAGAACTAAGAACTGCTTGAATGGCTATAATTTCTTCGTTGAAACCTAATAAGCCGACGGCTGATGTCCAGATGAGATTCGAACTTGCGGCGCTTGCGCGGCGTCTGAGCCGCGTGCCGAAATCCCGTGTGGGGCGAAGGATCTCCGGGTGAGATTCGAATTCTTCATCGCTACTCGCTATCTCCGCGCCAAGAGAAGGCAGGCTGTTATCGGCGTCATCACAGGTATCTCCATTGCTGGGGTTGCAGCTGGAGTGGCCTCGCTGGTTATCGCGCTCGCTATCAATAATGGTTTTCGCCAGGATTTGCAGGACCGTCTGCTAGGTTCGAGTTCACACGTTAACCTGTTGCGGGTCGAGAGCGATGGAATCAAAGGCTGGCAGCCCTTGATGGAGCAGCTGTCGAAACAGCCTCACGTAGTGGCGACCGCGCCGGCAATTTATGAACAAGTGCTGATCTCGCGCGGGCCGCGAGCGCGAGGCGCGGTGCTGAAGGGATTGATTCCGGCATATGAACGCAAAGTGAGCGATTTGCTGAACACGGTGAAGCAAGGAACATCGGCTGCACTGGATGAGCCGAGTCAGGCCGGGGCAGAGCCCCGCCCCCACACAAACAACGCGCCCACACAATCTCCAAGCGATCTTGAGGGAGTTCAGAACCGCATCGCTGCCATGCCTCCTATTATTCTTGGCAAAGATATGGCGGATGATCTTGGCGCCACAGTCGGTTCAGTCGTACTTGTCACCAGCCCGCAGGGTGAGCTGACACCTTTTGGACTGGTTCCCAAGTACAACCGGTTCCGTGTCGCAGGGATTTTCAATTCCGGCTTTTTCGATTACGACAGTGGATGGGCGTTCGCCCGCCTTTCCGACGCTCAGCGGCTCTTTGGCCTGGGCGATCTGGTTTCAGTAATTGAGTTCAAGATCGATGATATTTACAAGGCGGGAGAAGTCGCGCACGAGCTCGAGCGCGCGGCGGGCACGGGCTTCATGGCCACTAACTGGATGGAGCAGAACAAAGCCATCTTTCGCGCGTTGCGGCTGGAGCGGCTGGTTACGTTCATCACCATCGGTCTGATTGTATTCGTTGCCGCGCTCAACATTCTCATCTCGCTCACAATGATGGTAATGGAGAAGACGCGCGATATCGCCGTGCTCATGTCGATGGGCACGCGAAAGTCCCAGGTGCGGCGCGTATTTGTCGCGCAAGGCGTGCTGATCGGCGTGATCGGGACGGCGATTGGGTTAGTCCTCGGCTACGCGCTCTCTTGGGCGGGTGGGCATTACCATCTGCTATCGCTGGCGCCGGAAGTTTATTCCATCGACTACGTACCTTTTGCTCCGCGTGCGATCGACGGCTTCTTGGTGGCAATCGTGGCAGTTGGAATTTCACTGATTGCCACAGTCTACCCATCGTGGTCAGCGGCAAGGATTCTGCCCGCGGAGGCGCTCCGGTACGAATAGGATTATTCAGCCCACGAAGGGCGGCTTGCCAGGTTCCACTCTTTAGTGGGTAAATGAACAACCCCAACCTATCTGGGCTATGCGGCTCTCGCGGCCGAGCACTCCGGATGATTACAGCCGCAATCAGCTCCCGATTGCCCGGCGGATTGCGCCTTGTGAGCATAATCTGAGCAGGCCTGGCTACAGTACTGCTGGCCCGCAGGTGCCGGGCAGTCACATGCCGGATGCGCACATTTCTGTTGTGTGGTTGTGCTCATATTTCCTCTCCATTGGCTATGATTACGCCGTACTTTCGATGCGTCTCAGATGAATTGTGTTTTCGCTTTAGACCTGTTTTTCACACTCGGGAGCATGCCCTCATTGGCAATCAATCCGAAGACTCGTGCCGGTTGCAAATAAAGCAGTTGCGGTGAGTTGAATATCCGGAGTAATATGCCGCGCCTGTTCCCAAAGTAACTCTGGCCATCCCGATTCTGGATTGACCCATCGAATCTGACCAGAGTACGATTTCGTAGCTCGTTCGAATTTATCAGGGGAGGAGCTGGTCGCGTAAGTGATAGAGAAGATGAGAATTACAAAACTCTCTTTCCTGATTGCGCCACTCACCGTCGGCCTTTTGGCGAGCATAGCTTGCCAGACAGCCAAGCGGCCCGCGACGTTTTTGCCTCCCGCGCAAACCCAAGCACCTGCCCTCAAGCCTGCTGCGGCGGTCCCGAGGCCAATCCCGGCCAATGTACAGCAGCCCGCTCCACCGCCAGCACCGGTCACGGCACAAAAACCAGAGCCGAAACCAGATCCGGTCGCCGACATAATTGCGCAAGCTGAGAAGGAATACCGGGCAGGACGGGACAATTACAAAGCCGGGCATGTCGAGGCCGCCAAGCAGAACTTTGATCGAGCTTTCAACCTGCTACTCGGAAGCACGCTGGACATCTACTCCGACGAGCGGGTGCAGCAGGAATTGGACCGCATTCTCGAAGGTGTGAACAGCGAAGACATGCAGGCGTTGCAGGAAGGGGACGGAGTCACGGAGCAAAAGGCCGAACCTGCACCCATTGACGAAGCTAACGGCGTCACATTCCCGGTTGATCCCAAGATAAAAGCCCAGGCTGAGGTGGAGGTGCAGGCCACTCGCTCGGATTTGCCGCTCATGTTGACGGACCCCGTGGCTGGCTACATCAATTACTTTTCAACCCGCGGACGCGGCACGCTGGAGCATGCCCTGATCCGTGGTGGCCGCTATCAGGAGATGATCCAGAAGATCCTCAGGCAAGAAGGAGTTCCCCAGGAACTGATTTATCTGGCCCAGGCGGAGTCCGGGTTTCATCCCTTGGCCGTTTCTCGCGTAGGCGCGCGCGGCATGTGGCAGTTCATGGGGAGCAGAGCTAGAGGCTATGGTTTGCAGCGCAGTTGGTGGGTGGATGAACGGCAGGATCCGGAGAAAGCCACGCACGCCGCAGCCCGTCATTTAAAGGATCTATACAACCAGTTTGGGGACTGGTATTTGGCCATGGCGGCGTACAACTCCGGCCCTGGCACCGTCCAGCAAGCGGTCCGGCGCACCGGATACGCGGATTTCTGGGAACTTTACCGGCGAAATGTCCTGCCCAAAGAAACCCGCAATTACGTACCGATTATCGTGGCCGTCACCATCATGGCCAAGAATCCTGCCCAGTACGGGCTGGATCAGCTTGAAACCGAGAAACCGATCGCATACGACACTGTGAAAATTGATTATCCGGTCGATCTCCGGCTGGTTGCCGAGTGTGTTGACGCTCCAGCAGCAACCCTTCAAGAACTCAACCCCAGCCTCCTGCGATGGACGACTCCCAAGAATCAGGAATTTGAACTTCGCTTGCCTGCTGGCACTAAGGCGAGTTATCTGAGCGCGATTCAGGCCATCCCGCAAGATATGCGTGTTTGGTGGCGCTACCACAAGATTGCTCCTGGAGACACGCTGACCTCGATTGCAGGTGAATATCACTCAACGCCACATGCCATCGCCCAGGCCAACGATCTCGAAATCCAGGCCGACCTTGAGCCCGAAAGCAAATTGGTGATTCCGATTGCTCCCGGAAAGCACCCGCCTAGCGAACAAGCGACCTACGCTCGCCGTATTACCCGATATAAAGTTCATAAGGGAGATACCGTCCAATCCGTAGCCGACAATTTTGGCGTGCCGCCGATTATGGTTCGCCGCTGGAATCATTTGAAAGGCGAAAGCGTACAAGGCCGTCGTGTTCTGTACGTGCACTTACCAGTGACTCCGAATGGCAGCGATGCCATCCGGGCTTCTGCCCCTAAGTCACAATCCAGCAATAGGTTGCGGAGGACCGCCAAAACTCCCACGCGTCACAAAGTGAAGCAGGGAGAGACTCTTTCCTCCATCGCTAGCTCCTATAAGACTACCGTCGCTGCCATTAAGCATGACAATGGCAACCTCGCCACGCTCCGGCCAGGAATGATTCTGCTCATACGAGACGTCAAGTAGCCAACAACGGAACCCCTGAGACCTCGGACTTCGGACCTCGGCCAGATTGGACACTCGTCTGCCTAGGGCTAAGTCTGAAGCCCGATGTCCGAAGGCCGATGTCTGGTGTAATATGCAATTTGCGGTGGCCGCAGCTTCCGCTAGACGTGAGAACGCGCTGTGCTATAATCGCGCGCCGTTCAATCAAACGCAGCAGTCTTTCAGTTGTCTTTTTATTTCCCCAGCATACGCGGCGCTTGCGTGATATCCCAGCGTGAAGCGCAGCCCGAAATCAGGAGGAGCAATGAACTTTGAAGAAACCCTCTTTTTACGAGATGACGAGATGGATGAATTTGGTGATAGCGGCGCCTACGGCGATTCGCTAGAAGAGGACTACGAAGAGGAAGAAGAGGAAGAAGAAGCAGAAGTGCCGGGAGGCGAAGCGCCGGCGGAGCCGGTGACTCCGCCTGCTCCCACGCCGTCTGGTGGCGGTGGTGGAGGCGGTGGAAAGCCTGCTCGCAAGCCGCCGCGGAAAGCCGCGAGAAAAGCCGCACCACGAAAGAAAGCAGCAAAGAAGAAAGCCGCTAAAAAGAAACCCGCACGCAAAGCGGCCAAGAGAAAGCCTGCTCGGAAGAAAGCAGCAGGCAGGGGAAAGAAGTCCTCGCGCCGGCGTCGATAAATTGTGCCGCACGCTTTCCTGTGTCCAAGCTCCAAGCCGCGGCTCACCACCGCGGCTTTTTCTTCAAATTTGTTTGCGAGTCCGCCAGCGCAGGTTCGGCTTGGGAACACGTCTAACCCCGGTTCGCACCAGCCCGAACATGCTCTCGACGCCGCGTCTTTCCGCACTGTAAGCTAGATGGGTTTTCCAACCGGCGGAGGACACATGCGTGAGGCGGTCGTGGGACTGTGGCCGGAGATTCAGTGGATCGAAAATAAGGCTCTACGCGAACAGGTGATGCAGACCTGGGTCAAAGCGCTGGAGCGCAGCCCATTGAGACCTGATGATCTGAATCAGATCCCCTTCACCCTGCTGGTTCCAAATTGTCCCATCACATTCATGGAGCACAAGCGCTGCGTGGTGCACATTGCCCGCGCGAGTGCCAAAGCAATGCATGAATTCATGGGGCGTGCGCTGCCGATCGATATTGATACAGTGATCGCGGGCGCCATCCTGGCGGATGTTGGCAAACTACTTGAATATGAGATCGGGCCTGATGGCAAGAGCCGGCAGAGCGAGCGCGGCGAGGCGCTGCGCCATCCGTTTACGGGAGTATCGCTGGCGCTGGAGTGCGGAGTGCCGGATGCCGTCTGCCACATCATTGCGGCGCACGCGGCGGAAGGGGATCTGGTGAAGCGAACGACGGAGGCGTACATCGTGCACCACGCTGACTTCATGGCATTTTTGCCATTCAAGAATCCGAAAAATGTGAAAGTGAAGTAGCAGCTCTCTGCGGCATCAAAGAATTGTCACTGCTGCACTGGGAATTGGTTCTGATCGATTAGCTGTTATCCGTTAGCTCTTACCCAGGAGAGATCGTGTCCGCAACGAAAGAAGCAGTTGCCGCAAAGGAAACAATCACCGCGAAAATGGCGCGCTGGGCGGCTGCCCTCGAGTTCAACCATCTCTCTCAAGATGCCGTGTACCAGGCGAAACGTTTCTTCCTCGATTCCGTCGGCTGCGCGCTTGGCGGATATCAGCAGCACGACGTCAAGATCGCGCTCCAAGTGATCGATGAAATCGCGGGCCGCGGTCCAGCGACGGTGATCGGCACGGGAAAAAAGATTGATCCAGTCTCGGCCTCTTTTGCCAACGCATTGATGATTCGCTGCATGGATTACAACGACATCTACTGGAAACAAGACCCATCGCACCCATCGGATATCTTTCCTGCGGCCCTAGCCTGCTGTGAACGCGCAAAGAGCGATGGCCGCGAGCTGATCGTAGGACTCGTTTTCGGGCACGAATTTGAAATGCGCTTCTGGGAGGCGGCGTTTCCGGGAATTCGCGAGCGTGGTTGGCATCACGCGACACTGACCGCTTTCGTCTCGCCTTTAGTGGCTGGACGGTCGCTACATCTTTCATGGGAGCAGATTCAGCACGCGGTCGGAATCTCCGCCAGTCGTCATTGCACGCTAGGCGCGGTTACTGCGGGCAAGCTCACCATGATGAAGAACACCGTCGATCCTATGGCGACGCAGAGCGGCGTACTCGCCGCGCTCATGGCTGAGAAGGGATACACCGGCCCTGAACATGTTGTTGATGGGAAAGAAGGTCTTTCGCATTGCTTTGGTCCGGAATGGAAATTGAGTCTGTTAACGGAGGGACTCGGTGATTCGTGGCGCATCACGCAGTGCGGAATGAAAGCATTTCCGACTGAGGCTCTGACGCATACACCCATCTCGGCGGTTCTTGATTTGATAAAGACGAACGATTTGAAACCGGATCAGGTTAAAAAAGTCCAGATTCGTTCGCTTGCCCGGGCGGCAGATATTCTCTCCGATCCGAGCAAGTACGATCCGCACACCAAAGAGACCGCGGACCACTCTTTGCCGTACGTGATCGCGGCGGCGATTGTCGACCGGCAAGTGACTCCTGCGCAATTCGAGATGAAAAAGATTATGGACCCGGCGATTCGGGCGCAGTTGAAAAAGGTTGAGGTCGTCGCTGATCCTGAGATCGAGAAGGTGTTCCCAGCGTTGCAACGGGTTGTTGTGAATATTACAACGATCGAAGGGCGGACGTTCTCGAAGCAGCTTGATTATCCTAAAGGCGACCCTCGCAACCCGCTGACCGATGCTGAGGTGGAAGAAAAGTTTGCTGCACTGGCGGAAGGCGTGCTGTCGGCTGGGGCGCAGAAGAAGCTGATCGATGCGATCTGGAGCTTGGAAAAGGTCGGATCGGTTTCCAAGTTGATGGCGCTGATGAAGGCGGATGTGAAACTGGAGAAGGCGGTGAAGAAACCAAGATAGGCGACGGCCACAATAGGCGCAGACACCCTGGGCCTGTGCGGGCGAGCGAAACAGTAGGAACGAATTTATGGGTCAAACCATTGTTGAAAAGATCGCGCAGGCGCACTTAGCGGAAGGGCCGAAGCGGCCGCTCCGTACGGGAGATTTCGTCTCCATTCACCCGCGCTATGTCATGACACATGACAACACTTCGGCGGTCATGAGCAAGTTTAAGGGGATCGGGGCGAAGAAAATTCATGATCCTAAGCAGCTCGTGTTTGCGCTCGACCACGATATTCAGAATCAGGATGAGTCGAATCAGAAGAAGTACCGCGCGATTGAGGCGTTCGCCAAGGAGCACGGGGTGGATTTTTATCCCGCCGGTTCCGGCATTGGCCACCAGATCATGGTGGAACGCGGGTACGTGGTGCCGGGCTCGTTTGTGGTCGCCTCCGATTCGCACTCCAACATGTACGGCGCTCTCGGTGCAGTGGGTACGCCGATCGTGCGCACCGATGCTGCCGCCGTTTGGGCAACCGGCGATTTCTGGTGGCAGATTCCGCGATCCATCCAGGTTGTGCTCGAAGGCAAATTGCCGGAAGGAGCAACTGGGAAAGATGTCATCATCGCCCTCTGCGGTCTGTATAACCACGATGAGGTTCTGAACGCTGCCGTCGAGTTCAGCGGGCCCGGCGTGGCCAGCCTTTCGATGGATGCCCGTTTTTCCATCTCCAACATGAGCACCGAGTGGGGGCCGCTGGTGGGGTGGTTTCCGGTTGATGAGGTCACAATTGCCTATTTGCGAGGCGTGCACCAGCGACTCAAGGCGACGGGGGTTGAGCGATTCACGGAGGAGGACATCGAGAGTTGGGCGAAGAATCCACCCAAGCCGGATCGAGACGCCGTGTATGCCGGCCGAATCGTGCTCGATCTCAATGAGATCACACCGCATGTATCTGGACCGGATACAGTGCAGGTGATGCAATCGCTTGCGGAAATGGAAAAGAAGAAGGTCGCGATTCAGAAGGCTTACTTGCTTTCATGCGTGAATTCGCGGATCGAAGATCTCGAAGCAGCGGCGCGAGTTCTGAGAGGAAAGAAAGTCGCGCCCGGAGTGAAGTTTTATCTAGGAGCGGCGAGCAAATGGGTGCAGGAAGAGGCAGAGCGACGCGGAATTTGGCGAACTCTGCTCGACGCTGGAGCAAATCCGTTGCCTGCAGGCTGTGGGCCGTGCATCGGGCTTGGAGTTGGATTGCTTGAGCCGGGTGAAGTCGGAATCTCTGCCACGAATCGCAATTTCAAAGGACGCATGGGATCGCGCGACGCGCAGTGCTACCTGGCAAGCCCGGAAGTGGTAGCAGCCTCGGCTGTGGCCGGCTATATCTGCGGACCACACGGAATGGCGGATCGCGCACCGGAACGTTCTTACACGCAGTTTGCTGCCGCCGCGTCTGCCGAGAAGGTCGAGGTATTGCCTGGATTTCCCGAGCGGGTACGCGGTCGTTTGGTGTTCATGCCGCAGCACAACGTCAACACAGACGCCATTTATGGCAAGGACTACACGTATCGCGATGACATGACGCGCGAGATGATGGCGAAAGTGGTGATGGAGAATTATGATCCGCAGTTTGCTGCACGCACGCGGGCCGGAGACGTTATTGTGAGCGGATTCAACTTCGGCACAGGTTCCAGCCGCGAGCAGGCGGTGACTGCGCTGAAGGCGAAAGGTATTCCACTGGTGATCGCGGCGAGCTTTTCGCAAACCTATTTGCGGAACGCGTTCAATAACGGTTTTTTGTGCGTGGAAGTCCCCGAGCTCGCGAAACGTTTACGAGAGCAGTTTGCGGGATCCTCAGAGAGGACAATTATTCCCGGAGATGAAATTAATATCGAGTTTACTTCAGGAGTGATTACCTGGCGCGGAGAGAAGTTTGCCTTCCCGCCGCTGGGGAGCGTCCCACAGTCGCTGGTGATTGCCGAGGGTGTTGAGAATCTAGTGGCGAAGCGGTTGGGACTAGGTGACTGATATCTCTACAGAGTGGCACCGACTTCCCTCTGTGTCCCTCTGTGCCCTCTGTGGTTATTGATTTTCGTTTTCACCATGGAGAACACAGAGGGTCACAGAGAAGGTCCTAATGACATTTGTGTGAAGAAGAACGTCGAGCGACAGCTGTCCCGATGTGGGCGTTTCAAGGAGAGTGAATGGCCAAGCACACGGTGATCACCATGCCCGGTGATGGGATCGGGAACCAGGTTCTGCCTGAGGCATTGCGGGTTCTGAACGCAGTTGGTTTTGATGGTGAATACATTCATGCTGATATCGGCTGGGAATGCTGGCGTAATGAGGGCAATGCGCTGCCGGATCGCACCATTGATCTGTTAGCCAAGCACAAGCTCGGGCTGTTTGGGGCAATCACGTCAAAACCGAACAAGGAAGCGCAAGCAGAACTTAAGCCCGAACTCCGCGGCAAGAGCTACGTTTATTACAGCCCAATCGTCACCATGCGGCAGAAATTTAATCTGGATATCTGCATGCGGCCATGCGTCGCCTTCGAGGGGAATCCGCTGAACTATATTCGGAAGCGGACCGATGGCAAATTTGACGAGCCGAAAATCGACACAACCGTTTTTCGTCAGAATACAGAGGGCATGTATGCCGGAATCGAGTGGACCAATCCACCGGAAAATGTCAGGGGAGCATTAGCCTCTCATGCGAAGTTTAAAGCGTTCGCCCAAGTCGCGGGGCCCGACATAGCGGTGAGCGTCCGCGTGATTACGCGGCCGGCGGCGCGGCGAATCGTTACCGCTGCATTTGAATATGCAAAGAAGCGCGGCTTCAAAGGAGTGACCATCTGCGAGAAGCCCAATGTAGTGCGTGAGACCTCCGGGATGATGGAGGAGACTGCGAAGGAAGTGGCGAAGAATTACCCAGGAATCGCGCTGTGGTCCACGAACATTGATGCGCAGTTGATGTGGCTCAACAAGAATCCGGAAGATTACAACGTAATCGTCGCATCAAACTTGTTCGGCGATATTTTGTCCGATGCATTCGCGGGGCTGGTTGGCGGCCTGGGCTTCGCGGCTTCGGGAAATATTGGCGATGAAGTAGCAGTATTCGAACCGACGCACGGTTCGGCGCCCAAGTATGCGGAGCTGAATCCCCCGATTGTGAATCCCATCGCAATGATTCTCTCGGCGGCGATGATGTTGGATCATGTGGGAGAGAACGTGAAGGCAGAGCGAATTCGCAGGGCAATTGCAACCGTCGTGAAACAAGGAAACGTGCGGACCTACGACATGATGCGGCTGTCAGGCGGGTCAAAGGCAATTTCGCAGGGCGCGGCGAGTACCGTGCAGATGACGGATGCGATTTTGGAACAGTTGAGATAATGCTTTCCCGCCACAGTCGGCAAGTTGGCGCCACAGAGCTCGTCGTGAAACATGTCAACTCAGATTAAAACGGCGCAGATGGCAGAGGCTGGACATTGGGGCAAAGATGTGCGCTCGGACCTGCACGTCAGCCTCGAGCCGAGGGATGCGGGCGGATTGGAGATCTCGCTACAGTCTCGCGTAGCGCCATATTACGGTGATTCGATACTGGCGCAGGCACGCGAGGTGCTGGGGGTGCTCGGCATTCAGAATGCACATGTTTCCATCCATGATGAAGGCGCGCTGCCGTTTGTAATTGCTGCGCGTCTGGAGGCAGCAGCGAAGCGCGCTGGCATGGTGGAAGCGCGCAAGAGTGCAGGCGCCACACTGGAGAAAGTTGCTCTGCCGGGTGCCTCTGCCCGTGACCGACTGCGGCGTTCCCGGCTTTACTTGCCCGGTTCTGAACCGAAATATTTTATCAATGCAGCGTTGCATGGGCCGGATGCCATCATCCTCGACTTGGAAGATTCCGTTCATCCTGGCGAAAAAGATGCCGCGCGAATTCTAATCCGCAATACGCTTCGAGCCGTGGACTTCGGCGCCTGTGAGCGTATGGTGCGCATCAACCAATTGCCAATGGGCCTTGAAGATTTAGCTGAAGTGATTCCTGAAGCTCCTGATCTGGTGTTGATCCCGAAAGTTGAGCAGGCCGATCAAGTCGTGGAAGTGGATCAAGTAATCCAAAAATCGAAGGGGGATCAGCGACCGATTTGGCTGATGCCGATTCTGGAGTCGGCGCTCGGTATTGAGAACGCGTTTGCCATTGCGACGGCTAGTCCGAATGTCGTTGCGCTGACTATTGGGCTTGAGGATTACACGGCCGATATGGGCGTGGCGAAAACATCCGAAGGACGCGAGTCTTTATATGTGCGTACCAGGTTGGTGAATGCAGCAAAGGCTGCAGGCGTTCAGGCGATTGATTCAGTTTTCAGCGATGTGGCTGACATGGATGGTTTGCGGCGATGGGGAGAATCCTCTCGAGCGCTCGGATTTGAGGGGATGGGATGTATTCATCCCGCGCAGATTCAGGTGATTCACGAGGCGTTTGCGCCGTCCCAGAGCGAGCTAGAGGAGGCGCTGAAGATTGTCACGGCGTTTGAGGATGCGCAGGCACGGGGGCTGGGCGTAGTGAGTCTGGGATCAAAGATGATCGATGCTCCGGTGGTTGACCGCGCGAAAAAGCTGGTGGAGAGAGCGAGGAAGATGGGAAACCTTGACTAGCATTCACCTCTAGGCCGCGCAACTGGGATGGTAATCTAGCCAACGTCATCAAGCCATGTCTCCCGCCCGCAGCGGCAGCAACTTTCGCATTGCCATCGATACTGGCGGAACCTTTACGGACTGCGTGTGGCTGGAGCGCGGACATGTGCGCATGTTGAAGGTGTTCTCCACTCCGGCTGATCCTTCCGAGGCAATTGCAGAGGCATTGCGCAAGGTCGGTGCCCCGGATTCGTTAATTATCTTGCACGGAACCACGGTTGGAACAAACACGTTATTGCAGCGAAAAGGCGCGCGCGTGGCGCTGGTTACTACGGCTGGTTTCGAAGACGCAATCGAAATCGGACGGCAGGCGCGGCCAAAGTTGTATGACTTCTTTTTTGATCGTGTGGAGCCACTGGTCCCTGTCGAGCGTCGGTTTGGGATTGAGGAGCGGACCGCGAGCGATGGCAAAATTCTGCACGCGGCATCACGAAAAGAGCTTGCACCGCTGTTAAAAAGGCTCCGTGAGGCGCATCCTGAAGCGATTGCGATTTCGCTGCTTTTTTCATTTGCGAATCCCAACAATGAGTCCGCGGTTGCTCAGGCCTGCCGGTCGCTCGCCCTCCCCATTTCTGTTTCCCATGAAATTTTGCCCGAATTTCGTGAGTATGAGCGCACGAGTACGGTGGTGGTGAATGCGTATCTGCAACCGGTGGTGCAGAAATATTTGGAGAACTTGGCGCGCCGCGCGCATTCGAGCAGGGGGAAGAGCAACATCTTCTTGATGCAGTCGAGCGGGGGAATTACTGCGCTCACGTCGGCAGCGCGAGAGCCAGTGCGGACTGTGCTCTCAGGGCCTGCGGGAGGAGTGGTTGGGGCTGCTGCCATGGCACGGCACAGCGGTTTCGAGCGGATCATCTCGTTCGACATGGGAGGAACATCGACGGATGTTGCGCTGGTAGATCGAGAGATACGAACAGGCAGTCAGGCTGAGATCGCCGGATTTCCCGTGGGCGTGCCCATGCTCGACATTCACACCGTGGGTGCGGGAGGCGGATCAATTGCTCGATTCGACGCAGCTGGAGCGCTGCGGGTCGGGCCGGAATCCGCCGGCGCCGATCCCGGCCCGATCTGTTATGGGCGAGGCACGCAGCCCACCGTAACCGATGCTAATTTGCTGCTGGGGCGTTTGCAGCCAGATGCCTTCCTCGGCGGCGAGTTCAGCCTCGATCTGGAGCGAACCGGCAGGCTGACCAACAAGTGGCTGAAGAAGCAGAGTTGCTCGCTTAGCTTGCAGGAGTTTGCGGCGGGAGTGGTTCGCGTGGTGAATGCAAATATGGAAAAGGCTCTGCGAGTCGTCTCGATTGAGCGCGGCTATGATCCGCGCGACTTCACCCTGGTTGCATTCGGCGGCGCCGGCGGCCTGCACGCCTGCGAACTGGCCGAGGCGCTGGGGATTCCGCGCGTAATCGTGCCGGCGCTGCCGGGGGCGCTTTCGGCTTTCGGAATCCTGGTCAGCGATGTGGTGAAGGACTATTCCCGAACGGTGCTTTGGCGAATTGCAGGAAAGCTTCCGGCGGAACTGTTCGAACGAGAATTCGCCATCTTGCGCCGCAACGCGGAGAAGAGCTTTCGTGAGGAGGGCTGGCGTGGGGCGATCAACTTCCGCCGTAGCGTCGACGTGCGTTACCGCGGCCAGGGATATGAACTAAACGTGCCCTATTCCAACACGTTGGCCGAGGACTTCCGCCGCGAACACCAGCGTCGCTATGGGTACAGCTACGACAGCCGCGAATTGGAATTAGTGACGCTGCGGCTGCGCGCAAAGATCAGGACATCCCAGGCGAAGATTTCACCTCGGTCTGCGCGGAAAGCGCAGGCCGCGCAAAAGCAAAAACGTAAGAAAGCTCCAGTTTTATTCGAGGGCAAGAAGTTTGACACCTCCGTATATGATCGCGACGTGATACCCATCGGCAAGAGATATTCCGGACCCGCCGTTGTCACTGAATACAGCGCTACCACAGTTGTGTCTCCGGGCAGGTCCTTCTGGCTGGACAGGGCCGGCAACCTGATGATCGCCGTGCGATAGCTTCTGTGCTCTCGTCAACCAATCCGTTTACCGGCCAAATCGGACCGGCATCCCAGGGGTGAGCCAAGAATGCGGTCACGAAAAAGTAGACCTAAGGAAGTGAAACCCGCGCCGACTTGCCAGTGCGAGTGCAAAGCGTGCGACATAGGAATGCATTGTGCGAAGCCGCCCGACTGCCAGCATCCGCCTCGCAAAACTACGCGGAAACGAGGTTGACGCCGCTTCGCTGACTCGTATTTGCCCTTCTCCGGAGTTCCTTCTCTACCCATTCGGCGAAAAGCACCTGAAACTCCTCTTGCGTGTAGATGCCCTTGTGTATCAGTAGAGTATTCATTGCATAGACGGTGGCCTTGAAGCCTTCGTCTCGTGAAGCCGCAGCCAATGCTTCTTCAAACGACATGTGGCCCATTCTCCTCGACATTGCAGATGGGAAAAACCGCTGCACTCATCCAATCACTTTAAGATCGTCGCGTCAATGAGCGCTGATTATAAGAGGACATAGACTGCATGTGTCCGCTGGCCACTAGGTACTCGGCCCGCACCGCCGTTACAATATCCGTGTGAAACCGAACATCTTCCTGGTTGAAGACGATCCCGATATCTCTCGCTTGGTCCGCCACCATCTGGAAGGCGCGGGGTTCGTGGTGAAGGTGTTTCCGACGGGGAACACTGTGATTGCGGAATCCGAGCGGCAACGGCCGTCTTTATTCATTCTGGATATCATGGTGCCGGGAAAAGATGGACTTGAGCTCTGCCGGCAAATTCGTCACATACCCGCGCTTGCGCCGACTCCGGTCATGTTTCTCACCGCCAAGAGCGGAGAGGCCGACCGCATACTGGGTTTGGAGTTGGGCGCGGACGATTACATTCCGAAGCCGTTCAGTCCGCGCGAGCTGGTCGCTCGGGTAAAGGCGGTGCTGCGACGTTTTGAGCGGCCGTTGTCTCAATCGCCTGTGAAGATCGGCGATATTGAGATCGATCCCGGCGCCATGACACTCAACGTGCGCGGAAGCCCGGTCCCAACGACTGCTACCGAGTTCCGGTTATTGGATTATTTCGCCCGCCACATCGGTCGCGTATTTACGCGAGATCAGCTCCTCGACTCAGTCTGGCGAGACACCGCATACGTTACGCCACGTTCGGTTGATGTCTATGTGCGGCGCATTCGCGAGAAAATTGAGCCGGATCCGGAGAACCCTCGCTACCTCAAGACCGTGCGCGGCGCTGGATACCGCTTCGAGGCGCCGAAGTGAGGAATCGGATTTTCTTCAAGCTGCTGGCTGCCTTCGTGCTCGTTATTGCCACGGCCACCGCAACCCTTGATTTTTCCATTCGCCGCACGTGGGAAGCTTCGCTTCGCCAGGAAATAGAGCGCAATCTTCGTCAAAAAACTGTAATGCTCGCGAACCGGGTTAACACCGACCGGAAGCACGACCTCCAAGAAGTTGTGTCTCAGGAGGGGCAAGCCGCAGGCGCCCGGGCTACAGTGATTGATCCGCAAGGCAAAGTTCTGGCTGACTCGGAAGCGCCGCCCTCCACCTTGGAAGACCAGGCCCGCACGCCAGAATTTGCCGCTGCCTTGAGGGGCGAGATCGGCAGCGATGTCCGGCAGAGCCGCACTGTTGGCGTTCCGTTTCTTTATGTCGCCGCGCCGGTCGAGGGAGGCGCGGTGAGGCTCGCATATCCGCTCTCTGACATCCAAGGAGCCCTGAGTCGCGTGCGCCATACGCTACTCCTGGGTTCACTGCTGGCATTAGCCGTGGCATTGCTCATATCCGGCGCCGTGGCAGCGTTTACTGCACGGCGGCTGGAACGGATTACGCAATTCGCGAAGCGCATTGCGCACGGGGATCTTGGGGCGCGCATCTCCGAAAACTTGGGCGACGAAATTGGGCAACTTTCGGCTTCACTAGACCAAACTGCGCGCCAGCTCGAAGAAAGCTTTGCCGTGCTGAAGAACAGCCAGCGGCAACTGGAAACGCTGCTCAATAGCATGCAGGATGCAGTGATCACGGTGGGCGGCGATGACCGGGTGCAATGGGCCAATCGAGCTATGAACAGGCTGGTGCCACAACAGACGCGGTTCAATGCTCCGGTAGTCGAGACGGTGCGAGACCCGGATTTCCTACGCGCTGTGCGGGCTGCCAGCGCTGGCCGAGCTCCCACCACCGCCCGCGCCACCACCATTTTACCCGGGCGCACGTTTGATGTGACCGCCGGGCCGCTGCCAGGCGGCGGGGCGGTGGCGGTCTTGCGTGATCTTACCGAGACCGAACGCGTGGAGAAGACGCGGCGCGATTTTATTGCTAATGTTTCTCACGAGCTACGCACGCCGCTCACCTCCATTCAGGGGTATACCGAAACCCTGCTCGACAGCGCTCCGGAAAATAATCATTCCCGCGAGTTCCTGGAAATCATTCGCAAGAATGCAACCCGAATGTCGCGTCTCACAGAAGATCTGCTTACGCTGGCGCGAGTGGAATCAGGCGAGCAGCAATTTTCGATTCAGCCGGTTGCACCAGAAGAGCTTCTGCAGGAGGCCATGCAGAGTTTTCGCGAGCTTGCTCGCACGCTGAATGTGGAGTTGCGGGTCGAAGATAATGCGAACGCCCAGATAGCTGCAGACCCAGAGGCGATCCATCAAGTATTCTCCAACCTGGTGGAGAATGCGCTCAAGTATGGAGCCGCTGGGGGACGAGTTGTGCTGGGAGCGAGGCCGGCCCCACGCGGCGTGGAGTTTTACGTGAAGGATTTCGGTCCCGGCATTCCTTCCGAGCACTTGCCACGCCTGTTCGAGCGTTTCTACCGAGTCGACAAGGCGAGGTCCCGGGAGTCTGGAGGAACCGGGCTGGGCCTAGCCATTGCTAAACACATTGTTCTGGCTCACGGTGGGAGCATTCGCGCGGAGAGCGAGTTGAATCAGGGCTCCACTTTTCTTTTCGTCCTGCCGGCCTCGCAACCGCGAACTACCCTAAGCGGCACATAAGAAATTCACGATACTTTAACCAAATCGTCTAAAAAACAACCTATTCTTCGTTGTTGGCCATCCATTTAGATCGACGTCGAGTCCTTGCATCGCGAGCGGCGATGCCAAGGCTGAGAGATGTGGGCATGGGTACAGCCACAATCAAGACTCCAGGACCAGAGCCATCGTATTCACATTTGGTGACCCGCACCATCGAGGCTTGTCGAGTCGCGAAGGAAGCGGCTGCGGCGGCAGCGGAGGGTATCGCGACCGGCTCGTCGCCTCTTCTCAGCACTCTCCGCGATCGTGAAAGAGAGCTCGACGATCTCGATATGGAAATTGACGCGGGTGTGACCTCGGCCATTACCAAGGTGACGGAGACCCAAGCTCGCGAGCTGCTGGCCTGCATGAAAGTGATGATCGGGCTGGAGCGCATCGGCGATCTCTTGCTGAGCTTTGCCAGCAGCGCACAGGCGGCGGGGTCGCGTCTCGATCCGCAGGATACTCGCGATCTCACGCACATGGCTACGGTGCTGGAGAAAATGCTGACCGATGTCGGTACTGCGTTTTCATCTCGCGATGTGAAAAAAGCGATCGACGTGCTCCGCGCTGATGCAGAAATGGATCGGCTGCGGAATTTAATCTTTCTGCGCCATATTGAAAATCCAGAGAACGTGCAGCGTCAGGCCAGCCTGCAAGTCATCTTCATGACTCAATCGCTTGAGCGTGCTGGTGACCACGTGAAGAACCTCGCCGAGGAAGTTTGCCATTTCGTGAGTGGACATACCGTGCGCCACGTCCTGATGACTTACGATAAGCCTATCGAGCAGATGTTCTTGGATTGGCTGCGAACCCGCGAAGAGCCGCATTAGCATTCCTCTGCTCTCCTTCGTACAGTCTTTCCTGTAGCAAACATCTAAGGTGAAAATTTGTCCCAGGAAAATCCCAAAAACTCCCCTTTCTGTGGGCGTTCGTGCGCAATAAGTAAAGCAAAGGCTCGCAGCTGCACTGGCACACGACGTGCTCAATCCCTAGCTCGGTAGCCATTCGTCGATAATTTTTGAGGAGCGAAAATAATGAAGAAGACTCTCACTGTGGTAGCTATCCTTGCGCTGGTGGCAGCTATGTTGCCTGCGGCGTTTGCCCAAACCAGCGATCAAACCAGCCCGAGTTCGAGCGCGCCGGCCGCTTCGAGTCCAGCGGCAAGCCCATCTGACAGCCCGGCGCAAACCAGCCCGGCGCAAACCAGCCCGGCGCAAACCAGCCCGGCACAGACCAGCCCATCGACTCCAGATCAATCCAGTTCGGCGCAAGGCTCTGCGTCTGCGGCATCTCAGGATGGGGAGTCCTTCACCGGAACCGTGGTGAAGTCCGGCGACAAGTACGTCCTGAAGACCGACACCGGAACCTACCAGATCGATGACCAGGACAAAGCCAAGCAGTTCGAAGGCAAGCAGGTAAAGGTAAGTGGCAATCTGGACAAGGCGACGAGCACTCTGCATGTTACCGACATCCAGGCCGCTATGCAGCAATAGTCGTTTGCTTCTGAGAGGGTCCGCGCCGAAAACGCGGGGCCCTTTCTTTTTCCGCCGCCAAATGGGCTTCAGGCGCGCCGAAGCAAAACTCCCTTGTGACATCCGTCACATCGGAACCTGCCATGCCGAAATATAATCAGCGGTCGCAAATTGGACGTTTGCTCCGATGTCTTCTGGTCGTCTCACCCATGCCACGATTCGAGCTTTAGATTGGCTGTCAGGCAAGACTCTACCCGGGAGCACCGGCCCCGCGCACCAGCGCATAGGCCGTCACGGCGAGGAAGATGCTTACTTTTTTCTCAGGAAGCTTGGCTACGTGATGGTGGCGCGCAATTTCCGCTCCCCCCGCCGGCGCGGAGAGATCGACCTGATCGGCTGGGACAAAGACGTTCTATGCTTTGTCGAAGTCAAAACGCGCACCACGCGCGACGTGAAACCTGCCGAAGCGGCGGTGGATCGCAGCAAACAGCGCGAGCTTGCGGCCGTTGCTCGCGAGTATCTGCACCATCTACCACCTTCGTGCCAGTTTCGGTTCGACGTACTTAGCGTGTATTATGAAAACCAATCCAGCCAGCCGGCGTTCGAGTTATTCCAGAATGCCTTCCCTGTGTCGTAAAATAACGTTTTAGTAAGCTTGATTGTTGATGCTGGTCATTTTGTTAGCGTTTAGGAAAGGATTCATACTTGCCCGAACTTAGAAAAGATCCAATTGTAGGACGCTGGGTCATTATTTCGACGGATCGCGCAAAACGTCCCACCGATTTCGCGCGCGAGGGAGTGAAAATTAAGGGCGGTTTCTGCCCTTTCTGTTACGGCAACGAGAACAAGACACCACCCGAGATTCAGGCGTATCGGCCTAACCCGAATGGCGGGCCTCCGCCCCAGCGCGATACTCCCGGCTGGACGGTTCGAGTGGTTCCCAACAAATTTCCCGCGCTAGGCATCGAAGGCAACCTGAACCGCCAGGCCGAAGGCATGTTCGACAAGATGAACGGCATCGGGGCGCATGAGGTCATCATCGAGACCCCGGATCACAACGCTACGCTGGCCACGCTCCCTCCCAAACGAATCGAAGATGTCTTGTGGACCTTTAGAGACCGCATTCTCGACCTTAAAAAAGACCGCCGCTTCAAGTACATTCTAATTTTCAAAAATCATGGTGAGGCTGCCGGCGCCTCCCTCGAACATGCGCACTCGCAGTTGATTGCCTTGCCCATGCTCCCCATTTACCTGACTGAAGAAATTGAAGGCGCTAAGCAGTACTTCATCTACAAAGAGCGATGCGTGTTCTGCGACGTGATTCGCCAAGAGACCGAAGCGGGTATTCGGGTTGTCGCGGAAAATGAAGACTTCCTGACCCTTGCCCCATACGCTCCGCGCTTTCCGTTTGAAACCTGGATTCTACCCAAGCAGCATGAGTCGGCGTTTGAGAACTCCTCTTCGCACATGTTTGAAAATCTGGCGAAGGCGCTCAAGTTGCTGCTCACCAAAGCTGACCGAGTGTTGGATAACCCTCCCTATAACCTTGTTATCCACACGTCCCCGGTGCAGGATCCCACGAACGATCATTACCACTGGCACATCGAATTCATGCCGAAGCTGACAAAGACGGCGGGATTCGAATGGGGAACGGGTTTCTACATCAATCCCACGCCTCCAGAGGAAGCGGCGAAATTTCTCCGGGAAGCGAGTGTGGAGGAGCCGGTGCCGGTAGCGGTTGGGTAGGCAAATTCTGGGTCTGCAGTCTTCGGCGATCGGCAATGTCCCGCGCTTTGATCAGACTGCCACTAGCCTTGCGTACGATCCATGAACTCCGCATGCCATGCCATCTGGATCGCTTCCAGCTTGCCATCACTGGATTTCTTCGGGTCGTCTTTAAAATCTGAAAGCTCCGTCACGTAGCGATGCAGGTCAGTGATCCGCAACGAGAGCGGATCGGTTTCGGGGTGCTTTTCCGAGAGAAGAATTCCGATATCGTCGGCATCATCCCAGGTGAGTTCTCTTGGCATGTAAGCTCCTTATTACCGGGCGTCAGCGCAGTCCTTCCTTCGACATCTCTTACAACGGCGAGATCTCCCGCAAACGCTGAACCGTCTCAACTACGCGATCGGCAACATAGTCCACTTCGGTTTCAGTGTTAAAGCGTCCAATGCCAAACCGGATCGAACTGTGGGCAAGATCATCTCCGGTGCCCAGTGCCTTCAGCACATAGGAGGGCTCAACCATAGCCGAAGTGCACGCCGAACCGCTTGAAACTGCCACATCGTTGATGCCCATTAGCAACGACTCGCCTTCAACATGGGCGAAGCTGACATTCAAGTTCCCCGGCAACCGGTGTTCCATCGAGCCGTTGATGTAACACCCATCTAGCCGGTTCATGATTCTGTCCTTCAGCCGGTTGCGCAAACCGGCTAGACGGCAAGACTCGTGTGGCATTTCTTCAATCGCAATTGCGCAAGCTTTGCCCAGGCCCACGATCCCAGGCACGTTTAAAGTACCCGAGCGCATCCCACGCTCGTGACCGCCTCCATCAATGATCGCGGAAATCTTCACCATCGGGTTTTGGCGCCGCACATAGAGGGCGCCGGTTCCTTTCGGCCCATACATTTTGTGGGCAGAAATCGACGCCAGATCGATGTTCTCCTTAATCACGTCGATTGGCATCTTTCCTACCGCTTGTGCGGCATCCGTGTGAAAGATCACGCCGCGTTCATGACACAGTTTTCCGATTTCTGCGATGGGCTGGATAACGCCAATCTCGTTATTGGCTGCCATGATCGTGACCAGGATCGTCTTGTCATCCATGGCGTGCTTCAAATCTTCGAGATCGATCAACCCATCCTTCTGCACCGGCAGATACGTCACGCGATAACCGTACTTTTCCAGCCGCTTGCAGCTATCGAGGACAGCCTTATGCTCCGTGATCGCGGTGATGACATGATTGCCTTTTTCTTTGTACATCTCGGCGACACCTTTAATCGCCAGGTTGTCGCTCTCGGTTCCGCCAGAGGTGAAGATGATTTCTTTCGTCGTTGCGCCGATCAGCTTGGCGACCCGTTCGCGAGCCGTCTCCACGCCCTCTTCCGCCACCCAACCGAACGAATGATTCCGGCTGGCAGCATTGCCAAACTTCTCCCTGAAATAAGGCAGCATCTCTTCAAGAACCCGCGGGTCGATTGGAGTGGTCGCGTGGTTATCCATGTAAATCGGCAGCTTAACGACATCTGGCGCTGCGTGCTGCTTGTTCTGCTGCTCGACTGGGGGAATCTGATCCATGCTCATGATCTTTTATTTCTAAAACCTCAGCCACGATAATCCTAGGTACCCGTGGGGGTAAATGCAACCAACGCAGGGAACCGGTTCAAAAAAGGTCATTCCACCGCAAATAGCAGAAGACGAAAGAGTTACCATAGCGACAAAAATTGTTTGTATTTGAGAAAAGTCAGCCGAAGACATGCACGTCGCAGACGCCAAGTTTCGGTTCTGCATCGAACGCCCCGCCCGAACCTTGCATGAGCAGGCCTGCGCAGTCGCGCAGCGAAGCTCACGCGACGAAATCTCCAGACTTGACAAGCGCAGAACCAACGCTAAAATACCGCCAACCTTCAGGCGACGTTGACCTGACCCGCTCGGGCAGGAGTTCAGACCGGATTTATGAAGCCAATCCCGCCGTCCCCAGTTCCCGAGAAGAGAAGCAACATGGCAGAGTGCAAGCACCCCCGTGTGCGCATCGTGTCGCGCGACGAAGACTCGGAATTCGTCGAGTGCCTTGAATGTGGCGAGGTATTCGAGTCCAGCGAATTCAAAGACATGACCATCGAAGACACGGAACTCAAAGACGAACTCTGATCGTCGCAGCCGGGCTTAGGACGAGGGGTCGGAAGTTCAACTCCTTTCTCCCCGACCGTTGAGCTATGGCTTGTAATCCCACGTCAATGTTGAACTTTGCCAGTGTTGGTAGTATTTTCAACCTGCCCTTTGGAACGGTGAGAATAGATTCCCCCTCCCGGCACCAGAATCGATCCAAAAATTATTCGACCTTCTTTCGATCGCGCAATTTGTAGCGTTGCAGCTTTCCCGTCGCAGTCTTGGGCAGTTCGGTGAGAAATTCTATCCAGCGGGGACGCTTGTAGCTGCCTAGCTTCTCTGCTACGAGATCTTGGAGTTCGCGGGCGAGAGCGTCGCTGGGATCAACGTTTTTATGTACCACGATAAAGGCGGCTGGCTTCTCCAAGTCGTTCTCGTCCTGACGGGCGACCACTGCGGCTTCGAGCACGGCAGGATGCGAGATCAGCGCGCTCTCAACTTCGGCTGGGCTGACCCAGCGGCCGTTTACTTTGAATAAATCATCGGCGCGACCGGCATACCACAGGTAACCATCTTCGTCCTGGTAATACTTGTCTCCTGTGCGGAACCAGTGGCCGACGATCGTGTTCTTTGTTTTCTCGTGTTGATTCCAGTAAGAGGCACACGTCGCGTCGGACCTGACCAGCAAGGTCCCAATTTCTCCGCAAGGTACGTCTCGATCTTGATCATCAACGATTCTGGCTTCTAATCCGGGGAGCACTTTCCCGCTCGATCCCGGACGCACTTCCCCGGCGCGATTAGAAGTCACCATGTGCAGAGTTTCGGTTGAGCCGAGGGCATCCAAAATTTCTATCCCGAAGCGCTGCTTAAAGCGCTCGAACAGAGCCGCGGGTAGCGGTTCTCCGGCGGAAATTGCATGGCGCACGCTGGAGAGATCGAATTCCTTCCCGTCTTCGCGATGGTGAGCCAGAAGCGCGGCGTAATTGGTGGGAACGGAGAAGAACAAAGTTGGGCGGTAGCGCTCGATATCGGCGTAGACGTTTTCAGGAGTGGGACGGCGGGACGAAAGAATGCTGGTCGCGCCCACGGCGAGCGGAAAATATCCGGCGTTTCCGAGCCCGTAGGCAAAGAACAATTTGGCCACGCTATAGCAACGGTCGTGCTCGCTGATGCGCAGAATGCCTTTTGCGTAAAGCTCCGAACACACCACCATATCGTGATGGAGATGCACGCAACCCTTTGGAGTCGCGGTGCTGCCGGAGGAATAGAGCCAGAATGCAGGATCATCTTTGCTAGTCGGTTCCGCCTTCAAATCGGGTGAGGCTGCTTCAATCAACTCGCGAAAGTTGAGAAATCCGCTGGCCGGCTCTCCAATGAGTACGGTTGTTTCCAAATAGCGAAGTTTCTCTCTTGGAATCTGCTGCCATTGCGAAAGCAGAATTTCGCTGACTATTGCGATTCGCGCCCGAGTGTCATTCAGCAGATGCTCATACTCGTGCGGTTTGAGGAGAGTATTGATGGGAACGGCCACCGCGCCGATCTTGATTGCGCCAAAAAAGCAGTAAAGAAATTCGGGAATGTCGGGAACCAACAAAAAAACGCGCTCTTCGGGGCGCATACTCAGCCTACGAAGCGCGTTGCCCACGCGGTTTGTGTGCTCCAGCAGATGACGATAGGTGACACGTTCGTCGCCGCATTCAATTGCGATTTTTTCTCCTCTGCCTTCGGAAACATTGTGGTCAACAAAGTGAGTGGCGACGTTGAACTGTTGCGGCAGGTCAAGCAAGGAGGTGAAGTCCCCGAAAGGGCCGGGATAAGCTGCGCGTCACAATACCCGCCCGCGGGCGGGATTATAGCACGCGGAAACTTTCGGCTTCTTTAACATTTACCTAGACTTGTACGGGACCGGATCCGAGATTCGATTCGTGAACAGTGGCTTCGCGACCATGCGAACGTAGATATTCCAATTTCCCGCAGGCACGAGACGCGCCAGATCAATCGAGGTTACGTCAGAGGGAATGCTTTCTCTCGCGACGTACAACGTGCTTCTGTCGCCGTAGTAAACAGCGAAATGATCGATGGTTGCAGGAGTGGCGTAGGAACTACTCGCGTCCAGAGTCCAGCTCAGCTTGTGGCCACTGATGGACGCAGAAACCGTATAACAATTGTCGATTCCGGTTTCCACTTCGCTGCCTTCCTCGTAGTCGTTCCAAGTCGGCACGCCGAGGTATTCGAGCTGATGGCGCGAGTTGTAGTAGTTCGAGATCAGATCCATGGTGTTGAGCAGCGTCTGCCCGCATTGCTGGGCGGTGACGCGATTCGTACCCCAACTCGCGTTGTTGTCGTCGAATCCTTTCTTGATTGCGCCGATGGCAATCTTATCCGGATTGGCCACGGCATTCTTGTAAAAGTCCTGGTAGTAAACAGGTTTCGGATTGCTGCTGGCGCCCCAATTGAACTGCGCCTGCGGCGACCATTTGGCTGGATTCATCCACACGTAACAGCCGTCACCCAATATGTGGCGCCAGCAGTTCACGTCCTCTTCTTCAAAGACGAACTTAAACGGGCGCGGAAAAGAATTGGTATGCGACTTTACTTCCGACCAAACTCTCCCCCAGTCTGTGCCAGACCATTCCGGTTCGTGAAGAAAGAACAGCACAATCGGGTTGTCACGATCAGTCAGGTACCAAGGCTGCTTCGCATAATGACTGTTAATGTAATCCATATCGCGATTGAGGTTCTTGGTGATGCAGGCAGTTTGGTCTTTCTTCCCCTTGGGGCACTGCGAAGAGAAGGCGCCTTTGTCTTCCATAATGCCCATGTGGAAAGGACAGGTAGTCGAGAAACAACCGCTTAAGTATTTGGCGATGACGTCTGTCGTATTCAGATGAAAGCGTCGCGCCGGATTCGTGCTGCCGTACCAATCCACAATCAGTCCGTAGCCGCCCAAAGCGATCATTTTTGCGATTTGATTGACGATGACGGCCGTCTCGTTCTCGTTATAGCCGACATCGATGTGCTCGGAACTTCCAAACCAGGGCTGATAGTGAAACAGGATTTTGCTGGTCGAACCTGGGTAGAGCATGGAGTGGATGTCAGAGAAGTTCACGTTGCCCGGGACAGGATTTACCACTACCGTCTGAGCGGCGGTGTTCGCCGCAGCCGTTTTGTTGCCGGTGAAGGCTGACTTGCAGTAGGGAGGAACTCCCCGCTCTGAGCACGCACTGGTGTTGTTGGCAGCGATTGCGGAATAGGAAATCTGCGCGTAGGTGGAGCACGGCAGGGCCACGAACAAGCACATAAGGAAGCCTGAGAAGGTCTTTTCGATACGCAATCTCATTATCGTGGTTGCCGTCAACCAGGAAATCTCGCGGCGATAGCGAATGGTTATGCCCTACTTCATAAGGATGCGAAGGTCTAAAGAAGGTTGGATGGGGGTGAGCTCAGATCAGAACTGCTCACTCAATGGAAAACTTGTAGACTGTTCTCGAATGATACGTTTGCCCGGGCCGCAGAATGGTGGAAGGGAAATTCGGATGATTCGGCGAGTCCGGGAAGTGTTGGGTTTCCAGGCACAGGGCGGCGTGCTTGTTATAAACGTGCCCGTGTTTTCCGGTAATCGTGCCATCCAGAAAATTGCCGGTGTAGAGCTGCACACCAGGCTCGGTCGTGTACACCTCCAAGACACGCCCGCTGTTCGGTTCGTGAACGCGTGCGGCTAACTCCAAACCCTCGTCCTTGCGATTGAGGACGAAATTGTGGTCGTAGCCGTGCCCGATTAAGAGTTGCTCGTAGTTGTCGTTGATGCGCGCGCCGATTGGCGTGGATTTTGTGAAATCCAGTGGAGTTCCCTTCACCGGACGAAGCTCCCCCGTGGGTATCAGTGTTTGATCCACGGGAGTAAAGCGGTCAGCATTCAGCATGAGTTCGTGTTTCAGAATGTCGCCGTTGCCCTCGCCTGCCAGGTTGAAATAACTGTGGCTGGTGAGGTTCACAGGAGTAGCTTTGTCCGTAGTGGCTTCATAATCGATTTGCAGCTCGTTCTGGTCTGTGACCGTATAAGTAATCTTGATTTTCAGATTCCCCGGATAGCCTTCCTCGCCCTCTTTGCTCGTGTACGTCAAAACCAGGCCCGAGCCTTCTTTGTTTGTGAACGGCTCCGCGTGCCAGATGACTTTGTCGAAACCTTTCAAACCACCGTGGAGGGAATTCGGGCCGTTATTTTTGGCCAAGTGATATTCCACTCCACCCAACGTGAATTTGCCGTTTGCGATCCGGTTTGCGTAGCGCCCGACGATCGCACTGAAGTAGGGGCTATTCTTGAGATATCCATCCAGGTTGTCATAACCGAGCACCACGTCGCCGGGCACGCCCTTTTTGTCTGGGACCCTCAACGAAACGATAATGCCGCCATAGTTCGTGACGCGAACTTCCATGCCATGTGAGTTCACAATGGTATAGAGGTCAGCCGGACCGTCAGGAGCGTTGCCGAAAGCTTCTTTCTTGATCACAGGTTTTTCCCGAGCCTCGGAAGGCGCGCCGGCCAGGATAGAGGACAATGAGAGGAGAATAATCAGAAGGAGAGCTGTGTTTCGAGTCGGCATCGGAGCTCCGGGAAATAAACGTCACATATTGCCGCCGTGGTTGCCCGTTGGATTATATGACGGCTTGTGCCGTGGGGCTGGGGGTCGCTTTGGATTTTAGCTGAGACCGATGGTAATGAGACCGGTGGTAAGATGGCAAGAAATCATGCGTGTTGAGACGAGCGCCAGCAAAGTTCCCGCAGGATCGGGCGCGGCTGAATCCGTAAAGCATACTGAACCTGTTCACCCCTCGCGCTTTTGTCCCAATTGCTCTGCCGAGCTAAAAGAAAACCACTGCAAACTGAGCTGCCCACGTTGCGGTTTTTATCTGAGCTGTTCCGATTTTTATTAAAGTCCCGTCTCGACTTCGGTTGAGACCGCTGCCATACCGACTGACATCCAGCCAAGACTCCATCTACAATGGCAGGGCATACAACTTCATGAACTCAGGAGATCGGAATGCAACGCAAGGCAAGTGCAGTATGGAAAGGTGGACTGAAAGACGGCAAAGGCTCGGTTTCCGCCACGAGTGGCGTACTGTCCAACACGCCCTATTCATTCACGACGCGGTTTGAAAACACGCCCGGCACGAATCCTGAAGAACTGATTGCGGCGGCGCACGCGGCATGTTTTTCCATGGCGCTTTCAGCGCAGTTGGGCACCGCCAATCTCACACCTGAGAGCATCAACACGACAGCTAACCTGACTCTGGAAAAGCTCGATTCCGGGTGGACCATCACGGCCGTCCATCTCGATGTGACTGGCCGAGTGCCGAAGGCCGATGCAGCGGCTTTTCAGAAAGCTGCACAGGACGCCAAAAGCGGTTGCCCAGTTTCCAAGGTGCTCAAAGCGAACATCACGATGGACGCTAAGCTGGAAGGCTGAAGCGGCGTCAGACGCCGGTCTTCAGATCCGGACCTCGACCTTCGGACCCCAATCTTAGACCTGCGACCGTAACGTCAGAGATCGAATGATTCCGCGCTTCCGCGTCTTAAGTGAACCTGAGGTCCAGAGTCCAAGGCCCGAGGTCTGAAGTCCGAGGTCTAAGGTCTGAAGTCCGAGGTCCGACGTCTAACTCTGTGATCTAAGAATTTCGCGAATTTCGCGATTTACGCGCGTGGCATCTTGCGCCGCAGTATCAATCAATTGAGACCATTTCTTCCCATTTTCATCAAGCTTGGATTGGCTTAGAAGGTAGGCTGCCTGCAAAATCGTTTCAAGGGAGTTGCTCAGCCCGTGCGCGAGCGTGCGTAGGTTGCTAATTACATCCGCGGGTAGCTGGGTGGAGGTCTTGGCTGAGAGTTCAGATAATTTCGTCACTCCGCGGGAAGGCTTGTTCAGCTTGCCACTCAGAGCTGGCGAGGTAATCGGTTGCTTGGTTGGTTTTTCCTGAGTTCGCGAAGTTATTCTTGCCGATTTGCGCTCACGCACATCTATTCCCCTGGTTTGACAGGCAGCGACACCTCTGTAGAATATCCCTTGCAGTCCTTTCCTGGAAAGCGGCCCGAAACCGCCGCATCCGAGTCACTTGCCGAAGTGGCGGAATTGGCAGACGCGCATGGTTCAGGTCCATGTGCCCGCAAGGGCGTGGGGGTTCGAGTCCCTTCTTCGGCACCATTACTTTTGTAATCTTGCACTTAGGTCATGGTGATATCAAGCTCTGATATCAACGAGCGAGTTCACTATGAACCGAGAAGCCAGCCTGTCAAAGCGGGTTCTGACAAGCAAAGGACTCCGCTACTGCCCCGTTGTCACAAGCAAAAATGGTCGAATAAAACCTGACACCGTCATCGTGGACGGCCAGGAAGAGCAGCATCCCGAGGGCGCTTATTACATCTCATGGTACGTAGGTCGGAAGCTCATGCGACTGTCAGTCGGCAAGGATGCGGCTGATGCCAGTGCTCGTCGCCTCAGTAAAGAAGCAGACCTGCGTGGATCGTGTGACAGCAACGACGACAGCAATGACGCCCGTCCAACCCTGAATAAAATCCGTATCGTCGATGCTATTGACGAGTATCTTTCCGAAACCAAGATGACTCGCACTTCTGCAACTCATTCAGCTTACGAACTAGCCCTTCGGAATTTCACCGACAGTTGCTCGAAAACTCTCCTTCATGAGATCACTCGTGCGGACCTGCTCGGCTATATCAAACATCTCCGTGACCAAAAATTATCTGACCGCACCTGCCATAACCGATTTGAGCACTTGATGACGTTTCTAAAAGCGAACGGAATTGAGAAGCTGGCAAAGAAACGTGACTGGCCTAAATTCGTCCAGCAGGAGCCCGAGAGCTACGAAAATGACGACCTCGAAAAATTCTTCGCAGCCTGTGATGAGGAAGAGAAAGTCTTTTTCGAATTCTATTTGATGACGGGCTTTCGCAAAAAGGAAGTGACGTACTGCTGCTGGAACGACATAAATCTCAAGCAAAACGTCGTCCGCGTCACAGCCAAGCCTGAGCACGGCTTTCGACCGAAGGATTGGGAAGAGCGAGAGGTGCCGATTCCTGACAGGCTAGTCAATTCTTTGAAGCAGTGGGCTAAGAGCCGTGACGGATCGCCATTCGTCTTCCCGACACGCAACGGGACACCGCGCAAGCACAGGACTCAACTTCTAGAACTGTGCAAGGGCATCGCTGAGCGTGCAGGACTAGACCCTAATGATTTTTGGTTGCACAAATTTCGAGCGACGTTTGCGACGAAACATTTGCAGGCAGGAGTCGACCTGCGTACGGTGCAGTTGTGGCTTGGTCACAAAGATTTGGAATCGACGATGCGTTATTTGAAGCCTGCACGTGGTAAAGACGTCCTGACAAAAGTCAATGCAAGATTCGCTTAGGAGGGCTGCATGAGTGAAATGAGCACGTATCGACTGAAATCAATTGCAAGCGTTCTCGCAGGTATGCATCGTGTGATGACTGCTGATGAACTTGCAAAGCTGCTTCAGATGTCACGCATTACAATTTTGCGGCGGGCAAAGCGAGGGTTGATACCGTCGTTTCGAGTAGGCTCTTGTGTTCGATTCGACTCTGCCGCAATCAGCAAATGGCTACGGGAGCAAGGCGTCAAATCGATGTCGAGAAAGTGAATGGAAGGAACGCTGCGGCGTGTTCGCTCACCCCCTGCGGCATTGTGGACAGAAACGCTGGATAATCTTTGGCGAATAAACTGGTTCCTTCGATCATTTTCCCGTTGGGCCCGCCATTCTGCGGAGACGAGTGCCGAGCTGAACGTGCGCTCGGGTGCGGCGGAATTTTTCCCCGTGACCAGCAGGCAGGTGCGAGGGTGAGGAAGCGGCGGAGGGAAGGAAATGAGTGGGCGGCGGGGGTCGAACGTCGGTACACGATACAACGTACGATCCGCTGGTTGAAGAACCGCTGTCAGGTGGGGCCCACAATTCTCTTCGAGTGCCCCGCCCAGATCCCCCGCTCCTCCCTTCGATCATTTTCCCTTTGGGCCACGCCTGTCATATCGTCACGACAAATCGACCTTGTGATTCACGTGATTCCATTTCTCCATCATTTGATACTTACACTAATGTTCTGAATGATTTAACAGCGATTGTCCGCCCTATTGCCGTATTTATGAGAGTACTTTGCGGTTAGGTCGACGGGCGCTCCACTCGGTAGAACTTTCTCGCACGCGAGTAGCCAAAGCCATTAGGCTCAGTGAAGTACAAGAAATTATGTTCCCAGGCGCGAAAGCGAAGCGCGCGCCATCGCCGAAACCAGCCTGCGACGTTCAATAGCGCATATACCGTGCAAAGCACCTGGACGGACACTTTTAAGACGCTGGACAGATACCAACGTAATCTTTCCTTGTCTCCACTAACGATGGCATTACTGTGAGCCGAGGAACTCCCCTTGGGACGCAAAGTCAGCATAAAGGAACGGGCCGCTACGGATGCGGCGCTCGACATTCTTAGGACGACTAGGAATCAAAATCTCAAAGCGCAAATGGTCCAGCTACTCTTTGAAAGTGATGGACGGGAGAAGGCGAGAGCCGACGCGCGTCAACAGCACCGGCTCGCACATGCTCACAACAAAGCGCAGGCGGGCCTCCAATCGCAACTCGCTTCGCTGAAAGAAGAACTCACAGCCAAGCAAGATACAATCACCTCATTGAACGCTGAAAACGAGAAAAGAATCGAAGACCTGAAACATGAGGTTGCCGACAAAAATCAAACCAGCAATGACCTCGGAGAGCAGCTCGAGAAATCACAAACCGCGCTATCCGAATGCGGCCGAAAAGCGAACGAACAACTCTCTCATATCGCGTCGTATGTTGATTGTCCCGAGTACGACCTGAAGGTTTTGTCTGAGTATCTGAAGAAACAACATTCCACCCAATCACGGACTGCGGCTTTGCAGATGATTGTCTCAGACAAGAATCTTTCGCAGAGCCAGCGTCGCAAACTGGCAGTTGAGATTACTCAGCATCACAAGGATGCAAGGCTGCGACAACCGCTCAAACCGTTCGTTGACGAGGTCAAGAGCGAATTGGCTGTCGCCAGTGATGAAGATTTGGAGCCCGAATACGCACGCTGGCATCGAACCCAAGAAAGCAATAATCCTCTACTCCTGCTGAAGGTGGCCGCGGGCAGGGAAGAAACGAGTACGCTGGGACAAAGGCAGGCCCGTCGTATGCTTGCGCTCTTTTACGGCTGGAACAACGTGGATGTTCCCGGCCTTGAC
>Ga0137403_10000845_pt1 | contig 39310 bp, 44 predicted proteins | sample CZOMad2_1_16fung_FD_122057 | JGI IMG/M metagenome (GOLD analysis project Ga0137403, IMG submission 122057) | Vadose zone soil fungal communities from Angelo Coast Range Reserve, California, USA - CZOMad2_1_16fungal (Hybrid Assembly) | ecosystem: Environmental > Terrestrial > Soil > Vadose zone...
ATCGCAAGACCAGCCGTAAAATAACGCCAACAAGATCAATAAGTTGAGGTTTTACCACTAAATCCGGGGGAATCTGGCATTTTTTCCTGGTCTTGCGGCTGTTCGGATTGGGCAAGCTTGTGCGTTTCATCCCCTATCCGGTTATAGGGGGCTTCCTCTCCGGCACCGGATGGCTCATTGCGAAGGGGTCCATGAAAGTCATGACAGACGTCCTGCTGCACCCCGACACGCTCCCAGCCCTCTTCCAAGGCAAGTTGCTACTTCATTGGTTGCTGGGCGTGCTCTATGCCGGAGCACTGGTGGTTGCCGCGAGGCGTCTCCAACATGACCTCACGATACCGGTCATGTTGGTGGCGGCCACCGAGCTTTTCTACATATGGTGGGGGAAGTGGGCTTCTACTTGGGGATGCCCAGTACCGCCTCGGTGATCACGGATCAGCCCACCACATATTTTCGGCTCATGCGAGACGCGTGGCATGAGATGAGATGCCGCGACCCGGCGATCGCCTCTGGGCTCGACGCGTCGGTGATGTGCCTGCTGGCCGAACGCTTGGTGAATATCAGCAGGACGGTCAAGGCTTTGCTCCAGTAGCCGTGTCTGCCTCATCAGCAGCGCGGCGATGCAGAAAGGACATTGTGCCTCCCGAAGATTGGTCTTAAAGGCATAAGTGCTCTTGCTTCAATAGGGCCGTTCGAGGATGATCGTTTCGATCAGACGATCACGGCTGACCATCGTGTCGGGTTTCCAAACGATGGCGAAGCTGCGACACAAACGTGACCGTATCGCCGATATCCTCACGATCCGCCCATATGCCAGCGGCAGGATGGATAGTTGCAGGCTGCGCGCCCCCCCGGAGACGGGGCCTGGGGGGAGGCTCTGGATGGAGGACAATGACCTCCACCTCGCCAGGGGGGACGGACGCAGGCATGTTGAGTTCCAGGCGATGGTCCTTCGTCACCGTGCCCTTGAGCTTTACTGCGATCATACCGTGGATTCCTTCTGCGTGAACGTAACAAGTACAAGTCGTGCACAGACCTGGAACGTGCACCTCCAGGAGAAGCCGGCCGGCGGCATGACAGCACGAAAATTTCACCACTCGAACACCAAAATGCCAGGAGCTTATCATGCGTGCCCACCTTCAACATGCTACATTGGTGGTCTATTGGTAGGTGAGGGCATGGAATACTTTGGGCCGCAGCCGGATGACCTGGCCAGTGCGACGCAAGACGCGGCGTTGTACGTCGAGCGCACACTCCCCGAAAATGTAGATCATTACCGGATTTCCCCACTGGATGTCGGCTGCTGGCTGTCACCGCAATGGGCATTGGGATGGGGTGCGCCAGACCTCCCAGCGGCGCGTCATTCCGCTCAGGCACTCCGGGCTGCACAATAGTCGCTCACAGCTGACAACTCATCGAGTAGCACTTTAGCCTCTCTCAGGTCAGCGGTGTCAAAGCCCTCGGTGAACCAACCATAGATCGGCGACAGTAGCTGGCGGGCCTCATCGCACTTACCCTGCTGCTGCCACAGCCGGCTCAGGCTCATCGCCGCCCGCAGCTCCCAGGACTTGGCTTGCTGGCGACTGGCAATGGCGAGGGCCTGATGAAAGCAGGTTTCCGCCTCGGCCACATCTGGGACAGCCTGGCGCCACAACAGCTCCCCCTGGAGTCGATACAGTTCGGCTTCGCAGAAACGTACCCCATTTTTCTCCACCTCCGCCAGCGCCTCCGCCACTACCCTGAGCCCTTCCTCCGTCTGCCCCACCTCCCCATAGGCCTCGGCGAGCAGGGCCAGCCAATACGGTCGTTCCAGCGCTGCCCCAGTGGCTCGGTAGGCCGTCATGCCCTGCTGTATTTGGGCTATTCCCTCCTCGTCTTGCCCCTGCGCGGCCAGCGCCCAGCCCCGCAGGGGCATGGCATGGGTCATGCCGAAGGCAAACCCATGCTCGGTCGCGAGAGGGATGGCTGCGTCCGCCCACTTGAGGGTCAGTTGTCCTTCCCGGTGGTAAGCATGGAGCCACGCCGCAAAGTTCAGGGCAAAGCACAAGCTAAAGGGGTGAGACAGCTCCCGGGCTAACCTGAGCGCCTCACTGTTGGCCTGGACGGCTTGGTCCGGATAGCCCAGAGACCACAGGGCATGGGCGACAAAGCCCCAGCACAGGACCCCAGGGTTCGCCGACACGATCTCCAGCGAGCGGTGCTGTTGCGGGTCGTACAGGGCAATGCCCTGCTCGAAGTGCGCTCGGGCTGGCGCAAACGCTCCCATGAAGAACAAGGTCACCCCCAGGGTAAAATGGGCCTCGAGGAGGCACCCTGGATCGTGGAGGTGCTGGGCCAGCCTAAAGCACTGCTCCGCCAGCTCATGGGCAATCTGGCACTCTGCCCGCACCAAATAAAACACAAAAAGCCCTGACAGCACCGGAAAGAGCTGTGGCGTGTCCCCTAGTTGCTGGCATAACTGCCGGGCCTGTGCATAGGCCTGTTCCACTTCCGCAGCCGCGTAGCCCTTGGTGACCATTAACGCCGCACCCAGGGTCGTCTGCAGGGCCAGCTCGTGTTGGGTGCGTTCGGGTGTGCCCGGGAGGCTCTTCAGCAGTTCCAATCCCTGAGTGAGGTGGTCGATCGCCTCCCGGTAACTATACCGCTGCATGGCATTCTCACCCGCCTGCCGCCGATACTGCACCGCACGGGAATAGTCCTGCCCCCGCTCAAAGTGCACTGCCAGCTCGGCCGCGAGCGCCCCGGCCTCCGCGCCATACCCTTCCTCCAGCCGCGCCCCCACGCGCTGGTGCAGCTGCACCCGCCGCGCCACCGACACGCGGCCATAGAGCACCTCCTGATAGAGGGCATGCGCGAAGCGATAGCCCCCCGCCACGGTGCCGTCGGGCCAGATCCGATCCCCCACCGCCTGCAGCAGCTGCCCACGCCGTGCTAAGGACGCACATGCGTCATCCACCCGCGCCACTGCCTGGCCCAGCCCCGCCGCCACGGCTGCCGCCGAGAACTCTATGCCGGCTATGCTCCCCGCCTCTAACAGCCGCTGCTCTTCGGCCCTGAGGCGGTCGAGCTGCCCTTCGAGCAGCTGCCGCAGGTTCTCGGGCACCCCATCGTGCAGCGCCTCCACGCCAGCTGGCAGAGCCCACCCGCCATCCTGCTCCCGAAGTACCCTGTGTGTCAGCCAGGACTGTACGAGATTGACCATGAAGAGCGGCTGGCCCTCGGTGCGCTGATGCACCAGACGCGCCAGCCCGTCCATCCGCGGCAGACCCGGAAAGCGCCTGGCAAGGTAAAGGGCGATGGCGTCCTCGCTCAGCATTGTCAAGGGTAATTCCACACAATACCCATGCAGCTGTAGTTCCCGCGTGATGGTCTGGAGAGGATGGTCTTGGCGCCGCACCTCGGGCGGCCGATAGGTGCCGAGGACGAGCAGACGCGCGGGTTCCCGGCGGCGTGCCAGGACCGCGATGAGGTCGAGCGTGGAGGGATCGCTCCAGTGCAGGTCTTCGAGCACCAGCACCAGCGGCTGCTCGGCGGTGAGCCCCTCCAGGGCCTCGATCAGCTCTCGCAGCATGCGCTCCTGCGTCGCCCCGGCGACGCAGCGCTGCAGCGCCTCCAACTCCCCCTCTGGGACCAGGCCGGGCATCTGCACCAGCCAGGTCGGCGCCTGCTGCCGCAGCAGCCCCACCAAGGCCGGCCCGCCGGGGCCGCGACACACGCGGCCCACCGCCTCTAGCACCGGCCGATAAGCCTCGCCCGCGCCGAAGTGCTCCACGCACTGCCCCTGCCCGAGCCACAGTGCCCCTTCACCACCCAGCTCGTGGAGAAACAGCTCAACCAGCGTGGTCTTGCCCAGACCTGCCTCGCCGCTGACGAAGACCACCTGGCGCTCGCCCCGCAGTGCCCTGGCCAGCCAGGTGTGCAGCTGAGCCACTTCCCCCTCCCGCCCGACCAGCGGTTCCGCATGTCCCCCGGTAAGTGGCGCCTGGCCCGCGGTAGGCACGGTAATGGATAAGCTCCTGTCGACACGCTCGCTTGGTCGTCGTGCCGTCTCGTTGACGGGGGCCGGGTGCGTCTGATCCTCCGTGGTCACTGCGGCCATGAGGCGATAGCCGTAGCCGTGGCGGGTTTGAATGATCTGGTGCGGGCGGCGCCGATCACCCACGGCCTGGCGGGCGGCCATGACGCACGACTTCAGCGCGCTATCACCCATAATTTGATGAGGCCACAGGTGAGCGAGCAACTCCTCCTGCCCCACGACGCGCTCGCGGTGGGCGAGCAGGTAGACCAGCAGCTGAAAGACCTTGGGCCGCAGCGGAATGCGGCTGTCCGCCCGGCGCAGTTCATAGCGCTCGGTGTCGAGGGTATAATCGCCAAAGAGATAGTACATCGGCCTCCAGCTCCTTCATGCCAGGGGGTGGATGATGCCGGGAGAAGTCAGCCGGCGGCATGGTAGCCTGAAAATATCACGAAACGAACATCAGAAATGACACCAGATGATCATGTGTGCCGTCCTGCAACATCCTACATTGGCGCCCCAGCTGTACGGAGAAGTGTCAATCGGCCCATATTGAGGAAACCCTTTGCGGCCTGACCGCACGGCTGTGTGGTGCGCAACCGCGCCAGAGTATTGTCTCTTCCCTTTCACACAGAGGGTAGCGCCAGGGAACGACTAGCCGTGTATGTACGGATGCCACACGACGCATTTCCCAGGCTATGGTCCCACCACGAACGCCTTGGCTTGCGCGAATTCGGGGCGTGTGCTGTCCGTGTCTGCACTCAGCGCGACAAGCCGCGTATAGTAGTCACGCGCCTTGCCCCGATCGCCCGCACGCTCCGCGGCCTGCGCCACGCCGTAGAACCCGCGCAGCCGATTGGGTGTTTCGTTGAGGGACGCTTCAAAGGCCTGCAGGGCTTGTCCGGGCTCCTGGAGTTCCAGTAACAGGTATCCCAATAACTCGCGCATGGGGTACAACCTGTTCTCCATCGCCACGTGCTTTTCGCTCGCATCTTCCAGGTCGGCCGCTTCACGCATGCGGATGGACGCCAGCGGCGTCTGGCCTTCCGCCAGCGCGACCCAGGCCGAGGCCGCCTTCATGAGTACTTCGGTCTGCCCCGCCCAATAGTCTTGGTGCTTCGTCAGGTCTGCGTCACGGAGCGATGTGAGCCTTGCGACGTCCTCGTGCGCTTGGGCCAGTGCGCCCGTGTGCGCCGCGCCCATCGCCCGGGTGAAGTAGCCGATGGCTTCGGCATACGGGTAGGGGCTGAGCCGTGGCGTCAACGCGGCGGCCTCACGCCAGGCTCCGCGCTCGAGCACATAGCGCGCGGGGACCGCCGCAAATCCGGTTTCTACGACGATCGAGGTGCGGGCCGTCTGGGTGATGGCCTGCACCGCCTCGACGAGGTGCTTCGCGTCCTGATCGCGCCCGAGCTGCAGATCCGCGTACGCCATAAAATCATAGAGATGCAGCTCCGAGGGGTCGGACACGCCTGGGGCATAATGTGTGGCCGCATAGGCCTTGGCTGCGGCCAGTGAAGCGGTGTTCGACGCGATGGATGCCTGCCACTGGCCGAGCATCGAGTAGGTATGTGATGGCATGTGCAGCGCGTGCGGCGCGGAGGGCGCGATCTGCGCATACTTATTGGCCGCGGGCAGCCCTCGTTCCGCCAGGGGACGGAAGTCGTAGCTGTGAATGAGGTAGTGGGCAATGCCGGGGTGGTTCGGGTGCTTCGCGTCAAGCGCCTCCAGGATGGCCGCAGCCCGGAGTTGCTGCGCATACGTCTTGTCGGCAAGGGACACGGTTTCGTTGAGCGCTAGCGCATAGAACACGCCGGCTTCGTCGTCATCCGGATACGTCTGGTACATGTGCGCCATCGCCTGCTCATAGCGCTTCGCGCGCGTGGGCTGATCAATCGTCTGGTAGTCCTGAAAGAAGAGGGCCATCGCCGCGAGCCAGTCCTGCTCGCGCGCGGTGTGCGCCAGCGCTTGGCCCTTCACGATCGCATCCAGCCCACGCTGCAATGTGGCGTTGTCCCACGGTGCGACCAGCGGGTTGGGCCGCTGACTGATGGCGATGCCCCAGTAGGCCATCGCACATTGTGGGTCGGTTTCGGCGACGGTGGTGAACGCCTTGATCGTCTCGGGATAAAAGAACGAGTGTAGCATGGTGACCGCCTGGTCGAACTGCTCCTGTGCGGCGGGCGTGCAGGATACCGGGAAATGGACCGTGCCGTATTGCTTGGCCTGGACGGGTGTTGGACTCGCGGGTTCGGCGTGCGCCCAGTCCGTTGTGACCCCGAACGCCGCGAGGGCGATGAGGAAGAGTCGGAGAGTGTGCATGCAAGGGTCTCCTCTACGTTAGCAGATGGGAGCTGGCGTCGTCGCACCTCACCCCCTGTGACCTCAGACTGGGTCACACCGCCGAGCCCGTGGCCTCGTCATCGAGTGCCGCGACCGGCGCCGTCGGCGACGAGGCGATGGACTGCCGCACTCGCCACGATGCCGTGAACGCCTGTGGCAATTCATGTGTATCCGCTTGGGTTCAGCGATGCAGCTGGCCCCTGGTGACAATCATTGGAGCGCGACATCATACTTGCGATAGACGGGGGTTCTCCCTCCCGCTGGGGAGGGGTGAGGAGCGGGTGAGGAGTTGAGGCCTCGCGAGGTACGGGAATGGCCACGGAACGGCAGACGTCGCCTTGGTGACATGCATGCGGGCGAAAGATAGTGGGAGGCAAAGCACCCCTCGCATGAGCACCGGCAGCCACGAGGGGTCATCGTCATCGAGATCGCAGTCGTCCCACGCCAAGTAGTCATGGGGCGAAGACACCTGGGGGCCCATCACGGCCTGGCGCGCCTCGGGGGGGTTCAAGACGGAGGCCTCGCCCCATCCGAACGCGAGGATCTGCGGCGGGTGTATCACCGCGCACTCAACCAGGCTGGGGACATCAGGCGAGGGCAGCGAGCCCCACACGCTCGGCAGGACCAGCACCAAGATCCCTACCATCAGTCCTGCCAGCGGGAGCCCTGGCCAAGCACGAGTGCAGCGGTCCGGCCTGCCACAACCGAGGGCGGCCACCGCAAGGCACCTGACGGCAAGGAGTCCACGAGGTTGACCCTTCATCTCCCGCATCATCGGCGATCTCCTGAGCTGGGGCAACCGTCAGAGCGTGTATAGAGTATAACGGACCAGGATGTCAATTTATTTTGAACAGAAAGACCTTCTCCGCACGGCAAGAGGTACTGCGATGGTCCTCCATGAGGCACCCTCATGGCTCTGGCAAGAGCAATGCCAACATAAGAGAGCGATGTGATGTCTTGAAGCTATCTCTATAGAATAATTTAGAGAAATCCGAGAAGAGAGGCCAAGGTCACCTTGAGGAGGTGTGCAGGCATACACAGCCGAAGGTAGGGTTACAGTAAAGCAAGTCCAATTGTGCTTGCTTTTTCAGACCCTTCGAGATCTGTGCATTCTTGACCAGGATGATCACATTTGAACAGCTGTAGTTCCCGACTACTTGTAACATCAGATACCCAACTCATGGTTCACTCCAATTTGAAGCAGTTTCGACATTGTCGTAAGGTCTCAGCATGACTGAAATTCCAATATAGCTCAAGGCCTTGATTGAAGGTCCACGCTCCTTTATAGCTGCGGCGCAGTTGGCAAAGGGAGGTAGACCATGTGACAAAGCCAGGAAGAGATCAGCCAGAGCTTGGCCGAGCAATGATGATGGGCGGTCGCCTATGGGACCGGGAAGGGCCAATTGAATCGTACCACCGACATCGCGGTCGACCCCAAAGGTGATGTCTACGTGAAGGGAATGGAGTTCAACCTTTTTCTCCCCATGCACTGAGAAACTCCACCCGGTTCTGCATCTCTTCGGCCGTTAGGTGTGCCACCTGTTTCAGCAGACGGCGCATGTACTCGCCCACAGAGTACTGCTGCTGACGGGCGCGCACGATACTGGTATGAGGTTTGTGCTGCGCCAGATAGCTGGTATGGAGTTTATAGAAATCCGCTACAGTATAACTGCACAACACACGCCCTTGGGCCGTGGCAAACTCGAGATGAGCCTCGTCTGTACGTTCGATCATCGCGGCGTCCAAAGCTGTCTGCACATCGATGCCACGGGCGCGGAGCGCATGGATGAGCGCATGCCGCATGGAATCTTCGTCGAAATAGAGGCGAATCGTCATCTATCGTTCCGATGCAAAGCATGCTGCGCTTCCAGTTGCTTCGCTTCGGCGTCTTCCGCGGCAATGTCCGCCTCGATTTCTTCTCGATTAGCGTGGTAGTAGGTCAGAGCAGCATAAACCTGCGCCAGTGATAAATGTGAAACCTCTGTGGTGATTTCTTCCGGGGTCAGTCCCTGTTTATACCACCCTACGATGCGTCGAACGGTGACCCCTGCCCCGGCCACGCGCGGCCGATTGCCGCGGATGTCATCCGAACGAACGATCAGTGACCCGATATCCGTAACCGTTGGCATAGCTGCGTTCCCATTGCCTCTCATAGCGAGCGTCAATCCTTACGACGGAGAGTAGATCAGATCTATCATACAACAAACTGCCGCGTCAGACTATTCACCGTAAAGATGGCGCGGCAACCACAGCGTCAGCTCCAACCAATACCACATCAAAAATACCGCCACGAATGGTTCGTGAACCGTTCTTCGAGAAGGGGGAACAGGCAGCTCACGCGAAGTTACCATGTTCTTGACGTGTTGAGGCGAAATGGGGTACTGTCAGACAGCAGATGAGCCGCCAGGTTGGATGGCCATCTATCACACACTGACACAGGGTATTTCAGTAATTCTCAGAGGTGCACAACTTCCCTCTCTCAGCGGGAGAGGGAGCATACAATGCTGTCAAGGGTGCGATGTTTATCCTGAGAAGCGCTGTGCAAGGAGAGGTGAAGTGCCTGCTGCGTCGATGCATGTGCCATTACTCGATCTGACTGCTCAGTACACGGCCATTCAAGCAGACATTCGTCAGGCAATCGACGCGGTGCTGGAGAGTCAGCGATTCGTCTTGGGATCGAATGTCAGTGCTTTTGAGACCGAAGTGGCACGCTTTTGCCGGGTACCACACGCCGTCGGCGTCGCCTCTGGAAGCGATGCCCTGTTGTTGGCGTTGATGGCAATCGGCGTCAGCCACGGCGATGAGGTCATCACGACGCCATTCACCTTCTTCGCCACCGCTGCCGCCGTGGTCCGCCTGGGGGGTGTACCGGTCTTCGTGGACATCGACCCGACCACGTTCAACCTCGCCGTGGAGCAGGTGAAAGCCTGTATCACCCCGCGGACCAAGGCCATCATCCCTGTGCACCTCTATGGCCAGTGCGCCGACATGGCACCATTACTCGCTCTGGCAAGAGAACATGGCCTGACGGTCATTGAGGACGCCGCCCAGGTGATTGGCGCTGAGTACCTGCTGCCGCAGGCTGGCGTCAACGGAGGTGACACCGCGGGCACGTGGCTTCGAGCCGGCGCCATGGGAGAACTGGGGTGTCTGTCGTTCTATCCCTCCAAGGCGCTGGGGGCCTATGGAGATGCCGGCATGGTGTTGGCACGCGACCCGGCCCTGGCGGAGCGTGTACGCGCACTTCGCATGCATGGAGGGTTAGGGAAGTACCGTCATGACATGGTCGGCGTCAACAGTCGCCTTGACGAGCTCCAGGCGGCGGTGCTGCGCGTGAAACTGCGCTATCTCGAGGACTGGATCACTGCTCGTCAGGCCAGAGCTGCTCGCTACGACCAGCTTTTTCAGGAGGCCCGCTTGGCAGGCACGCCCGATGCCTGGGACGACAGTTGCCCGGTCATGGTGCCGGTGGTTGCCCCGCCATGCACACATATTTTCTACGTCTATGCGGTGCGCGTACGCCATCGCGACCGGCTGCGTGCCTATCTGTCCGAGCATGGTGTAGGCACAGATGTGTATTATCCACTGCCGTTGCATTTGCAGCCCTGCTTTGCCCCGCTGGGTTACCGCGAGGGCGACTTCCCCGCCGCAGAGCAGGCGGCCGAGGAAACGCTGGCCTTGCCCATGTATCCCGAGCTGAGCGAAGCTCAACAGGTGTATGTGGTGCAGCAGGTTGCCGACTTCTACCGCCAACAGACCTGAAAGATTTTGCAATTCCCCCGCAGCTTCGGTATAGTCAGAACGACGATCGCCGGTCTTGCCTGGGCTTGATCCAGTCGACAACCCGATACCTTTCTCTTCGAAGGAGTCTAGAATGGTGACGACTCCGGCAGCCCCTGGACATAGCTTCTCGCGTGTCTTGTCTGGCTTCCTGGTGCTTGTGCTCGTCGGTCTCCTAGCCGCCCCGGTGGGGCAGACAGGAGAACCCACATCAGAAGCCCCGATCACCGGCGATTGGTTAATCAATCACATCTTGAGCGATCCCGAGCAGCTCAATCCCCTGACCAGCAACGACGCGGGCGCTAACTCGCTCCTGGGCTCCATCTTCGAAAACCTGCTGCAGCGTGATCCGCGCACGCTAGAATTACGCCCTTATCTGGCGATCGCCCGTCCCGAGATCTCCGAGGACAAGCTCGAGTATACGTTCAAAATTAGGCAGGATGTGCATTTCCAGGATGGTCGACCCCTCACCGGTGAGGATATCCTGTTCAGCATTAAGGCCATCAAATGCCCCCTGGTCAATGCCCCCTTCCAGCGCGTGTACTACGAGTCGATTGTCAACGCCGAACTGATCGATCCCTTGACCATCCGCTTCAAGGCCAGGGAACCCTATTTCCTGAATGAGAACGTCCTGGGGGGCACGGACGTGCTGCCGCGTCACTATTACGATCCTGAAGATCTGTTGAAAGCGGTGACGGTGACCGAGTTGGCCGGCGACTACGCCAAGCATGAGGAGCAGGTCCGCAAATTCGCTCAAAACTTCAATCAGAATTTCTCGCGCAATCCTATGGGCAGTGGTCCCTATAAGTTCAAAAGTTGGTCCACCGGACAAGAAGTGGTGCTGGAGCGTGATCCACATTATTGGGGCAACGGCAAGGCAGGGATCGACCAGGTCTACATCGATGTGCGCAAATCGCGCGTCATCAACAACATGGACGCCGCTCTCGTCAATCTGAAGGCCGGCAATCTCGATATGATGGGGCTGCAGCCCTTGCAATACCTCCGTCAAACGAGCGGTGCGCGCTTCGAGAAGGACTACGAGAAGTACATCTATTCGACCCCGAGCTATACGTATGTCGGCTGGAATAGCGCCAATCCGATTTTCCAGGACATGCGGGTGCGCCAGGCCATGACCTATCTCACCAATCGTGAGCAGATGGTGAAGACCATCTTGTTTGACCTCGGTCAGGTCGTGGATGGCCCAATTTATCGCTTCCGCCCTGAGTACGATGAAAGCCTCTACAGCTATCCCTTTGACCCCCAGAAGGCGCTTGCTCTGCTGCGCGAGGCGGAATGGAAAGATACCGATGGCGATGGCATCCTGGACAAAGAGATCGATGGCCAACGCACGCCGTTTCGATTCGAGATCAAATTCAATTCGGGGAACGACATCCGCAAAGGTGTCGCCCTGGCGCTCCAGGATGAGCTCCGCAAGCATGGTATCGATGCCAACGTGCGAGCACTGGACTGGACGATTTTCCTGGATGAGGTGCGTAATCATAAGTTCGACGCGGTGATTCTCGGCTGGGCCATGAGTGTCACCGAACCGGATGCCTATCAGGTGTGGCACTCCTCACAGGTGGAAAATAAAGGCTCCAATATGATTAGCTATAAGAACCATCGTGTGGACGCCATCTTAGAGGAGTACCGCCGGAGCTTTGATGCCAACAAGCGCATCGAGCTGTACCACGAGTTCCAGCGCATTCTCAACGTTGAACAGCCGTATACCTTCCTATTCATCCAGAAGGCGGTGACGGCGGTGAGCCGCCGCTTTCAGGGGGTGGAAGTGCTTCCAATCGGCAGGCTGCGACCGCTGGATTGGTGGGTGCCGAAAGCGCAGCAGAAGTATACGGCGCAACTCACGCCATAGCAGGGCCAGGCGATGATCGCGTATCTCGTGCAGCGCCTCCTCCTGATAATTCCCACCTTTTTCGGTATCACCCTGATCGCCTTTTCTATCATCCACTTAGCACCTGGTGATCCCGCCGAGTTGCGCGCCGGTGGTGGGCTGGGAGCCGGTGCAGAAGGCGGACTATCTACTGAGCGGCGTGGCTCGGTAGATCGGGCGTTACAGGAATGGCGAGCGCTGTATGGGCTGGATAAGCCGCTGCATATGCAATACCTCATCTGGCTGAAGAACCTCTTCACCCTGGATTTTGGCATGTCGTTCAAAGACAGTCAGCCGGTGTGGGGCAAGATCGTGGAACGTCTTCCCGCCACCATCAAGCTCAATGTGCTGTCGACGGCGCTCGTATACCTGGTGGCGATTCCGCTGGGCATCTATTCTGCCACCTATCAGTATTCCTTTGGCGATCAGCTGACCACGTTCGCCGCCTTCGTCTTGTTTGCCCTACCCTCGTTTTGGGTGGGGACGATGGCCATCGTCTTTCTGGGCGGCGGCGATTTCTATTACTGGTTCCCGCCGGGGGGGCTGCAGTCGGTGGATTACTCGCCTGGGTGGCCGTGGTGGCAGCGGCTGGTCGATCAGGGCTGGCATCTCTGTTTGCCGGTACTCATGCTGTCGTATGGCGGATTTGCCGGCTTGTCGCGGTTTATGCGCAGCAGCATGCTGGAGAATCTCCGTCAAGATTTTGTCTTGGTGGCGCGTTCGAAAGGGCTGGCGGAGCGAGTGGTGATTTATAAGCATGTCCTGCGCAATTCTTTGATTCCCATTGTGACGATCATGGCCTCAATCATCCCGGGTTTGGTCGGCGGCAGCATCATTATTGAGACCCTGTTCTCGATCCCCGGCATCGGCCAACTAAGTTACGAGGCAGTCTTGGCGCGGGATTATCCGATCATCCTGGCAGTGTTCACCATCGGGTCCGTATTAACCCTCTTGAGCATTTTGCTCTCTGATCTGCTGCTCTCGGTTGTCGATCCCCGCATCGCGTTCAGCCGGCGAGCGGTGTAAGGCAGTCGGCCATGCAGCCCCAACGACGGTTCATGTCAACGCAGACGACGTCAGCTATGATGTCCCGACCTGGGGCGTCACAGACGCCCGCGCTTGAGCTCGCGCAAAGCTCCTGGGCGCGCGTGTGGCGGCAATTCAAGCGCAACTATCTGGCGGTGATAGGGCTTTGCGTGGTCTTAGGCCTCGTGGTGATGGCTCTAAGCGCCGATTTCCTGGATAACGACAAGCCCCTCTACATGGTTTATAAGGGCCAGACGTATTTCCCCGTGCCGTATAGCTATTTGGTCAATCTCAGACTGACCCAGTGGCCGCCTGAACTGTTGAACGTAGACTACCGGGCGCTGACCGCCGAGCGCGCCATCTTCCCACCCATTCCCTATCGCCCGAACCAGATCGATCTGACCAACCCATTTGCGCCTCCATCCCCAGAGCACTGGCTTGGAACCGACCGGTTGGGGCGGGACGTCATGGCAGGAATCGTGCACGGTTCGCGCTATTCACTGTCGATTGGCTTTGTGTCGGTGGGCATCGCCCTCGTCATCGGCGTGCTTCTGGGCGCTCTGGCTGGCTTCTTCGGCGGCTGGGTGGACCTCGTCATCTCGCGCGTCTTCGAGCTGATGTTGGCGATCCCAACCTTCCTCTTGCTCATCACCATTGCCGCGTTCCTGAAGCCAAGCATCTTCTACACGATGATCATCATCGGACTCACAGGGTGGGTAGGGATGGCGCGCTTCACCAGGAACGAGTTTTTAAAGGTGCGCAATCTGGATTACGTCATGGCGGCCACAGCGATTGGCTTGCCCGACCGCCGCATCATGTTTCGGCATATCTTGCCCAATGCGCTGGCCCCGGTGCTGGTGTCGGTGGTCCTGGGCATCGCCTCGGCCATTCTTGCGGAATCTAGTCTCAGCTTCCTAGGCGTCGGCGTACCTGCCGACACCGTGACCTGGGGATCGATCCTCAACGAAGCCCGCAGTAATACCTTCGCCTGGTGGCTGGCCGTCTTCCCGGGCGCCGCTATTTTCGTGGCGGTTATTTCTTACTATATGGTTGGCGAAGGATTGCGCGACGCTCTTGACCCGCGGCTGAAATGAGTCGGGGATGAATGATGGGACTCATGAAACGGCTTTGCTTCCTGGTGGCACTGGCTTGGAGTCTTACCCCGTCCGTCGCCTTACCCATGACCTGGGGTGAAGTCCTGGAGCCCGCGCCTGGGGCTCCGCACGCCATCGGATCATATACGGCTGGTTGTGTGCAGGGCGCCATCCCACTTCCCCTTGGAGGACGAGGCTATCAGGTGATGCGACCGCAGCGTCGCCGGTTTTTCGGTCATCCCCTGCTCGTCCGCTACCTGCAGGAGCTCGGAGCGGCTGCTGACCAGAAGGGATTGGGGGTACTTCTCATCGGAGACCTTGGACAGCCCCGCGGTGGCCCTATGCCCTTCGGCCACCGCAGTCATCAGATCGGTTTAGATGTGGATATTTGGTTCTGGCTGCCAGGCGATGGCATGGTACTGTCGGTTGCAGAGCGCGAGTCGATTGGGGCGCCGTCGATGCTGACCGCTGATGGGAGAGCCTTAGATGGGCAGCAGTGGTTGCCGCGGCAAGCGGAGGTGCTGCGGTTGGCGGTCGGATTCGATGTAGTGGCACGCATCTTCGTCAACCCGGTCATCAAGCAGGCGCTGTGCGAACAGTTCCCTGCGGTGTCCTGGCTGCAAAAACTGCGTCCCTGGTGGGGACATGAGGATCACTTTCATGTGCGGCTGCGCTGCCCGGCCGGGCAGACCGCGTGCCAGGATCAGGACCCACTTCCCGCCGGCGATGGCTGTGGCGCTGAGCTTGCCTGGTGGTTCTCCGAAGAAGCGCGTACACCCCCGCCACCAATAGATCGTGCGAAAGTCCCGTTGCCCGCTGCATGTGAGGCCGTTCTGCGGAAATCTCGATGAGCTGCATTCAGCAGCACCCTTGGCTATCCGGAGTGACCAGCGCCGCTCTCCAGTAGGAGTAGGGACTCGGTCTGCCACTGGTGGATCCCAACACGCCCCCGTTTAAAAAATTTATTGCAATTTATTATAGGTCTGTTATGGTGAGCCCTTATGGAACCCGAAGTTGGTGACAAGGTTAAGCTGAAGAGCCATGATGGCGCACCCCGGCGGGGCATAGTCGAAGAAGTGCATGGCGACGAGCTGTTGATACGTCTGCACGAATCGGGGGAACTTATTGCCGTTGAATCAGGATCAGTCACGAATTTCAGCTTGGCTGCACGTAAAGCCTGGAAGAACATGCCACATCGGCAAGTTGGTCGCCCGAAGGGGGCACGTCATTGCGACCGAGTCTCCGTGACGCTACGAATCGACCGAGTTCTTTGGGAGCAGTTCAAACGAGACGAATCCGAAGGTCGCATTAGGGATCGTACGGCAACGATCAACTTATGGTTCCATGAGATGCTGCATAAATTAGAGCAAACACAGGACAGCATAGATGCCGCCAAGAATTACTGCTAGCCAGCGGAAAGCAGTGCTCGAATTACTCGCCCAAGGCTTCGACCGTGAGACGGTCGCAGCGCAGGTCGGCGTCATAATCTGAGTCGCGGTATCTCCCTCTCCATCCCGTGGCTGACTGTTGCTGATGGCATTAGGTTGTAGATATGAATGATCCAGCGGTGAATCCCGAGGACGTGTTCCAGTCCCAATTACCGGTAGGGACGTCATTGATCGTGATTTTCGTGCCAAGCAGGGACCGTGACGGACAACCGATTGATCAAGAATACTGGGTAGATGAGGTCCTGACGACACTGGGAAGATTGTTCCGTGGTGCAACCGCCTATCCGCGTGGTCGGGGAGTCTGGCGTGATGACGAACGTGGCGGAACGTTGCTTCAAGAGGAACCCGTCATCGTTTTTTCGTATGTAGCTGAGGCAGACCTGACGACCAATGCCCTATCGGAACTGTACCGCACGCTCAGCCGTATGGGCCGCCAGGCAAATCAAGGCGAGATAGGAGTGGTCATCGACGGCAAATACTACGGAATTACCGAATATGTAGAGGGGTAATCAATGCTTTCGGAAGAACAAATCCGACAGGCGTTACATGCCAGCCGCGTCGTGCCATTAGCAGTCGCAAGACCACATGGCCCTCTCGGCTTGGAGCAACTAGCAGCAGCAGTGTCTCGTGTCAATCCAGCACTTGGGTCAGGTGCCCCGCGTGTGCGCCGACCAATCGCCTTGGACCATGAGACGTGGGAAAAATTAGAGCAGTTAGCCGAAACAGCTGCGCAGACGACATCACAGCCGGTCACCGCGTCGCAAATGGCTGTCGCCATCATCGAGCAGTATGTAGCGGCGCTACCGCAACGGGGCGATGCGCAGGAATAATGTGTAGCTGAAAGACGCCAGGCACATTTCGGGCATGTCATCCGAAGTTGTGCCTCCGAGGAAATGACGGCTCGATGGCCTCAGCAATTTGCCCTATAACGGACCAGTCGGCTTCTGTTATCCGTAAAAGCATGGCTATAAGCAGACTGCTTCAGCTTGATCAAACTTCCCGTGGTAGAGTTTGAAAGTTTGACGATGTCGTCTTATGTCCGTATTTGTGGACAGAAAGGAAATCCGGCCTTTTGGAGGGTATCAATGTTATAGTGACAGAATCGACTGAATAAGAGATCTCCACAGCCATGTGAAGTTCCAACGATCTTCGTCAAAACTTGCGCCGAGGGGGCCATGGATAGGCGATGGGTCAAATGTGGTCCTTATCGCGTCGTCAAGAAGGGGAGTGTACATGGCATGCCAAAACACCAGGGCAAAGCTTGTGGGGATCAATTGACGAAGAATACCGTCCACGATGATCAGAAATCTCCTCTACGGCTAAAGTTGCTGGCGGTATGGCGCTCTAGCCGTGGCTTAGCCATGCGCCGCATGAGCCGTCGCTGTCAGGACGCGACTCAAGCGGTGCTCAATGGGGTCCGGGATGATGCCCGTGCGCATGATGAAAAACCTTCACCGGCAGGTCCAGCAGTGATGCTGGAAGTCGATGACATGGGGCATGATCTCAAAAACAGTCCCGAAAGCGCTGGAGCTGGAAAGCTCTGGATCGTGATACCGGACAATGGCTTGACTGGGCATGTATCGGGATCAACGCACGTTCACGGAATGGTATAAGCGATGAAGGCAAGGGACGGGGCAAATCTATGGTACTGATGAATATCAGGAATGCCCGAAAGCTGTCGCGTCATGAGCAAACGCGGGACAACAGGGATTGCACGCCATCATCCGCCCACTCGTCAGTGGGTTGCACGTTTCAAACGAACATCGATCGTCGTCTCAAAAAGTCTAGCCATGGTCGACCTCACGATGGCCCTATATGCGAGATGCCATGTCCATGGGAATGCTCACCTGTGGCTCAATAGACACTTTCAAGATTTATTATGAGCCATAGTGCCACGGTCGGTACTGTAGGCGAAAGTTAGGTAAGCCCCAACATGTTTCGATGACGGCGTCCCGAATCCCATCCTTCAAGAGGGGGATGTTGTCCTTCACGATCCGGTAGCGTTTCAGCCCGCCAATGGCATGTTCGATCCGGATGCGGATGGACGAGATCCGACGGTTCGTCGCTTTCTCAGGGGGCGTGAGTTCCCCTCCACGCGGTGTTTTCTTGGGTTGGAAGATCGTGATCCCATTCAGGAAGAATCCCTGGAAGCCCTGATCTTGATCCAGGCAGCTGCCAGGTGGCAAGGTCTAGCCCGCCAGCTCTGCCAGGCTCTTATCAGACGCTTTGCCTTCAGCGGTGTGGCTCACGAAGCACAGGTGACCCGTCTTCTTGCCACTGTCATACTCTTGTTGCGCTGCGGGATCTGTCGGGCGGTGGATCGGACGTGCGGTGCCATCATGCCCAAATGGGGGTGGTGGCCCTCCCGTCCGTCGCGTGCGTTTCGAACATCGCGGCAAACTCTGCAGCTGTTCGGGCCGGAAGCCGCTCTTGGTCTGCTAAGGCCTGATTCAACACCGGATGCCGCACGTGAATCCATTTATGCGCATGCGATTGGCTCATCCCAAAGAGCTGTCCTTGCATTTCTTGACTGGGATGCTGTTTCAAGTAGGTCAGAATGAGGGGCAGCTTGTCCGCGATCGTGGGCAACGCACAGGTGCCATAAGTACTGTAGCGGCGACTCGTGTGGGATTGCCCATCAATGGTGGGGTCCTGGAGATAGGCCGCCAACGCGTGCTCAAAATGGGGCAGCAGCGCCATGAATTCTGCTGCCCTCAAGTCGGTCATTGATCGTACACTCCCGGCCCGCTGGGTTACTTCCTCATAGCTTGGCATCGGTACCTCCCACCCTCGATGATTAGTCTTTGGGGATGATACACTATAAACCCTGATACTGTCTATTTATCAGGCAGAACGCGCGTGCGCGGGTGCTCCTAGATGAGCACGTGTGGAAAGGACACGGCGATAAGCGCCCCACGATCACCCTCCTTCGTGGGGAAGCCGTTATGCTTCATTCCTCGGTGAAATAATCCGAGTCGATCCGCTTCAGTTCATAAGTCGCCCGAGTCGTCACCCCCACATTCAGGTCGAGCATGTACTCGACAAGCTGCCGTCCATCAATCAGCGCGACGTGTGGCTCACTGTGGGAGACAGAGTCGACCGCCTCGGCCGAGAAGCTCCCAGTCGTAAGAAAGACCCCCTTACGTGCCCGCTTGTGCTGCAGAGCACCTACAAACTTCTGAATCTCGGGACGGCCGACGGTTGCCTCCCATCGTTTGGCCTGGATGTAAATGGTGTCGAGGCCGAGGCGATCCTCGTGGATGACTCCGTCAATCCCCCCATCTCCAACCCCGCCGATCGCCCGTCCAGCCTCTGCGCGGTTCCTCCCGTAGCCCATCTTGAGGAGGAGTTCAACTACCAGTCGCTCAAAAAAGTGCGGGGAGCCTGCCTTGATGAGGCCCAGCAGCTCGGCTGCCAGTGCTGCTCGGATCTGCTGGTAGGCACGCTCGAGAATTTCGTCGGGCGTTTCATCTTTCGGACAGGGAGGTTTCGGGGGGACGGGCGGCGGGTCCTGTGCGAGCGCTGCGAGGCCTTGCTCGGTGATCTGAATGAATTTGGGGCGCGGAGAGATCAGGAGTCCGGCCTGCGTCAGGCGAATTTTGGCCCACGACACATGATTGTCGAAGAGCCGCTGTCCGTTGCCCATTACTACCTTGAGATCCTCCGCAGACAACTGGAACTGTGCACTGAGAACTTGACGCGCCTCTGGCAACGTGTGTTCCTTCCCATCACCAGTGAACTGGAGCAGTGGGCGCATGCATGAGTGAACATCTGGGACTGCCATAGCGTTATCCTTTCTCCTGTATGATGTACCATCCGGCTGGTCATATACATCCCCAGCCATTGAACCTAAATGCCCTGCTATGTGTCGCATAGCGACAATGCATGTGAAGCTTTTTTGTGCGTTGGTCTTTATAAGCTGTGCACGATGAGTGGGGGCTCGTGGTGATCGTCGTTTCCCAAGGGGACAGGACCTTGTGATAGCGGCTCACAGCCCACGTACTATCGTCACAGAGCGTGTGCAGACAGTTCAGCGCATTCTCTTCATAGGTCATACACGGTGGCGGCCATGGCAGGGCTTATGACTCCAAGCCAGAGGGGCAGGGTGAGCATGATGACCAGGCCGCGCCACGGCCGATTATTAGTCTTCGTGAGGGCCATGACCAGCTCTCCTAATGCCCCAAGACCCAGCCGAGCAAGAGCCCCACGAAGAACAGCAAGACGAGGAGGCCAGGCTGAATGTTCACGGTGGAGGAGAAGAGGGATTCCACGACTGGTTTAACAAGGTTGAGAAGCTCCATGGTCAGTACCTTTCGCACCGTAGGCCCCACGCTTCGCTCCGAGGCCGCCTTCAGGCCGACTTGGCGGTGCTGGTCTCACATGAGAACGGCTGCATGCACTGCTCGTGGCGCACCACGTGCGTGCCTTCTACTTGAGGGCCCTGTTGAAGTCCTCCCAGAGTGCCCCCGACGGCTGTACCAGCTGCTCCGCCCACAACGGCCCCTGAGGCCCCGCCAGCGTGGCCAATGCCGTGGTGGCGCTTACCGGCTCTAGAAGCGCCTGTGCGGCTCCCCTGGTTGTGGTTGTGTGTGACGCCTTTCCCTGCGGCAACGGACGCTGTCGCGTGGCTCGTGCCACCTGTGCCCACTATCTGGCCATCCCCCATGGTCATCACAGTCTTGGCCCACGGCGAGGGCGTGCGCTGGTGTGGCTCATACGTGCGTACCACCTGTCCGAGGTTCGTCTCCTCGACCAGCGCTGCGCGTGCATCTGCTTGAACACGTAAGCCCACCTCTGGACACGCTCCTTCTTAGCGGCGATGTCGTCCGGCGTTAGCACCACGGGAGAGCCGGTTTGAAGACCACTACGATCATGGAAGACGGCATCGGCGTGGTGCAGAGTCGCGTCGCTAGCGCTGATCCTCGCTGATATAGGCATCGCGCGTGTCGGAGGTGACCTCCTCCCCCTGACCCTCGAGGGCGAGATCGATGGCCGTGACTTCATCCTCGGCCTGCACGGCGTAATACGTAATCCGGTCAATGGCTACAATGAACTCGGCCATGGTGGAGACTCCTTCTGCGGTTGAGATGGTATCAATTGGCGCCAGAAGCCATTCGGCAGAGGCAGTATCGAACCTCTCGAGAGGCTGAAGGACACCCATCCCGCCCATCCTTCGCGCTCCAAAGACTCTTCTCCCAGGAGAATCCGCTCCCAGCGGGAGTACCTGGGGTGCACGAGGACCTCTCAAACAGAATAGGCCCGAAGTGCTGAGCCTGTTCTCAGGGAACAGGTCAGGGACCGCCCTAGCGCCGTCGGAGGCGTATGCGCCGCTGGCCTGTCTGCTGGCGAGTATCGTAGTGACAGAGACGACACACCTGATAGCCATCCCGTTCTTCGAGCATCACGTGACAGTGCGGGCAGAACTCTTCATCGGTCGCGACGCCAGGCCCGCTAATGTTGAGAAAGCGCATCATGTTCTCCTGTTCTGTTGGATGGTTTACGAACGTGGACGCACAGCCGACCGCGTCGCCGCAGATCATGCGGTTTGCCGCGGCGGCTCGGCGTCTGGGTCACCAAAAAATGCATGCGCCCCGTATTTCGCGATCAGACGCTCTAGGGTGTCCAGTTGACTGGCGATGGCCGCCAGGGAATCCTCATTGATGAAGATCGTCAGGGTGGTAAAGCTGAGTCCACTAGTCTTCATTCGTGCATGTACCTCTAGATTGGCGGATATCTGCCTGGCGGGCCTTGCGGTACCATGGACTCGTGCCGGTCGATCGGCGCCAGAATGTGTGCTTATACGCCGCTGTTGGAGCGATTCGATGGCTTAAATCTGATTATTATCGATCAAAGTATAGCAATAGGTGTGCCGCTCGTGAGGCGACGCCTCCGACTACGCTGAGATGCTGGCGCACAATGCTTCTCGGAAGGGATGAGGCGAGAGTGGATGCGTGGAAAGGCAGGGGAGAGTCTCACCACCGAGATCACAGACGGGGGAAGAGCGGTGGAGTGGAAAATCGTCTAACAGAATAATAGATTGGCCGCCTGGCGCCGACTCTGGGAGCGGTATGTGCACTCATTCTGTTAGGAAGCCTGAAGGTTCATTAGTGAGACGGCTTTATAGCGTCTATTCTCATCCTTGAGACCCTTAGCTAGTCGCTAACAGCTTGGTCGGTAGGTACTGGCCATACGAAGATGCATTTGTGAGAATAGACACTTTCAATATTTTTAGGTAGCATAGTTCCACGGTCGGTACTGGAGGCGAAAGTTATGTAAGCCACAACATGTTTCCATGACCACGTCCGAAGGCTATCCTTCAAGAGGCAGATTTTATCTTTCACGATTCTATAGCGTTTCACTCCACCAATGGCATGTTCTATTCGGATGCGAATAGATGAGATCCGACGATTGGTTGCTTGTTCAGGAGGAGTGAGTTCTCCTCCAGGCAGTGTTTTCTTCGGTTGGAAGATCGTGATGCCAGGTAGAAAGCATCCCTGGAAGCACTTATCTTGATATCGGCCACTGCCGGGTCGCAAGGTATACCCTGTCAGCTCTGCAATGCTCTTATCAGACGCTTTCCCTTCACAAGTGTAGCTCAAGAAGCAAATGTGACCGGCCTCATTGATCACGAGGAGGTTTTTGAGCGTATGACCCTTCTTCTTGCCACTGTCATACTCTTGCTGCTCCTGGGGATCTTTGGGCGCTGGATCGGGCGTTCGGTCCCATCAGGCCAACAAGGGGGGCTGTAGAGGAACCTTCTGGCGGTTGCTGTGCGCGCATCACAGCTAAGGCGTCGGCCGTACGGGCCGGCAGCAGCTCTTGAGCCGCTAAGGCCTGATTCAACACGGGATGGAACAAATGAATCCACTGATTCGCCTTCGACTGCGACATCCCAAAGAGCTGACCTTGCACGGCTTGGATGGGATGCTGTTTCACGTAGGGGAGGATGAAGAGCAGCTTGTCCGCCATCGTGGGTAAGGGACAGGTGTCATACGTACGGTAGCGGCGGCTCGTGCGGGGTTGCCCATCCATGGTGCGGTCCTGCATCTAAGCCACCAACGCGTGCTCGAAATGGGGCAGCAGCGTCATGAATTCTACTTCCGTCAGGCCGGTCCTCGATCGTAAACTCCCGCTACGTTGGGTGACTTCCTCATAGCTTGGCATAGGCACCTCCCACCCTCGATGATTGGTCTTTGGGAGACGGTACACCATAAACCTTGGTACTGTCTAATGCACTATATACTTGACACCCTCAGAAATTTGGCTTCTCAATCGGGGATAGACGATATTTAGAACCATACTTTGTTCGCACTGTGTATAGTCGCCGTATTACAGGTAAGATCATTGTTAAGCACCCCAACCTTATCCCAAACGCCGCCAGAAGCGACTTCGAGAATAATACGACGAGACAAGCCTTTCTGGAAGCTCTCCCGAAGTTTACTTACTCCGTCGACCGGTGGGCAAACGAGATCCAAGAGGATGACCGCGCACGGGAAGTCTTAGCTCAACTCGGTAAGGGACTTTCTGACATCAATGGTAAGTTACCTGAACTGAGGTGTACCCCGTGGTCCAGACCATTTTGGGGGGAAAAGAAGATAGGTTCGAGGGCCTCCATGGGATTTTTTGCCCTCGCGAGGTGAGGGGCTCTGCCTCAGCCACGGTATCCCGCGGCTGGCGTCCGGTAGCCCACAAGGCCTGATGGAGCCGCTCCTCGTTGTCAAACGCACAGTAGCGTGCCCAGTGTTGGCGCGCGTCCCACACGCTCAGATAGTCTCGCAGCTACACTTCCTCCTCTGTGCCGGTTCGCCACCAGCGCTCCACGAACACAGTGTCCAGGGCCCGGCCGCGGCCATCCAGGCTGATCTGCACCCCTTTCTACAGCCGCGCGATACACTCCTGACTGGTAAACTGGGCGCCTTGGTCGGTGTTGAAGATCTCTGGCCGACCACCGCGCAGGGCCTGCTCCAGCGCCTCCAGACACAACCGCACGTCCATGGTGATCACCACCGCCCAGGACAGCCCAGACCGGCTGAACCAGTCCATGACGGCCACCAGAGACACAAAGCCCACCGGCAACCGGATAGACGGGATATCCGTCCTCCACACCTGGGTGTTCCGGCTCACCGTCACCTCGCGCAACAGGTATGGGTAGATCGTGTGCCCCTCCGCTGGCGGGCTGAGCCGCGGCTTGGCAGAGAGGGCCTCCAGGCCCATCGTCGGCAGCAGCCGGCCCCCATGCGTATGATGCACCGCAGAGCCCAGGCCGCGCCGCCAGGCCGTCATCCGGCGGATCCTATCGAACGGCGTGGCCGTGTATGGCGCGTCCAGCCACCGCATCAGCTCCACATCCTCGGCGCTGGGGCCAACCGGCTGATCGTACAGGCCCGATCGGGACAAGCCCACCAGGGCACCGTGGCGCCGCAGACGAATCCTCGGATGCTCTGGCTCTACCAGCTGCCGTTTCGCCTCAACCGAGCTGCCAAACTTTTTTTTGCAGCCAGTCCAGCTCGACTTTCAACGGCCCGATCTGCTGATAAAGCGCGGCCTTCAGCGCTTCCTCTGGTCTGCGGCCCCGTTGCTCGCGGCCATTGGCGGCTGGCAGCTGGACCCAGTGAATGTCGCCGCCGATCCCTGATCTTCCGTCTCCCATCGGTCAATCATGGCCCAGGCCTCGTCGCTGGCCTGTTCCCACTGGTCAAATTCTGCCTGCAATGCCGGCGTGACATCCGCCGGTCCGATGATGATCTCCACGTGGGCGCCATTAGGCAAGGGTGTGTCATTTTGGGGCACCACGAGACCGTTTTTGACGACCCCTGGGATGACCACACGTTTGGTATCCATGTTGTGCACCTCCGCAGTTCTGGTCCACTCGTTCTGCTAGGCGACTTTCTCGACAAGCTGGTAGTCATGGCAAACCGCCCAGGATCTAACGCGCCACCACGTGTAGATGCTCCGGAAGTCGGTATCGGTGTGTTTGTAGTGGTCCTGGTCGCGACAAGCGCGGCCGTGGGAGGCCTAGTCCCAAGGCCATATGGGGACAGCCATGGTTAGAATGCTGTGCCCACTCCTTGAGGAGGCACCGCAGTTCTTCGCCTCGCACTGGACCTCCGCCTTGCAGCCGTCGAGCATGGAATTAAGCCAAGGCGCTTACAAGGCTCCGATGCCAACGACCTTCGTCGGTAGGCTGTAGAGTGATTTCCCTGCCGTAATATACAGCGTGCGCGCGTCCGGGCCGCCAAAGGCCAGGTTGCGCGGCACCTCTGGCACGCGAATCACCCCCACACGCTGGCCCTGCGGGTCGATCACCCAGATGCCCCCAGAGCCGGTGCAGAACAGGTGCCCGTCACGAGTCACCTTCATGCCGTCGGGGACCCCAGGCTCCGCCGACGACATGTCGACGAAGATACGATTATTCGACAACCGACCCTGCGCGTCCACGTCAAAGGCGCGAATGCGGCGGTGACGACAAACCTCGCCGTTGCTCGCCTCGGCGAGGCACCTTTCATCGAGACGGCTAATGGCCACATAGAGCGTGCGCTCGTCGGGCGAGAAGGCCAATCCATTGGGGTATTCGCATTCATCGGTGGCGAGGACCAAGTCGCCCTGCGGACTGATGCAATATACGCCCGAGACGCCGACCTCGCGCTCTGCAGGGGGTACACGTAGCTCCGGATCCGTGAAGAAGAGACTGCCATCGGAGCGGCACACGACATCATTCGGCCTATTGAGGCGCTTGCCCTGCCAGCGATCCGCCAGAGTAGTAATGGTTCCATCAGGGTCCATGCGTGTGATCCGCCGATGGGCCCCCTCGCACATAATCAGCCGTCCCTGGCGGTCCAGGGTACAGCCATTGCCTTCCCCGGTCTGTTCGCGGATGACCTGCACGCCGCTGGCGGCATCCCACCGCAGCAGGCGGCTACCTTGAAGGTCCACAAATGTCAAGAATCCAGCCGGGTGCCAAAGAGGGCCCTCGGTGCCTCCAAGGTCGGTCGCGAGTAATCGTGGCTCGGTTGACTCCAGGATCGCTGATAAATCACTCATCATGAGGCAGCCCCCTTTCCTCGGTTCTCTGCTCAGTCAGTTAGATGGTCAGAGGATTCCTGCGTATCGGCTGAGATTGCTGCGCTCAATGGCCACCTGTCCTGGGCAGCCACATCAGCCGCAGGCGGCAAAACGTTCCAGATGGTGGTCGACATCCCCGAAGGCCTGGGCGATCATCGTCAGCCGCCGGAACGTGTGGCTGATTTTCAACTCCTCGGTCATGCCCATACCGCCATGGAGTTGCACGGCTTCCTGGCTGACGTGCCGGCAGGCGTCCGCGATCTTGATCTTCGCCGCCGACACAGCGCGTTGTCGCTCAGCCGCGTCCGCCGTATCCACCTTCACGCAGGCGAGGCAAGCCATCGACCGCCCCTGTTCGTAGCTGATGAACATGTCGACCATGCGATGTTGCAGGGCCTGGAAGCTGCCGATGGGCACCCCGAACTGGCGCCGCGATTTAAGGTACGCGAGTGTAGCATCATTGGCATACCGAATGGCGCCGACGGCTTCGGCACAAAGAAGGGCGGTGGCATAGTCCACGACCTCCTCGATCAGGGTGAGGCCATCGCCCTCGGGGCCGATGAGCGCTTCTGCTGGGACCGGCGTGCTGGAGAACTTGATGTCGACGGCATGAAGATTGTCGATCGTGCGGTATTCTTGCATCGTGACTCCAGGCAGGTCCCGCTCGACCAGAAAGAGGCTGATCCCGCGGGCATCGGTGGGATGCCCCGCCGTGCGCGCCGACACCACGAGCAGGTCGGCGCAGCCGCCGTGGATCACGGCGCACTTCTCGCCGTCGAGCACCCAACCGTCTCCGGCCCGGCGCGCCCGTGTGGCGACATGCTGCAGATCATAGCGCGCTTCCCGCTCCGTCTGGGCGAGGGCGAGCTTGGTCTGGCCCTGGACCAGCGCCGGCAAGATGCGCTGCTGCTGTGCTTTCGTCCCACCGCGCGCCACGAACTGACCGCCCAGACCCACGGTGGCGAGGTACGGTTCGACGACCAATCCCTCGCCGATAGCTTCCATCACGACCATCACGTCGACTGCGCTGCCGCCGAAGCCACCGTACTCCGTGTCGAACGGCACCCCAAGCAAGCCCATGTTCGCCAGAGCGGCCCACATGTCTTCGCTGTAGCCGGCCGTGGAGGCGATGATCTTGGTGCGCGCGTCGAAGGTGTAATCGGTGGCCAGGAAGCGCTTGAGGGTGTCGGCGAGGAGCTGCTGCTCTTCGCTATAGTCGAAGTTCATCGCGTGTCCTCCACGCTGACGGGATCGTCTAGAGGCCCAGGGTCGCCTTGGCAATGATGTTGCGTTGGATCTCGTTGGACCCCGCGTAGATGGTGGTCTTGCGCATATTCAAATAGCGCGGCGCCAGCGACGCGGTAAAGGCGTCGAAATCGGCTTCCGGATCCATGGGACGGAAGAGTTGTGCCAGCGGGCCAGCGGTCTGCATCATCAGCTCTGAGATGGCTTGCTGGATCTCGGTGCCCTTGATCTTCAGCAACGACACCTCGGCTCCGGGGGCTCGCCCGCCGCGGAGCTGGTCGAGATAGCGCAGGTTGGTGATCTCCAGCGCCATCAGCTCCACCTCCACACGGGTGATCCGGTCGCGGAAGCGCGGATCGTCGAGGAGGGATTTGCCGTCCTTGATAGTCTTCGCCGCCAGCTCCTTCAGCCGCGCCAACTCGCGTTTGGAGGCGCCAATGCGCCCAGTGCCCATACGTTCATAACCCAGCAGGTACTTGGCCACCGTCCAGCCGTCATTCTCCTCGTGGACACGGTTCTCCAGGGGGACTCGCACGTCGTCGAAGAACACCGCATTGACCTCGTGGCCGCCGTCCATGAGCGTGATCGGCCGCACCGAGATCCCCGGTGAGCGCATGTCGATGAGTAGAAATGAGATACCCTCCTGGCGCTTCGGTCGGTTGGGATCAGTACGCACCAGGCAAAAGATCCAGTCGGCATAATGGGCCAGGGTCGTCCAGATCTTTTGCCCCGTCACCACGTAATCGTCGCCATCGCGCACGGCCCGGGTCTGGAGCGAGGCGAGGTCCGACCCTGAGCCCGGCTCTGAGTATCCCTGGCACCAGAAATCCTCGCCGTGGTAAATGCGCGGTAGGAAGCGCTGCTTCTGCTCCGGCGTTCCGAAGCGGAGCAACACCGGTGCACACATCCGTAGGCCAAACGACATTAGGGGAGGGCAGCCAGCGGCGCCGCACTCTTCCTCGAAGATGTAGCGCTGCACCACCGTCCAATTGGTCCCATCCCACTCGATCGGCCAGTCCGGGGCAACCCAGCCCTTTTTGGCCAAGATCTGATGCCAGCGCAGAAGGTCCGCCTTGCTGAGTTCCCGGTAATTCACCACCTTGTCGCGCAGGTCGTCAGGCAAGTTCTCCCGCAGCCACACCCGCACCTCGTCGCGAAAGGCCTCTTCTTCGGGGGAATAGTTCAGATCCATGCGACTTCTCCTCTCCGGCGAGTTGTCGCTCACCGCCTCAGACACGAGCATGCCGCCGATCACGGCTGTGCCAATCATACACGACTGGTCGTCCCAGCGCCAGAGGACAACGCCAGCGGTATCACGCCGAGGGCGCAGGCGAAGCAGGTTATCGGAATAGGTCAAGGAAAGCAAGTAGTTGCCCGCTAGCGCCCCTTGCAGGTGGGGCAGTGGAGGCTGGTTGGATGGTCCAGGGCAAATGGCACAAGCATCTCCGGTGCCAAGAGTGCGAGCCCGGCCATTGGAGATAACGGAGCCCCAGGACATTGTCATCCAGACCATCCTGTGGGCTTGCAGATGGGCTGCGCAGGTTCAACACTAGCGGCCAAGGCTTGCCACCTCGGACCTTCGCCGTTGGCGGAGGTCACGCATAGCGTTTGGCCCGCCATCACGCGTTATTCCTCTTCGAGTTGCGTCCTGGCTTCCTCGAGGGCCTGGCGTTGTTCTGGCGTCACTTCTGGATACGTGAGGTGCAGCGAGCCGATCGTAGACGTCAAAATATCGGCCACCGCCGCCCGCGCCACCCACTTGTGATCGGCCGGGATGATATACCATGGCGCCCACTCTGTGCTGGTGGCGCTCAGGGCCTCTTCGAAGGCCTCCATGTAATCCTTCCAGAAGGCCCGCTCGGCGAGATCTGAGGCGGAGAACTTCCAGTGCTTCTCCGGGGTCTCAAGACGCTCGAGGAAGCGCTTCTTTTGCTCGTCCTTTGAGATATGCAGGAAAAATTTCAGGATAAGCGTGCCATTGCGGCGCAGGTGTCGTTCGAAGTCGTTGATGTCATCGTAGCGCTCCTGCCAGAATGATTTGCCGCGTTTGCCCGGCGGCAGCTTCTGACGCTCGCACAACTCAGGGTGCACCTTCACCACCAGCACTTCCTCATAATACGAGCGGTTGAAGATGCCGATCCGACCGCGCTCGGGGAGGGCTTTCATGTAGCGCCAGAGAAAGTTGTGATCAAGCTCCTCATCGGAAGGCTTCTTGAAGCTGAAGACCTGGCACCCCTGTGGGTTCACCCCAGACATGACATGCTTGATGGTGCCGTCCTTGCCGGCGGCATCCATCGCCTGCAAGATCACCAGCACCGAATAGACATCATTGGCGTAGAGGATCTCTTGCGCTTCAGCGAGTTGCTTGAGGTTCTCGGCCAGGACGGTTTCAGCCCGCCCTTTGATGACGTCCTTGCCCAATTCCTTCAACTCCGCTGTTTGAGCCCAGCCGGGGTTGCGCTGCTTTAGTCGTACTTTGGCTCCTGGGGCGACCTGGAATAACTTGATGAGTTTAGGGCTGATCATCCCCGCTCTCCTGGCGTGGCTTCGGCCACTTAGATGGAACTTCGTGATCCCCTTAGGGAGGATAGGCTCCTGGTGTTGAGTGCCTTCAGCGTTGTCTTGCGGTCCTCACCATGGACGCCGTGTCAGCTGCCGCGCCTGCCGTGGGTTGGTCAGGTGGCCACCCGCCTCCCAGAGCTTTGTACAGCTGCACGATGTTGAGCAATTCGTTGGCTCGGACGCGTGTCAGCTCCAGTTCGGCATCGAAAAGCTGGCGTTCGGCATCGAGCACCTGCAGATAGCTATCGATACCGCCAAGGAAGTGTGTATTGGCTAATGCCGCGCTATCGGCCAAGGCCTTCACGAGCAATGCCTGCTGGACGCGCTGCTCGCGGGTCTTACGATAGCCCACCAATGCATCCAAGACTTCACGAAACGCGGTTTGAATAACCTGGCAGAATTGACCTCGGTGCAATCGGCTCCCCAGAGTAGCAGGAGCGACAAGGCTACCGCCAATGGGCACCACGAAAGGCTTATGCGGCTGAGCTTCTTCATGGCCATCGTTCTTCTTCACGCACCTGTGGCGTGTGCGTTCCCCGTGGGCGGACATCACCGAACCATGCCCGACGGAAGCGGAAGTGCCCAATGATACCATAACCCCAACCTTGCCGCGAGCGATTTTTCGCCCGCTTCCTTCCTGACAGCGGTCACCACTGTCGCGCGTCCAAGGCTCACGGCGCTGGTGTGGGGAGCTCTGGGCGCCGCTTCGCGCTCGTTGCCGACTTACGGCCGTAGCTTGATGTCCGCGGACGCTAGAGGGAAGGTGAATTCCACGAATGCCCTTGCATCCTGTCTATCCGGAATGACATGGCCGTAGACCTGGAGATCATGCCAGCGGAGTCGGCCATTCGCGCCGTGCAGAAGCAAACGTATCGCATTGGCCAGCATCTGGGTGAAGGGTGAGCTGGGGAGAATGTCGCCATAGCCCGGGGTGGCCAGGCTGAAATAGACCATCTCCAGTTAGTCCGGGAGGCCGTGCAGGCGATACATCGTTTGGAGAAGGGTACTCGCGCGGTCAACGGCACCGAACCAGCGTTCGTAGATCGGATAGATTTGCCCGGACCGATACAGCTGTGACAGCACGCGATTGACCGCCAGGCGAAAATCGGCGTCTCCCCGGCGGAGCATCAAGCCATAAGGTTCGTATGACAAATACTCGTCGGCCAGCGCCAGCTTTGTCGGGTCCTTGGACGTTAGCGCCAACCCGATGAGGATCACTCGGTCTGAGGCATAGGCGTCAGCGGTGCCGTTCTCCAGCGCGGCGATGCCGTCGGAGTGCTCTCTCACCCTGACCAGCTCAACCGCAACGTTCATCTTCTGGAGGGCCTCAGCCATCACTTTTTCGGTGGTGGTGCCGGGGATCACGGCGATGCGCTTGCCGGCGATGTCGGAGAGGCCGTTGATGTTGGAAGCGGTGCTAACGAGTAAGCTGCCGCCGTCCACAAAAGTCATATGACTGAAATCCACCTGTTCCTGCCGAGAAAGTGTGTTGGTTGTGGTGCCGCACTCGAGGTCGATCGTGCCGTTCGCGACCATGGCAATGCGGTTCTCTGGGGTCACCGGCGTCCACTTGACTTGCAGATTATCCAGGCCCAACTGTTGCTGGATGCCCGCGGCAACGCGCGCACAAAGGTCGACCATATAGCCCACAGGTTTTTTCTCATTGCTAACGTAGGAGAATGGCAGTGAGGCCTCGCGATACCCCATGGTGATGGTTTTGGCGGATTTGATCTTCTCAAGAGTACTTTGGACCGGCTGTCCGAACGCTGAACTCGTGAGGCAACCCAGGAAGAACAGCACGCTCAGCCATTGCGTCATGCCCATCTCCTCTCTGCTTCTCTAAGATACGCCGACACATCCTGAAGGCTCCTGACGCCGCCAGCAGCAGGCTCAGATGAACATGCCCTGGCACCCAGGCTGTGTTATCTACCACCAGATTCACGTTGGAGGGGCACTGACCACTCCGCGCCGCCATGAAGGCTTGCGGATGGGCTGCGTAGGTTCGAAATCAGGATGTACATGCGGACTACAGACACCCACCCAGGAAAGATCAACGTCATCCACAGGTTCGAGCTGATGCTGACCAGCAGTCCCAGCGCCAACGCATAGGTGAGCAACACTAGCCAGCGGGGCATGACCCGCGTCCGGACCCACATAGTGCCCAACGAGATCATGAACACCCCGGCCATCTTGATGGCATAGACGTTGGTGATGCGGTACATCACCGTGCGGGCGAACGTATACACGCCGCTGTCGATCCGCCTCCTGGATTCGACAGCATACGCGGCTAGGGTACCCCCAGCGATCGCTGCAGAGGCAAACATCACGGCCAGGAACAGCAGGCCGCTGCCAAAGAACACGGTCGAGAAGAACTGGTCCTCCATATGCCCGAGGTGGTCGCGCACCACTCCCATGAACCACAAGAAGGCGATGCCCAACTCCTCGAAACGTATCTCCCGGCTCACGTCCGCGCCGGGCTACGACCAAAGGCGGCCATTTTGCCGACCTCCAGGGTACGCTGGGGGTCCAGCGCTCCGAACAGCTGGATGACCGTGCCCACCAGTCCGGTCCAGCCCGTCTGGTGGTTGGCGCCGAGCCCGGCGCCGTTGTCGCCATGAAAGTACTCATAGAATAAGAGGTGGTCGCGCCAGTGAGGGTCGGACTGGAACTTCTCGGTCCCGCCGTAGGCGGGTCGCCTGCCGCGTTCATCCCGCAGGAAGATGCGCGTGAGGCGGTCCGCGATCTCCTTGGCTACCCCGAAGAGGTTCATCAGGCGGCCGGAGCCAGTGGGGCACTCGATGGTGAAGGTGTCCCCATAGTACAGGTAGAAGCTCAAGAGCGACCGGATGATAAGGGCATTCACCGGGAACCAGATCGGCCCGCGCCAATTAGAATTGCCGCCGAACATGCCGCTGTCCGACTCCGCCGGCAGATAGTGTACCCGGTATTCATCACTGCCCACATGGAACACATAGGGATGCCGCTCATGGACCTTGGAGAGCGAACGAATGCCGTAGGGGCTTAAAAACTCCCCCTCGTCGAGCATCGTCGCCAGCACACGTCGCAGCCGCTCCGTGCTGAGCAGGGCGATGATTCCCCGATCGCCCACCCCAAAATGGCCTGGGCCGGTGGGATGGATAAAGCGCAGTAACTCCGGCATCTGGCGCAGGCGATCGCGGAACAGGGTCATCACACCCGGAACACGTTCCCGTTGCCACGGCTCCACCACCGAGGTGGCACAGAGGGGCAGAAGTCCCACCATGGAGCGCACCTTGAGCCGCGTGGCGCGGCCGTTGGGGAGCCGAAGAATGTCGTAGTAAAAGCCGTCCTCCTCATCCCACATCCCGTCCTCGCCCCTCCGATTCATGCCCGCGGCGATCCACAGAAAATGGTCGAGGAACTTCTCGACCAAAGTCTCGTAGGTCGGGTCGTGGGCGGCGAGCTCTACCGCCAACTCGCCCATGTTCTGGCAGAAGAGAGCCATCCAGGCAGTACCGTCGGCCTGCTCCAGATACCCGCCGGTGGGCAGCGGGGCGCTGCGGTCGAAGACGCCGATGTTATCGAGACCGAGGAAGCCACCCTCGAACACGTTCCTGCCGAAGCGATCTTTACGGTTGACCCACCAGGTGAAGTTGAGGAGGAGCTTATGGAAGGCCGACTTCAGGAACGCCAGGTCGACCTCACCGCGCAGCGCCTCTTCATTACGAGTGAGAAAGAGCGTGGCCCAGGCATGGACCGGCGGGTTCACATCGCTAAAGTTCCACTCGTAGGCCGGGATCTGACCGTTGGGATGGAGATAGAGCCCGGTAAGCATAAGGTCGAGCTGCTGCTTGGCGAAGTCGGGGTCGACGGCCGCCAGCGCGATGGTGTGAAAGGCCAGATCCCAGGCTGCATACCAGGGGTACTCCCACTTGTCGGGCATGGAGATGACATCGTCATTGACCATGTGGAACCAGTCGCGGTTCCGGAAGGCACGGCTGGCCGGGTGGAGGGGGTGGGCGCGGTGCTCCTCCAGCCAGGTATCGGCGTTAAAGTAGTAGTACTGCTTACTCCACAGCATGCCGGCGAGGGCCTGGCGCATGACGTGGGCCGCATCCGTCGACACCGAGGGGGGCGTCACCTCACGATAAAACTCATCCGCCTCCCGCAGGCGCGCCTGGAACACGGCGTCGAACGTCTCGAAAGGATCGGCCAGCGGCGCCGCCGCCGTGCGCGTCGGGCGCAGCCGGACGACCTGTGTACCCCTTGCCTGGACGCTTAGCTGGTAGTGGGGTGAGGCTTTCGTGCCCTGATGCGCAGGATTCACCGCCTCCTGCTGCCCGTGGACGATGGCGTTGTTGATGCCGTCCTTCACGTACGGGCCCGTGTTCGGAGTGCCGAAGAGCCTGGCGGTATTGGTCTCGTTTTCGGTGAACAACAATGGGACTGCGCCCTCGCAGAAGAGGTCGTAGTCGTCCAAGGACTCCTGGAAGAGCGGGTCGGTGTGGTGCGCGTGGATCGCCCTGTGCCCCGTGCCCTCGACAGCCTGGAGGATTGGCTTTGAGCCGCCGTCAGGCCACGACCAGGTGTTACGGAACCAGAGGGTCGGCAGCACGTGGAGGAGAGCGGCTTCAGGCCCGCGATTGTGGATACTGATGCGGATCAATAGATCTTCTGGCGCCGCCTTGGCATACTCGACGACGACGTCGAAGTAACGGTCGTTGTTGAAGACACCCGTGTCAAGGAGCTCATACTCGAACTCGCCGCGCGAGCGCCGGCGATTTGTCTCGCCCAGGTTGGCATAGGGATAGATGGCTTGGGGGTACTTATACAGGTACTTCATATAGGAGTGGGTCGGCGTACTGTCGAGGTAGAAGTAGTACTCCTTGACGTCCTCGCCATGATTGCCCTCGCTATTGGTCAACCCGAACATCCGCTCTTTGAGGATCGGATCTTTGCCGTTCCAGAGCGCCAGCGCAAAACACAAGACCTGATGATCGTCGCAGATCCCCGCCAACCCGTCCTCCCCCCAGCGATAGGCGCGGGAGCGGGCCTGATCGTGCGTAAAATAGTTCCAGGCGTCCCCATTGTCGCTGTAATCCTCCCGCACCGTCCCCCACTGCCGCTCGCTCACGTATGGGCCCCATTTGCGCCAGGGCACATTTCTCTCCCGCGTCTCCTGCAAGCGCTCGTGCTCTGTTGTGCTCGCCATACCCCAGTCTCCCTATCGTGGCTGCGTAGATGTGCGCCCGGTGATGTGTCCTGCTCCCCTCTCCTCTCTTGCTCATGGCCACCGCGACTCTACCACACAGAGCGAGAGATCGAATCCCTGCAAAGCTTGTCAAGAGTTCATGACTTCCCCTGGCCGACATGCGACCCATCATAACGGTAACGTCTTTCCAGAGCATAGACCTTTCATGGCCTAAATCTCACTCCCTGGACCGCGTCCTATTGATGTCCTGCTCCCACTGCTGCAGACTCTTAACCGGAGGCGAGTTAATCCCGCAACCCACCAAGCTGGTGTTCAGCAGGCAAGTGAGTAGCTCGATGCAGATAATGAGCCTGACAACGCCCATATGGCACTCCATATATACTTCGCCGGTAACGCATGTGTTGCCCCCTTAACCGAGAGCATCTACGCGGGCTCGTTCACAGCTGACCAGGCTCGGCTGTCGGGAAGAGCAGCGTACGCGTGTGGCGAGCGATCATCAGATCCTCATTGGTAGGGATCACCCGCACCGTGCAAGTGCTCTGCGGCGTGGAGATGACCTCAGCATGCACCGCGTTCTGCTGGGGGTCGAGGGCAATGCCCAGATACGCCAGTTCCTGGCAGGTTTCCCAACGCACCGGGGCGGCACGCTCGCCAATGCCTCCGGTGAAGACCAAGGTGTCGAGGCCGCCCAGCACCGCCGTCAGCGCCCCGATGTATTTGCGGAGCTGATAACAAAAGAGCTCCACCGCCTGCGCGGCGTGCGGCTCACGCTGCCGCTGCTCCAGCAGCGTCTTCATGTCGGGGCTGAGGCCGGACACCCCGAGCAACCCAGCCTGGTGGTTCACCAGCTCGTCGAGCTGGCTCGCGTCATAGCCCTTACCGTGCATGAGATGGATAAGGACCCCAGGGTCGAGATCGCCGCTACGGGTGCCCATCATGACGCCACTGGTCGGCGTGAACCCCATGCTGGTATCGAGCGGCTGCCCATGATGCACCGCCGCCAGGCTGGCCCCGTTGCCCAGATGCGCGATAATCAGGCGCCCTTGGGCCGAAGCGCCGAGGGTCGCCACGATGTATTCGTAGGACAGCCCGTGAAATCCATACCGTCGTATGCCTTCATGCCACAGGTCTCGGGGGAGTGGGAAGCGCTGCGCGAGCTCTGGCATGCGCCGGTGGAAGGCGGTGTCAAAACACGCCACTTGCGGCAGACTTGGAAAGCGCGCCGTCACTGCCTCGATGCCCTGGATCGCACTCGGTAAGTGTAGGGGAGCAAAAGCGACCAGCCTTTGCAGTTCGGCAAGGAGGGGAGCCGCCACCCGCTCAGGCGCGCTATGGTCCGGGCCCCCATGGACCACACGATGGCCCACGGCGACCGGGGGGGGAAAGCCCACCTGCTCGGCAGCCGGGAACATCGCTTCGACTGCCGCCGTATGGTCGGGGAAATCGCGATGCTCATCCACCAGATCTTCGTCGTCCGTGGCTTGGATCCAGAGATGTCCGTCTGACAGGCCGATACGCTCCACCGCCCCCTGGGCAAGCAGGGTCTCTTCCGGCCCATTGAGCTGATAGAGGGAGAACTTCAGCGACGAGGAGCCGCTGTTCAGACACAGAATGATGTGTCCATCCGATCGACGCTCAGGCTGCATGGATATTCCTCAGGGCCCTTGCGGCATGCGGCCTCATGCGGCGGGCCACTTCCAATCGCGTATCTCCGGCATATCGTCACCGTATTTGGTGATGTACTCCTGGTGATCGATCAGCCTATCACGCACCGTCTGCTTAGCATAGGCCGCGAGGTAGCCAAGCTTGGGCACGCGATTGATGACGTCCGCCACCAGGTGGAAACGGTCCAGATCGTTACGCACCACCATGTCGAACGGCGTGGTGGTGGTACCCTCTTCTTTATAGCCGCGGACGTGGAGATTCTGGTGGTTCGTCCGGCGGTAGGTGAGGCGATGGATCAGCCAGGGATAGCCGTGATAGGCGAACATGATCGGCTTATCGGTGGTGAACAGGGCGTCGAAGTCTCGATCTGATAGGCCATGAGGATGCTCTTCCACCGGCTGTAGTACCATCAAATCCACCACGTTGACCACCCGAATTTTGAGCTCCGGGACATGTTGACGCAAGAGATCGACTGCCGCCAGGGTCTCAAGGGTGGGAATATCGCCGCAGCAGGCCATCACCACATCGGGTTCCGTGCCTTTGTCATTGCTGGCCCACTCCCAAATGCCGATGCCGGCGGTGCAGTGCTTGATAGCTGCGTCCATGTCCAGGTACTGCAAGGCTGGTTGCTTGCCCGCAACGATGACATTAACGTAATTGCGGCTGCGCAGACAATGATTGGTGACGGAGAGCAGGGTGTTGGCATCGGGGGGGAAGTACACCCGGATCACATCGGCTTTCTTGTTCACCACATGATCGATGAAGCCGGGATCCTGATGGGAGAACCCGTTATGATCCTGGCGCCAGACATGCGAGCTCAGCAAGTAGTTCAGCGAGGCGATCGGCCGCCTCCAGGGAATCTCCTTCCTGGTCACATCGAGCCACTTGGCGTGTTGGTTGAACATGGAATCGACGATGTGCACGAAGGCCTCGTAGGTGTTAAACAAACCGTGGCGGCCGGTCAGCAGATAGCCTTCCAGCCAACCCTGGCAGGTATGCTCGCTGAGGATCTCCATCACCCGTCCGTCGGGGGCCAGGTGGTCATCCTCGGGCACGGTGTCGGCCACCCAGGTGCGGTCCGTGACCTCGAAGAGAGCGGTAAGTCGATTCGAGGCCGTCTCATCGGGGCCAAACACCCGGAAATTCCGATGCCCCATGTTGGGCTTCATGACATCGCGCAGGAACTGCCCCATGACGCGCGTCGCCTCTGCGACCACGGCCCCGGGCTTGCGCACATCGACCGCATAGTCCCGGAAATCGGGCATCTTCAGCTCTTTGAGCAGGATGCCACCGTTGGCATGAGGATTGGCACCCATGCGCTGCGGGCCTACGGGGGGTAGTTGGGCCAGTTCGGATCGCAGCGTGCCGTTCTGGTCAAACAGTTCCTCAGGCTTGTAGCTCTGCATCCATTCTGCGAGTAGCTTGACGTGCTCTGGCTTCGAGGCCATCTCGGCAAAGGGGACCTGGTGTGAACGCCAGGATCCCTCGGTTTTCTGCCCATCCACCTCCTGCGGTCCGGTCCAGCCCTTGGGGGTGCGCAGGATGATCATCGGCCACCGCGGTCGCGTGACCACACTATTGGTGCGCGCCTGCTGCTGAATGCCACGAATGTCCTCGATCACTGCATCCAGGGTGGCCGCCATCAGCTGATGCATTTTTTCGGGGTCAGCGCCTTCGACAACGTAGGGCTTGTACCCGTAGCCAATGAACAAGCTTTCCAATTCCTCATGGCTGATGCGTGCCAGCACGGTCGGATTGGCAATTTTGTACCCGTTGAGGTGCAGAATGGGGAGCACGGCACCATCGGTGACCGGGTTAAGAAACTTATTGGAGTGCCAGGCCGTGGCCAGGGGGCCGGTTTCGGCCTCACCGTCCCCCACCACGCAGGCCACGATGAGGTCGGGGTTGTCGAAGGCCGCCCCGTATGCGTGCGAGACGGCGTAGCCAAGCTCCCCCCCTTCGTGGATAGACCCCGGCGTCTCGGGGGCCGCATGGCTGGGAATGCCGCCGGGGAAAGAAAACTGTTTGAAGAGCTTTTGTATCCCCTCAGCATCCTGGGAAATATTGGGGTACACCTCGCTGTATGTACCCTCCAGGTAGGTGTTGGCGACCATACCCGGTCCCCCATGCCCAGGGCCGCAGATGTAGATCATGTCGAGGTGGTACTTCTTAATCACGCGATTGAGATGTACATAGACGAAGTTCAACCCCGGCGTGGTGCCCCAGTGTCCAAGCAGTCGCGGCTTGATGTGTGCCAACGTCAGGGGTTCTTGCAGCAGGGGATTGTCAAGGAGATAGATTTGGCCAACGGAGAGGTAATTGGCCGCCCGCCAGTATGCATGCATGGCTTCCAGTTCTGATTGAGAAAGCACCTCAGGCATCCCATTCTCCTTTCTCTTTAGGTCACATCGATATGTCTCCATATACGAGATAATGTACCTCCGATGGGTCGTTCAAGGCCAGCAGTAAACCGTTCGAGTATGCGGCCACGCGCGCCATCGGGCTCGCTACCCTGGGGCAAGTTAGGTAGAGGTGCAGGAAGGGTGCCACCCAAGGCTCTGTGTGCGCCTCGATTAGGGCTCTATCTTGCTTGCCACCAACCCCTCTCAGTCTGAGACAGAGTAGGCCATCGATTTATCAGTATGAGAGATGCTCAACCTCGCACGCCACTGCCCTGCTGTTTATGAAGGCACCGTAGGCCAACCTCTTTACCATACAAACTAGGGAATGGGACTTGCGCTGCATGGCCGGCAACTGGGGCGGAGGCCAGTGCTGGACTGCTCGCTCGTGCGGCCGATGCGGCCCTGGCTGGCGCAGAGCCACTCCAGCATAATGCGTATAAGGTATCCCTTACCACGCATCTCATCCGGCGAGCCTTGACAGCCTTAACGCAGGATGGGGTTGCGGGCACCTGACAACCCGCTTCTCTCCAATATCTTAACTAAGTGAGGGGTTGACGTATTACTTCTGCTCCAGGCGCTGTAAGCAGCT